>JGI25153J46596_10001435_pt1 | contig 14268 bp, 7 predicted proteins | sample AraplaMF_Col_mMF_FD_46596 | JGI IMG/M metagenome (IMG submission 46596)
GCCATCGCTTCATCGTCAATTCCGGTTCGCCGAAATTTGCCGGGCATCGTTATGTCCAGATGGCGCGCACGACGGCGGCGCATTCGACCGTCATCCTCAACGACACGTCGTCCAGCCGTTTTTCGCCCTCACCCTTCCTTAGTCACGCGATCACCGAACCGGTGAGAACCATCACTGTCGAGCGCGCTGAAACCGAGGACGGACGCGACGGCATCAAGCTCAGCCATGACGGTTATCTCAGGGTGTTCGGGGTGCTGCACGAGCGTGAGCTGACACTCAATGCCGCAGGCTCGATCGTGACAGGCCTCGACCGGCTCGTTGTCCGCGAAGGATATGAGCATGACGAACCTCTGAAGGCTGTCGCCCGTTTTCATATCCATCCCTCGATCGTCCTGCATCAGAGTGACGGGGAGTCCGTGCTGCTGACGGCGCCGGACGGCGAAAGCTGGCTGTTTTCGGCGCCCGGCAATGAGGTGCTGATCGCTGAGGACATCTTCTTTGCCGACAGCTCCGGCATCTGCGGTTCGGACCAGATCGAAATCGACTTCGATCTTGCCGAAAAGACGGAAATCCGCTGGTTCCTCTCTCGCAAAAGCTAGAGGCGGATGATTTTAGGCCGAGTGGCCAACGATTGGGATCGCATCCACATCAAGGAAGTAAGGTATGATGCCATCCAAAAATGGCTCGTGCTTTCGACATCTGCTCTGACGCCTGTTTGCGCGGCGGCAAACCTGTGCTAACGCGGCGCCAGCATGCGAACATCCCTTGCGGATGTCCTCCCGAAGCCCGAACGGAGAAGGTTTCATGGCCGTCATTTCCAAGAAGATCCCCGCCCCCGACAAGGTCGAAATCAAGACCGCGCTCATCTCCGTCTTCGACAAGACCGGGATCGTCGAACTCGCCCACGCCTTGTCTGCCAGAGGTGTGCGCCTGCTTTCGACCGGCGGCACCTATAAAGCGATCGCTGCGGCCGGTCTTGCCGTCACCGATGTCTCCGAAATCACCGGTTTTCCCGAGATCATGGACGGACGCGTCAAGACGTTGCACCCAATGGTGCATGGCGGCCTGCTGGCGATCCGTGACGACGGCGAACACCAGGATGCGATGAAAACACACGGCATCGAGGGCATCGACCTCGCCGTCATCAACCTCTATCCCTTCGAGGAGGTGCGCGCGGCCGGCGGCGACTATCCGACGACGGTCGAGAATATCGACATCGGCGGTCCGGCGATGATCCGCGCATCGGCCAAGAACCATGCCTATGTGACGACCTTGACCGATCCGGCCGATTATGCCGAGCTGCTGGAGCAGCTTTCCGCAGATGACGGCAAGACCGCCTATGCCTTCCGCCAGCGTATGGCCGCCAAGGCCTATGCCCGCACCGCCGCCTATGATGCAATGATCTCCAACTGGTTCGCTGAGGCGCTGTCGATCGACACGCCCCGCCACCGGGTCATCGGCGGCGCGCTGAAGGAAGAGATGCGCTACGGCGAAAACCCGCATCAGAAGGCCGCCTTCTACGCGACCGGGGAGAAGCGTCCGGGTGTTTCGACGGCCGCTCTTCTCCAGGGCAAGCAGCTCTCCTACAACAACATCAACGATACGGATGCCGCCTACGAACTCGTCGCCGAGTTCCTGCCTGAGAAGGCGCCGGCCTGCGCGATCATCAAGCACGCCAATCCCTGCGGCGTCGCCACCGGATCCAGCCTGGTCGAGGCCTATCATCGGGCGCTCGCCTGCGATTCCGTTTCCGCCTTCGGCGGCATTATCGCGCTCAACCGGACGCTGGATGCCGAAACGGCTGAGGAGATCGTCAAGCTCTTCACCGAAGTGATCATCGCGCCCGATGTCACGGAGGAGGCAAAGGCGATCGTCGCCCGTAAGCCGAACCTGCGGCTATTGTCCGCTGGTGGCCTGCCCGATCCGCGTGCGGCGGGCCTGACGGCGAAGACCGTTTCCGGCGGCCTGCTCGTCCAGAGCCGCGACAACGGCATGGTCGAGGATCTGGAACTCAAGGTCGTCACCAAGCGCGCGCCGACGGCACGGGAACTTGATGACATGAAGTTCGCCTTCAAGGTCGGCAAACATGTGAAATCGAATGCCGTGGTCTATGCCAAGGACGGCCAGACCGCCGGTATCGGCGCCGGCCAGATGAGCCGGGTCGATTCCGCCCGCATCGCCGCGCTGAAGGCCGAAGAGGCGGCCAAGGCGCTTGGCCTTGCAGTGCCGATGACACATGGCTCGGCGGTCGCCTCCGAGGCCTTCCTGCCTTTTGCCGACGGTCTTCTGTCGATGATCGCCGCAGGGGCGACGCGGTTATCCAGCCGGGCGGCTCGATGCGCGACCAGGAAGTCATCGATGCCGCCAACGAACACGGCGTCGCAATGGTGTTTACCGGCATGCGCCATTTCCGGCACTGAGTGATTGCGACTGCATAATTCCTTTAAATCGNAATCGATTTAAGGATGAAATTATNCAGCAACTCAAAGTGCTACAGCGTCGTTTGCGCGTCTTAAAAGACGCGCGGCGCTGTAGCCGCCGGCCAGGGCAGAGCTGATTGCTATNCCCGNTCGGCCGGATAGGGTGTGCGNAACAAGAGCACCAGTCCGCCGGCAAGAAACAGGATCAGCGTNGCCATCCCGAGCCGCGGTGATCCGCTCATATAGGTCATCAGCGAGAAGAGCAGCGTCGCCATGAAACTCGTGGCGCGGCCCGAAAGTGCATAGATGCCGAAGTAGCGGCCGGCNTCCTCCGGACTGACGCTGCGGGCGAGATAGGAGCGCGACGAGGCTTGCACCGGCCCGAAGGCGAGCCCGATCAGCAGACCNTAGAGGATATAGGCCTTTTCCGCCGCAGTACCGAAAAGGCCGCCGGAATCGGCNGTCGGCAGCGGCATCAGTCCGAACAGGGTGTAACCCGGTCCTGTCGAGATGATGCCGATGGTGGCGAGAAGCAGCATGGTGAGGCTGATGACGACAGTCACCTTCGAACCGACGCTCTTATCGACGCGGCCGGCGATCAGGCAGCCGAAGATCGCGACAACATTCAGGATGATGCCGTAGATACCGATCTCGATCGTCGCCCAGCCGAACATGCCGGCCGCGAAGATACCACCAAGGATCAGCAGGCCGTTGACGCCGTCTTGATAGATCATGCGGGCNATGAGGAATGTCAGGATGCCGCGGCGTTCTCTGAGTTCGCCAAGNGTGTTTCTGAGTTCNCGCAAGCCGGAGCGGACGGCGNTGCCGAAGGGAAGACCCCTGCCGACGTCNGGCGTGAAGAAGAACATCGGCAGGATGAAGATCAGATACCAGACGGCCGANATCGGCCCGGTGATACGTGCATCCTGNCCGGTCTCAGGATNAAGACCGAATAGCGGATCGAGACCGAGGATGGTCTTGCCGGTCTCGGGGCTCGCCGCCAAAAGCGTCACGACGGCNATGAGCACGATTATGCCGCCGAGGTAACCGAGCCCCCAGGCGGTGTTGGAGAGCTTGCCGACCTCGTGCTTTCCGACCAGNCGCGGCATCATCGAATCATTGAAGACGATCGAGAACTCAGCCGAGATCGAGGCGAGGATCATGAAAATGACGGGATAGACAACAGGCGAACCGGGGGCTGCGAACCACAGGCAGAAGAGACTGGCGATCTTGATGATCGCGAAGAAGCCGATCCAGGGTTTGCGTGCGCCGGACTGGTCGGCGATCGAGCCGAGGACGGGTGAGAGCAGGGCGATGATCACCGAGGAGATCGTCGCCATATTGCTCCACGTCGTCTGCGCGGAAACCGGGTCATCGGTCAGGCGGGANACGAAATAGGGTCCGAAGATAAAGGTTGTGACCACGGTGAAGAAGGGTTGTGCTGCCCAATCGAAGAACATCCACCCCCAGATGCCCTTCTCCGTGGCCTTCGGCGGTTGCGTTCCTGTCCAGTCAATGCGATTCAACATCCGCTCCTTCTTTTGACGCGGACTGTCTCACCTCGCCCGGTCGCGCGCAAGATCGGTGAGGATACCTGCAGCAACGGTAATACGCGCGAGATTGGGATCGCCGCCGTCGCTGAGGCTTGAAAGCTCCTCGAGGATGCGGTTAATGCGGATGCGATCCTGCGCGTGCCAGGCTTGAACGGGAAGCTTTTCCTTGCCGTGATCGGAAAGGGCCGAGATGACGATGTCGCGCCGTGCGCTGGCGATCTGGTCGATGCTGCGGGCAAGCGCCAAATTCTCGTAATGGTCTGAGGTGAGGATCCGCCCGCCAGCCGCCAGCAGTCTGCCGATACGGAAGGTTTGCGACACCGCGAAATAGTTTTCGGCGGCGCGCACCAGGGGCTCGCCGGTGCGTTCGGCAATCTGCATGATCTCAGGCACCAGCGCGAAGCTCTGCAGGTTGGCGATCTCGGCCGCGAGTTTCTCGGGCACGCCCGCCTGGCTATATTCCGCCTGGCGCGGGGCGGCATCGCCGGCCGACTGTTCGGCGAAGGCAGGCTTCAGTTTCTTCAGAGCGGCCTGCAGCCGGCTAATCACTTCTGCCATATCCGCCTTGGTCATGCCGGTCTTCAAGAGCAGCCGCGTCAGAACGGTAAAGCTATTGCTGATCTCCTCGTAGATCCGGTTCTGCATATCGCCGGAAACCTTGCCGTCGAGAGCGTCGGTTTCGGCCCAGAGCCGGGTCAGGTCGAAACCGTCGCGGGCAACGATTGCGGCGCGCACCACTTCCGGTGCCGAAGCTGCCGTCGCGTCCATCATGGCGACGGTGAAGCTTGGTCCGCCACGGTTGATCGCTTCGTTGGCAAGCACGGTCGCGACGATTTCGCGCTTCAGGCGGTGAGTGGTGATATCTCCGGCATTCGACTTCTGCATCTTCACAGGGAAATAATTCAAAAGCGTCGCGATGAAATAGGGATCGTCCGGCAGATCGCTTGCGGCCAGCGCGTCGAAGAGCACGATCTTGGCATANGATACCAGCACGCCGATTTCCGGCCGCGTCAGCGGCTTGCCGGCNGTATAGCGTTCGGCNAGGGTCTGGTCGTCCGGCAGCGTCTCGACCTTGCGGTTCAGCTGGCCGGCGCCCTCGAGCACAGTCATGAAGCGNCCAAGCTGCAGACCGTTTGCCGTGCCCTTGCGTTCCGTCAGTGAGATCGCCAGGGACTGCAGGTAGTTGTTGCGCAGCACCAGGGTTGCCACTTCGCCGGTCATCGAAGAAAGAAGCTGGTCGCGTTTTGCGCGCGTCAGGCGCCCGTCATGCATGGCGGCTGCCAACGCGATCTTGATGTTGACCTCGACGTCCGAGGTGTTGACGCCGGCCGAGTTGTCGATGGCGTCGGAGTTGCAGCGCCCGCCCTTCAGACCGTAGGCGATGCGGCCCTTCTGGGTAACGCCGAGGTTTGCGCCCTCGCCGATCACCTTGGCACGCACTTCCACCGCGGTGATGCGGATCGGGTCGTTGGCGCGGTCGCCGACTTCAGTGTCGGTTTCGGACGGCGCTTTCACGTAGGTGCCGATGCCGCCGAACCAGAGCAGGTCGACCGGGCTCTTCAGGATCGCCATCATGATCTCGAAGGGCGTGGCTACGGCCTTGTCGATGCCGATCGCGGCAACCGCTTCCGGCGTCAGCGTGACTGATTTCGCTGCGCGGGAAATGATCATCGCACCCTTCGACAGCGCGCTCTTGTCGAAATCCTGCCAGCTTGAACGCGGCAGGTCGAAGAGCCGCTGGCGTTCGGCCAGCGTCTTTTCCATATCGGGGTCGGGGTCGATGATGATGTCGCGGTGATCGAAGGCTGATATGAGCCGGATTTTGGGAGAGAGCAGCATACCGTTGCCGAAGACGTCGCCCGACATGTCGCCGACGCCGGCGACGGTAAAGGGCGTCGTCTGGATATCGATGTCCATTTCTCGGAAATGGCGTTTCACGGTTTCCCAGGCGCCGCGGGCAGTGATGCCCATCTTCTTATGGTCGTAACCGGCCGAGCCGCCGGAGGCAAAGGCGTCGTCCAGCCAGAAGCCGGCTTCCTGTGCCAGTGCATTGGCGGTGTCGGAGAAGGTCGCAGTGCCCTTGTCGGCGGCGACGACGAAATAGGGGTCATCACCGTCGAGCCTGACCGTATCCTTCGGCGGCACGATATCGGCGCCCGATATATTATCGGTGATTGAAAGCAGCGTGCGGATGTAGGTCTTGTAAGCTTCACGGCCGGCATTGAAGATCTCGTCGCGGCTGCCGCCGACAGGAAGCTTCTTCGGATAGAAACCACCCTTGGCGCCCACCGGCACGATCACCGCGTTCTTGACCTGCTGGGCCTTGACGAGGCCGAGCACTTCGGTGCGGTAATCCTCGGCGCGATCCGACCAGCGAAGGCCGCCGCGCGCCACCTTGCCGAAACGCAGGTGAACGCCTTCGACTTCGACGCCATAGACGAACATCTCGCGGAAGGGTTTTGGCTGCGGCAATCCGTCCACCAGATGCGGATCGAGCTTGAAGGCCAGCATCGGCTTCGGCGAGCCGTCCGGGTTCTTCTGGAAATAATTGGTGCGCAGCGTCGCATCGACGATATTGACGTAGCGGCGCAGGATACGGTCGTCGTCAAGGCTTGGCACGTTTGCAAGCTCGGTCTCGATCGCCTGATGCAATTCGGCAAGCTTCTTCACGCGAGCCTTCTCCGAAAGCCTGGTGTCGAGCGTGTCATGGAAGAGACGGAAGATAGCAGCGGCGACACCGGGATATTTGTCGAGAGTCGTTGCGATATAATCCTGCGAATAGGCGATTCCGGCCTGCCGGAGATAACGCGCATAGGCGCGCAGAACGTTCGTCTCGCGCGCCGAGAGCCCGGCCGAAAGGATCAGCCGGTTGAAGCTGTCATTGTCGATCGTGCCGGCGAAGGCGGCGACGAAGGCTTCCTCGAGGGCGGCGCCGTAACGCTGCAGGTCGATTTCGCCGCCGTTGCGGGCCTCGAGCTCCATGTCGTGCAACACGACGAGTTTGGTTTCTCCATCAGCGGCAGGCACCCCGATGTCGAAGGTGCGTTCGCTGACGACATTGAAGCCGAGATTCTCGAGGAGCGGCACTCGGCGCGACAGCGCCAGCTGGCCGCCGGCGTGAAAGATCTTCAAGGAAAGGGTGCGGCCCTGTTCCTCCTGGCGATGGTAGAACTGGATGCGAAGCGGCTCGCCGGCGGCGCAGGCGCCGATATCGGCGAGGTCGGCCACGGTTTCCTCCGGGGTGAAGGAATCCTGGAAGGCTTGGTCGACGGATATCTTCGGCGCCTTGGCCCCGGCCAACGCCTCGAAACGGTCGTCCCAGCGGGCCGTGATCTCGCGGATCGCCTGCTCGAGCTTTGCCTGCGGAATGCGCGGCGTCTTGCCGCCCGAGCGGCCGATGATGAAATGCACGCGCGCCACGCCCCCTTCCGGGAAAGCCGGGTAATAGGCAGAGACACGGCCGTCATANACAGTCTTCAGATAGGTGCCGATCCGTTCGCGTACGATCGAGTCATATTCCTCGCGCGGCACGTAGATGATCACCGAGACGAAGCGGTCGAAATGATCGATTCGTGGCAGGACGCGCACGCGTGGCCGATCGGCCAAGTCGTTGATCTGTTCGGCAAAACTTGCAAGCAGCGTCGTGTCGATCTGGAAAAGGTCGTCGCGCGGATAGGACTCAAGCGTGTTGTCGAGCATGCGGCCGGAATGGCTCATCGGGTCGAAGCCGAAATGTTCCTTCACCTTCTCGATCTTGGAACGTAGCAGCGGGATTTCGGAGGCGAGCGAGGTATAGGCCGTGGAGGTGAAGAGGCCGACGATGCGCAGTTCGCCGGTGACGTTGCCCTCAGCGTCGAAGCGCTTGACGCCGACGTAGTCCATATAGGCCCGGCGATGGACGATCGATTTCACATTCGCCTTGGTGACGATCAGGAAGTCGGGGCCGTCGAGGAAGGCAAGAATCTCAGGCGTAGTCGTCACGGCGTCCTTGCCGGTGCGCAACACGAGAACATCGGGGTTGGAGAGGATGCCGAGGCCTGCTCCCTTGTCGCGTTCGACCCTGGCATCGCTCCCCTTGCCGGAATAGACATATTCACGCATGCCGAGGAAAGTGAAATTCTCGTCGCGCAGCCAGGTCAGGAAGGCGACGGCTTCGTCGCGATCGGCCTTCTTGCGGCCGGTGCCATTGGCCGAAAGCTCGGCGATCACGCCGTCGACCTTGGAAAGCATCGGCTTCCAGTCGGACACCGACAGGCGCACCTGTTCGAGCACGGTTTCGATGCGTTTGACGAGATCGGCGGTCTGGGTGGAATTGAGCGGCGCAATATGAAGCTGGATATGGCTGACGCGATTGGTCGGGTCGCTCGGGTGATCGGCGGAATAGAGCGCAGGCGCCTTGCCCTTTTCCATGACCAGGATGGGATGCACGGCCATGAACAGGTCGCGATAGCTGCTNGTCACTTCACCCATGACCGATTCAAACAGAAAAGGCATGTTCCGNTCGGTGACTGAAAGCACCGAGACGGCGATGCCATCCGGCGTCACGTCGGCAATGGTGTCGATGCTGACGCGCGGCGCCTTGCCGCTCCAGGCGGCGAGTTCCTTTGCCGAGTGTACGGCAGAGAGTGCCAGCATTTCAGGCGTATAGAGTTCGAGATCATCATTGCTTGCCCGGCCGAAGAGAATTTCCGGATCGAGATGCGCCTCGCCCGTCGCCTTGGCGATCTTGCGCGCGCTTTCGATCTGCTTTTCCCGTTTCGGATTGTTTCTGGCAGCCATGGATCGCCTCCCTCAATGGTCTGATTTTCTGCAAGCTAGCAGAAGATTCTTCGAAAAAATCTCTAAAAGAGAGGTTCGAAGGATTGTTTTGGCGCTTTTTTGGCGCTCGAAACGAGAAAATCCAAGAAATTTTCCGCTTTCGTGGCGAAATGAAAGAGAAAGTTCNGTCTTCAGGATTTTCGTTCCGCCGCACANTTCCACGCNCGCATGAACAATGGTTGACAGCGTGGCGNCAAAAAGATCATCAAACGCGGTCATCATTCGGATCTGGATATCATGTCGGAAAATGCAGCGGGTGCAGTCATCGTCATCTCCAGCCATGTGGTGCGTGGCTCGGTCGGAAACCGGGCAGCCGTCTTTGCGCTGGAGACGCTTGGCCACCCGGTCTGGGCCCTGCCGACCGTCGTGCTGCCCTGGCATCCNGGCCATGGCCGCTCGACGAGGCTGACTTTTGCGGAAACGGATTTCGACGCGGCGATCGACGATCTCATCCGCGCGCCCTGGATCGGCGAAGTCAAGGCGGTGCTTTCCGGCTATTTCGGCAACGCCGCTCAGGTCCGCTCCGTCGCCCGGCTGGTCGATGCGCTCCGGCAAAACAATCCCGAGCTCNTCTATGTCTGCGATCCCGTCATGGGCGATCTCGGCGGCCTTTATGTNCCGGAAGCAACCGCGGAGGCCATTCGCGACCACCTTATTCCGCTCGCCTCGCTGGCGACGCCGAACCGCTATGANCTNGCATGGCTTTCNGGGGCAGCGCTCGAAGACAATGGCGCGATCATGGAGGCGGCGCTNGCGCTCGGACCATCGCGCATGCTTGTCACTTCGGCCGTGCCGATGATGGCGGGCGGCACCGGCAATCTCTATCTTTCCGGCCGTCACNCGCTTCTTGCCGAGCACCGCGTCGTCGACAANCCGCCGAATGGTCTGGGCGACCTGCTNGCCGCCGTCTTCCTGTCGCGCCTGCTTTCCGGGCTCGAGGACGAGAAGGCGCTGCAGCTTGCCACCGCCAGCGTCTTCGAGGTCCTCGCGCGTGCCGTCAAGCGCGGCAGCAACGAACTGATGCTGGCGAGCGATGCGTCCAGTCTTTCGACGCCGATGGCCATGGTGCAGATGCGCCGACTCGTGCACCCGGCGCAGCGGCGGAAAAAATGACGCATCTGCCAATGCGCTCATTTTGCGGTGCAGCAGTTGATCTTGTCTTCCGCGCGCGCTAATCCAGAAGCATGCAGCGTTTTCCAACACCTCTTCTGGACGGCTATCGCAACTTTATGAACGGGCGTTATGCCGACGCCCGCGACAGGTATCGGCAGCTGGCCGAAAATGGCCAGAGTCCGCATACGCTGGTCGTTGCCTGTTCGGATTCGCGGGCGGCGCCGGAGCTGATCTTCGATGCCGGCCCGGGCGAGCTCTTCGTCATCCGCAACGTCGCCAACATGGTGCCGCCCTACGAGCCGGATGGCCATTTCCANTCGACGTCGGCCGCNCTCGAATTTGCCGTGCAGGTGNTGAAGGTCACGGATATCGTCGTCATGGGCCATGGCCGTTGCGGCGGCATTCGGGCTGCGCTCGATCCGAACGCCGAGCCATTGTCGCCGGGTGACTTCATCGGNCGCTGGATGTCGCTGGTCAAACCCGCCGCCGAGCAGATCCAGAGCAACGACGTGATGACGGCCGCCGAACGGCAGACGGCGCTGGAGCGCGTCTCCATTCGCAATTCGATCAGCAATCTCAGAAGCTTTCCCGACATCAAGGCGCTCGAGGAAGCGGGGAAACTTCATCTCCACGGCGCCTGGTTCGACATTTCGACCGGTGAACTCTGGGTCATGGACGCCGAGACACGCGACTTCATTCGNCCCGAAATCTAAGGACGCGCCGGTTTATCAGTTTTTTAAGGATTGTTGTTAAGCTCNCCGTCAATTGGTCGCTCACGACCGACGTTTTGATCACCGTGGCGATTGGCGATGAAGTTCGAAACCATCAAACGGGTTATCCTGGCCGCCATTCTGCTGCCCTTCGTCTTCATGCTCATTGAAGGCGTCGTCGTCATACGCTCTTCAATCAAACAATACAGGGATCTCGAAAAGGACCGGCAGTTCGCCGATGTGCTTGCCCGCGGCGGATCCATCGCCGCCACGGAGATCCTGAGTGAAATTGCCGCCACCCGCCTCTACCTCGCATACCCCGGCAGCACGACTGCCGCCGAAATGCAACGAAGCCGGGTGACGCTCGATCGCGAGCGCCGCGCTTTCTATGCCAGCCTGCCCTCCCGCGATACGCTCGANGACGGCCTCGTCGGCGAATTGTCGGTTCTCAGCCTTGCATACAGCCGCATCATTGCCGCGCGCAGCGCCGTCGACCAGGGCCGTTATGCCGGCAGCGATCCCGGTTCCATCTACTGGTANGCGGCTCTCAAGCAGCTTGCCGTCGTCGATGCGCTTTCACCACTGATCAGCGATCCGATGCTGCTTGAGAAATCCAACCAGCTGATGGGCATCCTGCTGACGTATTACGGCGAAAGGCTGATTACCGGCGTCGGCACCCGCTATCTCGATCGCGGCGTTTCCGCCAGATTTCCGGTGGAGCAGTTCGTACAGGGCAAGACCATGCTCGGTGAGGGCATGGACCACATGGTCTTTCATTCCGCGGCNCCGATCGTGCGCGAGATCGTCGCCTATCTCGNCCGCAGCAGTCAGGTGAAGGCGAATGCGATCACCGACGCCATCCTTGCCGGATCGCGGCCGACGCGGGCCGTGCGCGACGTCTGGGCNGCCGCGCAGAGCGAACGCATGACCTTCCTGCAGCAGAAGATGGTCGAGGCCGCAAAAGATATTCACGAGACCGGCGAGAGCCTTTCGAGNCGCGCGCACATACATCTGACGCGGATTCTGGCGCTGTGNGCCGGNCTGCTCATTCTCGCCACGTTGGTGATGGTGCTGGCGGCAAGGGGCCTGCGCCTGATCGANCGNCTGACGCGGGATCGCGAGACGCTGGTGGGCGAGTTGCGCAATGCCGCCCAGACAGACCTTCTGACCGGCCTGTACAACAGGCGCGGCTTCGAGGTCGCCGCATCGGCGCTTCTCACACAAGCCGANCACGGNTCGCGCTGGATCTCCGTCGTGCTCTTCGACCTCGATCATTTCAAGAGGACCAACGATGTTCACGGCCATGACGCCGGCGATGCCGTGCTCCGGCAGGTCGCGGGCGTTGCGCGCGAGAATTTCCGTTCCTTCGATCTGCTGGTGCGCCATGGCGGCGAGGAGTTCCTGGCGCTTCTGCCGGATTCGACGCCCGACGATGCCGTAATCGTTGCCGAGCGTGTGCGGCTGGCGATCGAGGCGGCNGAAATCCCCTTGCCGAGCGGCGAAATTCTCAAGGTAACGGCGAGTTTCGGATGCGCCGGCCGGGCAAATGAAGTCTCCAACAGGAACTTCGAGGATCTGGTCAAACGCGCCGACCTGGCGCTCTACGCCGCCAAGGCCTCNGGCCGCAACTGCGTGGTTTCGGGACCGATCGTGCAGGCTTCGGCCCCGGAGGAGCGACGCAAGACGGCGTCCGGCGGCGGTTTTGATTCCCGCAAATGAAAAACGCCGCATATCGCAGCGGCGTTTCCGGCTATCGGTGTCGATAAAGACTTAAAGTCCTTTTGTNTTATGCATGTCGTTGTCCCGGAACCGCTGCACGCTTCCGGGCGACATGCATTATCTGCCGTCGATCTGCTGGCCGATATAGGCGATCGCCTGCTGGTAGACGGTGGCGGCGTTCCAGCCCTGGATGGCAACGAAATTCGGCTCTCCGGGCTGATAGCCGGCGCCGGGGCGCCAACCGTGACCCTTGAGGAAATTCGCCGTCGAGGCCAGCGCATCGGCCCGGGAACCGACCATGTCGACGCGGCCGTCGCCGTCGCCATCGGCACCGAAGCGCACGACATTGCGCGGCAGGAACTGCGTCTGGCCGATTTCACCATGGGCAGCACCCTTGGCCTGCGGGCTCAGATAACCTTCGGAAACGAGCTGGAGCGCGGCATAGAGCTGGTCGGTGAAATATTCCGAACGGCGGCAGTCATAGGCAAGGGTCGAAACAGCCGACAGCGTATGCTGGTTGCCCATATAGCTGCCAAAACCGGTTTCCATGCCCCAGATTGCGATCAGTGGGCCAGCCGGAACGCCGAAACGGCGCTCGATCGAAGCAAAAAGCGCCTGGTTGGCAGCCTTCATGCTGCGGCCGCGGGAGATGATGGCGGCACCGCCGCGCTTCTGCATGAAAGCGTCGAAGGACAGTTTGAAGCTCTTCTGGCCGCGGTCGGCGGCGATCGTCGGTTTGTTGTAATTGACGTTGGCGAAGGCGCGGTCGAGGACCGAGCGGTTGACGCCGTTTGCCGCTGCTTCCTGCTTGAAGTCGGCGACCCATGCATTGAAACCGCTGCTATTGTTGCCGCATTGGGCGCCCTGGGCCGCTGCCGGCAGCGCGTGAAGAACGCCGGCTGCCGTAAACGCTGCCAGAAGGAATGTTGTCATGCGCATGAGAAACCCCGCTCCAGTCTGCTGAAGCGCGCCGCGGCCGATCGGAACCATGCGACGCGCCCTAAATCTTCGGTCTGTGCATGCCGTTTTCCCAAAACCACTCAACGGTTTCGGGCGGCACGCCTTGGCTTGACGCCGGGCAGAATGCCAGCCGAAAGCGATCTTGTCACGATCACCTTTTAGTAAGCGCTTATGAATAGAGGCGCTTACGGCCCGGCAAAAAGCCCCGCCTTCATCGGCAGGGCTTTAACATATTATGGTTTACAAATGGTATCAGGCGGCCTGCTTGCGCGGCTTGACAAGACCGCGATTGACGAGCAGCTCGGCGATCTGGATGGCGTTCAACGCTGCGCCCTTGCGCAGATTGTCGGAGACCACCCAGATGTTGAGGCCATTTTCAACCGTCGCATCCTCACGGATGCGGGAGATGTAGGTCGCATCTTCGCCGGCGGATTCATATGGCGTGATGTAGCCGCCGTTCTCGCGCTTGTCGATAACGAGGCAGCCCGGTGCATCGCGCAGGATGTCGCGAGCCTGGTCGGCCGTGATCTCGTTTTCGAATTCGATATTGACCGATTCCGAATGGCCGATGAAAACCGGCACGCGCACTGCCGTGCAGGTCACCTTGATCTTCGGATCGAGCATCTTCTTCGTCTCGGCCAGCACCTTCCACTCTTCCTTGGTGTAGCCGTCCTCCATGAAGACGTCGATGTGCGGAATGACGTTGAAGGCGATGCGCTTGGTGAACTTCTTGTTCTCGATCGGATCGGCGACGAAGACGGCGCGCGTCTGGTTGAAGAGTTCGTCCATGCCGTCCTTGCCGGCGCCGGAGACCGACTGATAGGTCGAGATGACGACGCGCTTGATCTTGGCGAAGTCATGCAGCGGCTTCAGAGCCACCACCAGCTGGGCGGTCGAGCAATTCGGATTGGCGATGATGTTGCGCTTGGTGAACTGGCTGATGGCATCCGGGTTCACTTCCGGCACGATCAGCGG
>JGI25153J46596_10001440_pt1 | contig 14239 bp, 9 predicted proteins | sample AraplaMF_Col_mMF_FD_46596 | JGI IMG/M metagenome (IMG submission 46596)
TCTCTTCGGCAGGTTTTCTAAGACATCATGGTTGCACCCCTGAAAGTGGGCATAGCGGGGCTCGGCACCGTGGGCGCCGAAGTGGTCCGTTTGATCGAAACGCAGGCGCGCGTGCTCGCGGGCCGCAGCGGCCGCGGCATTCGCGTCGTCGCCGTCACCGCGCGCTCGAAGGCGAAGAAGCGCGGCATTGACCTGCGCGGCGTCGAATGGGTCAGGGATCCCATGGCGCTGGCCNCCCATCCCGGCATCGATTGCTTCGTCGAGCTGATGGGCGGTGCNGGCGATCCCGCGCTGTCCGCGGTCGAGGCCGCGCTCAACGCCGGNAAGTCGGTCGTCACCGCCAACAAGGCGCTGCTGGCCAAGCANGGCATCAAGCTGGCCAAGGCAGCCGAAAAGCACGGCGGCGCGCTGAATTTCGAGGCAGCGGTCGGCGCNGCGATCCCCGTCATCAAGACGTTGCGCGAGGGGCTTGCCGGAACCGGCATCAACCGCGTCTACGGGATCCTCAACGGCACCTGCAATTACATCCTGACCCGAATGGAGCAGGAGGGTCTGTCCTTCGCCGAATGCCTCAAGGACGCGCAGCGGCTCGGTTATGCCGAGGCCAACCCGTCCTTCGACGTCGACGGCCACGACACCGCGCAGAAACTCGCGATCCTCGCCAGCCTCGCCTTCGGCACGAAAGTTGCTCAAAGCGCGGTGTATGTCGAAGGCATCTCATCCATCGCACCGGAAGATCTGCGCGCGGCGTCCGATCTCGGCTATCGCGTCAAGCTGCTCGGCGTTGCGGTGCGCACCGCCAAGGGCATCGAGCAGCGCGTGCATCCGACAATGGTGCCGAAATCCTCGTCGATCGCGCAGGTGATGGGCGTCACCAATGCGGTCACGATCGACGGCGAGGGCATTCCGCCGATCACGCTGGTCGGCCCCGGCGCTGGCGGCGCAGCCACCGCATCCGCCGTGGTGGCCGATATCGCCGATGTCGCGCGTGGCATCCGGGCCAATCCGTTCGGCCGGCCGATCGCGCATCTGCGCGACACCAAGAAGGCGCCGATGGAGCGCCACGAGGGCGGCTACTACATCCGCCTTCTGGCGCGTGATTTCCCCGGCACCGCGGCGGCGATCGCGACGCGGCTTGCGGAGCAGAAGATTTCGATCGAGTCGATCGTGCAGCGTCATCCCAATGGCGGCGTTGCGCCTGATAACGGCAAGGCGGTCCCCGTGCCCGTCATCCTGATCACCTACGCCACGCACGAAGACGCCGTGCGCCGCGCGCTCGCCGCCGTGCAGAAGGACAAGGTGATCAGCGGACGGCCGCAGGTGATCCGGATCGAGAAGAACTGAGCATGACCCGGAAAAGTGTGTAGCGGTTTTCCGGAAAGGTCATGCTCCAACAATAAGACACGGTTCGAACGAATCGTGGGTGTTGCGAGTTGATGCGGGCGGAGATTTCCGTCCCAAACGTTTCGAAGGAGTTAGCCGATGTCGACCCATATTGAAGTCCCTCCGCACGCATTGCTCGAGCGCATCCTGGCGCTGGAGATCGTGCGCGTGACGGAGCGGGCGGCGGTGTCGTCGGCGCGCCTGCGCGGACACGGTAACGAGAAGGCGGCCGACCAGGCCGCGGTGGATGCGATGCGCCGCGAGCTCAACAAGCTCCCGATCGAGGGCACCATCGTGATCGGCGAGGGCGAGCGCGACGAGGCGCCGATGCTCTTCATCGGCGAGAAGGTCGGCATGAACGCCGGCCCGCAGGTCGACATCGCGGTCGATCCGCTGGAAGGCACCACGTTGTGCGCCAAGAACATGCCGGGCTCGATCGCGACCATGGCGATGGCCGACGGCGGCACGCTGCTGCACGCGCCCGACGTCTATATGCAGAAGCTGGCGATCGGCCCGGGCTACGCCAAGGGCGTCGTCGATCTCGACGCAACGCCGGCCGACAACGTCCGCCGTCTCGCCAAGGCCAAGGGCGTCCAGCCCGACGGCATCACGGTTCTCGTGCTCGATCGTCCGCGCCATGCCAGCATCATCGAGAGCGTGCGCTCGACCGGCGCCGCCGTGCGACTGATCACTGACGGCGACGTCGCCGGCGTGATCCATTGCGCCGATCCTGACAACACCGGCGTCGACATGTATCTCGGCACCGGCGGCGCGCCGGAAGGCGTGCTCGCGGCCGTGGCGCTGCGCTGCATCGGCGGCCAGATGCAGTGCCGCCTGATCCTCGATTCCGCCGAAAAAATCGAACGCGCCGCCAAGATGGGCGTCAACGATCCCAAGATGATCTACGGCATCGAGGACATGGCGCGCGGCGACTGCCTGTTCGCCGCCACCGGCGTCACGACGGGTTCACTACTGTCGGGCGTCAAATTCCGCAAGGACGGCGTGATCGAGACCGAGACGGTGGTGATGCGCTCCGTCACCGGCACCGTGCGCTACATCAAGGCCGAGCACCGCGAGCTCTCGAAGTTTCACCTGGACTAGTTTGGTCGTCATTCCGGGGCGACGGGACTGCGCAAAAGCGCGGCCCGGAGGGCCCGGAAGCCATCGAGCGGCAGAATCCGATGTGACATGGATTCCGGGCTCGCGCTTTGCGCGCCCCGGAATGACAACAAGAACAATCACGGGAAGCGCACATGTCCGATCTCACCACCGTCAAAGCCCTCGTCTTCGACGTGTTCGGCACGGTCGTGGATTGGCGCACCAGCCTGATCACCGACTTCATGTGGTGGGCGAAGGGGCGCGGCATCAGCGCCGACTGGACCGCTCTGGTCGACGGCTGGCGCGGCATGTACATGGCCTCGATGGACGATGTGCGCAAACATCCCGAGCGCGGCTATGTCATGCTCGACGATCTGCACCGCCGCTCGCTGGAGAAGCTGGTCGATCAGTTTTCGATCAAAGGCCTCACCGAAGCCGATCTCGACTATCTCACAAAGGGCTGGCACCGCCTGCATCCCTGGCCGGACAGCGTCGCCGGTCTTACTCGGCTGAAGGCAAAGTTCGTGATCTCGCCGCTCTCGAATGGCAACGTCGCACTGCTCACCAACATGGCGAAGTTCGCTGGCCTGCCGTGGGACCTGATCATGTCGGCCGAGCTGTTCGAGCATTACAAGCCTGATCCCGAGACTTATCTCGGCGCCGCGCGGCTGCTCTGCCTCGAACCGGAAGAGGTGATGATGGTCGCCGCGCACAATGGCGATCTCGCCGCCGCGCAGAAGAACGGGCTCAAGACCGCCTTCGTGGCGCGGCCGACGGAGTACGGACCGCTGCAGAAGGTTGATTTCGAGGCGACCGGCAATTGGGACATCGTTGCGAAGGACTTTGGCGGGGTCGCGGATAAGCTCGGCTGCTGATCCCGTTCCGCTCTCGGACGATTGCGCACGAGTGCGCGTGGCGTGCTTCAGCTGCCTGCTATCACGCGCGTTCTTGCCGCCTCCCAGACTTTGCCGAGCAGGGCGGGAACGAGGCCGTGCGCTGGGCACTGGTTCCAGGCACCGGCAAAGAATGCCGAGCCGGGGTCCGAGGCGCGTTGCTGCCGGGCAGTTTCGACCGCGAGCAGGATCAGCGTCCGCGATCGCAGCCGAACCAGACCCACGAAGTCTCCGTCGCGCGCCTCACGGACCACGCGCGCCGGCGCGCGCAGGGTGCGAAGCATCGCGTCCTTCGGCGCGATCTTCGCCAGATTGTCGCCGTGGAGCGCCAGCTCGCGCATCAGCTCGATCGATTTCACGATGTTGTGCATGGCGAGCGCAGTTGCGTGCGCGCAGGCCATATCGCCGGGCGATGTCCTCTCGATGTGATCGAGCGCGGCCTTCAACGCGCCGCTGCGCCTGAGCCAGGCTGCACGCAGCGGCCAGGCCGACAACCACGCCTGCAACGTACGCGCGGCGGCGTAGGATTCCTCGCTCGCGACGTAGTCGGGGAGGAACAGCCGGCCGACCGCCTGCTGGACCACGACGCCCATGCTGCGAGGCGTGCGCCCGCCGCGGACGTAATGGCCGAGTTCGGTGATCTCCGGCGCGATCCGCTCTAACAGCGGGCCGATGTTCGAAAGGGCCGATTCGAGCGAAGTCTGATGCGCAGCGCGCAGCGGATCGTGCCGATCGCGGAATGCCGGCCAGATGTCGCCATCGGCGGCGCGGAAAACCGCGAGCTTTGCCGCGACCGAGCGATTGAACAGGCCGCCGCGGCCGGACAGCGGGCGGACGACCGTGCCCGCATCGTTGACGCGGAGGAGCTCGTCCGGATCGCGGACGAGAGCGAGGCGGACGAGGCCCGGGATGTTTATGATGAGGGCCACGGCTCAGCTCGCAGCACGTTCCAGGGGGCAAAGGCGTTGTTGACGCCCTCGAGCGCTTGGCCGAGTTGCGGCACATGCCGCAGCAGCACCGATTTAATTCCGTTGTTCTGGATCCAGTCGAGACCGAACTCGGTGTAGACTTCCGCCCGGTAGTCGTCCGTGAAGAAGCGGTCGCTCTTGAGACGCCGCGATGCCATCAGGATGAAGATGCGGAAGGCGGTATCGCTGAAGCCAAAACCGTCCGGCAGATCCTCGGCGAGCAGTCCGACCATGAGATCGACGCGGTCGACGTCGCCCTTGTAGATCGCGCGCATCTTCTTTGCCGCGTCGGGAATGCTCGTGATCTCTTCGAACGTCTTGACCCGTTTCTTGCCGACCAGCTCGCGAAACCGGTTGTAGCGCGGCACGCCGCGCTCGCGGTCGCGCATGATGTCGATGGCGGCCATGTCGAGCAGCGGTTGGCCGTCCTTTTTGAACTGGCGGAGGAAGTTGGGGTAGTTGTGCAGGCGAATGGCGCCGGGATGTGCCGTGCCGAACGAGTACAGCAGGTTGACGAAGCCGTGCGTCTCCATGAACTCGCGGGAGGCGCGGCCCTGCATATCCACCAGCTTGCAGCAGTCAGCCCCCGCCGCGTCGATCCGCCGTATATGCATGTCATCAGGGACCAGGGGGTGCAGGCGGTAGACGGCGGTGAATTCCTCGGTCAACGCGTAGGGCGCGCTATGCTGATCCGTCGGAGTGTGGATGATCCCATAGGCGGCTTCGCTGTTCTTCCCGAGCACCGTTTTCAGCACCCGGTACGGGATCCCCGACCAGTTGGCGTGCATGCTGAAGTCCAGCGCAGGATGGCCGAGGATGCCCGGCGTCCATTCGATGGTGTGGATCTTGGCGATCAGGGCCGCGTTGATCAGGCGCGCGCGCTGGAACAGTTCCTCGTCATTCCAGGCCGGATAGCGTGTCTTGAGGCCATCGCAGATGACATTGTGCTCACGGGCGAAGAGATTGTGGAGCAGGCTGAGCCCGACCCACCAATTGTCGTTGAATCCAGTGAGATCGGCGCCCGGATGAGCTGGATCGGCAGGAAGCATTCCATCGTCGCCGACCTTGATCTTTCCGTCGACCTTGGAGCGGATTTCCAGCTGTCTGTCGCGATTGCTGCCGTAGATCTGTCCGGCATCCCACCAGTGCGAATTGAGATTGCGGAAGGTGGGGGTCGCGCCGAGCCATGGTTCACGCGGCGTCTCGTCGCTGATGGTGCGGCGGATCTGCATGCAGCCGTGCACGTTCTCGGGCCAGTGATCGTCCGGCTCCAGCGGGATCTTGAACTCGTTTCCCTCCTCGGGAATCCCATGGCTGAACCAGTTATGCGTTTCGAACTGGATCCAGGCGGCGGCCAGCAGGTTGAGGCTGGTCGCGGGGATGAAGGTGTCGCGCGCCAGCAATACCTTTGAGATCACGCGCGGGCTGGGTTCGAGCAGGTCGTCCATGCTGTCGGGCACGCATTCCGGCAGCGGGAAATTGCGTCCGAACCGGGCGCCCGCCATGCCCATGCGCGGATGGTCGAGGCTGTTGAACGAGCCGTCTGCGGAACGCCACCGCTCATTGCCGGGGCTCCAGCCAGGCGATGTCGTTCCGTAGCCTGTATGATGGAGGTTGTGCTCCCGCAGCCGTTCGCGGAAGACCGAGAGATTGGCCGCTCCAAGCAGGGTCGGCAGGTGGTCCCATCTGACGAAGAAGTTGACGACCCGATAGACGACATCAAGGACCGCTTGCAGCAGGCCACGATGGTAGACAAAGCCATCGTTCTCGCGGGACATTGACGCTCCCAAACAAACGCGTGAAATCAATTTGGCTTGCAACCAGTAAATGTGATCCAATACCACCAAAACGCCTGTTTGCCAACGCGACTTGCCCGAGCTGCGGTCGTCCCGTCGTACAAATTCCCCTGTCGGTTGAATGCTGGCTCGGATAGGATGCCTGCAGCCTTTCGGGCTGCATCAGGCAATCCGGCTGACTTTGCGTGAGCGAGACGAAGCTGGGTCAACAACGCGGTTCGACCTCGCGAGAACCAGCCGACACCGGTATCGGTAGGACAGAAGATCCATCTTGAGTTGCGTGTTTCGCCGTCGAGGGGGGTGACGCAGATGGGCAGTATGGTTCGCAATTACGATGGCGGGATCACGAGCTCTCCCGCGCAACTGGTGTCGCCGCGCTCCGTCGACGAGCTCCAATCGATCCTCAGGGATGCCGACCGCTATCCGAGCCCCGTCCGGGCGATGGGCAGCTATCATTCGTTGACGCCTTGCGCGTCCTCGGACGGGACGATCATCGACATGTCCGGGATGAGCCGCGTCCTCAAGATCGATCCGCACGACATGACGTTCACGGCGCAGGCCGGCCTGCAGTTCATCGCCGCATCGCGGGCGTTGCGGGCGATGAACCTGCAGTTCGTGACCAATATCGAGATCGGAAACATGACGCTGGGGGCGGCGGCCTGTTGCCACACCAAGGACGGGCTGGACGGCGGCGAGTTTGGGCAGGTCGGCTCCTACATCATTGCGATGAAATGGGTGACGCCCAGCGGGGAACTCGCGGAAGCATCGGAGGAGAGCAATCGGGATCTGATGTACTTCATGCGCTCGAGCTACGGCCTGTGCGGCGTCATCTACGAGGTGACGTTCCGGATCAAGCCGCTGGAGGCGATCCACTTCAGCTATTTGCCGCGTCCGATCGCGGAGCTGACCGAGAGGGAGGTGGACGGGATCATCGACGCCTCCAGGGGCCTGATCTGCTGGACCGTCGGCCGAAAGGCGCACTTCCAGACGCGACATCCCATCGACAGCGTCGGCCCGTTTGGGACGCTGTTCGCCGCCAGCCGCCGCACTCTCTGGAATTATGCGGAAGCGCGCATTGGCAGGTTCATCGACAGCAGCATTCCAACCAAGACTCTGAGGGACGCCACGCTCGACACCTGGTTCGTCGGCAACAGGCTGTTGATGTCGTTTCTGCATCTTGTCGGCGGAGCGACCCTCTATAATCCCGACAAGACGATCGACTACAGCAAGACGCGGCCGTCGGCGCGATACGCATTCACGTTCTGGGCATTTCCGCGCGGTGAATGGCTGCAGGTGCTGCGCGACTATGTGGAGTTCAGCGAGACATATTTCAGCAAGCACGACTTCCGCTGCAACATGGCGCTCGGCTCCTACTTCATCCGCAAGGACGAGCATTCGTTGCTGTCCTACTCGCACGACGGAGACGTTTTTTCAGTCGATCCCATCCACGCTTATACGGACAGGCCGGCGTGGGATGCGTTTTTGCGGGAGTTCAATGAATTTGCCTACAAGAGGAACGGCATTCCCCTGCTGAACCAGAGTCCATTCATCACGAACAGCCATGTCACGGCGGCGTACAAGGCGAGATGGACGGAGTTCTCCGACCGGGTCAGACGAGAGGATCCGCGCGGGCGCATGCTCAACCCGTTCTTCGCGGAGTTGCTCGGCCCGGGAGGATCGGCCTGAAGCCGACGAGGGGAGCAAATATGGGCTGAAGCTGGTTCTGGAGCGATTGAGACAATATGGCTGACCGAAAGTCGCCGAAAGCATTGTGGACTTTTTAGAGGAGATTGGCGCAATCTTGTCATCCCCAGAAAAGGCGAGGGTGCCGGACCGAAGCGCGGAACGATCTCAGTATTTCCGGGGTGAGTGATGGACGATCCTCACGACAGAGCAACCGAACGCCGTCAGCTCACGGTCTTGTTCTGCGACGTCGTTGATTCAACGGGCCTCTCCGAGCGCTGCGACATCGAGGACCTGCGCGAGGTCCTGTTGGAATTCCAGGCGATCAGCTCGCAGTGCATCAGCAATGCCGGGGGCAGCGTCGTCAACTATATCGGCGACGGCATTCGTGCCGAGTTCGGCTATCCCCTCGCATCGGAGAACGAGGCCGAGAGTGCGGTCCGCTGCGGCCTGCTGTTGCTGCAGAAAATTCGCGAGCTGAGCGAGCGCGCGACGGCCGCAATCCAGGAACCGCTTCGCGTTCGGATCGGCGTGCATACGGGGGTCGCGGTGATCGGAAGGGCCGGGCCGGGTCACGTGCACGATGCGACCGAGATCGTCGGCGACACGCCCAATATCGCATTCCGGTTGCTTGAAATGGGCGAACCCAATTCGCTCGTCATCAGTGGCGAGACCAAGCGACTGCTGCGCGGCAAATTCGCCTTGCAGCCGCTCGGCATGCGTTCGCTCAAGGGATTGTCACGGAAGGTCGAGGCTTTTCTCGCCGCGGGCGAGACGTCGGAAGACGGTGTCGGCCACCGTGCCCGCCACCGCAATGCCTCGCGCCTCGTCGACAGGGTCACCGAATTGGGCCAGTTGCTGGAAGCCTGGGAGCTGGCGAAGGCCGGGCAGGGGCGCACGGTGGAGATCACCGGGGAGCCCGGCATCGGCAAATCGCGCCTGGCACTGGAGTTGATCGAAAGGGCCGCGTTGCCGGATGATCTCATCCTGGCGATCCAGGCCTCCGGCCCGCATCAGAATACGCCGCTCTATCCGATCATCAGAGCCCTCGAGCAGCGTATCGGCATCGGCAGGGATGAAGACGCCGAGGTGAACCTGGCGCGTCTGCGTGACTTCATGGCCGCAACGTCCGGCGGCGACGAGGAGCAGTTGACGCTGATCGGCCAGATGCTCGGTCTAGCGGTGGCGGCGACGTCAGGTCCGACGATTCCCGATGCGCAGGAACTGCGTCGGAAGACGCGAGATGCGGCGGTGCGGCTGTTGATCTCGCAGACGGGCGGTGAGGCCAGCCTGATCCTCATCGAGGATTTTCACTGGGCCGATCCGTCGACGATCGAGATCGTTGAGCGCATTGCCGGCCAGATCGCCGGCACGCGGAANCTTCTGGTGGTCACCAGCCGGGCGTCCGTCATCGGTAACGTGTCGCCGATGATNCTGCGCATCGTGCTTCANCGTCTCGNCGACGAGCACTGCCGCGATCTCGCGGGATCGGTCGTCCGCGACAAGCAACTGCCGAGCCAGTTGCTCCAGCAGATCGTCGCGCGGTCGGANGGTGTGCCGCTGTTCGTGGAAGAGTTGGCGGCGGCAGCCCTCGAGACCGGGCAAGTCGATGCGGGCGTCAGAAATGCCGGGGCGAGCGGACCCTCGGAGGTCCCATCGGCGCTCTATGACTCCCTGATGCTGCGTCTGGAACGGCTCGGCAATGCCAAGGCGGTCGCGCAGCTCGCGTCGGTGATCGGCCGAAGCTTTCCGCATCGGCTTCTTGCCGCCGTTGCGGGTGATCTCCGCGACGCCCTCGAGCCCGCCCTCGAGCGGCTGCGCGCGTCCGGGCTGATCGGGCTCGAGCGCGATGACGACGAAAAGGTCTACTCCTTCAAGCATGCCCTGGTCCGGGACGTCGCCTACTATTCGCTTCTCAAACGGCAGAGGCGGGAGCTTCACGACCGTGTGGCTGAGGAGATCGAGCTCCATCTGCCGGAGGTCGCCACCACCGAACCCGGCTATCTCGCGCTGCATCTATCCGAGGCCGGACGCACCTCCCGGGCAGCCCGGATGCGGCTTAAGGCTGCGCAGCAAGCGGCGGAACGTTCGGCAAACCTGGAGGCGACCGCCGAGCTCAACATGGCGCTGGAGGAGATCAGGAAGCTTCCGGCGGGGCTGGAGCGCGACAATCTGGAGCTGAACGCCCAGATCGCGCTGATCGGACCGACGATCGCCCTACAGGGATTCGGTGCGGATGCGGTCGCAGACGTGAGCAGCCGTGCCATCGAGCTCTGCCGCGCCCTCGATAACGATCCGCGCATCTTTCCGGCACTGTACGCCAGATGGTCTTACCTGCGCGTGGCGAGCAACGTGCGGGAGGCGGGCACGCTGGCGCGGGACTTTCTGACGCTCGCCGAGCAAAAGGGAACGAGGGCCGATCGGATGGTCGGCCATCGGTTGCTCGGAACGTCGTTGCTCGACGGAGAGACGGAGCAGGCGTGCGTCCATCTGGAGCGGGCGGCCAAGCTCTACGATGCCGCCGCCGACCGCGCGACCGCCGTGATCTACGGCACCGACGTGCAGATCACGAGCCTGTCCAACCTGGGCATCTGCTGTTGGCTGGTGGGCCGGGTCAACGACGCGATTACGCACGCCCAAGAAGCACTCGAACACGCGCAGCGATTGTCGCATGCCCATACGCTCGGTTACGCCTACATGCATGTCTGCATGCTCTACACGCTGGAGCAGGACGCGCATACGGTTCGGGCACTCGCGCAGCGGACGCTCGAAGAGGCGATCAGGCGGGAACTGCCGCTCTGGGTCTCAGTGGCGCGGATATATCTAGGTTGGGCCGACGTCGAAAGCGGCCGCCTCGCAGAAGGTATCGATGGACTCGAGAAGCAGCGCGATTTCCTGCAGACGGCGCACCTCGTCTACTTCCTGCCCACCTACCTATGCTGGCTGGCAGAGGCCTATCTCCGCGTCGACAGGCTGGCGGACGCTCGGCGGTGTCTCGATCAGGCACGCAACGTCTTTGGGCGAGGCGGCAACTACTGGTATGAGGTCGAGTGCCTGCGTATCGAAGGGCGGTTTGCCTCGCATGCGCAAATCAACGACACCATGCTCGCGGAGCAGAATTTCGAGCTGGCCCTGGCGCTCGCGCACCGGCGTGGCCAGCGGGGATTTGGCTTGCGTGCCGCCGAAGGGCTGGCGAGCCTGCTCGCCGCCAGAGGCCAGACGGACCGCGCACGCACGCTGCTACAGCAGGAATTGCAGCTATTCGCCGGTCAACCCGAGCGCGGCGATCGCGCGGATGCCAGGAGGCTATTGCGCGACCTCGAGGACCGCTCGCGCACCTGACGGCTCAGATCCGGGATCGGGCCGGCGTCGCCCCGCCGCCGGACGCCGAACCCTCGGGGCTACGGATGCTCGCCCCCGGCCTGCGTCGCGCCAGCCCGATCCTCGACCGCGCAGAATGTCGCGATCGCCAGATCGATCCGCCGGTCGAGCGCGCGGCGATTGAGCTTGAATCTGTGTCGGTCAGCAGCCTGAAATGATCGTGGCCGAACACCAATTTCGGGTGTGCGTGCCAGAGATGGTCCGGACGGCACACACCGCCCGGACCTGTTCCTGAGACCCTACAGCGTCATCTGCATCGGTTCGGGATAGTAGTGGAATCCCTCGCCGGCCTTGGCGACATGGCCGTAGCCCGGCCAGGCGAAGTGATAGGACATGACGGGGGTCTTGTTCGCCGCCAGCATCGTCAGCAGCTTGACGCGCGACTCGGCTGCCTGCTTCGGATCGGTATCGTAGGAGAATTCCATGCGCGGCCGTTCCAGCAGCAGCACGGAATGGTGCGAGAGATCGCCAAGGAAGGCGAACGACTTGCCGGCCGACGATACCATGAAGATGGTGTGGCCGACGGTGTGGCCGGGCGCCGAAATCGCCTGCACGCCGGGAAGGAATTCCTCGCCGTCCTTGAAGAATTTGATCCGGTCGCGGACCGGCAGCAGGTTCTTGCGGGCGTGAACGACGAAGTCCTTGGCCGGGCTGCCGAGCTTGCCCTCGTCGGTCCAGAAGTCGAAATCGGTCTGCGAGATGTAGATCTGCGCGTTCGGGAACAGCGGCTTGTCGTTGGCATCGACGATGCCGCCGATGTGGTCGATATGGGCATGCGAGCAGACCACCGCGTCGATGTCCTCCGGCTTGATGCCGGCCTCCATCATGCTCTTCTGCTGGCGGCCGGTGCTGGCGCCGAACATCTTCGATGAGCCCATGCCGGTGTCGAACAGGATCAGCTTGTCGCCGGTGTTGACGATCGGCGAGTTCTGTTCGAGCACGACGTTGTCCGGCGACAGGAAATTGTCCGCCAGCATCTTCTTGACCTCTTCCTTGGGGACGCCGGTGAAGGTCCCGGAGGGGTCGCCGAGCGGCAGCGGTCCGTCGGACACGACGGTGACCTCGGCATTGCCGAGAATGAAACGGTGCCAATAGGGCGTCTGGGTGCCGAGCTTGGGAGCCTTCGCCAATGCGCTGCTGCCGAGTATCGCGCTGGCACCAAGGCCGGCTCCAAGACTGGCTCCGAGGCTGGCTCCAAGTGCAAGTAGGGATCGACGTGAGACATCGATTGTCATGCGTTTCCTCCGCTTTTGTCTTTTGTCTTGCGCGATTGTTCGCGCGTTGGGACAGGCCTGATCGACCACGCGACCGCGGGTCGGCAGAAAAGTATGCTGCGCCGGCCGCGACAAGCTAGCAAGTGGAATTAGTGCGCAGATTCACGCGGCGCGAGAACAGGCGCCCGAAGCGGGAAGACCGCGTGTGGATGAGCTCTCCACCAGCCGGGACGAGACGAATTGCGCCTCACGCAATTCGCAGCGCCAGATCGCTTCCTTCCGTCTCGGCAAAGCCCGCTTGCAGCACCTCTTCGCGCTTGTGGCGCAGATGCGCGCGCAGAATGTGCGAGAGGCCGGCACCGTCGCGTCGCTGCAGCGCGTTCAGGATCGCTTCGTGCTCCTTCACGGCGAGCGCCCAGCGCTGCGGCGTCATCGGCGTGACGTAGCGCGCGCGCCGGATGCGCGCGGTGACGGAGGTGTACAACCCCGCGAGCACGGGGTTTCCGGCTGCGTTGACGATGGCTTCGTGAATGGCGCGGTTGCCGCGGTAGTACTGGATCAGATCGCCGTCCCGATAATGCTGCACCATCTGCGCATGCGTGGCGGCAATCGCGTCGATCTCGGCGTCGGTGATGCGCTCGCAGGCGAGCTCGCCGGCGAGGGCCTCCAGGCCTTGGCAGACCTCGAACAGGTCGCGCATGTCCTTGTCGGTCAGCTTTGCCGCGCGCGAGCCGCGATGCGGCAGCAGCTGCACGAGACCTTCCGCGGCCAGCACCTTGAGCGCTTCGCGCAGCGGGGTGCGTGAGATCTCGAGCCGTTCGCACAGCTCGCGCTCGGGAATTCGGGCGCCCGGCGGGATTTCGCCGTCGAGCAGAATGGCACGGATGCGGCCGACGACGTCTTCATGAAGCATGGGACCAGCGCTCCAATTTGAATGCAAAACCTGGGTTGACGACCGCTATTTCTCAAGTTCCAGCTTGCCAATCTCAGATTTTGCATTCAAAAATGTAAAAAACAAGAGGATATGAGGAAATGGACCTGGCGGTAGGGGCGGACGACCTCGTTTTTGAATGCAACGCCGGCATCGGGCGCATCACCTTCAACCGCCCGCAGGCCCGCAACGCATTTACGTTCGCTATGTACGAGCGGCTCGCCGCGATCTGCGAAGAGGCCAACAGCGATCATGCGATCAAGGTGCTGGTGCTGCGCGGGGCTGGCGACAAGGCCTTCGCCGCGGGCACAGACATCAACCAGTTCCGCGAGTTCAAGACACCGCAGGATGCGATCGACTACGAAAAGCGGATTGATCGAGTCCTGACCACGCTCGAACAATGCCGGGTGCCGACCATCGCGGCGATCAACGGGTTCTGCACCGGCGGCGGCGCCGGCATCGCCGCGGCCTGCGACCTGCGCATTGGCACACGCAGTGCCCAGATTGGATTCCCGATCGCCAGGACGCTCGGCAATTGCCTGTCGATGTCCAATGTCGGCCGTCTCACGGCGCTCATCGGCGCCGCGCGCGTCAAGGACCTGATCTTCACCGCCCGTCTTGTCGACGCCACGGAAGCGGCGAGCGTCGGACTGCTCGGTGAGATCGTCGAGGATCTGGCTGCGCTGGAGCGGCGCGCCGACGAAGTGGCCAGGCTCGTCGCCAGTCATGCGCCACTGACGCTGAATGCGACCAAGCAGGCGGTCGGCCGGCTGCAACAGCGGCTGACGGGAGACGAAGGCGAGGACCTCATCCTGATGTGCTACACGAGCCAGGATTTTCGCGAAGGGCTCGATGCTTTCCTCAACAAGCGCGCGCCGCAATGGCGCGGCCA
>JGI25153J46596_10001443_pt1 | contig 14226 bp, 13 predicted proteins | sample AraplaMF_Col_mMF_FD_46596 | JGI IMG/M metagenome (IMG submission 46596)
TTTTTTATCGCTCACGACAATTAGCTATTGAAATGGCTGGCATTTTCAAATGATGATTCTTGCGTCATCTGTGAGGAAATTTTACAAATGCAATTGCCGCCGTTGAACGCCCTGCGCGCTTTCGAAGCCACGGCCCGCCTGATGAGCCTTTCGAAAGCGGGCGACGAGCTGCACGTTACCCATGCGGCGATCAGCCATCAGATCAAGCATCTGGAGACCTGGCTCGGCCGCAAGCTGTTGCAGAAATCGGGCCGCGGTGTCGCGCTGACCGCAGCCGGCGGCGAATATTACCGCGCCGTGTCAGGATCGCTGGCGGCGATCGCGCATGCGACCGGCAACATGCGGCGCGATCACAACATGCGGGCCATCACCGTCGGCTGCATTCCCTCGATCGCCTCCCGCTGGCTCGTCCCGGCCCTGCCCTCCTTCCAGGAGAGCGACCCCGATCTCGACGTCAGGATCGTCTATGCACGCGCCGAAGAACGCTTCGACGACGAGAGCCTGGACGTGCTGATCACCATGGGCGAGGATCTGAGCGGCGGCAGGGAAAGCCGCCTGCTCTTCTCCCGCCGCAACCAGCCCGTCGCCAGCGGCCATTACCTTGCCAAACGNAACTGGACGNTCGACGACGTCTCGCTCGCCGGCGCCGATCTGCTGCACGACGAATCCGCCGACGGCTGGAAGGAATGGTTCCGCAAGGCCGGCCAGAAAGCGCCGGAGCCGCTCCGGGGTCCGATATTCCAGGATTTCAACATGCTGGCGACGGCCGTAGTCGCCGGCCATGGCGTGGCGCTCTGCCCTGTCGAGGTGTTCCGCCGCGAGATCGAACGCGGCGATCTGCTGGTGCTTTCCGACATCGCGACGGCAGAAAACCANGGCTATTACGTCATATCGAACAGCTGGGCNAAAAAGCCGGTGCGCCGCTTTATCGACTGGTTCATGACGGAGTGCGGATCGGGCGCGTGAGATCCCCTGCCCGCAATTTATCGAAGGGTCGCCGCCGAGACGATGGATGCAAATGGGTCGCGAAAATAAAGATGTGGCATAAGCCCATCCGTGAGCGAGTTGGGCCGAGGTTGGGGATTGTTAATCAGAAATGCCTAATGTAAATCTTGGCGTGCACAAGTTGTGTGGGAGCTAATTTGCTACAATATCTGGTTATGACATGAGACTAAGGAGGGCCTCGGACATGCAGAAAATTCGTGCGGCCCCCTCGGCGCTCGGACAAACAGAGGCGAGAGCTTCGAGCTCGATCGACCGGCTTTTGTTCTTTGACCGCGATTTCAATCCCGTCGAGAATTTGCTGGGCACTGAGCTGCCTGATTCTGTCAAACCAGCAGCGTCGTTTTGGGAACATTTTCCAGAATTGGACAAATCGGCGATCACACTCGCCCTCCGTTCATTGGGCGACAGTGCCCAGCCTTTGCAAATATCGGGGGATTTTGGCGCNCCAGCGTCGCACGGACTGACGATCTATCGGATCGGAGATNTGTTTGCCGTGGTTCGGTCCGAGGAATCTATCGACGATGAGCGGGCGACCCTTTTGCATCTGGCCACCCACGATCCGCTCACTGGACTGCCGAACCGACGCCAGTTCAGCGAGGACCTCGCTGTGTTGTTACGGGAGACCGCAGGCTCGAACGAGACTCTGTCCCTGATGCAACTCGATCTTGACGATTTCAAACCCGTTAACGACACCCTTGGGCATCCGGCCGGCGACAAGCTCCTTCAGCTGGCTGCAAGCCGCATTCAAGAGTGCCTTACCAGCGACGACAGAGCCTATCGACTGGCGGGTGACGAATTCACCGTCATATCAAGGGGCCCGGGACATCCCGCCAAAGGACACCAGCTAGCAGANGCTTTGGTTGATGCATTCAAAAAGCCCTTCACGATAGATGGCATCGCGCTATTTGTNGGTGCCAGCATCGGCATATCTGCTGCNCCACCGGACGGTACAAATCCGGAGCAGCTGATGAAGGCGTCCGACGTCGCACTCTACGCCGCGAAGAAGGACGGACGCGGTCGCGCAAGACCGTTTGATCCCTCAATGCTTGAGTTGCTGGAACAACGCGAACTGCTGCGCCGCAGCCTTCGCATGGCCCTGGTCCAACAACAATTCTCTATCGAGTACCAACCCATCGCCGAGGGCGGCAGCATTGTCGGCTTCGAAGCCTTGCTCAGATGGAACCACCCTCTACTTGGAAAAATCCCACCAACGGCATTTATTCCGATGGCCGAGGCCGATGGAATCATGCCGGAAATAGGTGCATGGGTTTTGGAGCAGGCATGTCGCGAGGCAATGAAGTGGCCGCAGAACTATATCGTCGCGGTCAATGTGTCCGCGGCTGAATTCTTGACAAGCGGCCTCACTGATCGGGTATCCCAAACGCTAGACCTGATCGGGTTGCCGCCAGACCGTCTGGAGCTTGAGATAACCGAAAGCGTGCTCCTTGAGCGGACCGTCAACAATATCGACACCCTGAATACTCTCAACGTGCTAGGGATACGAATCTCGCTTGATGATTTCGGGACAGAATATTCTTCCTTGAGCTATCTGAAGACATTCCCTTTCGACACGATCAAAATCGACAAATACTTTATCACCGACCTCGAAAGCGATCTGAAAGGCCAGGCAATCGTCCGCTGCATCGTTAACCTCGCCCATGACCTCGACATGCAGGTGACAGCCGAAGGGGTTGAGACGCCAGGTCAGGCGGAATGGTTGCGCAGTGTGGGCTGCGACAGACTTCAAGGCTATTTGATTAGCAGGCCGCTTCCGGTCGAGGCGATTGGCGAGTTCATCACCCGGGCGGAAACATCCGTAAGACCCGCGCTACCACAGTGAACAATCGATTTTCGCCGCGCCTTTAGCTATCGCGTGCATCAACCTGACGCCCCAGGCAAACGAAAGGAGGGTGTATTGGAACAGGAAGCAGCTAGCTTCGATGACCATGCATTTGCGCCGATGGTATCGCTGGAACTGAACGTTGCGATGTTCAAATCCCGATGGCAGTTTTGCGACAGGATTACCGAATACCTCTCAGACATTCTCGGCCAAGGTCACAGCGATCCCGCTCGATATTCCAATTTTCTTTCCGTCGCGACGAATGAGCTCATTGAACTTGCTTTCCGTTCAACGAGCGAGCCAGGAAGGATAAGTTTCAGTCTCTATCGGAGCGCGACAGTCAATCGGCTGAGAATTGTGTTTCCCGGCGAGGAAGCATTTGGCCGAAAGCACGCCAATGCAAGATCAAGTGAACGCCAGCCGGTCCCCGGCGCCGGCTCTGGATACTTGGTGATGAAGTCCGACGGGACGGTTTTGCTCAGCGATTTGGCAGCAATATTCCGCGCGACGATCCGGATTGAGAAAGACGGCGGACAAGGGATACAGATCATTGCGGATTTCCCCTCGGCCGAGGACTTCCGATGAGCCTGCTCCCGCAGCCCTTCACTGTTCATTTTGATCCGACAAATCAGGAGCTTTTGCTGTCTGGCAAGATGCGACCGGAAAGCGCCACTGAGATTGCCGATGCCCTCAAGCTGGTGCAGCAAAGTTTGGAAAAATACAGCGGGATCGTTTACCTCAATGTCAAACGTCTGACGCACATTAATATGACTGCCTTCGTAACCCTGTCCGATGTCCTCGCGGCAAGCTGTCGGACCAGGCCAGAACGGAAGATTGTCATCATCACGTCGAGCGTGGTGGCATGGTCGACCTCTTTGTTCGAGACGCTGGCGGCATCACAACCAAACTTGTCGGTTGAAGTCTACGATTCGGCATTTTATCCGGGCCAGAGCTTTGTCGAGGACGAGACTTTCATCCCCATTCTGCGCACCCAGACGAAAATGACATGGAGGCACGAACGTGAACTGTTGCCTCGCCACGGCCTGCGCAGCGGTCTTGTCATCGCGGATATCTGTTGCGGAATTGGGGATTTCGCGGCCTTGGTTCAGAGGGAATTTAAACCGGCACGCCTTGTCGCGCTGGATCATTCCGTGCGCAGCCTCGAATATGCGCGCAGGGTCGCTGCCGACTTCGATCTGCAGGGAATCGAGTACACCTATGGTGACGCCTCCCAAATGCTGCTGCGAGACAATCAATTTGACTTTGTGACCTGCCGACATTCGCTGCAGATCTTCAACCGTCCCGAGATGCTGCTGCGGGAGCTCTATCGCATCTGCAAGCCTGGCGGCCGTGTCTACATCACGAACGAAAAAAATTCGCATTGCCTGGGCGAACCACATGCTGAAACAATAAGATGGACTTACGAGGAGGTCGCCAAACTGTTCAGGTACTTCGACATGGATGTCGAGATGGGGCCGAAAAGCCGCCATCTCCTCGCCGACGCGGGGTTCGATAGTATCAGGGTCGATTCCTTTATGGTCACCAACCTGGACGGGGATCCCCAAGACTTCGCAGACATCATCGAAGCTTGGGAAAATGTCTACGCAGGTGAGATGGCCGTTCGAAGGGGCGACTCATTGGATTTCATTCGCAGGTTCCGGCAGGGATTCAAAGATCATGTCTTTGCTGCTCTTCACCCCAAGGGTTATGCAGGCTGGCCGATCTGGGCAGCTTCCGGCCGAAAGCCGCTATGATGGACGAGAGATCATTGAAGAGACCGACAAGACTAGGCTCATTTCGGGCAAAATTCATCTTGGTCGTCGGTGGAGCAGTCCTCTTTGACTTGCTGGTCAGCGGCGGGCTGGCACTTTGGAACGTTCAGAGGCTGTCGCGCGACGCAACCCTCGAAGTCGGACAGGGCCTTGAAGCGGCAAACCAAGAATACATTCGTACATATGCTGATTCCACCGCAGCCCAGGTGAGTTTGCTCCTGCGGCAGGTTCATAACGACGTCAGCACCTTGGCAGGTGTGCTCCAGGCGCAGATCGACGATCCCGAGCGTAATTCCGACGTCGGCGCGGCGATCGCTCGCACATCGCCCAGCAGCGTCAGCCTTGCTTACGATCAGACGGGAAAGTGGTCTCAGAACGCTCCGGGCTCCGTCTCGGTTGTCAGCGTCTGGAGTTACTTGCTCGGACAAGACCACAATCCAAAGCCTGACGTCCAGACCGATATCCAGACGAGCGCGGTTCTGGACCTTGTTGCACCGAGCCTGCTGCAGCACGGTGCTTCAAAGCTGCAGATGTATTACATCGGATCGAAAGAACGACCAATCTTCAGGACAGCGCCCTATACCGACCAGGCTCAAACCTTCGACCGCCTTTATCCCGGTCACAACGAGGCCAATTTCTGGGACTTCTTTTTTCCTGGACTTTATGAGTCCTGGCAGGGCTGGGCCAAGGATATGAAAACGCGGCCGGTCGCGGACGATATAACGCAGACAGCTCCATATACCGATGCCATTACCGGGAAACTGATCGTCAGTTTCTTTCATCCANTATGGACAGCCGACAGGAAGGATGTCGCCGGGACGGCTGGCGCGGACATAACACTCGACCAGCTCGCNCAGACTGTTGAAAATGTGAAAGTGGCCCAGTCCGGCTTTGGATTCCTCGCAATGTCCGACGGAAACGTTGTGGCGATCAACAGCACAGGCGAAAAAACGCTCGGTCTGCGTTCTGCGAGCGATGCAAGCGGAACCGGCGTGACCGGATTGGAGCGCTCCCTGAAGGGAAGCTCCCAGCCTGCCATAGCGAAACTGGCCCTTGACCGCGAACAGGGCATCCAACATTTGCTGTTGCAGCAGGACGGCAACCAGGTCCCCTACATCTTTATCGTGAAGAAGCTCCCCGCGACCAATCTCTGGCTCAGCGGCCCGGTTCGGCAAGAGGCAATGTCTCTTGGAGTGGTTGTGCCTGAACGAGAAATCGAGGCCTCCCTCTATGCGGCCCAGGCCAAGATTTCAGACGCTACGAATCGGATCGTGCTCTACCAAATTCTAGCGATCTTAATGTCGCTGCTTATTGTAACGATCGCGGTATTTGCGGCTTCGAAACGAATAACGGGCGGAATCAGTGCGCTTGCAGATGCCGCCAGACGGATACAAGCGAAGGACTATTCGGTCAGGGTGGCCATATCAAGTAAAGATGAGGTCGGCGAGGCTGGGGAAGCATTCAACCGGATGGCTGAGCAGATCAGCTATCACACCGAAAATCTCGANCAACTCGTCGAAGAGCGAACCGCTCAAATCGAAGATGCAAAGGAAGAGATTTCGACACTGAACGCACAGCTCCAGCGAGAAAATCGACGTCTCGGAACAGAGCTCGCCGTCGCCGANAGAATCCAGCTCATGGTTCTTCCGCTGCATCAGGAGCTTGAGGAGTTTCAGGCCCTCGAGATCGCAGCNTATATGAGACCGGCGGAAGAAGTCGGCGGCGATTATTATGACGTCTTGAAGAGCGGAAACCGATTGAAGATCGGCATCGGCGACGTCACCGGACACGGGCTCGAAAGCGGCGTATTGATGTTGATGGTTCAGTCCGTCGCCCGCGCCCTGCAGGAAGCCGGAAACACCGATGCAGTCAAATTTCTCACAGACCTGAACAGCGCCCTGTTTAAAAACATAGTGAGGACTAAAATCGATAAGCATCTCACTCTGGCGTTTCTTGACTACGACGGAAAAGAGATGATCCTGTCGGGACAACACGAGGAAGTTGTCATCGTGCGGGCGAACGGCAAGGTCGAGCGCATAGACACCATGGATCTGGGCATACCGATCGGGCTGGAAGCCGATATTTCTGCCTTCATTAAAACCCGTGAAATAGCGTTCGAGAAGGGGGACGTCATACTCCTGCATACGGACGGCGTGACAGAAGCCGAAAACGACGCGGGAGAATTGTTTGGCATCGAACGTCTGTGCCGCGAAGCACTTCGCCTGAAGGATCAGAGCGCTGAGAAAGTCGTTTCCGGAATTGTAGCGACATTAATGCTCTTTATCGGATCGCAGAAGATTTACGACGACATCACGCTTCTCGCAGTGCGACATAGGTGAGACATGACGCCAACGGTATATGGTATCGAATCTCTGGTGGGCATAAGCCTGGATTCATGCACTCGCCTTACGTTAAGCGATGGACCGCTTCAGCTTGGATGGAAGCACTCNGGAATGACCTCGGACTTCATAGCGGAAGTCATGGCTCTGCCCTATTCACGGTCAAGGAAAGACTACGTGCAGGCGCATCATGACATCGGATATCTCAGCAATGAGTTGATCGAAAATGCCGTTAAGTTTCGACAGCCTGGGGAGATCCTCATTGAAGCCGGCATATTCGACGGAACCTTTTTAATAAGGGTCAAGAACACGATCGATGGCGTGACATCATCTCGGTTTCAGTTACTGCTGCATCGCCTTCAATCGAAGGACCCTGGGGAACTTCTTCTCGAGCAAATCGAAACCAATGCCATATCGGCTGCAAGCGGTTCGGGCTTGGGGTTGCTCACCCTTTTGAGCGACTATGACGCAAAAATGGCATGGGCATTCGAAGGGAATAATGACCGGCATATCATACTGACGACGACTGCGGCTGTGGCGATGCCACCCTCCTCCAATCTGTGAGCGAAGAATGGAAATCAGCGACGAAAACTTCCGCGTATGGGCTGAGAAAAACGAAGTGTATTTCGATGGCGTATTCAGGCTGGCCGGACCGGACGCCTATGCGCCGATTTACTCATTGGTATTCGGCCTGCTCCACGAGGGGCACAAACAGGTGACGTTCAACCTGACGGGTCTCGAATTCCTCAATTCCTCTGGCATAAATCTCTTGGCTAAGCTGACTATTGAAGCCAGAAAGATGGGCGACCTCCTGCTCGTTGTCAAAGGCACCAACCAATATCCTTGGCAAGCGAAGTCCCTCCCGAATCTCAAGAAGTTACACCCTCTTCTCGATTTGCGCTTGGCGTGATTCTCTTTCGGAGGAGAGCCAATTCACACCTCGACGCNCCGTCATAAATCGAAGCCAACGCCAACAACTGCCGAATTTGAGCAGTATCCTNGGCTCTTCGCCAGCCCCCGCAGCGCCAGCCCGTGGTGATGGCGCTCCGCGTCGACCCACGCTTGGCAGCCCTCAGACGCTGCTGAGGAGGAGACTGGTCTCGCTGTTTGCGACACCGTCGATCATGCGCACCTCGCGTAGAACCCGGTCGAAGTCGGCAAGGCTTGCGGCCCGGATATCGGCGACAAGGTCCCAGTTGCCGTTGGTCGTGTGCAGCGCTGAAATCTCCGTCAGGCCACGGAGCTTTCGTATGACCTGGGTCGTCGATTTGCCGACAACCTCGACCATCATCACGGCACGCACGGCGTTGACGTCGTAGTCCTCCCGCACCCGGACGGTGAAGCCGAGCAGCGTACCCGTCTCCATCAGGCGATCCAGCCGGTTCTGAACTGTGCCGCGTGCAACACCGAGTGCATCGGAAAGCTTGCTCAAGGAAGCGCGCCCATCGGCGCGGAGGTGAGCGATAATCCGGCGATCCAGATCGTCGGGTGCGTATTTCGCGATGGTCATATTGCCTCCTTGCTAAATTCGCGNAAATGAACTGAACGAATTGCACAATTTACTGCCAGAATTAGCACAGATTTGAACTTTCGGCCAACATGCAGGACAGTTAGTCTTTCTCCTCGAGCATATGCAGGAGGAACTCAGCATGTCGTCGCCCCTTCCATCGGAAAAAGCTCTCGTNCCCTTCGTCAGCGTCGAGAACATGATGCGTCTTGTCCACCACATCGGCATCGAAACCGTTTTGACCGAACTTACNGACGTCATCGAGGCGGATTTCCGCCGCTGGGGATCGTTCGACAAAACCCCGCGCGTTGCCTCTCACTCCGGCGAAGGTGTGATCGAGCTGATGCCGACTTCGGACGGCGAAATCTACAGCTTCAAATATGTAAACGGCCACCCGAAGAACATGGCGCAAGGCCTGCAGACCGTGACGGCTTTCGGCCTTCTGGCAGAAGTTTCGACCGGCTATCCGGTACTGCTCACCGAAATGACCCTGCTGACAGCGCTGAGAACCGCCGCAACTTCAGCCATGGCCGCGCGGCACCTCGCACCTAAGGGTGCCCGCACGATGGCCATGATCGGCAATGGCGCCCAGGCGGAATTCCAGGCGCTTGCCATGAAAGCCGTTTGCGGCATCGATCACATCAGGCTCTACGACATCGATCCGCTGGCGACGGAAAAGATGGTCCGCAACCTTGCAGGCACGGGGCTGACGGTGACCGCCTGCAGCTCGTCCCAATCGGCTATCGAAAATGCCGATATCATTACGACCTGCACCGCCGACAAGCAGTACGCGACGATCCTGACCGACAACATGGTTGGCTCCGGCGTCCACATCAATGCCATCGGCGGCGACTGCCCGGGCAAGACCGAGCTGCACCGCGACATCCTGTTGCGCGCCGACACCTTTGTCGAATATCCGCCACAGACCCGCATCGAGGGCGAGATCCAGCAGATGGATGCCGACTATCCTGTCACCGAATTCTGGCAGGTTGTGACGGGACAGGCGACCGGTCGCCGCGATGCCAGTCAAATCACCCTATTCGACAGCGTCGGTTTCGCGATCGAGGATTTTTCCGCTCTTCGTTATGTCCGTGACAGGCTCAGGGGGACCGGGCTTTACCAGGACCTCGATATCATCGCCGATCCGGACGATCCGCGCGACCTGTTCGGCATGTTGCAGCGAGCAAGGCAGGCATAGGAGCGCGACGATGCCAAGACACGTCACATATTCCGTCCAGGCGCCCTCTGCAGTCGTCATGGTCCGGCCGCACCACTTCACCGTGAATACCGAGACCGCCATCGACAACCTGTTCCAGTCCAGCCCGGATACGACGGAAGACCTTTCACTGGCGGCCTATAACGAAATCACCCGGGCGGCCGATGTGCTCAGAAGCCATGGCGTGGCAGTGCATCTTTTCGACGACACCGGTACCGAGACACCGGATTCGGTCTTTCCCAACAACTGGTTTTCCACCCATGCCGGCGGTCATGTGGCGATCTATCCGATGACGGCCGTCAATCGCCGGCGCGAGCGGCGCAGCGACGTCATCGAAATGCTGAAGAGCCAGTATCGGGTGCAGGAGGTGATCGACTATTCCGGCCTCGAGCCGGACGGACTGTTTCTCGAGGGCACCGGCGCCATGGTTCTCGATCACATCGATCGGGTGGCCTATGCCGTCCGCTCCGACCGCACCGATCCGATCGCGCTGGAACGCTTCTCGACCCACTTCAACTTCGAGCCGATGGTATTCGACGCGCGGGATGGAAATGGCGTCGCCGTTTATCACACCAATGTCCTGATGTGCATCGCCACCGACTTCGCCATGATCGGACTGGAGATGATGACCGATGCAGCAAGACGGCGGGAGGTCGTCCTAAGACTGGAGCGCTCCGGCCGCGGCGTCATCGCACTCACCAACGATCAGATCGCCTCTTTCACTGGCAACGCTCTCGAACTCCAGGGAAATGCGGGGCGTATCCTTGCGCTCTCGACCACGGCGTTTGCATCCCTGAGCCGGGATCAACGCAACACGATCGAAGAGAGCGCCGAACTGGTCGCGCTTGATATCCCGACNATCGAGCGCGCCGGTGGATCGGTCCGCTGCACGCTCGCAGGCATCCATCTGACGCCGCGATGATTGCGTGCTGACGGTGGAATNTTGCGACTGCCGTTTAACACTCTCGTGAAACTCAGCGAGGCATCTTGTATGAAGTCGACATCCTTTCGGTAACGGGCGCGCGGCCAAGTTTTTTTGACCTCGCAAATGGGGAGAAAAAAATTGGGGGGAACAAGCATGGCCCAAACCAGCCGTCGACAAGAAACCCGCAAAATTGCAAGCCTCGGCTTGGCGGCGTGGGTGCTGCTCCTACCGATCGCACTGGTCTCTTTGGGGATTTGGCAGACACAGCGTGCAGCCGAAACGCTTGAACATGCGCGCCGTTCTTCGGCCGAACTCTCGACGACCCTGGCTCAGGTGAAAAACATCGCGGCATCCGATCCAACAGCCATTCTAACCTTCCAGGGAGCGGGCGAGCCCACCTCCCTTGCCGCCCTGGTCGCCGTTTCGCAAATCGAGGCAGCCCTTTCTCAAGCCGACGAGGAGCTGGAAATCTCGCAGATCCGCCGGCCACTGGTTTGGGGAACGATCGGCGGAGCCGTACTTGCGTTTTTCGGCGGTGCGCTGGGACTGATGGCGGCCGGCATTTCCGGGATCCGCGCGCGCGTCTCCCAACGCCAACTGATCGCGAGCTTTCAACGTCTGCGGTCGCTCCTTCCGTCCATTCTTGCGACCGTTGTGATCGGGTTTTCTATCGGCGTCATTTCGGCGGCCCTGTTCGAAGCAGTCAGCATGGGACTATGGGCAGATTTTACCACGGGCAGTGCCAAGCTTTTCGCGGTCGCCGTCGTCCTCGCCGTCATCGCAGCCTACAGCGCCTTCACGGCGCTGCGTGGCTTGAAAGATGTCTTTGCCCTGTTCACACCCGAACCGCTTGTCGCGGCGGGACGCGTCATCGAAGAAACGGAGGCTCCGGAACTTTGGCGTTTCGTCCGCAGCCTGGCCGGGCGGCAACACGCTTTGTTGCCCGACACGATCATCGTTGGCCTCGGCCAGGGCTTTTTCGTAACGGAGAGCCAGCTGCGTCTCTGGCCTGAGGACAGACTGGTGACCGGACGGTCGCTCTATCTGCCTGCGGCCTATCTTGATCTTCTCGATCAGGCCGAAATCGCGGCAATCATCGGCCATGAGCTCGCCCATTTTTCTGGCGAAGACACCACCTATAGCCAGCAATTCACGCCGATTTATGCAGGCCTCTGGCGTGCTCTTGCAGCTCTTAGACGCGCCGACGGTGGTCGCTTCGTCCTGTATCCGGCGGTGAAGCTCGGCTTTCACGCCATGCAGCGGTTCGATCATGCCGTCGCACACTGGAGCCGGCTGCGAGAATTCGATGCTGACCGTAGCGGCAGTCTGCTGGCGACGCCGGCAGACGCCGCCTCGGCTCTCATCCGCACGGGGATTATCGCTCCCGCCGTCGCCTATGTTCTTCAGCGCGCATATGCCGGACCGGATGATACCGGTTCCGATGATGCCTGGCCTGACCTCGTCGCGCAGACAACGGAACTGGTCACCACCAATGGATGGAGCGATCCGATGCCCCTTTTGGGAGATCGGCAACCGCATCCGACCGACAGCCATCCGCCGACGATCCAGCGGATATCGGCCCTCGGTGTGGAAATTGGCGATGACCTCCTGAGACGAGCGATGCGTCAGCCGGAGCCGGGAGCTCGCTCTTTTGCGGACGATCTGTTTTCGGATTGGGCCGGACTATGCCGTCTGTTGAGCAAGGATTTCATCGACGACGCGCGCATGATGCGTGACCGCCGTCGCGAAGTGCTTGAAAAGGTGGTTGCCGGGGCCTCACAGGAGACCGTCGTCTACGACAACGTCAAGCCGATGATCTGGACGATGGTGATCGTCGCCATGATTTTCGCCGGATTTGGCCTGACGGTCGTCTTTCTCAGCGGCCAATTGGGCCTCGGCTACGATGAATTCGCACAGTCACTGATCGCCGCGATCACCGCCTTCGGCGCTGTCACCTCCCTTCTCTACGCGGCCTTTCTGTATCGGAGCGCGGCACGACCGCTCATGGTGCTGACCCCGGATGCATTGCTCGCCTCCAGACTGGACAAGCCGGTTGCCTGGACGGATGTTGCGGGCTACGCGGTCTACGCATCGAGCCGTTTTGCCCTGCGCCTCTGGCTCAATCAGGATGCGCCAGTGCCAAAAAAACATTGGCGTGCGATCTATAGTAAAATCGACCGCCGGCAGCGCATCATCACGCTGGGTGCCCTGGGGATTAAAGGGATGAAGGCCGCCGACTTCAGCGCACTCGTCGGCCGGTATCACCAGGCCGCTTACGCCCGACAGGAGCTCGCCGCCGCTATGTTGCACCCGTCCCGCGATGCGTCCGCAGACGAGACAGCCGGAAAATACTGAGCAGCAATGAGCTCAACCGATGGCCGCTTCGCGCGAAGAGGGAATCGTTAAGCATTTCAGGTCGTCTAAGACCATTGCCGGAGCGGCATCGGACCTCGGTCCGATGTGCAATGCGCGATCACCGTCTAACCTCTCCTATCTGCTCAAGCCGTGTATCTGCGCGGCGCTTGATCTGATTTGGAGGAAAACAATGCGGATCGCAACCTTAGCGTCCCTGACCGCGCTCTCGCTGGCTCTTGCGACGAGCCCGGCAACAATTGTCGGAATCGATATGACGGCACTGGCGAAGAACGGTGGAAACGGTGGCGGCAACGGTGGAGGCAATGGTGGAGGCAATGGTGGCGGTCACGGCGGCGGCAGTGGCAACCATGGCAGCAACAGCCAGGGTGGCAGTTCAAACCACGGCAACTCCAAATCTCAAGGCGTGAAAGGCAAATCCACCGAGGCGACAAGCAAGTCGAAGTCCGCGAAGGCAGACGAGACTAAAATCGGCACGAAAGAAAAAAACCTGTCGGCGCAGCTTGCGGGTCTGAACTCCTTGAAGCGGAACTATAAGGCACTGATGCATACGTCGGATCCACGCATGACCGCTATCGCGGCCTATGCCGTGGCTTATGCCCAATATGAACTCGACAATGGAATCGAGCCCGCAGCCGATGACCCTCTGTTGGGGGATCAGGCGCTGGAGGACGCATTGGCTTCAGCGACGAAAACCGGAGAAGTCAGCCCGGCGGTTTTGGACGAAGCCAAAACCATCTTGGGGGTTGGCGACGCAAACGGGAAGATCGATCAAATCCGCACCTCTCTGGAGAACGCGGCGCCGGTGACATCAGACGAATAGCCGAGAATTCAGGTGCGAGCGGTGTGGAGCTGATAAGTATGGCTCCGCACTAAACTACGAAAGAGCATTTCCGTTTTGTTTGAGTACGGATATGCTCTTTTTTTTGCAGACACAGAACCCTCTGTTGAAACTGCTCCAAGATGAATGCGCCGCTATCAGCCCAGTTCATCGAACAATTTCACGACGCCAAGTCATCATCGTTATTCCCTATTTATCAGAAGGCCGGGCAGGCAAACCGGTTCTGCTGTCGCTCATAGCCCAGATGCCGTCGACGCTGCGCTCGACCCAAAAGCGACACTCCCACTGAATCATGAGACCCTTCCCAAACTTCCGGCCCAAGCTTGAGCTCACCTTGCTGGATGTAGGATCATCCGGCTTTAACGCGGGATGACCACAGTGGAGGTCAGCCGCCCATGCTTTAAGGCG
>JGI25153J46596_10001451_pt1 | contig 14170 bp, 9 predicted proteins | sample AraplaMF_Col_mMF_FD_46596 | JGI IMG/M metagenome (IMG submission 46596)
TATTTCGGCCTCGTTACACTTGTGGCCGTGCTCATCCTGCGACAGCTCATCATCCTGTTCTCGCATCAGACCGGCGGCGAAATCGGGATAGCGGTGCCTGACGTGCTGACGTTGAGCGCTGTCGCGAATTACGAGATCGCGCTCGCGTGCGCCATCGTGAGTGCGATCATGATCGTCCTGGTCGCCCGGTCGCCGTTCGGCCTGATCCTTCAGGCCGTCGGACAGGATCCGCTCAATGCCCAGGCCATGGGCTTCAGCATCGTCAAATACAAGCTCGCGGCCTTCTGCTACAGCGCGTTCTTTTCCGGTTTGGCCGGCGCTCTGATGACGTTCTATATGGGAACCGCATCGCTCAATGTCTTCGTCGATGCGTCGGTTGGGGTCCAGATCATCATCGCCGCCATCATCGGTGGTCGCCGAACCATTATCGGGCCCGCCATTGGCGGCGTCTTTCTCGTCGTGCTCGGTGAATATATGCGCCCGTTCGGCCGGTTGAGCGAACTGATTGTCGCGGTCATCGCACTGCTCGTGCTCCTGTTCCTCCCCAACGGCCTGCTCGGCCTCTTGAAGTTGAAGAGAAGCGCACGCTGATGCTGCTGAAAGCCACGGACCTGCACAAGCGTTTTGGCGGCCTTCAGGCCGTCAGCGGCGTCAATCTTACGGTCGGCGAGCGCGAGATCGTCGGCCTGATCGGACCGAATGGGTCAGGCAAATCCACGCTTCTCAGCCTTCTCATGGGCATCCATCGGATTGATGGCGGAACGGTGCGGATCGGCGAAACGGATATCACCGGATGGCCCCCACACAGGATTGCCCGATCGGGAATGAGCATGATGTTCCAGCATTCCCGGCCGCTGCTCCAGCAGACCGTGCTGGAGAACGTCCTGCTCGCCCTGCTTCCCGACAGCATGCTCAACTTTCGCTTCTCCGAGGAGTTGCGCGGCCGCGCGCGGGCCATCCTGGGGCAGGTTCACCTGACGGAAGTGGCGGACCGGCTGCCCGGAGAGTTGGCCTTTGCCGACCTTCGCAGGCTGGAGCTCGCCAAGACCCTCGCCGCGCACCCCAAACTGATGCTGCTCGACGAGCCGTTTGCGGGNCTCAGCGCCACGGAGGTTCGCGAGTTCTCTACCTTGATCCGCACGATGCGCGACGAAGGGCGCTCCGTCATTCTGGTCGATCACAATGTAAAGGGCGTGCACGCGCTGGTCGATCGCATGGTGGCGATGAGCAGCGGAGCCAAGATCGCCGACGACCGCCCCGACCGCGTCCTCGCCGATGAGCAGGTCCGCAGGGTCTATCTCGGTTCCGGCGCGTCCGGCACGGCGGTCGCGGCTTCGCAGACCAGTTCCGCCCCCATCCTCGAGGTCGCCGACCTGACCGTTCGATACGGCAAGGCCTGCGCGCTCGACAAGGTATCCCTGACCGCCCGGCAGGGCGAGGTGACCGCGATCGTCGGCCTCAACGGCGCCGGCAAGTCCACCCTGTTCCATGCCGTCTGCCGGCTCGTTCGGAGCACGGGCAGCGTCCATTTCGACGGGCACGCCATCGCCGACAACACCGCGCAAATCGCCAGGTCCGGTGTCGTCCTGTGCCCCGAAAAGCGCGAACTGTTTGGCGACATGACGGTGTTCGAGAATTTGAGGATCGGCGGCAGCCATCTGCCAGCGGCGGATTTCCGGCAAAGGATCGATTTCGTCGAGACGCTGTTTCCCCGCCTCGCCGAGCGCCGCAAGCAGAACGCGCGGACGCTGTCGGGCGGTGAACAGCAGCAATTGGCCATCGGCCGGGCGCTGATGATGAAGCCGAAGCTGCTCTTGATCGATGAACCGACGCTCGGGCTTGCCCCCGTCGTCCTGGACCTGATCTCGGAGACGATCGAGAAGTTGCGCGCCTCCGGGGAACTGTCCCTGTTCATCGCGGAGCAAAACATCACCTTCGCGCTCCGGCATGCCAATTCGATTCACCTGCTCGAACAAGGACAGATCGTCTGGTCGGGCCCCACACACCGGTTTGTCGACGAGGTCGGCCACAAGGTGCTGTAACGCGTCGGAGGAATGACGGATGAAGATCGAGACCACGACAACCACGCAGGCGCGGGGCAAGACATTTGCCATTCACGGCTTCTGTGAGCCTCGATTTGCAGGTGTACGAGAGGCGTTCATCGAGAACTACCGCCTTGAAGACGAGATCGGCTCCGCNTTCNGTGTCGTGNAAGATGGCAAGACGGTCGTCGATCTCTGGGGCGGCTGGAAGGATGCCGGCTGCACGAAACCCTGGGAGCGCGGCACCATCGTCTGCATGATGTCGGTCGTGAAAGGCCTCGGTGGCATCGCCTTCAACATGTTGATCGATCGTGGCCTGGTGGATCCCGATGCTCCGGTTGCCAAATACTGGCCCGAATTTGCCCAGAACGGCAAGGCGACGCTCCCGGTTCGCTTTGTGCTCGATCACCGGGCGGGGCTGCCCGTCGTCACCGCGCCGCTTCCTCGCGGCGCGATGTTCGACCGCGAAGCCATGACGACGGCGCTTGCCGCCCAGGCGCCGCTATGGGAGCCCGGAACCCAGGCTGGATACCACATTCACACCCAGGGATTTCTCCTCAGCGAAATCTGCCGGCGCGTGACCGGCAAGACGATGGCCGGCTTCTTCCGCGATGAGATCGCATTGCCGCTCAAGGTGGACTATCAGATCGGTGGTTTGACGGAAGTCGATCAGATGCGGTGTGCGGAACTTCAGCCCGTGCTCGAGGGCACGCTGTTCGCGGTCAAGGACCGGGAGCCGGATACGTTGCTCGGCAAGGCCTTCGCGCAGAATCCGGACGAGCCCTGGCCGGTGACACTCAATTCGAAGGCGTGGCGCGAAGCCGAAATCTCCAGCGCCAACGGCCACGGAAACGCGCGCGCCGTGGCGCGGGTCTATGCCACGGTCGCGAGGGGCGGAGAGCTGGACGGTGTTCGGCTGCTGTCGCCGGCGGGAATCGAGCGCATGCGCACCGAGCAGCACAACATGACCGAGGTCATGCAGCAACGCCCCTATCATCAGGGTCTCGGCGTCCTCCTCAACACGGCGGAGGCGGTGTGGATGGGACCGAACCCGAAGGCATTCGGTCATCATGGAATTGGTGGATCACTTGGAATGGCGGATCCCGAGGCGAAACTGGGCATCTCCTACAGCGTCAACCGGATGCACGCGCGAGGAGACAATGGCCCGCGGGCGCGGCGGCTGATCGAAGCCGTTTACGCATCGCTATAGGGGTTCTGGCATGGACAGCTCGACAACCGCAGACGTGGCGGTGATCACCGGCGGCGCCGGCGGCATTGGCGCCGCCACCGCAGCAATCCTGCGCGAAGACGGCTGGCGCGTGGTTATTGCCGACCTCGATCTCGACCGCGCGCAGGCCGAAGCCAGCCGCATCGGCGCCGCCGCCTGCGCCATCGACATCGCTGACAAGCGATCGGTTAACGCGGCCGCGGCCTGGGTCGAACGCGAGATCGGTCCCTGCGGCGCCCTCGTCGCCTGCGCGGCACATCTGGAAAATCCGCACCGGCCGGAGGATCAGGACATCGCGGAGTTTGACCGGATCGTCGCGACCAACATTCGCGGCACGTTTGTCACCCTGACCGCCTTCGGCGCGGGCATGCTGCAACGCGGTCGAGGTTCGATCGTCACCATCGGCTCCATCACGGCGCTCAATTCATCGCCATTGGTGGCCTACGGGCCGTCCAAGTCCGCCATTCTGGCGATGACGCGTGATTTCGCTGGCGCTTGGGGCCGAAAGGGAATTCGCGTCAATTGCGTATGCCCGGGTCCGACGCGGACTCCTGCTGTCGAGGCAAGCTATGCCAGGGGCGAGCGCGATCCCAAGGTCATGACGGCACAGACGGCGCTGGGTCACCTCGTTGACCCCCGCGATGTCGGGCATGCCGTCGCCTTCCTGCTATCGGAAAGGGCCCGTTCGATTACCGGCGCTGTGTTGCCGGTGGACGCAGGTACGCTCGTAAGCCAGTTGTGGTCTTTGTACGGTGGCCTGCCCGCATAGCGCGAACGCTGAGCCCAAGCCTCTTCCTGCGATTCCTTACCGAGACACCGCCCGTCCCCGGTCCCTGCCCCGCCCCTGGAAGACAAACATGCGACCGTCGCGCAGTGAGTGGCACGGCTTCGGGCTGGGCATTCCTGTCGGCCTCCGTGGCCGAAGTCTTCGTCACCTTTTCCACTCGGTATCCTGGAGGAGACGCCAGTTGATCTTGTTGCTCTCGCTGCGTGGCAGCCCGTCGACCAAGACCACCGAACGGGGCGCCTTGTAGCTTGCCATCCTGTCGCGCGACCAGGACCGGATATCCTCCGGCGAGACAGTCGATCTTGCGGCCTCGTGGACCACCACCAACGCCTTCACCGTTTCCCCGCGATAGCTGTCAGGCGACGAGATCACGCAGCATTCCCTGATGGCGGGATGTTCGTACATCATCGCCTCTACCTCTGCCGGCCACACCTTGAAGCCGCTGACGTTGATCATCCTCTTCAGCCGGTCGACTGCGAAGAAATAACCCTCAGCGTCGCGATAGCCGAGGTCGCCGGTCCGCAGAAAGCGCCTGCCATCGCGCTGGATGAAGGCGCCGGCGTCAGCGTCAGGCTTGTTCCAATAACCCTGCAGCACCTGCGGCCCATGAACAATGATTTCGCCCACGGCGCCGTCCCCCAGTTCCTCCAGCGTATCGGGATCAATCACCCGTGCGTCGGTCTCATGCACGGCAATGCCGAGACACTGGCGCTTCGGCGAAGCGATCGGGTTAAGATGGGTCGGCGACATCGTCTCCGTCATGCCGTACCCCTCGATGAAATCGAGGTTGAAACGGGCTTTCAGCCGCCCGGCGACCGCGGCAGGCATCGTCGCCCCGCCGCCGGTCAGAACCTTCAGCCGCGCAAAACTGCTGTCACGGAACCCTGCGCTGGCCAGAACGTCGACGATCATCGTCGGTGCGGCGTTCCAGAACGTCACGCCGTGCGCCTCGAACAGATCCGGGATCAGATCCCTGTCCCAGCGGGCCATCAGCACGAGCGTGGCGCCGGCGACGATCGCGGCATTCATCGATCCCTGCATTCCGGCGACGTGGAACAGTGGCATGAATCCGGTCATGACATCATCGTGGCCGAGCCCATACCAGCGCGCCTGAAGCAGCGCGGTGAACAATGCGCTGCGATGGGCATGCATGCAGGCCTTCGGTTTGCCTGTGGTGCCCGACGTGTACGGCATGATCATGAGATCGTCGGGCGTTGCCGTCATCGGTCCAGGCGATTGCGCCGGCGCGATCGCCTCCCGCCAGCTGAACCATCCCGGCGAACGCGGCGGTTCGCTCGATTGCGTCACGCAGGCGGGCAAGGCATAGGGCGTCTCCGTCGGCACCTCGTCGCGATAGTTCGCGACGACGGCATGCGAGAGCACCGTTCCCAGCAGCGGCGCGACAATGTTACACAACTCGCTGCCGATGATCGCCATCGTCGCCCCGCTGTCGGCGGCGAGATAAGCGATCTCCTCGGTCTTGTTCATCGGATTGACCGGCACGATCACCGCATCCGCCCGCATCACCGCGTAGTACGCGATCACATATTGCGGCGAGTTTTGCAGCGCGATCAGAACACGGTCGCCGCGTTTGACGCCGCACACATGTTGCAGAAATCCTGCCATCGCATCGACGCGATGGTGCAGTTCGGCATAACTCAGCGTCGCACCATAGAAGGCGGTCGCCGGATGTCGGGGCCACTGACGCGCGGCGCGCGCCAGCGCATGGTAGAGCGTGCCGTCAGGCAACGGCAGCTGCCAGGGTTCGCCAGCCGGCCAGAGCGGAGACACGCTGTTCATTGGCTGCCCATCGACGACTTTAGCTCTACCCCCTATCGGCCGTGGCTCGACGTGGCGTGCCGTTCGTGCTCTTCGTCCGCAACCAGCAGGCCGTGATCGAGCGCATCGAGCAGCTGATGGGATTCATCGGCGGAGATCACCAGAGGCGGCGCAAGGAACAATGAGGTCTGTTCGCCGCTGGTTCCGATCACAGCGCCCGCCTCCAATGCACGCAACGCGACGCGGGAAGCTATGGGATCCTCAAGCGTATCGGCGCGCCAATTCCGCCAGTCAGGTCCATGCAGCTCGATGGTCCAATGCAGGCCCTGCCCCGCCACGCGCCTTACACTCGGATGTCGCCGCGCCATCTCGAGCAGACGCTGGGCAAACAATCCTTCGAGCTGCCGTACCCGGGCGAGGATGTCTTCGCGCGTGACCACATCGAGGTAGGCGCTGATGGCGGCCATGCTGATCGGGTGACCGCGCAACGTTCCGTAGTTCTGCCAACTCTTGCCCTTGAGCTGCTCGACGATGGCTTTCGAGACCACGACCGCCGCGACCGCCGCAGCGCCGCCCCCCAGCGATTTGCCGAGCGTCACGATATCAGGACGGCTCTCGCCGCCTTGAAACGCGAACCATCGCCCCGCCCGCCCCGCGCCGGTCACCACTTCGTCGGCGATCCAGATCGATCCGGCCTCGCGGGCCCGCAGCGCCAGTTGGTCCTGATACTCGGCGTCGTAGTAAATGCCGCCCTGCGTATAGTCGATAATCGTCGCGGCGGTATCGGCGAGCGTGCTTGCGGCGTCGGCCAGATACTGTTTCGCCGGCGGATTGTTCGGCGGCGCACCGTAGATTGCCCCATCGGGTGCGGGCAGAATGCGGACCGGCGCCATGGCGGCGGGAAGCTGGGAGCCACCGGCATGCACCGCAAGGCCGCCATGCCATTGCGGCTGCACGGTCATGCTGCGGGACAGACCGACGAGGCCGTGATAGGCGCGTTCGCGGGTGGCCAGCGCCGTGCGCTGCGTCAGCGCCTGACACAACGAGAGCGCCATATCATTCGCCTCGCTTCCGCTGATGCAGAAGCGGACGGCACCGACCCAGTCCTCTTCACCCTCGAAGGCCGTTCGGATCAGATCGTCGGCGGCTTGCTCGCGCCCGATCCAGGTCCAGCCTTCGTTCACGACGGGTGTATCCGCGGCCCGGCGGATCGCTTCCACCATCGCCGGATGGCGATGGCCGAGGCCGCCGCCGGTGTTGCTTCCGTCGATCAGGCGCCGGCCATCCTCGAGGTGGAAGTAGACACCCTCGCCCCCGACGACGGCAAGCGGCGCGCTGTCGCCGGCGTTCAGGCCGGTCCGCAGAAGTTTACTCATCGCGAAATCTCGTTTTCCGTTCCATAACCGCCGCCACCACAGCTTTCGATGGTGACGAGATCGTCCTGCTGCAGCACCAGATTCGATTTGCCATCGATTTCGACATTCGCGCCGTTTCTGATCAGCGATATCCGGCAGGTCTCGCCGGGTTGACCGCCCTGCATGCCGAATGGCGGGATCACCATCCGCTCGATGCAGGTGGTCAGGTGCATGGACGGCGCGAGAATCCGATAGGAGCGCACCACGCCATCGCCGCCCCGGTATTTTCCGGCGCCGCCGGAGCAGCGGCGAATGGCTTGCTGTTCGACCCGGATCTTGTAATTGGCCTCGATCACCTCGGCCGGCGTATTGGACGTATTGGCCAGGTGCACGCGCGTCGCCGAAACGCCGTCGCGATCGTGGCGCGCCCCCTCGCCGCCGCCATGGACCTCGTACAGCATCTTCCAGGAGCCGTCCGGCCGCGGCTCGGCGAAGAAGAGCACGCTGGCGGTCGTTGTCCCGCCCGCGGACAGGCGCTCGGGAATAGCGTCCTGCATCGCGCGGAATATTGCATCGACGATGCGCATGGAGGTTTCGTGATTACCGGCCGCAACGGCCGCCGTCCACCCCGGCTCCAGAATCGAGCCCGGACGCGTGACGATCGTGAGCGGCCGCAGGGCGCCCGCGTTTTGCTGCATCTCGCGACCGCTCATGATGCGCGCCGAATAAGCCACCGCGGAACGCGCAATGAACGGCGTGGTNTTGCAGAAATTCGAGGCCCGGTCGGCGCTGTCAGACAGATCGAAGGTCGCCTCGTCTCCAGCGATGGTGATCTTGACGTGAATGCGGGCGGGTTCGCCGCCCGCGCCGCCATCGTCCAGATAGTCCTCCCCCACATAGACGCCGTCGGGCAATTCGCGGATCGCCTCGCGCATCTCGATCTCCGACAGGTCGTGCAGGCGCGCCAACGCCGAAGTAAAAACCTCCTTGCCGTACTGCCGGCAAAGCTCGACGATGCGCCTTTCGCCGGCCTTGGTTGCCGCGATCTGTCCGAGCAGGTCGCCCTCGCAGGCTTCGGGATCCCGCACATTGGCTTTCAGAAGCTGCATGATCGGCGTATTCACGCCCGCCGCCGTCGCAATCAGAACCGGCGGAATCCGCATCGCCTCCTGAAAGGTGTCGATGGCCTTGGCGAAGTAGCTGCCCGGCCATGTTCCGCCGATATCGGGCCAATGCGCGAGGCTGATGGCGAACGCGACGATATCGCCGTCGACGAAGACCGGCCGAACCACCTTGACGTCGTTCAGATGGTTGCCGCCGAGCGCACCAAGATTATAGATCAGAACGTCGCCGTCGTTCAGGCCGCTGACAGGCAGGACTTTCAGCAGTTCGGGGACAGTATAAGCCATCGCCCCGAGATGGATCGGAATATCCCTGCCCTGACCGACCAGATCGCCCCTGGCATCGGTGATCGCAGACGACAGATCGCCGGCTTCGCGCAGCAGCGGCGAACGCGCCGAACGCGTCATCACCAGGCTCATCTCCTCGGCCGCCGCCGACAGCCCGTGCCGGATCACCTCGACGGTAAACGGATCGAGCGTCATGGCGTCACCTTCGTCAAAAANAGATGACCGATCGCGTCCGGTCTGGCCTGCCAGCCCGGCGGGATCACAACCGTGGACCACGCATCTTCGATGATCGCGGGCCCAAAGACCGCNTCCGTCATCGAAGCACGGTCCACGATCTCGGTCGCCACGTCATGAACACCATCGAACGAGCATCGGCGTGAGGCCGCGCGCAATTTTCGGGTGGCGGTCGTGGGGCGGTCGACGATGGTGGTCGATGGCCGCCGCGCCTGCACGCGCACCGATTCGATGACGCAACTCTCGGCCGTCGCGTAGCCGAACAGTTCGTGGTGGCGGACGAGAAAATCGTCCCGCAGCCGCGTGGCATCCAGCGGCAAAGAGAACGGCACCGCGATGGCGTCGTTCTGCGCGGCATAGCGCATCAATGCCACCAGATCGACGTCAATCGCTGTGCGCGCCACGCCGTTGGCCATCAGCGGTTCCGACGCCTGCTCGATCAGGGTCTCGATCCGATTCAGCACCCGGCCGAGATCGATGCCATCCAGCGCGACACGGAAGGTCTGTTGCTGCAGAAAACTGAAATCGGCGGTCAGGCAGCCAAGCGCGGAAAAGGCGCTCGATGCATTTGGCACCACGATCGAGCCGATGCCGTAGAGCTCCGCCAGTCCCGCCGCATGCATCGGACCGCCGCCGCCAAAGGCAAGGAGCGTGCAGTCGCGCCCGTCGATGCCGCGCTCCACCGTCACCCGGCGCAGCGCCCGCGCCATGGTGGCGTTGGCGACCTTGACGATGCCGAGTGCCGTTTCCTCAAGGCTCAGCTTCAGCGCCTGTGCAATCGGCGCAATGGCGCGCCGGGCGGCCTCGATATCGAGGCTGATACGGTCCCCGAGCCGCGTCTCGGGATTGAGATAGCCGAGCACCGCGTTGGCATCGGTGATGGTCGGCGCCGTGCCACCACGGCCATAGCAGGCCGGACCGGGTTCCGACCCCGCGCTCTGAGGTCCGACGGTCAAGCCGCCCGGCCCATTGCGCACGATCGAACCGCCTCCCGCGCCGATCGAATGAACAGCCAGCATCGGCTGACGCAGCGGTCGATCCCCGAGCATCCGGCCGTCCGCCATCTCCGCCTGCCCGTCGATGATCAGGCAGACGTCGGTGGTGGTGCCGCCCATGTCGAACGTGAGCATTCGCGACGTGCCGAGCTGGCGCGCGATGCTGACCGACGCCGACACACCGGCCGCCGGCCCGGACATTGCCATCACCAGCGGGCGCCGCTTGACCGCGGCAATCGGGACCATGGCTCCGGCGGAATGGAACACCTGCAGGCCGGGCCCAATCGGCAGGCGCTGCTCCAGCTCGCTCAGATATTCGACGGCAATCGGCATCGCCGCCGCGTTGAACACCGTCGACGACGTACGCTCATATTCCCGCGCCTCGGGATTGACCTCATGCGACAGCGAGACATGCGGCACGACCGCCTTCAGGCGCTCGGCCAGCATCCTCTCATGCACCGGATTGGCGTAGGCATGCAGCAAGGCCACCGCCACGCTTTGCACGCCGGTCTGCTTCAGCCAGGTCACCAGGCGATCGATCTCGCGACCCTGCAACGGCTTCAGCACGTTGCCTTCGTGATCAAGCCGCTCGGCCAGACCAAAGCAAAGCTCGCGCGGCACCAATGACGGAGATTTTGGCGGAATGTCGAGGCGATAAAGATCACGGCGCCGGTAGCGGGCGATATCGAGCACATCCTCGAAACCCGCGGTGGCGATCAGCGCGACCTTCGGCAGGCGTTCCTCGACGATCGCATTGGTCACCCGCGTGGTGCCATGAACGAAGCGTTTGACCTGATCTTTCTGCAGCCCGACGGCCTCGATGGCTTCGAGCATCGCATCGACCGGCGCATGCGGACGCGACGGGACCTTGGCGATCCGGGTTTCGGCGGGGTTACGCCGGATGGCAATGATGTCCGTAAACGTGCCCCCGATATCGGTGCCGACTTCCCATTCCCTGTTCAAGCCGTTCATTTCATNCCTTGGTCAACCATTGCCTNCGTTNNCCGCGCTNCNNACAAGGCAGNGNGCGACGACCGAAGCCACGTTACTGCTTGCGGCTCAGGTCGCGAAAGTCGAGCTGGCGATGAAACCAGTAGGTATAGCCGTCGAGGTTGGGTGCCATCACGGCATCCTGGTTCGCCTGCCAGAGCAGAACCAGCGGCATCTCCTTGACGTAGGCGGCGATCATCTGCTTGCTCATCTCTTCGTATTTGGCCGGATCAAGTTCAAAGCGCGCCTTGGTCCCCAGTTCGGTCACACCGGCATCGTTCCACGAGCTGTAGTTCCAGCGCTGGTCGCCGGTAAAGAAGTTACGNAAGAAGTAGTCGGTGGTCGGAAGCCATGCCGTCGACCCTTCGGTGAAGAACGGCAGCCGCTTGTCGGTGATGGCGGTGCTCATCTGCGCGTCGGGCAGCTTTTGAATGTCCACGTCGATGTTGATCTTGGCCAGCGCCTCCTTGATGAGCGCGGCCATCGGTTCAGTGATCGCCGCCGAGCCGACATTGATCGTGAACGTGGTCTTGAAGCCTGTGGCGAGACCTGCCTCGGCAAGCAGTTGCTTGGCCCTGGCCAGATCGGTCCTGGTCGGCATGGCTTGCGGAAAATCTCCGGTCGGGGGATCCGTCCAGGATGCGCCGAACAGGGCAAAGCCGCGTTTGAAAATCGCCGCCTCCAGCATGGAGTCATACGGCAGCGCCGCGGCGATGGCCTGCCGCACCTTGACGTTGTCGAACGGCGCCATCCGTATTGAACGCGACCATCGTGAAGCCGTTGCTTTGCGGTGTCGAATCCACCCTGAGCTTGCCGCGGGACTGCAGCGCCAGCACGTCGCTGGCCTGAAGGTCGGTGGCAATGTCGGCATCGCCCCTCTCGATCAGATTGGCGCGGGTCGCAGGTTCCGGAACGGTCTGCTCGATGATCCGCTTGAAGAACGGCAACTGTCCGTCACGGCCGCTCTTCCAGTCATCGTTCCGCCGCAGCACCACTTGCTCGCCCGGCTTGAAGATCTCGATCGTGTAGGCGCCGCTGCCGGCCGTATTGGTCTTCAGCCATTCCTGCGCCCAGGGATCTTCCGATGTCGCGTGCTGCCTGGCCAGTTTGCTGTTGAAGATCGGCGCCAGCGGTGTGGCAAGATTGGATAGCGCAAGCCGGTCCGGCTTGGGCAGCGTCACCGTAATGGTGCGCGCATCGACGACGACAAACTGGTCGGGCGTGGTCAGCGAACCGGTTCCCAGCTGGCCTTTCGAAAGCGACTTCGCACTCACGGCCCGGTCAAGCGACCATTTGACATCGTCGGCGGTAACGGGCGTGCCGTCGTGCCACCTGGCATCTCTCAGCTTGAAAGTGATCTTGAGACCGTCCGGGCTGACCTCGTAGCTCTCGGCAAGCTCGCCGCGGATCTTCGTGCGATCGAACACCCAGACACCGGCTTCGCGCTTGCGATCGAACGCCACGAGGCGATCGTAGGTGCTGGTCGACACGCCGAACGCCTCCCGGGTGGCTCCGGGCGTTGAAGGATCCAGGGTGTTGATGTTGTTGCCGGTNACCTGACGAAGCGTCTCGGCGCGCGTCTGCGCGTGCNCAGCGACCGGCGCCGACAAAAGACAGGCCATGCCGATCAACATCTTCAACGAGACTCCGCGATCCGTCATCATCACCCTGCTTCCCCTGTGAAGGCCACAAGGGCGAATTTGTGACAGACCGGTCGAGGCACCGCATAGAGCCAGAGTTGCCGCAAACAGGTAGGCCAGCCACCCGAAATCGCCGCCTCACTTCGCGCAGGATCCTGCTGCACTTTTCCGTGCAACGTTGCCCGCGAAAGAAGCAGCATCGCCTTACACCTAACCGATTGCAGCTATGAAGTCCGGCCACTCAGGGCTTCGGCCATTTTGGATATCAGCCGGTACGCATCCTCTGTCTGCAGCCGCCCGTATCCAAACACCAATCCCTGCCGCGTCGGCTCGCCGAGATAGTTCTGCGACAGCGGCTGCACATGAATGCCCGTCTTCAGCAGCAGCTTGGCCGCCTGGGNGTCGCTCAGCCGCGCNCGCATTCGCTCGGTAAAGAAGGCGACCAGATGCAGCCCGGTCGCTGCGGATGACACGGTCAAGTCATCCGGCATCAACGCGGCGATCGCGTCAATCAGCGCCGCCCGCCGCTCGGCGTAGACCTTCCGCATGCGCCGCAGATGCCGCAGCAGGTGGCCTTCCCGCATGAATTCCGCCAGCGCGACCTGCCCGATCCCGGAGGTGTGGACATCGATCCGGGCGCGACCTTTCGAGAACGCCCCGATCAGACGTTCATCGGCCACCATGTAGCCGATACGCAGGCTCGGCATCACCAGCTTCGAGAATGTCCCGAGATAGATCACGCGTCCGTCGCGGTCGAGCGACCGTAGCGAGGCGATCATGCTGTCCTGATGCCTGAACTCCGAATTGTAATCGTCCTCGACGATCCAGGCATCGTTCCTGTTCGCCCAGTCCAGAAGCTCGAGCCGCCGCTCAAGCCCCATGCTGACGCCGATCGGATATTGNTGCGACGGCGTCACGACGACGAGCTTCGCNTTCGGCGCCAGCCGGATGCCCTCGGAGACGCACAGGCCCTTGNCGTCGACGGGCACCGGAATGAGTTTTGCGCCGGCTGCCGTCAGCGTCCANCGGGCTTCGACGAACCCCGGCTCCTCGACCCAGACCTCGTCGCCCGGATCAAGGATCATCCGGCTGCAAAAATCCAGCGCGCCTGACGTGCCGGAGGTCACCGCCACATTGCCCGGCGCACAGACGAGACCGCGGACCGATCCGAGGAAATTGGCGATTTCGCTCCGCAACGCCGGATGCCCCTCGGGCGGAAGATCCAGACAGTCGGAATTCCGGGGATTCTGCCAGGCCTGCCGCAACAGCCTCGCCCATTCCTTGAACGGAAAGCTCGAGACGTCAGGCGCGCCGGGACTGAATTCAGATTTCCAGTTGGTGTCGTATTCGAACGCCAGCAGCGATCGCCAGCGATCGGAGACAGGGCCGATCTCGATCGCGGTTGAAGCGGCTTCCGGGGCGAACGCCGCGGGCGCCGGGTTCACCTGCGCCTGCTTGACCGACGCCACGGTAACGCCGCCGCGCGGCGTCGATTCCAGATAGCCCTCCGCATAAAGCAAATCCCACGCCGTCAGAATCACCGTTCGTGAACAGCCGAGTTCACGCGCGATCTCCCGCGAACCGAGAAACTGCGTGCCGGCCGGAAGCGACCCTTGCAGAATTCCGTTCCGGAGGTGTGCCGCGATCTGCAGGTAAATCGGAACCGCCGACGCACGATCGATATGCATGCCAGCGATCGACACGCGCTTCT
>JGI25153J46596_10001466_pt1 | contig 14080 bp, 10 predicted proteins | sample AraplaMF_Col_mMF_FD_46596 | JGI IMG/M metagenome (IMG submission 46596)
AGGTCGAGCATCTGACGGTGGCGCGCTCCTATGGCGCCACGCCGTGGCAGACCGCGTTCCGCGTCTATCTGCCGAGCATGCTGCCGGTGCTGCTGGAGGCCTTGCGGATCTCCATGATCTTCAACCTCACCGGCGTGATCCTTGCCGAGATGTACGCCTCACGCGACGGCATCGGCCACCAGATCGCGACCTGGGGCGAAAATTTCCAGATGAAGCAGCTTCTCGCCGGCGTGGTGATGGTCGCCGCGATCGCCATGACCTTCAACGAACTTGTCAGATGGGTGGAAACGCGATGCAGCCATTGGCGAACGTGACCCCGCTCAAGCCCGCCTCGCGCGCCGGCGCAATCGAGGTGAAGAATGTCGGCCAGGTGTTCAAGACCCGGTCGCAGGACGTCGTCGCGCTCGAGGACGTCTCGCTCGAGATCAAGCCCGGCCGCTTCGTGGTGCTGGTCGGTCCCAGCGGCTGCGGCAAGTCCACTCTTCTGATGATGATGGCCGGCCTGCGCCAGCAGACCGCGGGCACCATCACCATCAACGGAGCGCCGATCCCGCAACCCGACCCTGACAGGGTCGGCGTGGTGTTCCAGGAGGCGAGCCTGTTTCCGTGGCTGACGGCCGAGGACAATGTCGAGTTTCCGCTGGCGCTGCGNGGGGTCCCCAAGNCCGANCGCCGCGCCAAGGCGCAGGATGCGCTCAAGCTGGTCGGGCTCGAAGGTTTCGGCAAGCGCCATCCGCACGAACTTTCGGGCGGCATGAAGCAGCGGGTCTCGATCGCGCGCGGGCTGGTGCAGGATCCGCCGGTACTGCTCATGGACGAGCCGTTCGCAGCGCTCGACGAGCAGACGCGCATGACCATGGGCGACGAGCTGTTGCGGATCTGGGCGGCGACCGGCAAGACGGTCGTCTTCGTCACGCACAGCCTCACCGAAGCCGTCTATCTCGCCGACGAGGTGATCGTGATGTCGGCGCGGCCCGGCCGCATCGTGGACCATCTTCAGGTCCAGCTGCCGCGGCCGCGGACCTACGAGATGCTCAGCGGCGATGCATTCGGAAGCCTGCGCGACCGCATCTGGCGGCACATCCGCAAATCGGCGTGAGACGACGATGAGCGCCAGGACCAGTGCCAGGATAAGTGCCAGGACGTTGCGATATCTGATCGTGACCGGCCTGATCGCGTTGTGGGAGCTGCTGCCCCGTGCCGGGCTCATTCCCGAGCTGTTCCTGCCGTCGCTCTCGTCGACGCTGATTGCCGGATGGACCGATGCCGGCGAATATGGCCACGCGCTCGCGGTCACGCTCTACGAGGTCGTGGTCTCCATGGCGTTCGCCTGCGGCGGCGGAATCCTGCTTGGCGCCGTGGTCGGCAGCCTGCCGCGCCCGCGCGTCCTGATCATGCCGATGGTATCGAGCCTCTATGCGGTGCCGCTGGTGATNCTCTANCCCGTTTTCACGGTATGGCTCGGCATCGGCTCGGAGTCCAAGATCGCGTTTGCCTCGATCTACGGCTTCCTGCCGACGATGCTGGCNACTGCCGCCGGCATCCAGACCATCGACCCGCAGCTCCTGCTCGCCGCCCGCAGCATGGGCGCGACGCTGGGCCAGCGGCTGGTCCGCGTCATCATCCCGGCGGCAATTCCCACGGTGCTGTCGGGCCTGCGTGTCGGCGGCGCGCTGGTGATCGTCGGCGTGGTCGTCTCGGAGATGCTGATCTCCTCGGCCGGCATCGGCTATCTGATCTCGCGCTACCGCACGATCCTCGACAGCGCGCATGTGTTTGCGGGCGTGCTGCTCGTGCTGTTCCTCGCCATCGGCTTCAACGCCGTCATCCGCTGGATCGAGGGCAAGGCGGCGATCTGGCAGACCGGCACCCGCGCCGGCCAGGCCAACGACGACGTCGCAGCCGGCGCGATGCAGCCGGCGACCTGAGGTTAGGCGCGTGTACGATCTGACGCTGACATTCGACAACGGTCCCGACCCCGACGTGACGCCGCGCGTCCTCGACATACTGGCCGCGCGCGGGATCAGGACGACCTTCTTCGTGATCGGCGAGAAGCTTGCCGATCCCGAACGGCACCGACTTGCGGCGCGTGCCCATAGCGAGGGGCATTGGATCGGCAATCACACCTTTACGCACACCATTCCGCTTGGCGCGCAGTCCGGGCGCGACACCGCCGAGCGCGAGATCGGCCGCACACAGGAAGCGATCGGCGATCTCGCGCATCAGGCGCGCTGGTTCCGGCCGTTCGGCGGCGGCGGCAATCTGGACCAGCGGCTGCTCAAGCCGTCCGTCGTCGACTATCTCACCCGCGAGAAGCACAGCTGCGTGCTGTGGAATTCCATTCCGCGCGACTGGGACGACCCGGACGGCTGGACCGAGCGTGCGCTCGATCAGTGCAGCCGGCAGCCCTGGACCCTGATGGTGCTGCACGATTTGCCGACCGGCGCGATGGCTCATCTCGAACGCTTTCTCGACAGCGCGGATGCGGCCGGCGCCCGCTTCCGCCAGGACTTCCCGCCGGCCTGCGTTCCGATCCGCAGCGGCGACATCGCGCTTCCGATCAACGACTATGTTTCCTCCATCGAAGAAAGTGTTTGACCCATGAAAGTCGCAAGCTTCACCATCGCAGGCACGGCGAGCTACGGCATCGTCACCGACAAGGGTGTCATCGATGCCGGCAGGCGCCTGAAAGCCTATCCGACGCTGAAGGCGCTGCTGGCGAAGGGCTCGCTGGACGAGCTGAAGAAACTCGCCACCGAGACACCCGACCATGCGCTTGCGGACGTTGCGCTGCTGCCCACGGTGCCCGATCCCGACAAGATCTTCTGCATCGGCGTCAACTATGCCACGCATCTGGCCGAAAGCGGCCACCCGACGCCGGCGCATCCGATGATCTTCACCCGCTTCGCCAACAGCCAGGTCGGTCATGGCCAGCCGATGATCCGGCCGCTGGAGTCGGAGCGTTTNGATTTCGAGGGCGAGATGGCCGTCATCATCGGCAAGGCCGGCCGCCGCATCTCGCGCGAAGCGGCGCTCGGCCATGTCGCCGGCTANGCCTGCTACAATGACGGCAGCATCCGCGACTGGCAGCGACACACCTCGCAATTCGCGCCGGGCAAGAACTTTGCCGGCACCGGCGGCTTCGGGCCCTGGATGGTCACCACCGACGAGCTGACCGACGTCAGCAAGCAGACGCTGATCACCCGGCTCAACGGCGTCGAGGTGCAGAAGGCGCCGATCTCCGATCTCGTCTTCGACGTGCCGGCCCTGATCGCCTATTGCTCGACCTTCACCGAGCTCGCGGCCGGCGACGTGATCGTGACCGGCACGACCGGCGGCGTCGGCGCCTATCGCACCCCGCCGCTGTGGATGAAGGGCGGNGACGTCGTCGAAGTCGAGGTCTCCGGCATCGGCATCCTGCGCAATCCCGTCAAGGACGANGGATCTGCCNCGGCAACGCGCGCGGCCTGAACAGACNCGCTCAACAAGAACAAGAAGGAGAGCCCCATGCCCATGCCGACCCACATCCTGCCGACCACCGTGGTCGGCAGCTATCCGCAGCCGGAATGGCTGGTGAACCGCGCNATGCTGTCGAAAGTGGTGCCGCGCACCCGCCTGCACGACATGTGGCGGCTNCCGGCGGAGCACCTGGAAGAAGCCCAGGACGATGCCACCATCNTCGCGATCCGCGACATGGAGCGCGCCGGCATCGACATCGTGACCGACGGCGAGATCCGCCGNGAGAGCTATTCCAATCGCTTTGCCACCGCGCTCGACGGCATCGACGGCGACAATCCCGCGATGATCGTGGCGCGCACCGGCAACACGCAGACGCCGGTGCCACGCGTCGTCGGGCCCGTGCGGCGCAAAGGCCCGGTCGAGCTGCACGACATGCAGTTCCTGCGGGAGAACACCGAGCGTGCTGCGAAGATCACCCTTCCCGGCCCGTTCACCATGAGCCAGCAGGCCAAGAACGAGTTCTACAAGGACGAGGAAGAGCTCGCGATGGCGCTCGCCGAGGCCGTCAANGCCGAGGCACTCGACCTGCAAAAGGCNGGCGCCGACGTGATCCAGCTCGACGAACCCTGGGTGCGCAACAATCCGGAGCTCGCCAAGCGCTATGCCGTCANGGCGATCAACCGCGCGCTGCAGGGCATCACGGTGCCGACCGTCGTGCATCTCTGCTTCGGCTATGCGGCCGTCGTGCCGGGCTCGAACAAGCCGGCCGGCTATTCCTTTCTCGCCGAGCTCGACGACACCATCGCCGACCAGATCTCGATCGAGGCGGCGCAGCCGAAGCTCGACCTCGGCGTGCTCAAGGATNTGTCGTCCAAGAAGATCATGCTCGGNGTGCTCGATCTTGCGGATCCCGCGATCGAGAGCGTCGATACCGTCGCNGACCGCATTCGCAACGGNCTGAAATANGTCTCGCCGGATCGTCTGGTCCCTGCACCGGATTGCGGCATGAAATACATGCCCCGCGCCACCGCATTCGGAAAGCTGAAGGCGATGTGCGACGCAGCCGCAAAGGTCAGGCGGGAGATCGGCTGACGAGGGAAGGCGGCCCGGCGGCGGATCAGGCGCCCCGCTTCGGCCCGATCGCCTCGAAGCCGGCCTTCTGCTCGTCGCTCAGGTCGGCCTCGAAATCGTCGAGCGCATCGGCAACGCCGTTCACCTCCTGCAGCATCGTCTGCAGCCGCGTCTTCACTTCGGTGAGGCGGGCCTGCGGCGTCTCGGCGGGCTTGGCCGGGCAGGCGCTCAGCGTCTGCATGGTGCGCAGCGTGGTGTCCTGGAGCACGTCGAGACGGGCGCGCGCGGTGTCGTCGAGGCGAAGCGTCGTGGCCATGTCGGCGACGGGCCATTGCTGCTGCACGAGTTGCTCATACTGACGCTGCAGCTTCTCGTCATAGCGGGGATCGCTGTCGGCATCGCAGGCCGATGCCGCCTGCGTGTCCTTCTTCTGGCCCGCGGCGAGCGCCGCACGGCGCTCTTTGGCGAGCCCGTCGAGCTTGGCCTTCTGGCGCTCGTCGAGGAGGCCCTCGAATTTCGCGAGCGGCGGCGCGAAATTGTCCATCGCCCTGATCATCACCGCGAGGCGCTCGCGCATCAGGCCGAGGCGTTCCGCCGCGGTCGCGGGCACCTCTGACGGGCAGGTCGCGCGGATGCTGTCGCGGGCCGCCTGCCAGGCGCTCACGACCTCGTCGAGCGCGGCGCGCTGCAATTCATTGGGCTGCACNGCGGCNGCAATGAGATCCGCAGGGAAGCCGGCGGGATCGCTGACATCGCAGATGTTCTGCGCCGACGGGATCTTGCGCGCNCGCCTGCCTTGCGGCGCGGTGTAGGCGGCGAGCTCGGTCGCCGCATAGGGCGAGAACAGCGCGGCGTAGATGTCGCCATAGCCGTAAAGCGAGATGCCGGTGGTGTCGGCGAAGATGATCGCGTTGGCGAGATCGTCATGCGCGAACGGCCAGAACACCGGGCCGGCCCAGCCATAGCTGCCGTCGGGATGACGCCACCAGCCCTGCGGGGCGCGGCCGCCGCGCCAACCCGCGAGCGCGGCCTGCGCCGAGAGAGCTGCACGGATGATGTAGGGGTTATAAGCCTGCCGGCGCTCGGCGCCGCGCGGATCCTGCGATCGCAAGGCGGCGGAGCGGTAGCGACCACCGCGCACCGCCATGCGGGAATGGCGCAGGCGCGACATGCCGATCACGTGGCCGACGGCGAAACGGGCAACGCCGAGCGGACCGCCGCGCAGTCCGAACTGCGCCTCGGCCCTGCCCGGCAGCAGCACTGTCGCAATCAGGAGGGTCGCGCCGGCGAGCGCCAGTCCCATGCGTCCCGACATGACCGCCGATCTGGCCACTTGTTGGCCCTCCTCCCGCGCGAAGCGCGCAATGCGTCGCACCGACGATGACGCGCAGAGGAACCAAAGGTTCCGAAATTGGACAGGTTAAAGCGTCGCGGAGTGCACCGGCCGCGCCGATGCGGTGTCATTGCGCCTTTTGCGGCAACACGAATGTCTGGCCGGGATAGATCAGGTTCGGATTGTGGATCTTGCCGCGGTTGGCGTTGAAGATCACCGCGTAGCGGGCGCCGTCGCCATAGGCGAGCCGGCTGAGCGCCCAAAGGCTGTCGCCGCGCGAGATCACACGGCTGTTGCCCGCCTCGGCCGGCGCCGTGCTGAGCGCGTCGGCCGGCGAGGCCGAAGCGACGGTCGTGGACGCAGGCACCCGCGCCATGGCTCTCGGCTTTGACCGGGCCGCGGGCCTGTCAGGCGCCGAAGCCAGTCGCGGCGCAGGCAGGGACGCCACGACGTCCGATTTGTCGTCCGCCTTGTCGGCGGGTTTCGCCTCCTGCCTCGCGACCGGCGCGGGGCGCGGGGGCGGCGGCGGCGCGGCAGCGATGGTGACCGGCATGGTGCGGCTGGATTGCAGCACGGTGCCGTCGGGCGCCTTGGCGCGCAGCGTCAGCTCATAGCTGCCGGCGGGGAGCTGCGGCGGCGTCATGACGAACTGGCCCGAGGCGTCGGCCACGACCGTGTCGAGCGGCTGGCCGTCGCGCAGCAGTTCGACCCTTGCCCCCGGCACGGCCCGGCCTGCGATCACCGCCGCCTCGCCGTGATCGTCGATGCGGGCGACGTCGAACTTGGGACCGGCATCCACAACCGCCGGTGCCGGCTTGACCGGGGCNAGATCGGCGAGCGCGGCCGTGACCTGTTTCTGGGTCTCGGCCAGCGGCGCCGCCGGCTTCGGCGCGGCGGACTCGGGCTGGGCTGCAGCGAGCTTCGGATCCGCAGGCTTCGCCTCCGGCTTCGTTTCGGCTTTGGTCTCAGGCTTCGCGGCCGCCATGGCCTCGGGTTTGACCGCGACCTTGGCGTCGGGTTTGGCATCCGGCTTGGCGGCGACGGCAATCTCGGTGCCCGCTCCGCCCGGCAACAGGCGGCGCAACTCGGTGGGACCGATCACAAGGACGGTGCCGACCACCGCGAGCAGGCAGAACGCAATGAGGGCCTTGGTTGCGGTCATCATCTGAGGTCGAACCCTTGCTGGCAAATCAGCCGATGGCGGCAAACTGCGCCGATTTGGTTACGGCAGCAAGTCGGTCGAAGGGATGATCACCCATCGTGGCAACGCGCCCGGATGAACCGGCGCGGCCCCCTCGGCCACAAATGAACGAGGCCGCCGCGCGGCTATATTTTAGGGAATTTCCCATGACCGCATCTTTTCGCACCGCGCCATGGCTGGCGCTCGCCCTGACACTCGTCGCCGCACCCGCGCTTGCGGCCTCCGGCCCGCCGCCGGGCTTCGTCCTCACCGACGATGCCGACTTCGCCTTCACCTCGCCCGACGGTGCCACCAAGCTCGAGCAGTACATGAAGGACGGCGGCGACTGGGACGTCAAATGGCAGGTCTGGGCGCGCCGCGGCGACCAGATGACGGAGCTGAAGCCCGAGCAGGGCTACGGCGCCGGCTTCCGCTTCACCAGCGACTCGCAATGGCTGGTGCGCATGCAGAAGACCGGCTCGGGCGAGCAGGATCTGTTTCTCTACCATGTCGAGAACGGCGCCTTCGTGAACGCGACGAAGAAGTCGCTCAGCGATCTCGCCTGGGATTATTTCCACAGCCGGCCCGACACGAAGAACATGAAGCTCGACTATCACATCTCGGCCAACCTGATGAAGGGCACCGAAGATGGCTATCGCTGGCTCGGCGTGGACTGGCCCAACAACCGTTATCTGCTCATCTCGCTGTCGGGCGAGATGGACAAGCATCCGAAGAACGTCGCGGTGAAGGGATTGGCGGATTGGAAATGCCGCTACGACCTCCAGACCGGCAAGTTCGACGTGCCCAAGATGTTCGCCAAGGGCAATGCGCAGGCGTTGAACTGGGAGATCAAGCGGTGAGAGTTGCGTAGGATGGGCAAAGCCACCGGGTCGCGCGAATGCGCGCCCGACGACAGGCTCCGCGTGCCCACCACCTCTATCCATTGAGGCAGATAATAGGCACGGCGCGTCGCGCCTTTGCCCGCCCTACCAGACCTCCTGCGTTCGATCTGACTCGGGGCGTTCCGCCGCAGGAACCAACCCACTGATTCCGTTCCGATTCATATTTTCCTAACCCTTCGTGGTAACGGGGTCTTGTCGGTTTTGCTGCATCTTGCATCCCACGGGAGGGCTGGATGGGCACATCGATCCGATGGACGGCGCGGATGCGCGCGCTGCTGCGCCGCTGGCGCGGCGCGCCGCTGACATGGCTGATCGTCGGCGGCTTCGTGCTGATGGCCGCGACCGCCATCGGCACCGGGCTCACCGTCGACCGCTTCCGCCAGAACGCGATCGAGAGCGGCCGCGACAGCCTGGAAAATTCGGTGCGGCTGCTGGCCCGCCATTTCGACCGCGAGTTCGAGGATTTCGCGGTGCTGCAGAAGAGCATCATCGCGGAACTCGAGGGCCACGGCATCGCCTCCGCGGACGTGTTCCGCAGCGAGATGGGCACGCTCGCCATGCACGAGGTGCTGCGCAACAAGGCCAGCGGCTGGTCCGACGTCGCCGGCGCCAACGTGTTCGACGCCAACGGCGTCCTGATCAATTCGTCGCGGCGCTGGCCGGTCGCCGACATCTCGGTCGCCGACCGCGGCTANTTCAACCGCCTCAAGAACGATCCGGCTTCGCAGGAGGAGGTCGAGGTCGTGCCCGGCCGGTTCGGCGACGGCTTTGCCATCGTGTTCGCGCGGCGCGTCTCCGGNCCGCGCGGCGAATTCCTCGGCATCGTCTCGCGCGCGATTGCCCCGGCCCANCTCGAATCCTTCTTCGCCTCGAGCGGGCTCGGCGAGGAATCCTCGATCGCGATGCATCACCAGAACGGCCAGCTCCTCGCGCGCTTTCCGCATGTCGCGGAGATGATCGGCCAGAATTTCCGGACAGGCTCGCCCGAGCAGATGGCCGTGTTCCAGCGCACCTTCGTCACGACGCAGATCGCCAGCCCGATCGACGGCAAGGACCGCATCATCGCCTCGCGCATGCTGACCGGCGAGCCGCTGGTCGTGGTCGCGACCAAGTCGCTGGACGCAACGCTCGCGACCTGGCGCACGCAAACGAAGTTCTTCGTCACCGTCGCCGTGACGTCGATCGGCCTCCTGGTGCTGACGCTGTTCCTGATCTTCCGCCAGATGACGCACCGCCTCTCGGTCGAGAAGCAGCGGCTCGACACCGCGATGAACACGATGACGCAGGGCCTGTTGATGTTCGATCAGGACGAGCGGNTGATCGTCTGCAACCGGCGCTACATCGAGATGTATGGCCTCTCCGCGGGNGTCGTGAAGCCCGGCGCCTATTTCCGCGACGTGATCCAGCACCGCCACGACACCGGCTCGTTCGAGGGCGACGTCGATTCCTATTGCGACGACATCCTGAGCAATACCGGCCGCACCCAGAGCGCGATCGTCGAAACCACCGGCGGCCGCCTGATCGAGATCAAGAACCAGCCCGGCGCCGCCGGCGGCTGGCTCGCCACCCATGACGATGTCACCGAGCGCATCCGCGCCGATGAACGCATCGCGCATATGGCGCATTACGACGCGCTGACCGATTTGCCCAACCGCGTGCTGATGCGCGGCCATCTGGAGCGCCGGGTCGCCGAGCTCGCGCAAGGCAAGCCTTTCGCGATCCTCTATATTGACGTCGACGAGTTCAAGGGCGTCAACGATTCGCTGGGACACGAGGTCGGCGACGAGCTGCTGCGGCAGGTCGCGAACCGCCTGCGCGCCTGCGTCAGCGGCAACGACCTCGTCGCGCGGCTCGGCGGCGACGAATTTGCCATCGTGAAAGCCGGCACGAACGACCAGGCCGCCTTGACGGCGCTGGCGGACACAATCCTCGGCGCGTTGCGCGCGCCCGTGAACTGCATGGGGCAGGAGGTGCTGACCGACGCCAGCATCGGCATCGCGATCGCGCCGGATCACGGCGACAATCTCGACGACCTGCTCAAGCGCGCCGATCTCGCGATGTATGCCGCCAAGTCCGAGGGCCGCGGCACCTTCCGCATCTTCGTGCCCGAATACGACGCCAAGGCACGGCAGCGCCGCCAGCTCGAGCTCGATCTGCGGCAGGCGCTCGCCCGCGGCGAATTCGAGGTGCATTACCAGCCGCTGGTCGACCTCGCCGCCAATGTCGTCACCGGCTGCGAGGCGCTGCTGCGCTGGCGCCATCCCGAGCGCGGCATGGTCTCGCCGGCGGATTTCATCCCGGTCGCGGAAGACACCGGCCTGATCGGCGAGATCGGGGAATGGGTGCTCAAGCAGGCCTGCCTCGAGGCCGCGAGCTGGCCCGGCAACATCCATGTCGCCGTCAACGTCTCGCCGGTGCAGTTCCGGTCGCGGTCGCTGGCGCTGAAGGTCGCCACCGCGCTTGCTGAATCGGGCCTCGTGCCCGGCCGGCTCGAGCTCGAGATCACCGAAACCGTCCTGATCCGCGACGACGAGGAGGCGTTGACGATCCTGCAGCAGCTGCGCGAGCTCGGCGTGCGCATCGCGCTCGACGATTTCGGCACCGGCTATTCGTCGCTGAGTTATCTGCACCGCTTCCCGTTCGACAAGATCAAGATCGACCGCAGCTTCATCAGCGACATTGGCCAGTCCGAGGATTCCTCGCCGATCGTGCAGGCCGTGGTCCACATGGCCGCCGCCCGCCACATGGCGACGACGGCGGAAGGCGTCGAGACCGAAGCCCAGCGCGAGGTGCTGCGTCAGCTCGGATGCAGCCAGATGCAGGGTTGGCTGTTCAGCCCAGCCGTGCCGGCGGCGAAGCTGAAGCAGCTGCTGTCGAAGCAGGCGGAAGCGGCCTAGATCAAGAATGTCGTTCGAATACGACATGCCTTCGCAGCAAATCCTGCAATAGCCGAAGCGATCCGCCAGCCTCGACGCAGCGAACGCACCGGAGAGCGCCGCCAGTTGCGCACGTTTTCGTGCACAGCTTCTCGATTCACGATTCAACGCGATGAAGCACGTCAAGGTCCTTGATCTTTGTCAATGTCGGCATCAACCGACGGGCCTCCATATGCAAAAGGGGCGAGACAGGATAGGAGGCAAACGATGAAGCAAATGGCATTCAGAACTTTTGCGATTGCAGCTTCGACTATCGCCTTTGCAACACTGTTCACGATCGACTGGTCTGCGCAGCGCGGGATTTCGCTGTCAGTCGAGAGTGCCCAGGCGAGGCGACTCTATGTCAGCCCGTATCCCTACAATCACTACATAGCCGATCAGACTGGTCTCCCCTGGTACGCAGTGCGGGCCTACTACAGCGGCGGCCCCTGGTGCGGCGTCGGCGGCAGGACCGGATACAGCACGACCGTTGGGGTCTTCGGGCGCGCTTCCTACAGCTGCTACGATGGTTGGGATAGCTATGCGAAGCTCAACGGCATTGGTTGCACGCCCGGCACATTGATCAAGGGCGGCGACGGCATCATGTATGTCTGCCAGTAAGCGGGCGGGCCTCGAGGAGAGGCGGCGCAATCGCCGCCTCTTTTCAATTTGAGAACGCCGCCTCAATTTGAGAACGCTGCCCGTTCTTGCCGTAACGAGCTCGCCGGTTCGACCGGCACCATCGCAAGAGACCTCGTTGGCAGCGTCAGAGTCTCTGCCTCATCCGCGCTCGCAAGCCCCCTCGCCCGCCTTTGATCTGGCGCAATGCCGACCGGCGGGACGGCGACATGTTCTCCGGCACGGGGCAGGCCAGTAGTGGAGCAAGTTCATGAGACCAATACATCTGACAAAACTTGCAATTGCGGCCTCAACTGTCGCATGCGCGACACTGTTCTCGTTTGACTGGTCTGAACAACGCGGTGTCTCTTTGTCGGTGGAGAGTGCGCAAGCGCGGGTCGGTCGTCCATTGACCCCAGTGAGCGTCGCGGGTGTTGCTCGCCGACAAAATCGGCGGGCCGCGTATGGGTATGGCGCAGGGGCAGTCGGCGCTGGTGTCGCCGGTGCTGCCGTCGTGGGCACGGCCGCTGCTGTGGCGGCCACATCCCCGAACTGGGGATGGGGCGGCCCTTACTATGGAAGCGAGACTCGGGCGGCCAACGCCTACTATGGCGGGTCGACAGCCAGCGACAGCAGCGGCTGGTACATAACGCCCACCGGCATGGGCTGCACGTCGGGGACTATGGTCACCGGCGCCAACGGCTTGCCGTTCCGCTGCCCGTAAGACAAGGACGAACGCCGGTGAAGCGAGCGTCCACTTCGACGCGTCAACATGTCCGCGACGTTATGGCGTCCTGATCTGCTGCGCAGAGCAGCGGAATTGGTTGCACGTCCGGTTACATTGATTGCGCGCAGCGGCAGTCGCGGAATCATGTACGCCGGCCTGCAAGGAAACTTGCGGCGACGAGGAGGCGGTCCGAACCGCCGCCTCCTCTGCCGTTGCGATTTGCGTCAGCCATCGCGACATCGGTGCAGGAAATAGAATGCGCGCCGCTTCATTCGGACGGCATCGTTACGCAAGCGGGCACACATGCGCCACCTGCTACCGCTGCTTCCCTTTCGGACAATGGTGCGAGCAGCAATTTCAAGCTTCAGATAAGCGACCGGCCTCCCGAGTAAGCGTGCACCGTGGGTCGGCTCGACGCGTTCAAGAGTATTGCGGGTCAATCATGTTTGTCGGGGGATGGCGACAATTGTGGTCCCTGTTGGGCGAGCGCCCGCGCATCAATGTGCGCGCGCGGCTCGCGACGGACCACAAGCCTAGTTCGTCAAATGAATGTTCTCCCGATCCGCTCACGTCTCCAATCGTCATGGGCTGGATGAAGAGCAGCTTGCATCCGCCTGAGGACGATCAGTGCGGTGCCGAGGCTATTGGGTTGCGCCGACGCCGATGGCACCGCACTGGATGACGTCGATTGAGCCACGCAGGACGGACACCACCGCGTGCGCCTTCCGGGCGAGCGGATCACCGTGCCGGATGACGCCGTGACCAAACAGCCGAACCGCGCCGGCCGCAGCTTCGTCTGGCGCTATTAAACGGCTCCCGTGCCGCGGGCCATTCCCGGTTTTCATGGTGCACCGACGATAGCGATGAGGTGACCTCACGATAAATCCACGCTAGCTTGCTCTTGCAAGAACAAGAGGAAGCGCCAATCGTGTACGACTACATCATCGTGGGCGGCGGCTCGGCAGGGTCCGTGCTGGCCCACCGGCTCTCCGCAAAGAGCGCCAACAAGGTCCTGCTGTGCGAGGCCGGGCAGGACACACCACCCGGCAACGAGCCGGCCGAGATCAGGGACAGCTATCCGGGCACGGCCTATTTCGATCCGCGCTTCCATTGGACCGAGCTCAAGGTCACGACTCAGGTCGTCAGCCACAACAATCCGAACGAAGCGCGTCCGCCCTTGCGCAAATACGAGCAGGCGCGCGTGCTCGGCGGAGGATCGTCGATCAACGGCCAGATGGCCAATCGCGGCGCGCCGACCGATTACGACGAATGGGACGCGCGGGGCGCGGAGGGGTGGACGTGGAACGACGTGCTGCCCTTCTTCAAGAAGGTCGAGCGCGACCTCGATTTCGACGGGCCCTATCACGGCAAGGACGGCCGCATTCCGGTGCGCAGAATTCCGAGGGAGCACTGGACCCGGCATTCGCAGGCGTTTGCCGATGCCTTCCAGCAGGCCGGCCATCAATTCGTGCCGGACCAGAACGGCGAGTTCGTCGACGGCTTCTTCCCTGTGACGCATTCCAACCAGTCCGAGCAGCGCGTTTCCGCCGCGATGGGCTATCTCGACCGCGACACGCGAAAGCGCGCCAACCTCACCATCTCCACCAACACGCAGGTGCGGGAGCTGCTGTTCGAGGGCACGCAATGCGTCGGCGTGAAGGCGGTGGTCGACGGGCGCGAGCAGGAATTCCGCGGACGCGAGATCATTCTCTCCTCAGGCGCGATCCACTCGCCGGCACATCTGCTGCGCGCCGGCATCGGCCCGGTCGGCCATCTCAAGGATATGGGCATTCCCGTGCTGATGGGCCTGCCGGGCGTCGGCCAGCGCCTGATGGATCATCCCTCGATCTCGCTGTCGTCCTTCGTTCGCCGCGG
>JGI25153J46596_10001467_pt1 | contig 14075 bp, 14 predicted proteins | sample AraplaMF_Col_mMF_FD_46596 | JGI IMG/M metagenome (IMG submission 46596)
GCCGCCGCCGGGCGGTCCGGGCGTTGCCAATGCGCCGACCGGACGCCAGCCGCCGCCGGCCAAGGGCGTGCCGAGTTCGCCAGCGACCCTGCAGCCGGGCGACGAAGTCGTATCCGAGCCGCCGGCCACCAAGATCACCAACAAGAAGGCGAGCTTCTCCGGTCTCGACAAGATCACCGGGCGCATCATCAATTTCGACGAGGACATCGGCGAGACCGTGCAGTTCGGCGCGCTGCGCGTGAAGACCAGCGCCTGCTACACGCGGCCGTCGACGGAAGCCGCCAACACCGACGCCTTTGTCGAGGTCGACGAGATCACGCTGCAGGGCGAAGTGAAGCGGATCTTCTCGGGCTGGATGTTCGCCGCCAGCCCCGGCCTGCACGGCGTCGAGCATCCGGTCTACGACATCTGGCTGACCGACTGCAAAGGGCCTGACCAGACCATCGTCAGCGCGCAGCCCGAGCCGCCGAAGCCGGCCGCCCCGCCGGCAGGCGCCAAGCGCCCGCCGCCACCGCCAAAGCAGGCCGCGCCGCGCCCGCCAGGACTGCCGCCGCAGCCGCAATTCCAGCAGCCGCAACAGGCGCCACCGCCGCCTCCGCCGCCGCAGCAGCGGCCGGGCGGGCTGTTCGGCGGATTGTTCGGGAATTAGGACGTCCGCGCTTCCGTGTGGGCGTCTCATACGTTCCAAACACTTTTTACCCGCCGTGCAGCTTCCACTTGCCATCTGCNGTGCGCCTTATGGTGGCGTCGTGCATCCGGATATGCTTGGCGAGGAAATCGATGAAGGTACGCACGCGCGCTGGCAGCGGCCCGGCATGGCCGACGTAGATCGCATGGACATCTTCGCGGTCCCCGGGATTGTAGTTCTGCAGGACCGGAACCAGGCGCCCGGCCTCGATGTCGGGACCGATGTGGAATAGCGCCAGACGTGCGCAGCCAACGCCGCCGAGCGCGAGCTGGCGGACCGCTTCCCCGTCGCTGGCGCGGGCGGCCGGCGGCGGCAGCACTTCCTCGATCCGCTCGCCGCGTCGGAATGGCCAGCCGCGAATGCTGCGCGGAAAAGTCCAGCCGATGCCCCGATGGCTGGCGAGTTCAGCCGGGGTCTTCGGCTCGCCGAAACGGGCAAGATAAGTCGGCGCGGCCACCACCGCCATGCGGCTGGTCCCGAGCTTGCGCGCGACGAGGCGCGAAGCCCCCAGCGGCCCGACGCGAATGGCCACGTCGGCGCGCTCCTGCATCAGGTTGATGACNGTGTCGGTAAGGACGATGTCGAGCGTGACATCGGGGTGCTCGACGAGAAAGCGCGGCAGCAGCGGCATCAGGTGAAGCATGCCAAAGGGGATGTTGCTGTTNACCGCCAGATGCCCGCGCGGCGCTGCACCGGAGCTGGCCTCGCGCTCGGCCTCCTCGATCTCGCTGAGGATGCGCAACGACCGCTCGTAGAAGGCTTGGCCTTCCTCGGTGAGCTGGAGCTTGCGCGTGGAGCGGTTGATGAGTCGCGTGCCGAGCCGGGCTTCCAGACGGGATANCAGTTTGCTCACGCCNGATGGGGTCAGCCGAAAGCTTTTTGCCGCGGCAGTGAACCCGCCGAGGTCGACGACGCGGATGAAGACCTCCATCTCGGCGGAACGGTTGGTGTCGAGCCGGGTCATGTTGATTTCACGTCACAAATGATTGTCCCGCCAGCATTCTAATTCTTCCGCCGCCCTTCAGCTATTTGCGTTGCAGCAACCCTGATCAGGAGCAACGCATGCCTGCCGCCGTCCTTGCGCTGACCGCTGGTGCCTTTGGCATCGGCACCACCGAATTCCTCATCATGGGTCTCTTGCTGCAGGTCGCCGCCGACATGCAGGTCTCGGTCTCCGCGGCGGGCCTGTTGATCTCGGGCTATGCGCTCGGCGTGTTCGTCGGTGCGCCGATCCTGACGCTGTCGACGCGGCGGATGCCGCGCAAGGCGGTGCTGCTTTCCCTGATGGCGATCTTTACCTTCGGCAATGCTGCCTGCGCGCTGGCGCCGGACTATGGGCTGTTGATGGCGGCGCGGATCCTCACCTCTCTCGCCCATGGCACATTCTTCGGCGTCGGCTCAGTGGTGGCGACGAGCCTTGTCACTGAGGACAAGCGTGCTTCCGCGATTGCCACCATGTTCATCGGGCTGACGGTGGCGACTCTGCTCGGCGTACCCTTCGGTGCCTGGTTCGGCCTGATGCTGGGATGGCGGGCCGCATTCTGGGCGGTGACTGCGATCGGTGTGGCCGCCTTCGCGGTGCTGATCGTTCTCGTTCCCGGCGATGTGGGTGGCAATGAGAAAGTCACCTCGGTGCGCGAGGAACTGGCGGCGGTCGGCCGCCCCAAGGTCCTGTTCGCCCTCGCCATGACGGTATTCGGTTTTGCCGGTCTGTTCGTCGTCGTTACCTATGTCCAGCCGATCCTGACGCGGCTGACCGGGTTCTCTGAAGCGGCGGTCTCGCCGATCCTTCTCGTGTTCGGCGTCGGCCTGTCGATTGGCAATGTTGCGGGTGGGCGGCTCGCCGACAATGGTCTCGGACGCGCCCTGATCGGCACGCTTGCGGCGCTTGCGGTCGTGCTCGTCGCGCTTGCGGCGGTGCTGTCGATTAAAGTCCTTGCCGTGACGTTCATCTTCCTGCTCGGCATCGCCGCCTTCGCCACTGTGGCGCCGCTGCAGCTTCGCGTGCTCGAAGCGGCCGGCACAGAGGGCCGCACGCTGGCGTCCAGCCTCAACATCGCGGCCTTCAATCTTGGCAATGCGCTCGGCGCCTGGGCCGGCGGGCTCACGATCGATTACGGCATGGGCCTCGCCGCACTGCCGCTCGTCGCGGCGGCGATCACCGTGGCGGGGCTCCTGCTGGCCCTATGGAGCCTACATCTCGACCGGCCGATACCTTCCGCTGCGGAATGCCCGGCGGAGTGAAGCAATAGAAAGGGAGCACGATGATGGAGTATCGCAACCTGGGTGCCTCGGGGATGAAGGTCCCCGTTATCAGTTTCGGCACTGGCACGTTCGGCGGAGAGGGGCCGCTGTTTTCGGCTTGGGGCCGGAGCGGCGCCGAGGAGGCGAGGCGGCTAATCGACATCTGCCTCGAGGCCGGCGTCAACCTGTTCGATACCGCCGATGTCTATTCGAACGGCGCGTCGGAAGCGATTCTCGGCGCCGCGATCAAAGGCCGCCGCGACAGGGTGCTGATCTCTACCAAGACGAGCCTGCCGACGGGTGACGGTCCATTCGACGCCGGCTCATCGCGGCATCGCCTCGTGTTGGCTGTGGACGCCGCCTTGCGGCGGCTGGGGACCGACTACATTGACTTGATGCAGCTCCACGCCTTCGATGCCTTCACGCCGATCGACGAAGTGCTGTCAACGCTGGATGGGCTCGTCCGTGGCGGCAAATTGCGCTATGTCGGCGTCTCCAATTTCTCGGGCTGGCAGTTGATGAAGTCGCTCGCCATCGCCGAGCGTCATGGCTGGCCGCGCTATGTTGGACACCAGGTCTATTATTCGCTTGTCGGCCGCGACTACGAGTGGGAACTCATGCCGCTCGGCCTCGATCAGGGCGTCGGCGCGCTAGTCTGGAGCCCGCTGGGCTGGGGGCGCCTCACCGGCAGGATACGACGCGGCCGGCCACTGCCGGCGGGCAGCCGCCTGCACGAGACGGCACAGTTCGGTCCGCCGGTAGACGAGGAGCGACTCTATCGCGTCGTCGATGCCCTCGATGCCGTCGCGACCGAGACCAGTCGCACCGTGCCACAGGTCGCGATTGCCTGGCTGCTCACCCGCCCCAGCGTGTCGTCCGTGATCATCGGTGCGCGTGACGAAGCACAGCTGCGCGACAATCTCGGCGCCGTCGGCTGGTCGCTGAGCGCCGAGCAGGTCGCGCTCCTGGACAAAGCGAGCGCGACGATGCCCTGCTATCCCTACTATCCATATCGTGTCCAGGAAGGCTTTGCGCGATTGAATCCACCACCGGTTTGAGCACCGGAAGCCGGTGACTCGCTTTCGAGGCTGGTAGCTCCCGGCTGCCCGGCGCTTTCGCGCCGTACGTCTGGACCGAATCAATTGCGTTTGGCAATGATCGCAAGCGCCTCGGCGCCGCTGATGCTGGGCGGCAACCGCATGAAATCTGCCGGCTCGCCTGCGATCGCCTGGTCGAGCAAGGCGCGATAGCGGCGGCGCGGAATTTCGACGGCGCCGAAGCTGCGCAGATGCTCGGTGACATATTGCGTGTCGAGCAGCTCGAAGCCGCCGGCGATCAGCCGCGCCACCAGATGCACCAGCGCCACTTTCGAAGCGTCGCGGGCGCGGTGAAACATGCTCTCGCCGAAGAACGCCCGGCCCAGACTGACGCCATAGAGGCCGCCTGCGAGGTCGCCGTCCTGCCAGACCTCGACGCTGTGGCAGTGCCCGAGCTCGTGGAGCCCGAGATAGAGATCGCGGATGCGCTTGTTGATCCAGGTGTCGTCGCGGCCGGGTTGCGGCGCCGCGCAGCCCGCAATGACCGCCTTGAAGGCGGTATCGACGGTGACGCTGAACGCATCCGANCGCACGGTGCGGGCGAGGCGCGAGGCGATACGGAAACCNTCGAGCGGAATCACGCCGCGCATTTCCGGCTCGACCCAGAACAGCGTCGGATCGCCGGCGCTCTCGGCCATCGGGAAGATGCCGCAGGCATAGGCCCGCAGCAGCACGTCGGGCGTGATTTCGGAAGCAGCGGACTCGCGCGAGGTCATGGGGCGATGATAGCAGGACGCGCGGGGCCTATGCTACGATTCAACGGTAATTGATGCCGCAGGCGCGGCCGCATCGATGCGGCTGGGACGGGGGTCTTTCCCGGCCGGTTTCCGACAGATGGGTAGGGCATGAGCGCAGTGTTGATCGTTGTTCCCGTGTTCGCCCTGATCGCGGCGGGCTACGCGGCGGTCGCGCTGCGCTTCATCTCGCCGACGGCCAACAAGGGCATTGCCGAGTTCGCCTTCAGCATCGCCATCCCGGCGCTATTGTTCCGGATCGTGGTCGTCGCCGAATTTCCCGCGGTCAACGCCTTCTCGGTGTGGTGCGCGTATTACGGGGCAACCGCGATCACCTGGATTGTCGCGCTGCTCGCCGCGTCGCTGCTTCGGCAATCCCGCCCCGACGGCGTGGTGCTCGCGATCGGCTCGATCTACGGCAACATCGTGATGCTCGGCCTTCCCCTGACCTTGTCGGCGTTGGGCAGCCAGGCCGCCGGCTCGATGGCCTTGATCCTGTCGGTCAACACGCCGCTGCTTTGGCTCTGCGGCACGCTGCAGATGGCGTGGGCGGAGCGGAAGTCTTCGGAGGGCGCGCCGCTCCTGATGGTCCGGGCCGTGCGCGAGGTCGCACGCAACCCGATCATGCTGGCGCTCGGCTTCGGCTTCCTCTGGCGCTTCACCGGCCTCGGGCTGCATCCGGTCGCGGACAGGACGCTGGAGCTGCTGGCGCAGGCCGGCTCGCCGACAGCCCTGATCGCGCTCGGCATCAACCTGTTCGGCTTTCGGATCAAGGGCCAGGCGCTCGGCATGGCGCTGATGTGCGCGCTCAAGCTGGTGGCGATGCCGGCGGTTGCCGCCGTGCTCGCGTATTATGTCCTGGCCTTGCCGCCGATCTCGGCGGCGGTGGTGGTTCTGTTCGCCGCGATGCCGACCGGCGCCAATGCCTACATCTTCTCGGCCCAGTACGGACGGCTCACCGAAGCCGTCTCGGGCGCCGTCGCGCTCGGCACGACGCTGGCGGCGGTGACGCTGCCGATCGTCGTGGCCCTGGTGACGGCCGCCCCGCGCTAGGCGGTGTGCGAGCTAGTCCTCGTAGCCGAACAGCTTTGCCGGGTTGGTGACGAGGATTCTCTTCAGCTCCGCCTCATCGGCGACGTAGCGATAGAACAGCTNGAGCAGGTCGGCATCGTTCGGCGGCTGCACCACCGAGACCGGATGCGGCCAGTCCGTCGCCCAGACGCAGCGCTCGGGCGCGGCCTCGATATAGGCGCGCGCGATCGGAATGACGTCGTCCCAGGGCGGGCCCTTCTTCGAGGTCTTTTCGCCGAGCGACAGCATCACCCAGAAATTGCCCTTCGACAAAAGCTCCAGCATCTTCTGCAGGTTCGGCTCGTCCTTGCCACGCGTCGGGTCAGGGCGCGCCATGTGATCGATCAGCACGGGGACGTCGAGGTTTTCGTACTTTGCGGCGCTGGAGACGATGCCGTCCTTCTCAGGCTGGATTTTCGCATACCAGCCGAGCTCACGAATTCGCGCAATGGCGCGCGCGAAATCCTTGTCGGAGAGTACCGCGCCCAATTCCTGACGGAAGCTGAAGCGGGCGCCGCGCACGCCGGCATCGTGCAGTTTGGCCAGATAGGCATCATCGGCCTCGGCGAACACCAGCGCGTTGGCGCAGCCGCGATAGTTCGGACCCATCGCCGCGAGCGCATCGAGCACCACGGCATGATCGGCGCCATAGGTCGTGGTCTGCACGATGATGCCGCGCTCGATGCCGAGCGCCTTGTGGACACGCAGCGCCGCTTCCCACGTCGCCGTCGGCATCTGATAGGCGGCGCCCGGCCGCACCGGGTATTTGTCCAGCGGGCCCAGCACGTGAAACTGGCTGTCGATGGTCTTCGGCGGCGGCAGCTTTGAAGGACGGCGCGGGTTCGGGTCGAACGGAAGATAGGTCGGCATGTCAGGTTCCTTGGATAGCGGTCAGCCGATCACGGCGGTGAAATCGCATTGCACGAGCGCGCCGTTTTCCATGTCCATCTGCAGCGCATGGCGGGCAGGGCGGGAATGCTCGTCGGGAAACATTTTCAGCCACTCGACATTGACCGGCGCGCGCTGGGTGCGGTCCTGCAGCCAAACCGTCATCTTGATGATGTCGTCGGTCGTGCCGCCGCCGGCCTCCACGATCGCCTTCATGTGGCCGAACATGTTGGCGCACTGGTCTTCGATCTTTTCCGGCATCTTGCCGGTTGCGGGGTCGCGTCCGAGGATGACGCCGGACATCAGGAGGTTGCCGATGCGGCAGGCGTTGGGAATGGGATTGGCGTGCTTGAACTCGCCGATGTGAATGCTCTTGCGCCTTGTCATCTTTTTCTCCGCAAACGCTTTCGCTTCAAATGAATTGGCAGGACACCGATCCGAACCGGCCGTAATCGGCATGGAAGGTGTCGCCCCTGATGATCTCGACCGGACGCGTGAACGATCCGGCCAGCACCACCTCGCCGGCTTCGAGATGTTCGCCCTGCGCGGCGAGGCGGTCGGCGAGCCAGGCCACGCCGTTGGCGGGATGGTTGAGAACGCCGGCGGCAATGCCGGTCTCCTCGATCTGGCCGTTGCGAAACAAGAGCGCGCCGATCCAGCGCAAATCGGCGTCGAGCGGACGGATCGGCCGGCCGCCGACAACGAGGGCCGCATTCGCGGCATTGTCGGAGATCGTATCCATCACCTTGCGCGGCGCCTTGGTCTCGGGATCGACGCGATGCATCCGCGTTTCCAGGATTTCGAGCGCCGGCGTGACGTAGTCGGTGGCGTTGAGCACGTCGAACAGCGTGCAGCCAGGTCCTTTCAACGGCGTCTTCAGCACGAAGGCCAGTTCGACCTCGATGCGGGGGGCGCGGAAACGGTCGAACGGGATCGGCGACGCGTCGGGATAGAACATGTCGGCGAACAGCACGCCGTAATCCGGCTCGGAAATGCCGACGGCGTTCTGCATGGCCTTCGATGTCAGCCCGATCTTGTGACCCTTGACGACACGGCCGCGGGAGAGCTGCAGCTTCGTCCAGGCGCGCTGAATGGCGTAGGCGTCCTCGATGGTGAGATCAGGATAGTCGCGCGTGAACGCCGATATCAGCGACTTGCTGCGCTCGGCCTCATCGAGGCGCTGCGCCAGAAGTTCGACGGTTTGCTGATCGAGCATCTCTTATTGCTCCGCCGCCACGGTGTTGCGCAGGATGCCGATCTTGGCGGACTCGACCTCGACGACGTCGCCGACCTTGAGCCAGCGCGGCGGCGTGAAGCGGGCGCCGGCGCCGGTCGGGGTGCCGGTCGCGATCATGTCGCCGGGCTTCAGCGTGGCGAAGGTGGAGAGATAGGCGATCAGGAAATCGAACGGGAACATCAGCCGCTCGGTGGAATCGTTCTGGCGCACCTCGCCATTGACGCGGGTGACGATGTCATGCGGGCCGCGCGGATCGCATTCGTCCGAGGTGACGATCCACGGGCCGATGCTGCCCGAGCGGTCGAAGTTCTTGCCCTGGGTGACGTTGAACTTGCCGTGGTGCAGCCAGTCGCGAACGCTGCCCTCGTTGCACAGCGTCATGCCGAAGATGTGCTCGAAGGCGCGCTCGCGCGGGATGTGCCGGCCTTCCTTGCCGATCACGATCACAAGCTCGCCTTCATAGTCGAGCTGCTCGGAGATTTTCGGCTTCTCGATCGGCTGGCCGGAGCCGACGACCGAGGAGGGGTTGCGGACGAACAGGCTCGGATATTTCGGCAGGTCCGAATTGTCCTTGTACTCGGCGTTGCGGTCCTTGTAGTTGACGCCGATGCACCAGAGCTTTTCCGGGGCGGGGATCGGCGGCAGCAGAACAACGTCGTCGAGCGCATGGTCCGGCTTCTGCCCGGCAACGGCCTNACGCGCGGCATCCAGACCGTTCCCGGCAATCAATGCCCGCAGGTCGGCAAACTTGGTGCGTTCGGTGAGGTCGACGACCCCGCCCGAAATGCGCGCGCCAAAGCGCGGCTTGCCNTTGAAGAGATAGCTCAGAAGGTGCATGCGATCGGTCTTTCGGATCGGCGCGGCGCGAAAAGCGCGCGCGCTTCAGGATTCGGTTTTGGAGGTCTGGAATACGGGTTTCAAGGTAACGATCTCGCCGAGCCTGGCGTAACGCGGCCCGGCGATGCGGGCGATCGGGTCGAGCGCCTCGGTTTCGATCTTGCCGTTGTTCAGCAATCCATCCCTGATGTGGAACATCAGCACTTCGCCGACGATCAGCCGNGTGCGGGTCTCGCCGAATTCGAGGCACTGGCGGAAGCGGCANTCCATNGCGATCGGCGCGGCGGCCAGACGGGGCACCTTGATGCGTTCGCCCGGCAGCGTCGACAGCCGCAGTTCCTCGACCTCGCTGACATCGGGCGGATGCTCGGTGGAGCTCTCATGCACCGCATCCATCAGGCTCGAATCCGCGATGTGGACGACGTATTCCTCGTTGTTGAGGATGTTNTGCGCGGTGTCCTTGTAGGTCTTGCCCTTGCGGCCGACGCTGATGGCCAGCATCGGCGGCTTCGGCGAGACGAAGGTGAAGGCGGAGAACGGCGCGAGGTTGAGGACACCATCGCCCGACAGGCTGGTCACCCAGGCAATGGGGCGGGGCACCACGACGCCCGTGATCAGCCGGTAGGCTGTCTCGGGGTCGAGATATGCAGGATCGATCCGCATCGGCGCGTCAGTCGGCCTTGATGTTGGCTTTGCGGACCACGGGAATCCACTTGGCGTCCTCGCGTTCGAGGTAGCTCGTGAAATCCGCCGGCGTCATCGACACGGCTTCGGCGCCGAGCGCGTTGAACTTCTCGACGATGGCCGGATCTTTCAGGATCTCCGCCAGCGTTTCATGCAGCTTGGCGACGATTTCGGGCGGCGTGCGTGCGGGCGCGAACAGGCCGGTAAACGTCTGGCCGTCGAATTCCTTGTAGCCGAGCTCGGTGAAGGTCGGGACATCGGGCAGCCAGGAGGCGCGGTGGCTGCCGGTGACGGCGAGCGCGCGCAGCATGCCGCTCTTGATGGACGGCAGGCCGACGGAGATCTGGTCGAGGGCAAATTGCACCTGTCCGCCGATCAAATCGTTGAGCGCCGGNGCATTGCCGCGGTAGTGCACCGTCAGCCATTCCAGGCCGAGCGTCGACTGCATCAATTCGCTGAGCAGGTGGTTGGTGGTGCCCTGGCCGGGCGAGGCCATCGTCAGCTTGCCGGGATCGCGGCGGGCGAGCTCGATGAATTCCTTGAGGTCCTTGGCCTGCACCGACGGATGCACTTCGAGCACCAGCGGGGTCATCGTGACCGTGCTGATCGGGACGAAATCCCGCTTCCAGTTGTAGGCCTCGCGCTTGGCGATTTCGGGCGCGAACAGCACCGGGCCGTTGGCGCCGACGAACAGCGCATAGCCGTCGGGCGGCATTTTCGCGAACGCCTCGCCGGCGATCAGGCCGCCGGCGCCGGCCTTGTTTTCCACGATGAAGGGCTGGCCGAGCTTGGCCTGCAGGCGGTCGGCGATGACGCGCGCCGCGCTGTCGACATTGCCGCCGGCGGGGTAGGGCACGATCAGGCGCACCTGCCGCGCCGGCCATTGCTGCGCNTCGGCCGTGGTGCTGAGCGACGCCGCGAACAGTGCCGAAATAGCGACGCCAGCGATTGCGAAAAATTTCATCGCATTCTCCCGAAGAGCGGCGGGGTGCCGCTGATTTTTTGCTTTGCGCGAAGCCCCGTCCCAGCAGCACGCGCATCGATTGTTCCGCGCTGCGGATTTTGCGCGGGGGCCTTCCGCTGTCGACCAAATTGTGGTGTTTCTGTCCACATTGTGGACGAAGGGTGGCGCGTATGACAAACAGCCGGTTAAGGGCGCACAGGCGCGAGCCGCTTCAGGGCGGGCAGGCGATCCGCCGCGCGCTGACGGTGTTGCGTACGCTCGCAATGGGCGGAGAAAGAGGCGTGCCTCTGGCCGAAATCGTGCAGGCGACGTCGCTGACGCGTCCGACAGTCCATCGCATCGTGCACGTGCTGGTTGAGGAGGGCATCGTCGAGCGCAGCGAACGTACCGGCAATTACATCGTCGGCCGCCAGGTGCCGGAACTGGCGCTGGCGCGTCCGTCGCGCTCGCCGCTGATGATCGCGGCGGAGCCGCATCTGGCAGCGGTATCCGCGCAGCTCGGCGATACCCTGTTCCTGACGCTGCGCACCGGTCTCGACACGCTGTGCGTGGCGCGCCGCATCGGCAGCTATCCGATCCAGGTGCTGTCGATCGAGGTCGGGGTGCGGCGGCCGCTGGGCGTCAGCAGCGCGGGCGTTGCGATCCTGGCCGCCATGCCGGCCGCCGAGGCGCGCAAGATCGTGCTCGCCAATGAAGCGCGGTTTGGCGCCTACCGGACCGACGCGGCAACGGTGCTCGGACAGGTCCAGCTTGCCCGCCGCAGAGGCTACAATCTGCGCGAGATCGGGCTCGTGCAGGGGACGAAGTCGCTGTCGGCCTGGATCAGGGCTGCCGACGGCCAGCCGGCCGCCGCGATCACGCTGTCGGCCATCCGCAACAGAATGAACCCGCGGCGCGCGATCGAGGTGGCGGACGTTCTCGTCGCGGCCGCGCGCGCGATCGAAGCGGCGACGCCAAGGGATTAGCCCGCCGCGGCGCTGGCCGGTTTCGTTGCCGTTGCGGGGACGCGGCTGAAGCGCAGCACGATCCTGGTGCCGTCATGGCCGGGATCGCGCTCGGCCGTGGCGTCGAGCTTGGCGGCCATGGCGCTGACGATGCGCTGGCCCATGCCGGTGGAGCGCGGGTCGGTCTTGACGTTGAGGCCGACGCCGTCGTCCGCAATCGCGACCACGAGGTCGTCGCCGTCGGCCTTCAGCTCGACGTGAATGGGACCGGCGCCGTCGGGATAGGCGTATTTGACGGCGTTCATCACCAGCTCGTTGACGATGATGCCGATCGCCACCGCGCGGTCCGGGTCGATCTCGATCGGCTCGGCCTGCAGCGTCAGGCGCGACATCCTGTTGCCTTCGGCCGAACGGCGGAGGTCTTCCAGCAGGGCCTCGAGATACTGGTTCAGCAGCACGCTCTTGAGGTCGTGCGAGGTGTAGAGGCGGCGATGCACCTGCGCGACGGCGGCGACGCGGCCCATCGCATTGGTCAGCGCCGCCTTGACGTCGTCCTGAACAGCCGAATTGGCCTGCAAGTGCAGCAGCGAGGCGATGATCTGCAGGGAATTGCCGACGCGGTGGTTGACCTCGCGCAGCAGTACCTCGCGTTCGGCGGCGAGCGCCGCATAGCGGTCGCGCGAGGCGTGGACCTCGGCCTCGGCCTCGTCGCGGGCCTTCTGNAGCGCGGCCTGCCGCAGCGCACCGTCGATCGCGACCTGCAGCAGCGGAATGAAATCGCCCCTGACGTCCTTGACCAGATANTCGGCGGCGCCGGCCTTCAACGCNGTGACGGCGATCGCCGAATCCTGCGCGGCGGTGACGAACACCACGGGCGGGGCGTCCGCGATCGCCATGATCTGCTCCAGCGTTTCAAGGCCGTCGAGGCCCGGCATGTACTGGTCGAGCGCAACGACATCGATGCCGCCTTGCGCGAGCCGCGCCAGGCCGTCCTCGCCGTTTGCCGCATGCACGACCTTGAAGCCTGCCCGCGTCAGGCCGCGATCGACCAGCCGGGAAAGGCCGGCGTCGTCGTCGATATACAGCAGGGTGGGCGTCGCGGGTTTCATAGGGCGGCCGGGGGCACCTGAATGACGGAGAAGAACAGACCGAGCTGGCGAATGGCGTTGGCGAAGCTCTCGTAGTTCACGGGCTTGGTAATATAGACGTTGCAACCGAGTTCGTAGCAGCGCTTGATCTCCTGCGAATCGTCCGTGGTGGTCAGGACCACGACCGGGGTGGTCTTGAGATATTTGTTTTCCTTGACCCGCTTCAGAATGTCGATGCCGGTCGTATCGGGCAAGTTAAGATCGAGCAGGATCAGGAGCGCGCTGCCCTTGTGGTCGAGGCCCGTCCCGTCCTTGCCGAACAGATAATTCAGCGCGGCTGTACCGCTGGTGAACGGTTTTATCTCATTGTTGACACCGGATCGACGGATGTTCCGCTCGATCAGGCGGGCATGGCCCTCATCGTCCTCGATCATGATGATGGTGACTGGATTACTCATGTCCGTGTGTTCCGGTTGGCAGACCAATTTATGGGCAGCGTGATCGTGAACGTGCTGCCCTGGTGAAGTTCCGACGCGACCGACATGGTTCCTCCCAAGCGTCGCACCAGGGCGCGGACATGGGCAAGGCCGATGCCCTGTCCCGGCTTGTCCTGGGTGCCGGCGCGGCGGAACAGATCGAAAATGCGCTGATGGTCCTTGGGATCGATGCCGCGTCCATTGTCCGATATCTCGAAAATCGCAAAGCCGAGCTTGGTGCGGCCGCGCACCGCGATTTCGCCGGGAACCCCGGTCTTGAGGTATTTGAGTGCGTTGTCGATCAGATTGGAGAAGATCTGCTCCAGCGCAAGGCGATCGCTGACGATATTCGGCAGCGTGTCGATCCGGATCTGCGCCTGGGCTTCCGCCGCCTGATGCGCCACGGTTGTCACGATGGCCTCGATCAACTCCTTGGTGTCGATCCAGACCGGCTCGAATTCGCGGCGTCCTTCCCGGGTGAGGTGGAGGATCGCCGATATCAGCCGGTCCATCTTGCCGATCGACGATTTGATGAAAGCGAGCGCTTCGGAGAAGTCCTGCGAGAGCTGCTTGTCGGCGCCCTCGAGCTCGGGCTCGGCGGTGTCGGTGACGTTTTCCGCGGTCGCCGGCGCGGTCGACTGCGCGCGGGAGAGCGCTGCGATCCGCTTGAAGATGTCGCCGCGCAATTCCTCCAGCTCGCTGGTGAAGCCCATGATGTTCACCAGCGGCGAGCGCAGGTCGTGGCTGACGATGTAGGCGAAGCGCTGGATCTCGTCATTGGCCTCGCGCAGGTCGGCGGTGCGCTCGTCGATGGTNGCCTCGAGGTTGACGTGACTGTCGCGCAGCCTGGCGTCNGCCCGGTCGCGCGCATACGCCGAACGCCGCACCAGGAAGATCGAAATTCCGGCCAGTGCGATCACGAGGCCTGATCCNGCCACCGTTACCAGCGAGGCCAGTTGCTGCGTGCGGTCGGCGGTTGCGGTGCGCGTGATGAACAGCCGGTCTTCCTCGGCGCGCATCGCCTGCGCGACCTCGCGGATCGTGGTGTTGGTATTGCCGGATGCGGCTTCGCGCACCAATTTGGTGGCCTTGGCGGGCTGGCCCTGTTTGACGAAGTTCATTT
>JGI25153J46596_10001471_pt1 | contig 14056 bp, 19 predicted proteins | sample AraplaMF_Col_mMF_FD_46596 | JGI IMG/M metagenome (IMG submission 46596)
GGCGAAAACAGCAGTCCAGAATCGTTCTATTGGCACCCTTGCCGGGCGAGCGCAAGCCCGCTAACGGCGGGGAAGCGTGCAATGCACGAATTCCCGGGCCTGCGATGTTTTATTGAGACATTTCCGGCCCTCAACCNCCCAACCNATGCCCATGCAGATCGCACTTTTCCAGCCCGACATCCCCCAGAACACCGGCACGATTCTCAGGCTCTGCGCCTGCTTGGGGCTGGCNGCCCACATCATCGAGCCGGCAGGGTTCCCGGTCTCCGACCGCCATTTCCGCCGGGCGGGAATGGATTATCTCGACCATGTCAGCATTACCCGCCACGTCTCCTGGACGACCTTCGAGGAATGGCGCGCGGCACAGGGCTACCGGCTGCTGCTGTTCACCACCAGGGGCGCCACCGATTACCGCGATTTTCATTACCAGACGTCGGACATCCTGCTATTCGGACGCGAGAGCGCCGGCGTCACCGACGCTGTGGTCGAGGCCGCCGATGCGCGGCTGGTGATCCCGATCAATGCGGGGCTGCGGTCGCTCAATGTCGCCATGAGCGCGGCGATGGCCGCAGGCGAGGCGCTGCGGCAGATCCGGAACCCGGCAAGCCCGATAGTTTGAGGAGAGAGAATTGAGTTACGCGGTCAAGGAAATCTTCCTGACCCTGCAAGGCGAAGGCGCCCATGCGGGACGCGCCTCGGTGTTCTGCCGCTTTGCCGGCTGCAACCTCTGGAGCGGCCGCGAGGCCGACCGTCAGGACGCGACCTGCAAGTTCTGCGACACGGATTTCGTCGGCACCGACGGCACGCTCGGCGGCCGCTATGCGTCGGCTGCGGAACTCGCCGACACCATTGCCGCGCAATGGACCGCCTCCACCGCCAACCGCTACGTCGTGCTCACCGGCGGCGAGCCGCTGCTCCAGGTCGACGCGGCCCTGATCGAGGCGCTGCATGCGCGGGGCTTCGAGATCGGGGTCGAGACCAACGGCACGATCGCGGCGCCCGACGGGCTCGACTGGATCTGCGTCAGCCCCAAGGGCGGCAGCGAGCTGGTGCTGCGCCGCGGCCACGAGCTGAAGCTGGTCTATCCGCAGGCCCTCGCAGCGCCCGAGACGTTCGAAGGCCTTCCCTTCGAGCGCTTCTCGCTGCAGCCGATGGACGGCCCCGAGGTCGCCGAGAACACCGCGCGGGCGATCGACTATTGCCTGCAGCATCCGCAATGGCGGCTCAGCGTGCAGACGCATAAATCGCTCGGCATCAGATAGGATCGGGTTTTCGAACAGATGTGGGAATTGACGAAATCGTTCCGCTTCGAGGCGGCGCATTCGCTGTCGGGGACGACGTTTGGTGCCGGCAGTGAAGAGATCCACGGCCACTCCTTCCGCGCCGAGGTGACGGTGCGCGGCACGCCCGATCCTGAGACCGGCATGGTGGTCGATCTCGGCCTGCTCCAGCGCGCCATCGAGGACGTGCGCCTGACGCTCGACCACAAGTTTCTCAACAAGATCGAGGCGCTGGGCAAGCCGACCCTGGAAAACCTGTCGCGCTTCGTCTGGGAGCGCCTGGCGCATATCGGCAAGCTGACCCGCGTCAGCATCCACCGCGACAGTTGCAACGAGAGCTGCACCTATTACGGTCCGCAGGGGTAGCTACGATCGCGGTCTCGTAGGGTGGGCAAAGCGCAGCGTGCCCACCATCGAGCGCGACGATGAAGAATGGTGGGCACGGCGCAAGGGCGCCTTTACCCACCCTACGAGAGCACTGGAATGCAGATGGACGCCTCGACGATCGAAGACCGCAAGTCCCGCGCCCGCGCCTGGTTCGAAACCTTGCGCGACGACATCTGCGCGAGCTTCGAGCGTCTGGAGGACGAGGCACCGCAAGGCCTCTATCCCCTCGAAGCCGGCCGCTTCAAACGCACGCCCTGGCAGCGGACCGACCACACGGGCGCGGCGGGCGGCGGCGGCGTGATGTCGATGATGTCCGGCCGCCTGTTCGAGAAGGTCGGCGTGCACTGCTCGACCGTGCACGGCGAGTTCGCGCCCGAGTTTCGCGCGCAGATCCCCGGCGCGGCGGAAGACCCGCGGTTCTGGGCCTCCGGCATCTCGCTGATCGCGCATCTGCGCAATCCGCACGTGCCGGCCGTGCACATGAACACGCGCTTCGTCGTGACGACAAAAGCCTGGTTCGGCGGCGGCGCCGACCTCACGCCGGTGCTCGACCGCCGGCGCACGCAGGAGGATGCCGACAGCATCGCCTTCCACGCCGCGATGGCGGGCGCCTGCGACCAGCCGAACGGCATTGCCGACTACGACAAGTACAGGAAATGGTGCGACGAGTATTTCTATCTGCCGCACCGCAAGGAGGCGCGCGGGATCGGCGGCATCTTCTACGACTGGCACGACAGCGGCGACTGGGACGCCGACCTCGCCTTCACCAAGGATGTCGGCCGCGCCTTCCTGAAGATCTATCCCGACATCGTCCGGCGCAATTTCGCCAGCGCCTGGACGGACGCCGACCGCGAGGAGCAACTGATCCGGCGCGGGCGCTATGTCGAGTTCAACCTGCTCTACGACCGCGGCACCATCTTCGGGCTCAAGACCGGCGGCAATGTGGACTCCATCCTGTCGTCGCTGCCGCCGGAGGTGAAATGGCCATGAGCGCAATCAAGCAACTGCCGCGCGCCATGCTGATCGACATGGACGACACCATCCTGTCGGCCTATGGCCGGCCGGAGATCGCCTGGAACACGATCGCGGAAGAATTCGCCGAGGAGCTCGCGCCGTTGCCCCCGGCACAGGTCGCGACCACAGTGCTCGCCTATGCGCGGCAGTTCTGGTCGACCGCGGGAGCGGAGTGGAGAATGAAGCTTGGCGAGGCGCGGCGGCTCACGGTGCGCGGCGGTTTTGCCACGCTCGCCGCCGAGGGCCATCGCGCCCTGCCCGACGACCTCGCCAACCGGCTCGCCGACCGCTTCACCACCTACCGCGAGGAAGCGATCTTCGTTTTCCCCGGCGCGCACGATGCGATCGATGCCTTCAAGGCGCACGGCGTCAAGCTCGCGCTGGTCACCAACGGCGCCGCCGACATGCAGCGCGCCAAGGTCGAACGCTTCGAGCTGACCCATCGCTTCGATCACATCCAGATCGAGGGCGAGCACGGCTTCGGCAAGCCCGAGGAGCGCGCCTATCTGCACGCCATGGAGGCGCTCGGCGTCACCGCCGAAGATACCTGGATGATCGGCGACAATCTGGAATGGGAGGTCGTGACGCCGCAGCGCCTCGGCATCTACGCGATCTGGATCGACGTCCATGGCGACGGCCTGCCCGAGGGCTCGACCGTCAGGCCCGACCGCATCATCCGCTCGCTGACCGAGCTCGTGCCCGGGCCGGTCTAAAGCAAAACTTCGAAAACAACCCCATGCACAGTAGAGCGCTGCTGCAACATCAAGGGGTTACGGATTTTACGAAGCCCGTTTGCGCCGTCGGGCAAAACAGGGGCATAATGCCATTCTCGCCGGGCTTGCGAGCGGCCATTTTGTGAGCGGCCCTCGCCTGCTTCCATCCTTCGAGACGCCCGCTGACGCGGGCTCCTCAGGATGAGGTCGCGTGCTGCGGCGGGATATCAAACCCTTATGGCAAGCCCGCCAACGGATGATGCCCTGCATCGCCGGGCGTAACTGCAGGGCGGGCACTTCCGGCGGCCTTCCTGCGGTCGTGCGCGATCGGCTTTCCGCCGTCCGTTTTCCGCGTGTCATGACCGCCTGCTAGCGTCTGCGCCGCGTCGATCAACCGAAAGGACAATCCATGGAATTGAAAGCCGGCGATGTCGTGATGCTGAAATCCGGCGGGCAGCCGCTGACCGTCGCGGAGATCAAGGAGGACGAGGTGCTCTGCGTCTGGATGGGCATGGAAGGCGACCTGTTCCGCGAGACGCTGCCGCTCGCCACGCTCGCGCGCGTGGAAGAGGAAGAGGACGAAGACGAGGATGAAGACGAGGACGAGGACGACGAGTAAGCTCCTCGGGCCGCATCCTTGCCGAAGCATTCCGCTCTCGAACTCCCGATGTCCGCTGCTCTGCGGTAGCAGCGCAATAGCGGACATCGCCGGATGTCGAAGGCCAAGATCAGAACACGCCGCCAGGCATATTCCACGCAAACTCAGGGCGGACATCTTGCTGTCCACTCCGCCTGCGAGCTGCGAAGCGGCAATGCGGCGCATCCTGCCACCGCTGCGGCTAGGTTCGCGGCGTTGGTTGCGGCGACGGTGTTGCGGAGGGCTGCTGCGATGACGGAGCAGGAGATTGCTGCTGCTGAGTAGTGACCGGCTGCTGGTCGCCGCCACCATGTGGGACACACGTTCCCACATTGCTCAACAACCGCTTGGCTTCAATTTCACGAGCCTTCTTGTAGTCCCTGCGCCTGTCGATCCCTGCCGCGGCCATACGATCCCATGCGTCGAAAGCGTCGGCATAGTGCTGTCGCATCTGCTGTTCAGCGGCAAGACACTCGCTGAACTTATCGAACACCAGATCGGTGTTGACGGGCGAGACGCCTCCGACCAGGACTACCAGCATCCACTTCATGGCTTCTACCTACGTTCGCACCCGCTGACCGGGAACGACGAGGGGACGGCAAAGTTCCGAGCCGAGACGCTCCGAGTGTACTGCTCTCTTGGCTCGCCCAAGCCATACCGTCACGAGCAAAGCCGATCAGCAGGCCGTCGATGCTCATCGTGGTCTTCAGCCGCCGGCAAGCGCCACCCGGCAGCGCCCAATCTCAGCGGACGGCTGGGGTAAGCGTCCCCGGGAACGCAGATAGTGAGTGAACACCGTCCGAGTTCAATGAAATCAGCGGCAGGAAGTTGACCGCGGCCGAAGCGCTTATCAGTCCCGCGTGCCGATTATCCAGCAGGTACCATTGGCCCTCGATGAAGGCTGCCAGGACGGCGTGATCCAGGCCGGCGTCGCGGTCGCGGCCCAATATGATTGCCAGCTCATCAGGCGCGGCGCCCGCTTCGAGAAGGGCAACATATTTTGCAATGGCGTAATCCTCGCAATCGCCCTTGGTGGTTGCGAAGGTCGCAAGCGGCGGCGTCCATCGATCTACTTCACCGTACTGGACAATGTCCCGGACGTAACGGATGGCGAGATTGACGCCATGATTGGCCTCTTCAAGCCGTTCGCGGCCGGACTTCGATGTGACGGCGTGGACGAGTCGCAGGAATTGCGCGGCATTCGCTGGACATCTTGATGGGTCGGCGCGGCAGCGCTGGAGGACGGCGCGATCATCGTCGATGCCGGCTTCGAGGGCGCGCCACCTGCGCGACAGCAAGCCATCGGGAATCCGCGATGAGAGGGCACCGAACGGCTCGCGACCAGCATCCCCTGATCCGGACGTGACGGGTCGTCCCTCTGTCGCGACCTGCGCAGAAGCGGACGGCGTCTGACTGACGGCATCGACGTGGAGGCTGCGCTCGCGGTCGCGCGCCGCAAGCACCTCGTTGATGGTGAACGTGAACGGCGAATTGGCGGATTCGCCGGCCTGTGGCCGCAATAGGTCATGCCTATTGACGGTCGCCTGTTGGCCAGATGAAGGAGACATCGTCGATGCGAGTATCGACGCGATGAGGGCCATGGCCGGCGCGAACAAGCGCGGCCGCAGGGTGGGGCGTTGCATGACGTCCCCCGGATGAACCCCAGCCGATTGCAGGTTTGATCACTCCAAGGCGCGCGCCAAAGCACGACACGTCGTGACCGGGATCGCCCCGCCGATGGCAAATCTCCACATATTCAACCTGAACTAGACGAAAAGGTTCCGACGCGCTTTGAAATTCAGTTCAGCTTGCGACGTCGGCGAAGGCCTTCGAGTCGCTTAACGCGCATCGTGTCATCCAACAGGGTCGCCATCACTGCAGGGATCTCGACCTCAACATTCTTGGTCGGTCGGCGCCGATTCCGGTCAGGGCCGCTTTGCCTGAACGAGCCTCTCCTCGTTCTCGGCCAAACCATCGTAGGAGTCGGCAATCTTCGCGTACTGGCTGCGGGTCGCTTCGTCGGCCATCAGCTCCGACTTGGCTCGAAACTCTTCGGCCTGGTCTCGATACCGCTTTGCGATTGCTTCGTGATCCATCGCACCCCTCTTGCGCAAGACAAAGCTCTGATGGACGCGAAGGTTCCGCCCGTGCATGGGGATGCGGTCTGGTCGACCACCCGGCGGGTGCGAGCAGCCGGCCTGGAGCCGACGCTCACCGGAAGGCTATTGCTTCGCCCCTTCGGCGGCAGCCGTGGCCATATATTTCGAATAGAGTTCAGCAACCCGTGCGCGCCACATTCCGACGAACGCGCCGGATGTCAGTCTATCGACCGATTTCCACGCCTGCTTGACGGCCGGAAGGGTATTCCGCCAGATCGCCCGCTTGCACCATTTCTCGCCTTTTTCCTTGCCCTCGCCGGTGGCGCACATGGATTTCCAGGCGATGCGATCGGGTTGGCTGATGTGCTCGGCGGCGCCTTCCCAGCCCTGTTGATGGATCAAATAGAGATCGCTCAGGGTCGGCTTCTGGTGCGTCACCCATTCGAACAGCACACCTTCGGTAATGACTTTGTAAGCTGCCGCAACGGCATTGTCGCGNGGACTGCGGATCTGCCCNGAGCCGAACTTGCTGAACTCATATTCACTCAGCTGGAACAGGCCGATATAGGACCCGGTACGTTGCTTGGGATCGAAGCCGGATTCGATCTTCGCAACCGCCTTCATGAAATTGAAATCGAGACCGAAAGCGTCGGACGCGCGCTTGATCTCCTCGATCGGCGTTCCAACCACAGTGTCCTTGAGGGACTTCAAGACGATTTCCGCCGGCTTTTCGGCGGGCGGATATTCGGACCACACGTAATAGATGAGATGCTGGAAATTCTGGCTCGCCGGTGCGGGGCTGGACGCATCATCGAAGGCATAGGGCATTGCCGGCACCGGCTGCGCGGTCTCACGGCGGTCCAATGCTTCCGATTTCGTCGCGCTGGAATCGCCATCGATCCTGGCTTGGGCCATCAATGACAGACCAGAAGCCTCCCCGGACGCCGAGCCGCGCGTTGCTCCAGGCGGCGATTCAAGTCCGGCAGATATCGCCGATAGGGCGGCGGAGGACGAAGGCCCACCGGACGTCCCGGCGCTCACGGCCCTCGTTGCACCGGGCACGCTCGCCCCTGGCGTGCTTCCGCCGGCCTCATGAAGCATCCCCGTGAATGCAATGACACCCACGATGCAGGCAGCCTGCAAAGCTTTCATTGCCCCCAACTCCCCGGCAGGGTTCCCGAAAGAAGGCTACTCCCATATTGCCCGCTGTCCAAGGCGAGGCGGCCACGCTGATGCTTTACCGAAGCTGGCTGTTACCAAAATGCGACATCCTTATCGCCCGTCGCGCCTATTCGGCGACGAACTCCCCGTCCGCCGCGATCGCGCCGCCCCTGGCGCCCGCGATGCGGAATCCCTGTCGGCTAGAACAACCCGGCGCTGAGATCCAATCCTGATGTCAGCGACAACAGCCACACGAACACGATAGCTCCGCACAGCAGCGCGATCTGCTTGAGGATATCTGCCCGCAGCGACGACGCGGGAAACGCCCGTATGAAAGCATTTGCGATGATGGCCGTGACGCGTGCGCGCATGACGGCTTCCAGCGGACTACCGGCCTACCATCGAACGACGCGCGTCTCGCACGAGCTCGCGTGCCTGCCGCCGATGACTGCGAGCTGCTTCGATCTCCCAAAAGGCCCGGACGAAGCACGCTCCAAGGCAGCCTGAAATTGCGATGAGCAGGAATGCCTGATCGGCGGCGCTCTTGATCATGAGATGTCCGATGCAATTCAAACGTCGAAGCGAACGAGATGTGCTGACGAACGGTGCGGTCAGGGAACGTTGACGCCCGGCATCGGACCGGTGGGGCGGATCGACACCTCGCTCGGTTGCAGCAGCGCAAAGGCGGCGAGCAAGATCAAAGCGGCGCATGGAAGCGTGATGAAAAAGCCGGGAAACCATCGCCTATTCACGCCGCCGGGCATAGCGAGCCGGCGCGCGCCCATTGCTGTGCGCATCGTTGATCTTTCTCAATATCGCTAAGGTGAGAGGACCAATCCCCCCAGCACCCAGGTTGACTATGGCGTCGCGCGAAACGTCTGAGAACTACCTAGAAAGGTGGCCTGCCGTCGCTTATGAATGTTCGCGCAGGTCAACGACCTGCACATGCTTCGAGAATGAACTGACATGCACGTCTCCACGGATCCCACCAATCCGCACAATCAAGAAATCTACGCACTCTGGGATCAACTCGCAGACTTCTCGGTCGGTGACGGCGACGCCGCGCTGACGCACCTGCTGTCCGCACTGTGCACAATGTTGTCGGCACGCAATGCGCTATGGGGCGTGCTGGTGCGATTGCCCTCGCCGAAGCGAGCCGATCCCTTGCTCGGCTGGCGTCCGCGCCTCGTCCGGGTGCTGGACCCGATACCGGCCGTGGCCGCGTCCGTGCAGAAGCAATACGACAAGCTCTGGTCCGACAATGTCGACCTGTCCCAGATACTCTCCATGGCGGGAGACGAGCCGTTCCGCGTCCGCCTGCTGTTCGAAGCGCTGCCGCCGGCATGGTTCGAGGGCGAGCACTATCGGCGGCACTATCTGGACGTCGGCTTCGCCGACAGCATTTCCGTGCGCATCGCGCTCAATGACGACGTGAGGGTTCGCCTGTTCGTATTTCGCGATACGCAGGCACCCCGCTTCTCGGCACAGGACGCCCAGCTTCTCGGCTTCACGATGCGCGGGTTGAGATGGTTTCAGCGGCAACAATTGCTCAGCCACGGCCTGCTCATCGCCAATGCGTCCCTGACGCCTGCCGAACGCAAGGTGTTGCTCGCATTGCTCGACGGGCACACGGAAAAGCAGATCGCGCAGAAGCTCGACCAAAGTCCGAACACCACGCATTTCCACGTCAAGTCGATCTACGCCAAGTTCGGCGTCAGCAATCGCGCGACGCTCACCGCGCTGTGGCTCGGCAAGCTGCGATAACGAACCCGCGGCCGCAGTCTCGCAGTCACCCGGATCGGAGGTCAGCCGTCCTCACTCGATCACTTCGTCGGTGCGGGCCAGAAGCGCTGCCGGTACAGTCAGGTCGAGAGCCTTTGCCGTCTTGAGGTTGACGGCCAGCCACAGCCTGCTGGGAAATTCGATGGGAAGATCGCCCGGGCGCGCGCCCCTCAGGATCTTGTCCACGAAATAGCCGGCACGACGATAGCACCAGCGTAGGTCAACGCCATAGCTGACAAGGCCGCCGTGCATGACGTGCTCGCGATATCCGAAGACGGTCGGCAGCCGCTTTTCGAGAGCGATGGCGCCGATCTGCTCGCTCATGTTGAGCAGCAGGTTGGTCTGGAGAACGACGGCGACATCGACCGCTTCGTTCGCCAGCGCCGCGACCGCATTCGGAATGTCCTTCGCCGTGCCGGCACTCGCTTCGACCACGCTGAGGCTCAAAGCCTCGCACGCTGCTCTCAAATCCCTGACCTGAGGCGGACTTTTGGGATCGTTCATGTCGGTCAGCAGTCCGATGCGCCGCGACTTCGGCGCGATCTCTCGCGCGAGTTCAATTTGCTTGGTCGGCAGACCCGCGATGTAGGGCTCGATGCCCGTGACATTTCCTCCCGGGCGAGCTTCGCTGGCAATCAAGCCGAGATGGACCGCATCGGCCAGCGCGGGACAGACAATCGGTATTGTCGATGTCGCCTTCCGGGCCGCGACGGCTTCCAGTGTTGCAGGCACAACGATGATATGGGGCTTGAGCAGAGCCACCATCTCCTCCATCGACGGTACCCGGTCGGGGACGATGTCGCTTCGCCGAACGATATCGATGTTACGGCCCTGCTCGTAGCCGAAGTCGGAGAGCCCCTTGACGAAGTTGCCATACGCCAGGTCCACCATGAATTGGGGCAACGTCACCCCCGGAGGCGGAGCTCCTGCCCATGCGATGAGCGGGCGCTTTCGCGCAGGCTGCGCGCTCGCGTGCCGACCGAACGATGTCGATGCCGCTGCAGCGCCAAAAGCGCCGAGATATCGGATGAATTCCCGCCGCTGCATGTGTCCCCCCGTACGGGCCACGCTCTTGGGTGGGTGAGGTTAGCATCTTCCAGCGGTTTGCGCGGCAATTTAGCGAGCCGCTGCTTGCGAGCGAGCCGGCACCTTCCGCCTCGTCAGACGCATCGCATTTGCAGCGACTGGGCCGGCGCCGATCTACGCGATCAGCTGTTTCGCCGCGGCCGAGATCATCACCAGCCCGCCGGTGATCACGGCGACGTCGAGGATCGCGGTGTGGATGTGCACCGGCATCCGCTCGACGAAGGCCTTTGCCAGGAAGGCGCCGGGGATCGCGATGCCGCCGATCAGAAGCGCGAAGGCGAGCACCTGCGCGGTCACCGCGCCGGCGAGGCCGAACACGGAGATCTTGATGAGGCCGGTGCCGAGCGAGATCAGCGCGTCGGTTGCGATCACCGCGGCGCCCTCGAGGCCCGCGGCCATCAGCAGCGAGAGCAGGATCACGCCGGAACCCGACGTGCCGCCGACCAGCACGCCGTAGCCGACCGAGCCGGCGGCAAGGCCGGTGTCGCCGATCCGCACCCTGCGCCGTCGCAGCACGCGGCGCAGCGGCACGCTCAGGATCAGCATGCTGCCGATCACCAGCGCAGCGCCGGCATTGGTGAGGCGGGTGTAGCCGTAGGCGCCGAGCGCGGTGGTCAGCGCCGCGCAGGCGAGCACGATCAGCGCACGGCGGCGGTCGGCATAGCGGAGATAGGCAACAGCGCGGCTCGCATTGGTCAGCATCGCCGAGATCGCGATGATCGGCACCACCGGCTCTGCGCCGACCAGCGGCACCAGCACCAGCGGCATCAGTGCCCCGGTGCCGTAGCCGGCAAGACCACCGATGATCGAAGCAAACAACGCCATCAACGCGACCAGCAGGAGCTGAAGGATCGAGATGTCGGCGAAGCCTGAAACGATGGTCACGTTTTCCCGTCGCGGCTGACGCGTGCCGCAGCTTGATCGGCGATGGAAGCGAGCGCGGCCTGCTCTAGGGGAAAATCCGCCGCAAGCCAAGCGTCCTCGGCCAATGTCAACACATGTCCGAGCGCGGGGCCTTCGGCGAGACCGCGCGCGATGAAGTCGGCGGCCTTCAGCGGGAATTTCGGCGCAGTCCAGCGCTGCGGCAGCTCGGCGAGCGCGCGCCAGCGCGGCGAATGCACCTCGCCTGCGGCCCGGGCCCAGCCGAGCAGCACGCGATCGTGATAGCGCTCGGGGCCGAGCCGGTAGAGCAACCGCCGTGCATGGGCCTCGTCCATCGCGGCGAAGCGCCACCAGCGATGGCCCATCGAATCCAGCGCCTTGGCCTCAGCATTGGAGAGCCGCAGGCGCGTCGCGGCACGCTTGGCGTCTTCCGGAACGGCGACCGTCAGGGCGGCGAGGCGCCGTGTGGCGTCGGCGGCAAGGCCGAGCTCGCGCTCGATCGCGATCATCGCATCGAGCGGCCCGGTATAGGCGACACCGCCGATCAGCGCCTGCAGCAATCCGCCATCGGCCATCGCCAGCGCGGCCGCGGAGGCGCCGCCTGTGACCAGCAGCTTCAGCATCTCCATGCGCACGCGCTCGGCCGACAGGCTGGCGAGGCCGGCGCGTCCACGGATGCAGGCGAGATAGCCGTCGCGATCGGGCTCGCCGGCACCGAAGGCGGCGTGGATGCGGAAGAAGCGCAGGATACGCAGATAATCCTCGGCGATGCGCTGGGCGGGATCGCCGATGAAGCGCACGCGGCGCGCTCTGGCATCCGCAATGCCGCCGACATGGTCGTGCACGATTCCTGCCGCATCGACCGACAGGCCGTTCATGGTGAAGTCGCGCCGCTCGGCGTCCTTGACCCAGTCGCGGCCGAACACGACCTTGGCCTTGCGGCCGAAGGTCTCGGTGTCCTCGCGCAGCGTCGTGACCTCGTAAGGCTGGCTGTCGATGACGAGCGTGACGGTGCCGTGGTCGATGCCGGTCGGCACGCTCTTGATGCCGGCCGCCTTGGCGCGCCGCACGACTTCGTCCGGCAGTGCCGTGGTCGCGATGTCGATGTCGCCGGGCACGAGGCCGAGCAGCGCGTTGCGCACGGCGCCGCCGACCACGCGCGCCTCCTCGCCGTCCGCGTTGAGCAATTGCAGGACGCGCGCGGTGCCGCCTGCCGTCAACCAGGGCGCATCGGCAAGGATCGGTGCAAGGATCGGCTCCGCGCTCATCATCCAGATCCTATCTTTCCCTGCCCGGCACGAACTTGCCGTCCTCGATATGGGCGGGAACGTAGGTCGAATCCGGTCCGCCGCCGGAGAATTGTGCGAGGCCAATCAGCCCCGCGATCACCAGCGCGAGCGCGACCAGGACGAGGCGGGAGACGACGGTGACCGGCCAGGACGATCGCGCGAACAGGCCGGAACGGGTGGCGGCCAGGAACAGCGCATAGACGGCAAAAGGGATGAGGAAGATTCCGATCTCGGTCAGGACCGGCCGGATCATGACGAGTAGATCCGCTCATACAGCACACGCAGCATGCCGGCCGTCGCACCCCAGATGTANCGCTCCGCGAACGGCATGGCGTAGTAGAAGCGCTCCATGCCGCGGAATTCCTTGCTGTGCAGCTGGTGGTTCGCCGGGTTCATCAGGAAGGATAGCGGCACCTCGAACGCGTCATCAACCTCCGAATGGTTGATGGTGAGCGCAAAGCCGGGGCGCACTTTCGCGACCGTCGGCAGGATGCGGAAGCCGAAGCCGGTGCCGTAGAGATCGAGATAGCCGATCGGCTCGACGAAGTCCCTGGACAGGCCGACCTCCTCCTCGGCCTCGCGCAGCGCCGCATCCAGCGGCGATGAGTCGGTCGCGTCGATCTTGCCGCCGGGAAAGGCGATCTGGCCAGCATGGTCGTTGAGATGGGCCGAGCGCTGCGTCAGCAAGATGGTCGGCTCGGGACGGTCGACCACGGCGATCAGCACCGCTGCGGGGCGCACCGGCTGTTCGCGCGCGATGATCTCCAGCATCTTGTCGGTGCCGGGATCGCCCGAGGCCGGGATGATGTTGGGGTCGTAGAGGCCGGGCGGCACGTCGAAGCCGAGCCGCGCCCGCGTGCGGGCGAAGAAATCCGCAGCTCCGACCGCGACCGGTTCGCTCTTCAGAATAGGCTTGTTCAAAGCGCGGCCCTCACCTGCTCCGCGTCGGCCATGGCGAAGAATTCGCCGGCCGACTCGACGCCGAACATCGGCTGGCCATCGACCATCCGCTCCTCGCCCATGTCAACCAGATCGTAGTAGAGCGCACGGGTCACCTTGGCCCAGAGATCGGCGCGGACGTGCAAATACGGCGTCAGCCCGCCGTCCGCCGCCTGCTCGAAGCGCAGCCGGTGCGCGGCGTCGCAGGTCACCCAGTCGTCGACATTGGTGCGGAAGCTCAGCACGCGATGGTTGTCCTCGCCGGCCTTGAGCATTTCGACCGCCATGAACGGCGCATCGTCGACGCGGATGCCGACCTTCTCGACCGGCGTCACCAGGAAATGCTTGTCGCCCTCGCGCTTCAGGATGGTCGAGAACAGGCGCACGAGAGCGTGACGCCCGATTGGCGTGCCCATGTAGAACCAAGTACCATCGGACGCGATTCGGATGTCGAGATCGCCGCAAAACGGCGGATTCCACAGATGCACCGGAGGTAACCCTTTTTTGGTACCTTCGGCACCGGCAGCACTTCTGGCGGCAGCAGTCAGCCCCTCGAGACCGCGATCGGCGCTCTGCCCTTGGTTCGCCATGGTTTGCCCTGACTTTGTCATTTGGCACGGATGTGGTTTGGCACGATTGGTGCAGGTCTACGTTGTATGTCGGTTGACGGTTCCACCCCGGATTAATCCGGTGTGGGAGGTCGCCACTTCGTGATGCCGTACATAACCCGAAGCCGATAAGGTGGGGATAGGTTAATTCAACGAATACATGGCCTTCCTGCAAGTCT
>JGI25153J46596_10001472_pt1 | contig 14049 bp, 15 predicted proteins | sample AraplaMF_Col_mMF_FD_46596 | JGI IMG/M metagenome (IMG submission 46596)
CAACAAAAAAAAACCTCCGGAAAAGTCCGGAGGTCATATTCTTGAATAAGAGTAAAATTCTTACCATTTGTCTACATCATCGCTGTGAGAGGCGGCAGCAGCGGCGGGCGCAATGGCCGGCTCAGCTACTTCAACAGGTGAAGGTGCGGGCGCAGCGGCAGCAGCAGTGGCTTCTGCAACTACATCGTTACCGTCGTCTTCACCATCTTCTCTCACGTAGTCGTGGTTGTAAGCATCAAAGTCGAAATCAGGCATCAATTCGGTTTTTACATAATTGATGGTTTCGGTTAATGCATTCAGGAATTTGTTGAAGTCTTCTTTGTACAGGAATACTTTGTGCCTGTCGTAACCGTTGTCATTGAAACGTTTTTTGCTTTCTGTAATTGTCAGAAAGTAGTCGTTTCCCCGAGTGGTCTTTACATCAAAGAAGTAAGTTCTTCTTTTACCCGCTTTCAATCGTTTAGAAAAGATGCTATCGTTGTTTCTTTCCTGTTGATTGTTGTTTTCGTACGCCACAGTTGATAGATTTAAGTGTTAACGAATCAATCCAATTTATCAATATTCAATAAGCAACAAATATACTATTGTTTTACAAATATCAAAATAATTTTAAATGATTTTGATAAGTGATCAAAAAGAGTTCCCGATAAAGGGCCAGCGGTATATGTAAAAAAATGATTTCTATTCAGTTACAGCTTCCTCCTCCCCGGATTGTTGCCGGGCGTACAGCTCAGCGTAGTAGCCGTTTAATGTCATTAATTGTTCATGCGTTCCCGTTTCTACGATCCGGCCTTCGTCCAGAACGATTATTTTATCAAACTCAAACAGCGCAAAGATGCGGTGTGTGATAATAATGGCAGTTTTATCTTTCAGATAGGCGTACAGGTTACCAATGATCTCTTTTTCCGTGCGGGCATCCACGGCCGACAGGCAATCATCAAAAACCAGGATGTTGGGATCCATGATCAGGGCCCGTGCAATGGAAATGCGCTGCTTCTGGCCACCGCTCAGGGTTACGCCCCGCTCCCCTATCATGGTATCAAAGCCTTCATTGAAATTCAGGATATCCTTTTCCACAGAGGCCTGGCGGGCCGCCTGCTTTACGGCTTCCAGGTCAGCAGCTGGTGCGCCGAACCGGATATTGTTTGTAATGTTATCCGAAAACANGAACACATCCTGCGGTACATANCTGATCTGGCCACGCAGGCTCTCCAGCCGCAGGTCGCGGATATCATGTCCGTCTAACAGCACCCTTCCCTGCTGCGGATCGTACATGCGTAACAGTAGCTGCGCCAGGGTTGACTTACCCGAACCTGTGCGGCCTATAATGGCTACTTTTTGTCCNGGTTCAATGGTGAGCTCAAAATCTTTAATNGCCTGGATACCTGTATGAGGNTANGTAAAGGANACCTTATCAAAACGGATNCTGCCTTTCAGCGGTATGGCCTGTGCGTTCTCTTTATTCTTAATAGTAGGCTCCAGCTGCAGGAACTCATTAATACGNTGCTGCGATGCNGCGGCGCGCTGGATCATGGANGCTACCCATCCTATGGAAAAGAACGGGAAAATGAGCATGTTCACATAGATCACAAANTCCGCCAGGTTACCTACGGTAATATTACCATGTATCACCTGTATGCCGCCAATAAAAATGGTGAGTATAACGCTCAGGCCTATCATGAGCGACATGGCAGGCTGGTACAGCGCATCTGTTTTGGCAAGGCTAACAGAGCTTTGCTTATAATCTTCACTGGCCTGCGCAAAGTGCTGCGCAGTGGCATCTTCCTGCACATATGATTTTATTACGCGGATACCGGAATAAGATTCCTGCGCAATGGAGGTTAGGTTGGAGAGCTGCGCCTGTATCCGTTCGCTTTTACGGTGAATGATGCGGTTCACATAATAAATGGTGAGCGCCAGCACCGGCAGGGGCGATAATGTATATAAGGTAAGGGTAAAGTTCACCTTTACCATCAGGTACACGATCATTACCAGCATCAGGATGGTGCGGGCGGCATACATAATGGCCGGTCCTACGTACATGCGCACCCGTGATACATCTTCCGTAATACGGCTCATCATATCGCCGGTACGGTGCATTTTAAAAAAGTTGAGGTCCAGCCGCTGGTACTGCTGGTAAATATCGTTCTTGAGGTCGTATTCAATATGGCGGCTCATTACGATCAGCGTTTGCCGCTGCAGGAACATGAAAAAGCCGCTCAGTAAGGCAGAGAGTAAAATAGTAACGCCGTAAAAGGCCAGCACGCGGGTAAAGTCGGAACGGAATACGCCCTTGATACCGGTATCGCTGATGATGCGGTAGTTATCCAGGTTTTGCGCCAGCAGGTCAAAGATCTGCCGTACCATTACGGGTTGAAAAATGCTGAATACAATAGAAATGGAAGTGAACAGCAGCCCCAGTATGAACAACCATTTATATTTTACAAAGTATATATTCAGCGCTGCAAGATGCCTCATCTTCGCAATTAATAATTAATAGATTAACGTTAGATACTTATCAGGATTACAGGTTATTACAGGTTTCCGGTTACAGGTTTCACGTGTACAAAGGTAATTAAAAAGCGGAAAGCAGAAAGTGTAAAGCTCAAAGCTCCCCACCTTCTGCTTTCTCCTTTATGCTTTCAGCTTTACGCTTTCTTAAGCTCCTCAATAATTTTCTTTTCTATATCCGCAGGGCTTGCAGCTTCTTTTACGAATTTTTGCCCTGTGATATTTTCAAACAGCTCTATGTAACGGTCGCTTACGCTTTTTACAAAAGCTTCGTCCATTTCAGGTACCTGCTGGCCTTCCTTGCCCTGGAAGCCTTTTTCCATCAGCCATTCCCGTACAAATTCCTTGCTCAGCTGCTTCTGCGCTTTGCCGGCTTTCTGGTTTTCCTCGTAGCCTTCTGCGTAGAAGTAACGGGAAGAGTCCGGGGTGTGCACTTCGTCAATTATATAAATGGTATCGCCGATCTTACCAAACTCGTACTTGGTATCAACCAGTATCAGGCCGCGTTTGGCTGCCAGCTCTTTGCCACGCTCAAACAGCGCCAGGGTATATTTTTCCAGCTGGGCGTACTCTTTTTCGCTTACCAGGCCCCGTGCTATGATCTCTTCACGGCTAATGTCCTCATCATGCCCTTCGTGTGCTTTGGTTGTGGGTGTAATAATAGGCGTGGGAAAGAAATCATTCTTTCAGGCCTTCGGGCAGCTGTACACCGCATAATTCGCGTTTGCCGCTTTTATATGTTCTCCAGGCATGGCCGGTAAGGTTGCCACGTACTACCATTTCCACGGGATAGGTCTCACATTTCAATCCGATCGTCACATTTGGCAAAGGCACAGACTTAACCCAGTTGGGCACAATGTCTTTGGTGGCTTCCAGCATAATGGCGGCTACCTGGTTCAAAACCTGTCCCTTGTAAGGAATGGGCTTAGGCAGTACAACATCAAAAGCAGAGATACGGTCGCTTACCAGCATTACCATCAGCTGGTCATTAATAGTATATACGTCGCGTACTTTGCCTTTATAGAAGGCCGTTTGTCCCGGAAATTTGAAATCAGGTGTAAGCATCAGGAAGAAAAATTATAAATTAACTGAAATGAATGGTTTACGTAAATGAACGATGCGCAAAAATACAGCCTGTAAGCAATAAAACGTCTATCCGGTAAAATTTGAGACTGAAAAATCCATCGTCAATTAAAAAGCCCCCGTATGCAAGCCACAAAATACCCACAATGCCCCCTCCTTTTATCCGGTTAGCCGGAAAAAAATTTACACATCACAGATCATATATAATATATGATGATTTAAAATTAGTTATCATCTGAAAACGATGTGAATATGTGATGTTAATTATTAATAGAATAAAAAATATTATATTAATTATTAGTATTTATTAAAAATTCGTAATTTGAGACGTGATTTAACTATGACCCAGAACCTAAGCAGGTACTCGCTTTTGCTACATATCGGGCTGATAATCACCGGTTGTGCACAAGGCCAATCGAGCCAAAATGGCCATATGGATTTTGAGAAATATAACCCGGTTTCCACCCTGAAGGTGCCGGAACATGTTCTCACCAGAGCCAAGTATCCATTCATTGATGTACACAATCATCAGTGGAATATGGGTAGCCAGGATCTGGGGGCGCTCGTAAAAGAAATGGACGCCCTTCATATGCAGGTAATGGTGAACTTAAGCGGCGGTAACGGCAGCCAGCTTAAACAACAGGCAGACAATATCAGGGAACACGCGCCAAAGCGGTTCATAGTGTTTGCCAACATTGACTTTGACGGCATCGGGCAGCAGGGCTGGACTAACAAAGCGGTACAGCAGCTGGAGCAGGATGTTAAGAACGGAGCCAATGGACTAAAGATCTTTAAGACGCTGGGATTGAGTGTGAAGGATAACAGCGGTAAACGGGTGCCGATCGATGATCCGCGGCTGGATGCTATCTGGGACAAATGCGGAGAGCTGAAGATACCCGTGCTGATCCATGCGGCAGACCCTGCACCTTTCTGGGAGCCCATGGATGAAAAAAATGAGCGCTGGCTGGAGCTGGCCTCCCACCCCGGCAGGCAAAGAGGTCCTAAAGACCCTGCGCCCTGGGAACAGATCATTGAAGAACAGCACAGGATGTTTAAAAAACATCCGCAAACCACCTTTATTAACGCCCATTTTGGCTGGTATGCAAACGACCTGGCAAAACTGGCAGCGCTGATGGAGGAGATACCAAATATGTATGTGGAGTTTGGAGCCGTGATAGCGGAGCTTGGGCGGCAGCCCATTATGGCCCGTACGTTCTTTGAAAAATACCAGGACCGCATCCTTTTCGGGAAAGATTCCTGGGTGCCATCGGAATATGCTACTTACTTCCGTGTGCTGGAAACAGCGGATGAGTACTTTCCGTACCANAAAAAATATCATGCGTTCTGGCGGATGTATGGGATGCAGCTGCCGGACGGGATCTTAAAAAAGATCTATTATAAAAATGCATTGAAGATCATTCCGGGGATTGATAAAAGCGTATTTCCGGATTAAGAAACAGTATTTGTGGGGGACACAAATGCCGGTGAAACAAATAGTAATCAATTAAAAATCTAAAGCTATGGAAAAGCTTGCCGAACACACCGACTTACTAAGAAAACATGAAAGAAGCATTAACAATTCTAATTCAATAAAACAACGACCTATGAAGAAGCAATTCTTAGGAGCAGCCGTACTTTTAGTTATGGCGCTAGGCTGTTCTCTGCAATCTAAGGCGTCAAATGACACCGTTTATTACAAGAATGGTGCTATCCGTTTTATTATCAACAAAGGGGACAATGGTACAAACACCTTTGTGCAGTTGAACGGAGAAGGCGGCGAGAACCTGATGAAACCAGGCCGCTGGTCTTACAATTATTTTGACAGCCGTCAGATCCAACACGGTTACACCATCCAGGACAACACCGTGGCTGACGCATACTGGATCCGCCAGCGTAATGGCAAGGCTGATACTGTATTTACTACCATCACGTACTCTCAGGAGCAGCAACAACAGCTGGCTGATGCTACTGCCTCCCTGTACGCTAACCTGAAGTATCCTTTCAAAGCTAAGGAGAACGGTGTTAACGGTACCGTGTATGTATCTTTTGTAGTGAACAGTGACGGCAAGATCAGCGAGCTGGAGCCAATGACCAAACTGGGTTATGGCCTGGAAGAAGCTGCCGTAGATGCTGCAAAACAGCTGAAGTTTTCGCCTGTTGCGTATAACGGACGTATTGTAAGCATGTACTTTGAGCTGCCGGTTAAGTTCCTGTTACAACAACAGTAATCAGTTACTTTCCAGGGGCCTGTTACCGAAAGGCGTTCCGGGTTCCCGCGGCTATTTTCTATTATTGTTTTGAATGTGATGTTGTTGCCTGCTTGTCCAGGGTATATGATGTCTGTTTTCGTGAGCACGGGCGCTCTGTATTTGATCAGCTTATGACAGTTATTTTTTAAAAGTTTCGTTTTAAATTAAGAGATCAAAGGACACACAGTTTTCATTTTTACTGCTGATCATACAGAAAGCCGGCATTGTTGCATCATACGGGGACAAACACTATCTACCAGCATTGTACCGGATCCGGTACCAGGATATTTATGGCCTGTAAAAACCAAAAGGGTGTACCATACAGTTCGTCATTCATACCTGCGCAACAGCAACACATTCTTTCAATAATGATCTTTGCGCCTTATGTTACCACCGGCAACTGTACCAGTTACCGGCAAGGAACTTATCTGCTATCGTCTTTTATTTTAACGTACGTGTGGAGTGTGGAATACGGGTTGTTACAATGGTAACAAACGGGCGGCTTTGCCGGTTGCATGCAGCCGGATCAGGTTTTGGATGTATTCATTTTCGGGGTACGGCGTAAGGAAATCCTTTAGCTGGTCACTACCGGTAACGGCTACGTCCCGGGGAAGGTATCCCATGCCGTAAAAGCGCCCTTTTTCCATGAGTATACAGCTCTGTTCTTCAACATCTCTCCCATGCCCCATAATTACAAATGACGGCTGTTGCTGTTGCAACCAGTCTATAGCTTCCTGCACCCTGTTATTATACAAGGNTGCGGGTTCTTTTTTTTCACAGGCGCCATGGCAGGTATGCTCCTGCAGCGGCAAACAGGCGCCACTCCCCTTTTGGAGAAAACACAGCCTGGGACANAGATCAAACTTCCGGATGAGGTTCCGCAGCAGCTGATGCCCTTCTACCAGCAATTTAAATACATGGAGGGGGCTGGAATACTTACGCCGNTTTTCAATGGCCAGGCGTAAATACCCGTCCTGGTCCTCAAAGGTGTAAAAGCCGTAGTTNAACTCCACATGCTTCTGGGCNTAATTATATACCGGCCATAAGCGCTTTATCTCCACAGATTCTAAGATCTCCGCCATTAGCTCCGTACCTGTTATTTCATAGCTGATGCTGTAAATATTGCGCAGGAACTCCTGCCGCTTGTGCCCGGCATTGTTGCCCGTAAAATGGCTGTTCACCCNTTTGCGCAGGTTGCGGGCCTTGCCNACATACACCACCTTNCCCTTTTGATCGTGAAAATAATATACGCCGGGGTTGGCAGGCAGCTGTTTTACCTGCTCCGGCGGCAGGTTGGGCGGCAGGAACTGCTCTTTGGAGCCAACCTTAAGGGCGCCGGCAATAGCCTGCTCCGTATCCCGCTGCAGCAGCATCTCAAATAAACGTACGGTTGCAGCGGCATCGCCGGCAGCACGGTGGCGCTGTAATACAGGGATCTGCAGGGAACGGCACAGGTTACCCAGGCTGTATGATGGCAGGCCCGGGATGATCTTACGCCCCAGGCGTACCGTGCAAAGCTTTTTGCACTTCAGCTCATATCCCTGGCCGGCCAGCTGATGCTGTAAAAAGGAATAATCGAAATTAACGTTGTGGGCAACGAAGATCTTATCGTGCAGCAGGCCGTAAATACTTTCCGCCAGCTCCTCAAAGCCGGGCGCTTCCGCTACCATTTCATCGGTAATACCGGTGAGCGATTGCACATAATAAGGAATGGGCATACGCGGATTTACCAGGGTATGGTACTCCTGCACCACCTGCAGGCCATCATACACAAAAATGGCTACTTCCGTAATGGCATTGGCGCTGGCATGGCCGCCGGTGGTTTCTATGTCAACAATGGCATACATTTTTGTGAAATTACGAATTAGTCAATTACGAATTGGTAATTAATACTCCATGCCCCAGGCGAACTGTTAAAGCTTGAACNCGTTCCAAAGCGCTGTACATAATTCGTAATTCGTAATTGATTAATTCGTAATTTTCTCCACNTAGCAACTTATCACTTAAAACTAATTCATATGGCAGTCTCCAAATGGGTCCTGGACCCGGCACACAGCTCGATAGGATTTAAAATTAAGCACCTGATGATCTCCAGCGTTTCCGGCCACTTTAATAAGTTTAGCCTGGAAGCGGAGACGGAAGAGGAGGATTTCACTACGGCCAAAGCTGTTTTTACGGCAGACACCGCATCAGTATCTACCGGCAATGATGACCGGGACCGGCACCTGCGCTCACCGGAGTTCTTTGACGATCATGCTTTCCCGAAGATCACCTTTGTGCCGAAAAAATTTGAATCCGTGGATGATGACGGGTCCTATAATATAACCGGCGACCTCACCATCCGCGATGTAACGAAATCCATCACCGTAGGTGTGGAATTCGGCGGTGTGGTAAAAGATCCCTGGGGCAATACTAAAGCCGGTTTTACAGTAAGCGGTAAAATTAACCGGAAAGATTTTGGCCTCAACTGGAGCGCCGTAACCGAAGCCGGCGGCCTGGTAGTAGGCGACGACGTACGCATTCATTGCGAAATAGAGCTGGTTAAGCAGTAAGGCTGCAAGCAGTCCATAGTCGATGATCCATTGCCTGCTGCGGGTGGGATGTTGGAACGTGGAAAACTATTACACTGCAAACCTGATCATACAAATACAAAAGGCCATGGAACGCTCCATGGCCTTTTGTATTAAGACAGTGCCCTCCATGCATCATGCCATGGACTAATTATTATTCCTGGGATTTTCATTCTTATTCTTCTTCAGNGCTTCCTGTACTGCCTTGGCAGAATCCAGGTGTGCACGTAAAGTAGGTAGTGTTTTGCCGGCAAANGCCTTCAGATCTGCGTCTTTCAGGTCTTTGGAGGCCTTGTCAAACATGTCAATATCTTCATTGTGGTCATCCACCATCATATCTATATAGGCCTTGTCAAAATCTTTACCGGTCTTTTTGCTCAGGTCCTGGATATGCTTGCTATGGTCTTCACCAACGCTATCCGGCAGGGTAACATTTTTTGAACCGGCCAGGCTTTTCAGCTCTTCATTAGCTTTGGAGTGATCCTGCACCATCATTTGGCCAAAGGCTTTTACGCGGGGTGAGCTGGCATTCTGCTGAGCGATCTCACCCAGCTTTACTTCCATCATACCACCACTGGCGGCTTTTACTGCAAAATCTGATGATTCATTGTCTACCGGTGCAGTTGCTTCATTTACATCTTTAGCGCTGTCTACGCTATCGTCGTGACTGGTATTCGTGTTTCCGCCGCCGCAGGACTGCAATGCAAAAGGCAGCAGGACAGCAAGTAATAAAGTGTTCCATTTGTTCAATACTTGTTTCATAACTAGTTGTTTTGGTGATTGATATGCTTCTGCCAGCTTTGCATACAAAAAGGGTACCTAATCGTGAAATTGAGGAAATACCTCTAGAAAGCATACTTGCAAATGGCATTAAATTGTATTTTGTATGGAATAAATTCCACTCTATGAAACATCCTTTATGGCTATTTTGCATCATTATGAGCAGTTTTTCCAGCGTTGCGCAACAACAGACTGTCATTCACTTATGGCCGGGTGCGGTACCAGGGGAAACAGCTGCCAAGAAAGCGGCCGTACCTACGCCCGATACCAGCAGGAATGTAATAAGACTAACGGATGTTACAGACCCTATCCTTACCGTATACACGCCCAAAGCCGGTGGGCCTGATCTGCATACAGGTATTGTAGTTTGTCCGGGCGGCGGTTACAGCATACTGGCCATTAACCTGGAAGGTGATGAAATAGCACAATGGCTAAGCGGCTTAGGATATACCGCTTTTGTATTGCAGTACCGTGTGCCGCAAAAAGAAAAAGGCGCCCTGCAGGATGTACAAAGGGCCCTGCGCATTGTACGCAGCCGGGCAAAAGAATGGCAGCTCAATAAACAAATAGGCGTATTGGGCTTTTCTGCCGGTGGCAGCTTAAGCGCCCGCGCCGCTACTTTATACGAACAACATAATTATACACCGGTGGATGATGCGGACGCCCTCTCCTGCCGGCCCGACTTTGCAGTGCTTATTTACCCGGCCTACCTCGACAAAGGCCCGCAGCGTAGCTTAACGCCGGAGCTGGCGGTGAATGCCCAAACGCCGCCCATGTTCCTGTTTGCTACGGCAGATGACTTCTATGGCAACAGCGCGCTGGTAATGGCAGGCGCATTGCGCGATGCAAAGGTGCCCGTAGAATTACACTTTTATGCCCATGGCGGGCATGGCTACGGCTTACGGCCCGGTAATCCTGCGGCAGACGTGTGGCCTGCACTGGCGGAGAAATGGCTGCAAAAAATAACAGCCGGGCAGCCGTAACAACAAAGCGATCTAAACCCTATTCTTTCATTAAGCAAACCACTTTACTGCATGGAAATATTACCATTAGGAAGGACCACATTCGGCAACCCGGCGAATGCCGGCAATGTATTGTCGAAAGAGGATGCTGATGCCCTGCTGCGCGAATGGGTGAAGAACGAAAAGCTACAGCTGCACATGCGGCAGGTAGGCCACCTGATGCGCTGCTGGGCCGCTGAAAATGAAAAGCTGGATGAAGCCGGGCAATGGCGCTGGGAGCTGGCCGGCCTACTACATGATGCCGACTGGGANCTGTGGCCNGAGCTGCATTGCCGCAAGATCATTGAAGAGCTGGAACGCCTGCAGGTAGANCCTGAAATAATANGAGCCATCGCCTCACACGGTCCCCGCTATTTTGGCGTGGAGCCGGAAAGCAACATGGATAAAATGTTATACGCTTTTGATGAGCTCTCCGGGCTGGTGCACGCCTACTCGCTTATGCGGCCGGATGGTTATGCCGGCATGGATATTAAAGGCGTGAAGAAAAGACTGAAAGAAAAATCCTTTGCAGCAAATGTATCCCGGGAAGATATCCAGGATGCGTGTATGCGTGCAGGTATTGCGCAGGATGAGCTGATTGGATTTGTGGTTGCCAACCAACTGCAACAGTAATTAATAATTAATAATACCGGAGGCCGGTTCTTCATTTGAAGTACCAGCCCTCCGATTATTAATTATTCATTCTTATTATTAATTATAACAGGTCTTCCTTTATAGTTCTAACAGCATTCCCCCGCTCCAGCACATTATGCTCCTGCCACTGGTGCTGTTGCTGCGCTACCAGCCGCTCCGTTTGCCAGGCCAGCACTTTGGCTTTCAGGCGCTGCAGGCATAANTTNTTATTCATGATCTGCGAGCGGCCNTCCATAGCCAGTACCTGTATGCCGGAGGGCTGATGAATGCCTCTTACGGCAGTTTCCACTTTATTTACATGCTGCCCGCCAGGGCCGGAAGCACGGCAGGTTTCAAAGCGCACATCCTTCTCATTCCACTGCATTTGCTGCTGCACATCAAAAATGGAAATGCCGGCAAACCAGTTCTTACGCTTGTGCATTTTGCGGTAGGGGCTTGTTGCTATCCAGCGGATGGTGCCTTCCCATTGCCGGGCAAAGCTTTCCAGGTTATTACCTTCTGCCGTTAAGGTGGCAGAAAGTAAGGTACCTTTTATATCAGCGGGTTTGTTATCTATTACTGTTATATTAATACCTGCTTTGCGGGCTTCTTTTAGTACCAGCTCCTGTACTTTGGCCACTACCCTGCAACATTCGGCAGGGCCGCGGCCGGAGCTGATCTGTATAATGATCTTGTCCATTGTTATTGTTGTTGATCGTTGTATACTTCGCTGAGTATATCTGCTAATGATCTTTGTTTAAAAGGATCGGGCGGCCAGGGCGCACGGCTCAGGTAATGGTAGGTACGTCCATCTATTTGCCTGTTCAGCTTATGGCGCAGGTGTTGGGTGGTGATCCTGTTCTCCAGGCGCTGTATCTCCCCGTCAAGCGTACCATCTACCATTCTTATATGGGTAATGATGCGCGGCTTTACTTTAAGTATAAAACGCCAGCGCTCACTGAACACATAATAAATGCTTACCTCCTTAGTGTGCTTATGCATTCTTTCTTCCCGGTGAAACAAAAGCTTCTCCTGCTCCGTTAATTTACAATCACGGCTAAAGAACCAGCGTTCACTATACTCACGCAGGTATTGCGGCTTATCTACCCAAACCTTTTTCCGCTTCCACTTCCTTTTCCTGATCCTGAACTTTTTATCGTTTGAATATTCAACGGTATTGATCTTGTTGAGCAGCTCCTGGTAAAAGGCAGCCTGTCTGCTGGTAGCCACATCGGNGCGGAGTACAAAGGTCCGCAGCCATCCCTTCTGGTAAGGGCGTGCCAGTGGCTGCAACGGCAGCCTGTATTTAAGCTCATTCAACCGTTTCTCCTCTTTGTGCATGCGCCGCAGGTATTTATGAAAATCCTTTATGCGCGCTCTTTTCCGTTGCCGGGCTGTTCTGATCCTGCAATAGCCGTCCTCAAACGACCATTCATTCGCTTGCATAACATGCGGTTAGTCATCTATAGTAATTGTTGATGCGAAGATTCATCCTTACGCAAAGGATATATTCCTTGTAGGGTTAAGGCTGCTCAGTCCATGGTCCATAGCCTGCTGCGCATAGTAAGCTTGCGTGCATGCGCATTACTTCATTATCATTACATAATACAAAAGAAATACAGCACCGGCCTGGCAGGCAGCATTAAGAAGGAAGTTATATGTGGGTACGTTCGATCATGAGTATTGTGTATTTAGAGGTTACACAATATTTTTTATTCGGGCACAAATATATAATTAATAATTAAGAATGCAAGCTCTCGCTGGGCGCTTTGCCGAACTTCTTCTTAAAAGAATGTGAGAAATGGGAAAGGCTTTCAAATCCTAAGTCAAGGTAGATGGCAGAGGGTTTTTTATGTTTATTCTCGATCAGGTGCCGGGCTTCCGCCAGCCTTCTGTCCTGCAGCCATTGCCGCGGAGCCATGCCGAATACTTTCTGGAAATCACGCTTGAACCCCGCAAGGCTTCTGCCCGTGAGCTGCGCAAATCTTTCAATGGGAACATTGAAATGAAAATTACTGAGCATGAATTTTTCCAGGTCTATCTTATGGGGTTCGGAAAAATCGAACAGGAATTCCTTTAGCTCCGGCTTCGTATGCAGCAGTAGCTGTATGGCTTCTTTTACTTTTAACATACCCAGTGCAGGGGACAGCTTTTCCTCAGAATGGCGCACGTAAGGCATTACAGACTGGAAAAAGCCATGCAGAAAATCGTTTCCGGGAATAATAATATTGTTCGGACCTGTATATTTTTGTCCTATTTCTATTTTCTCTTCCAGGGCAAACTTCCTGAGCATGTCTTCTTCCAGGCAAATGAGAATGGTTTGGTAATCCTTACCATCCAATGGCATCTTGGTAAGCTCTCCCAGCTGATTTTTTCGTATCAGCAACATCTCGCCCTCTTTTATCGAAACGCTCTCGCTGGCAGTCTGCAGTGTAAATTGCCCGGAAACCAGCAACACCAGCGCATTGCGTTCAAAAAATCCAACCTTCTCCTTTCTCATAGCTGAGAGATAGGCGAAAAATATAACTCCGGGGATTATTTCAGTTGGATTTATCATTACGTAAAGATATTAAATTCAGGGGGCTTATGTGCAGGCCCTTATCGCTGCAGATAGGTGCCGCCACGCATTACGCCCGGCGCAAAATGGGTGTTAAGGGTATTCATCTCCTCCGGTGTGAAGCTGATCTCCATAGCCTGCATGTTTTCCGGCAGCCGCGATCTCCGGCTCATGCTTACCAGCGGCATAATATGACCGCCCTGCGCATTCACCCAGGCAATGGCCAGCTGTGTGGGCGTGAATCCTTTTTCCTTTGCCATTGTTTTCAATACTTCCACCTTTTCCAGGTTCTTTACCAGGTTCTCACCCTGAAAACGCGGAAAGTGATTTTGGTAGGCATTGGCTGGCAGCGGCGCTTTCATTTCACCGCTGAGTAATCCTTCAGCAGTATTGGCAAAGGCCACCACGCCTATACCCAGTTCTTTAGCGGCAGGCAGCAGCTCACTTTCTATCTGGCGGTCGGCCAGTGAATAGCCTATTTCCAATGCAGTTACAGGGTGTACGCTATTCGCCTTGCGCAGCTGATCAGCAGTGATCTCGGATACGCCAAGGTAACGCACCTTGCCTTCTTTGATCAGATCAGCAACGGTTCCTATCACATCTTCCAGGGGAACGCTGTTATCTAACCGGCAGGGCTGATAAAGGTCAATGGTATCTATGCCCAG
>JGI25153J46596_10001475_pt1 | contig 14023 bp, 12 predicted proteins | sample AraplaMF_Col_mMF_FD_46596 | JGI IMG/M metagenome (IMG submission 46596)
CTCTCGTCGAAATAATCGGCCGAGCCGACGCGCGCGAGGACATCGCCGCTGTCATTGTCGACCACGATGATGCCGACCGAGATGTTGGGTCCGAGCGCAATGGCGCGGTCGCGTGCCAGCGGCTCCAGCACCTTCTGCAAGGTCGCATCGAGCGTCAGCTTGATGACCGGCGTGTCCTTGACGGTTGAAAGCGCCGTGTCGGAGGCGTGCGGCGCCAGGATCGGCATCGGCTTGCGCAGCTTTGGCACGGCGACGGCCTTGGCCTGCGTCGCGTCGTCGGCGCTGACCACGTGCTCTTCGACCATGCGGTCAAGCACGCGATCGCGCGCCTTGCGCGCGGCGTCGGGATAGCGGTCGAGCCGGCGCGTCTCCGGCGATTGCGGCAGCGCGACCAGCAGCGCGGCCTCGGCCAGCGACAGCCGCTTCGGCTCCTTGCCGAGATAGGCGATCGAGGCCGAGCGGATGCCTTCGAGGTTGCCGCCATAGGGCGCGAGCGCGAGATAGAGATCGAGGATCTGCTCCTTGCTCATGGTGCGCTCGATCTCGATCGCGCGCACCATCTGCCGCAGCTTGGCGTAGAGCGAGCGTTGCCGCCGCGGCTCCATCAGGCGCGCAAGCTGCATCGTGATGGTCGAACCGCCCGAGACGATGTGGCCGCGCGTGCCGAGCTGCAACGCCGCGCGCCCCAGGGCCAGCGGGTCGATGCCGTCATGGGCGTAGAAGCGCTGGTCCTCATAGGCGAACAGCAGCTTCAGATAGGTCGGATCGACGTTGGTCCTAGCATCGACCGGCAGCCGCCAGCGGCCGTCGGCCATCGCATAGGCGCGAAGCAGCTTGCCGTTGCGGTCGACGATGGTGGCGGAGACCTGGCGCGCCTCGTCGAGCGGCAGCGGGCCGAGGGAGTAGACCCAGCCGACGAAGCCGATGATGGCGAGGATGAAGGTGAGCGCGAGTGCGGAGAGGTGGCGATGGCCCCTGCCCCTCGCTCCGTCATGCCCGGGCTTGTCCCGGCCATCCACGTTCTTGCCGGTCGTGCCAAAGTTCGTGGATGCCCGGGACATGCCCGGGCATGACGACGGAGTTTGTGGCGCGACTTCGCTCATATCCGCTCGTCTCACTTCGCGGCCCGCACCTCGACCGTACCCGTGCCGGTGCGGCCGTAGCGCGAGGGATTGTACATGTCCTCGACATAGGCCTGCGGCAGGACGTATTTGCCGGGCGAGACCGCGCGCACGACATAGGCGACGGTGAACACCGACTTGGAGTCGGAGGCCCGGTCCACGGCCGCGGTGAAGCGATCGTCGCGGAACTCGGTATCCTCGGGCTCCTCGCCGTCGTCGATCCAGTCCAGCGTGCCGCTGTCGCCCGAGGAGACCAGCTTGGGATTGTCGATCTCCAGACCCGCCGGCAGATAGTCGGACACCATGATGTGGCCGTACTCCGGCTTGGCTTCGGTGATCTTCAGCACGACGGCAAAACGCTGGTTCTGCTTGACCTTGCTGATGTCGGCGGGCTTGCCGTCGAGCGTGAAGTAGCTGCGCTCGATCTTGAAGCCGTTCGATGCCGCCGGCTCCGGCGTCACCGGCGAGCCCGACACCGAGACCACCGCCTGCACCGGAGCGTCGCCGGTGTTGGTGATCTTCAGCGGCTTGCCGCTCAGTGTGTCCGACTTGTAGCTGCGGTAGAGCGCGGTCTTGACCGGCTGGCCGTCGACCTCGATCGAGAGGTTCTCCTTGGCGAGCGCCCGCGCCGCCAGCACCAGCCACGCATTCTCCTGCGTGGAGGTGTAGGGCGTGAGCCCGCGCGCGGTCTCGACCCGCGAGACCGCCTGCGTCAGCGTCGCCTTCGGCGCGTTGCCTTCGCTCGCAAGCGAGACCAGCGCCGCGGCATCGCGCAGCTGCGAGCCGTAGTCGGTGCGGCCGAACTCCAGCACCGGTTTTGGCGCGAGGCTGTCGAGCGCGGCACCATAGACGCGTTCGGCCCGGTTGCGGTCGCCGACCAGGGCGAGCGCCGCCGCAAGCTGCGACTTCGCGATCGGGGTTGCGAGGTTGCCGAGCTTGGTGTCGGCGAGATAGCGGAGGTCGCCGATCGGCGCTGCGCCGTTGCGGGCGAGCACGTAGAGGCCATAGGCGAGATCGCGGCCGCCGTCCTTCTCCGGCTCGTTGCCGTTGACGACCGAGTTGCGGATGCGGTCGAGCGCGTTCTTGAACAGGACATCAGGCACTGCAAAGCCCTTTTCGCGGGCGCGGGTGAGGAAGTCCGTCACGTAAGCATCGAGCCAGGCATCGTCGCCGCCCGCCGACCACAGGCCGAACGAGCCGTTCGAGCCCTGACGGGCCAGGAGCCGCTCGATGGCGTCGCGGATGCGCTGGTCGACCTCGGTGTCCATGGCAAGGTGCGCGCCGGCCGCGAGCTCGTTGACGTAGAGCAGCGGCATGGCCCGGCTCGTGATCTGTTCAGAACAGCCATAGGGATAGCGGTCGAGCGCCTTGAGGATCGTCGCCGCATCGAGCGCGGTGGACAGGCTCGCCGAGACCGAGACGCTACCCGTGCCCGGCACGAGGTCGGAGAACATGTCCGAGGTCAGCGTCAGGCTCTCGCCCTTNGCCAGNGTGCGGATCGAGCGCCGCGCCAGCACCTGCGTCGCCGCCTTGACGTCGAACGCATAGTGACGGGCCAAGGTCAGTCCATTCGGNCCCTTGATGTCGACGTCCAGCGTCGCCTGCCCTGCCGCGGTCGCATCGAGCGCGAGCGNGAACGAATTGCGCTGCTTGGCNGCGAGCTTGACGGTGGTGGCGGGATTGCCGGTCATCTTCACCGGGCCGCCGGTCTTGACGTTGATGACGTAGTCGCCGGCCTGGCCCTCGACATTGTCGATCTCGAGNTTGNCCGTGCCGTGGTCGCCGTTGAGCAGGAAGCGCGGCAAGGTCGTGGTCAGCACCACGGGGTCGCGGATCACGACGTCGGTGTTGGCGCGGCCNAGCTTGGTCGCGGTCCATGCCACCGCCATNACNCGGGCGGTGCCGGCGAACTCCGGAATGTCGAAGCTCACCTCGGCGGTGCCGTCGGCCCCGACCGTCACGATGCCCGAGTACAGCGCCAGCGGCTTTTGCGANGGCGGCGAGCCCTGCAGGTCGGCCGCGCCGGCNTCNCCGCCGGACTTGATCTGGCCGCGCGTGCCCGACATGCCGTCGATGAGCTGCCCGTAGAGATCGCGGATCTCCGCGGAGAGGCGGCGCTGGCCGAGATAGTAATCATCCGGCGCCGGCGGCTTGTAATTGGTGAGGTTGAGGATGCCGACATCGACCGCGGCGACGACGATCTTGGCGTCCTCGCCGGGATTGAGCCCGTCGAGCCTGACCGGGATCTTCAGCATCGCGTTGGGGCGGATCAGCGCCGGCGGCGTCAGCTTCACCTGGAGCGTGCGGGTCTGCTTGTCGATGCCGAACCATTTCAGGCCGATGGCGCGACCCGGCATGCGCTGGGCGGCGGCATCGAGCGGACGGCGCAGCGTTGCCACCACGTAGGCGCCGGTGCCCCAGTCCTTGCCGACCGGGAGCTTCACCTGCGCGGTGCCTTCCTTGACGTCGAGGGTCTGCGTCGTCAGCAGGCGGTCGCCGAGCACGTTGACGGTCAGCTTGCCGGCAGAGCGCACGTTGACCGACACCGTCATGGTGTCGCCGGAGGCATATTGCGGCTTGTCGATGGAGGTCTCCAGCAGGTCCGGCGTGTCGGCGCTGCCGTCGGAGTACCAGCCGACGTCGAACTGCACCGAGGTCACGGGGCCGTCGGCATCGTTCGACTTCACATCCAACCGGTAGCGTCCGGGCTGCGGGCTAAGCGAGATGCGCGCCGGCTTGTCGGCCGCAATCGCGACGTCACCGTCGGCAACGCGCGAGGTCGACTTGACCGGCTCGTACTCCCAGTAATTGTTCTGGCGGTACCATTGGTAGCGCGACTCCATCTTCAGCAGCTCGTAGCGCAGGCCGTCGCGGCGCAGCGTCTGGCCCTCCGGCGAGACGAATACGATTTCGAACTCGGCCTTGTCGCCCTCGGCAACGTTCTTGTCGCCGAACAGCGGCTTGATGCCGATCTGCGCCGCGACAGGTGCGACCGGCAGCACGATCTTGCGCTCGACGGCGCGGCCGCCGGTCTCGACCATGCGGACGAAGATCTGCGCTTCCTGCGGACGCGTCGAAGCCGGCTGCTTGTCCAGCGTCACCGGGAAGGTCGCAACGCCATTGGCGTCGGCCTCGGGCAGGTTCTCCAGCGGCGTGCGCTCGTTCGAGGTGGCCTCCTCGTCGGCGACGCCGAACTGATAGCCTGCAAAGCCCGGACGTCCGGCCGCGGGCGCGACCAGCATGTCGCCTTCGAGCGCAAGGCCCGAGGCCGGCGCGCCATAGAGGAAATGGCCGTCCGCCTTAAGCTCCACTGGAGCGTTAGCTTTGATCAGCTTGTCCTTGGCGGACAAGTCGAATTCGATCCGATCGGGGACGTAGTCCTCGACCATGAAGGTGGTCTCGCCCACCGATGCGCCCTTCGGATCGGTGAACGCGCGCACCCGCCACGTGCCGGTGGGCACGGCTGAGTTGAGCGTCACGGACAGCGTGCGGCCGCCGGCGCCCTGGTCGGCCAGCACGGCACGGCGGTATTCGACGCCGTCAGGGCGTTCGACCACCAGCGTCATCGGACCGCCGGTCACGGCGTTGCCCTGCCCATCGCGCAGCAGCGCGGTGAGGAAGACGGTCTCGCTGGAGCGGTAGACGCCGCGCTCGGCATAGACGAAGGCNTCGGCGCCGGCGGGCACCGCGCGCCCCGAGACGCCGCGGTCGGACAGGTCGAACGCCGAGGTCTTCAGGCTCAGAAAGGCGTAGTCNGTCTTCTCGCCCGTAACGGTGAGCATGGCCGGGGACAGGCCGCCCTCGCCGCGCGCCAGGCCCGCCTCGAACAGCACNTGNCCGCTCTCGTCGGTCTTGCGGGTCGCCAGGATCTCGTTGTTGCGGGCAACCAGCCGCACCTCGGCCTTGCCGACCGGATCGGTCGAGGCCAGCGAATTCACGAAGACGTGGATGCCGTCATTGCCNGAGTAAGCGGNCACGCCNAGATCGGAGACGATGAACCATTGCGTGGCGAGCTGGTACTCGTCGTCCGAGCCCGGGCCCTTGGCCGCAGCGGTCATCACNTAGACGCCGGGCTGCAGCTCGCCGAGCGCNTGGTCCACCGGGAATGCCGTGGTGACGTCCTGGTTCAGCGTCATCGCNGTCGAAAGCTCGCCGGTCCAGACCTTGACGCCGCGCTCGTCGCCGAGATCGCTGAGCTGGTATTTGGTCAGCGTCTTCTGGAAATCGCTGTCGACCACCGTGTTGATCAGGTTGCGGTCGCCGATCCGGAAGACGTTGATGTTGACCGCGGGTGTGTTGACGCTGACCACGGGAATGCCGCGCTGGCCGGTCCTGGGCAGCACATAGGCGCGGCTGGTGAAGCGCACGAACGGCTTGCGGTCGCGGACATAGATGTTGAACTCGGCCGATTTCGGCAACCCCTCCTTCACCGTGGACGGCAGGCCGGCGCGCAAATTGATGTTGTAGCGCTCGCCATGCTTCAGTCCGTCGACGCAGAGCTGCTTGCCCTCGGCCGACAATGCCGGCTTGTCCTGGCCCGCCAGCGCCAGGAACGGCGCGAAGTCGGTGCGCTTGGCCAGCTCCTCCGAGAACTGGAAGCAGGCGCGCGGGCTCGCTGAATCCGAGTCCACGGTGTAGTCGAGCAGGCGGAAGCCGTGCTCATCGCGCATCTTCTCGTATTGGCCGCGGACGTCGGCGACCTCGCGCATGTCGAGCGACAGCCGCAGCGCATCCAGCGCGGGCCGCCACAGCTTGCGTTCGGCCAGCGACTTGCCGAGCACGGCGAGCGCGTCGGCCTCCTCGCCCGGGTTTCCGGCGCGGGTGTAGGCGATGTAGGCGGCGGTCGAGGCGCGCTCCAGCAGGAAGGTCTGCTCGCTCGAGTTCTTCGGCCAGATCTGGAAGATCACCTTGGCGAGCCGCAGCCAGTTGCCGGCGTCCTCGGGCGTGGTGGCCGCGATCTGGCCGAGCACCGACAGGCCGGTGCGGTAGTCGTTGCGCTTGAAGGCGGCGTCGGCGTCCGTGCGCAGCGTCGCGCTGGTCTTGGCGACCGGTCCCGCCTCACTCTTGATCTGCGCCTCCAGCTTGATCGCGGAATCGGCGAGGTCATCGCGCTTGAAGGCTTTGTCGGCGGCCTGCGCGGCCGACAGGCCAAGCGCCAGCGCTGCGCAGATTGTGACGGCGCGAACAAGACCGATCATGGATGGACTCCCGGGAATCGCGGACGAACGCCGCTGGTCGCATGAAATGCGTGGAAAGGTGACGGACTCAAGGCGATGGAACCAAAGGTGCAAATCGTCGCATTCGCCATGACAAGGCAGGCCCAGAGGAGANCGGCCNAGACACCGCCGCGCACGCCGTCCTGATGGCGCAGCAACACCTCTCCGATCGTCCGGCGACCGCNTCCCGGAAGCTGTTCAGCGTNNCCGGCGATGTGATCCATCGTCCAGTCCGCTGCCGCTCAACCCGGCACCCTGACACGCCACCGTTCCGCTTTGTCGCGGCANTGAGGAAAACGGTTCGGTTCAGGCTTGGCGAAAGACCCAATTTTTCATATTGGCATGCTAGATGAACGGCCAGCCGCCCCNACCGGGCGGCTGAGGACGGTCCCGTAGCTCAACTGGATAGAGTAGCGGATTTCTACTCCGCGGGTTGCAGGTTCGAGTCCTGCCGGGATCGCCAGTGTTTCGGGCCTGAAATCAAGCACTTGGCGCCGTCCCGACGTCGTTCTGGCGCTCCCTTTTCGCGTTGCGCGGGGCTGCAAGCCAGCGCCGGCGGCGATAACGGTTCGGTGAACGAAACAACTTGCTTGTCGCTCGAAGCATACCGGAAACAGACGGAGCCTAGTCTGTCGCATCAGATCGATTGGGGAGACTGAAGATGATTGCCCTCAAGCTTATTGCAGTTGCTGTTGGCGCTGGCGTCGTTCTTTCCATGTATTTCGGCGACCTCGGAGCCGACGTCGTCCTCGCCATCATTTCCTGCCTGGCATGATCGAAAGCGCCCGCCGGCATGACCTGGCGGGATGACGGTTGAGGGGCATCCGCGGAGACCCCAAATGGCCACGCCCTGCTGCTCAGTGCCGCTGAGCATCTTGATCATGACGCGGGATGAAGTTGGCCCGCCGCTTTGATGGCTGCATGCCACGAACCCTTCCCCACGGCACGCTTGGTACGACGATGACCGCAGTCGGGCCGGCCGAATTTCGAGCACGGCCAGCGCCGCGAGCCCGCGAGTTCCAACGCATTTCAACGCCCAAGCTTCGACCGAACTCCCTGACGGCCGAGTTTGGCGCGCAGCTTGACATTTGATAATGCGGGAACTTTCGGCAATCTGATACATTGGAATTGCTGCTGATTTTTGAACTGTTCATCGCCGTACCGGATCCCTCAGGTCTGAGGAGTTGCCGTTGAACCGGGACTTAAAGGAATTCCGCAGACTGGAGCGCGCCTGCCGAGAGCACGCGGCCGTCGCTTCCTTCGACCTCGAGCGGGAGGGCCTGCTCATGGTGGCCGAGTATTATCGGAAAGCTATCGAGGCCCTGCAGCGTAACCCGCAGCGGACGGCCGATCTGTAAATATCCCAAGAGGCAATCCAGGAGCGGCGAGCGGTCATTGGCGTCCNTGCGGCATCGAAGCGCACGGATCATCGGAACGCTCGGCAGAGCGCGGCGTTCTCCCGGTCCCTCCTGACGTTTCATTCCCAAGGATCGATCGTAATGGGTTTGCCTCCAAGCCGGCGTCCCGCGCTCGCGCCGATGTCGCTCGTCCAAATCGTCCGGCCCGCGATCACAAAGGCAAAACCCGCTAACGACAATCAGCTTGCCTGGCCCTTGATCGCGTTTCCCGCGGGATGGCACGCGTCGAATTGAGCGTCAGCCGGCCTGCTGCCGTCTGGAAGCTATGTGCACACGAAAGCTCTTCGCCTCGATCGCGCGGATCAGATCCTGAAGATCGGGTGAAAGCGCTTCACCATTATCCAGGGCCGCGTGCGACGATCCCACCAGTGCAGAAGGTTCGACGGCCAGAATTTTCGCCAGGCGCCGGACCGTTGATGCAATCGGTACACGCTTGCGGTTTTCCCACAGCCAGACCGAAGCGACGGAGACACCGAGTTGATCGGCCAGCGCGACCAACGTCATCTTCCTCGCCTGTCGAAGCTCGCGCAGGCGACCTCCGAAGTTCGGACTCTTGCTCGTCCTTGGCACCTNCAACTCCCCAGAGCTGAGCGCCTACGCGATTCCGGACGTGCTCGACACATCATATGTTAGGGGCAGATTCAAAATTGCNGAGCGCCNGAGCCGGGCGCATCAACCTTGGGAGCCGCCGGCTACGGGCGTCGCGCACCTTTTGCCGGCGGTCCGTTCGGACTCGCCTGTTCGAGACGAGCGCCAATCAAAGCCGCGTATTGCCTAAAGTTCCTGACCTCCGCCCGGCAAGTTGCTGCGCTTCTCTCAGGTCATTCCTCGCCGGGATGGCCATGGCTCGCACGCAACTCCATCTCCGTCACGATCGTGATGATTCCCATCCAACGTAACGTCAGCCGCTGATGCTCACCGCCGGGCCACCGTTCTTCACGAACGCGTGGGTGCCCCCTCCCCGGGCTTTGAACCGGCCACATCAGCCCTATCTATGCGCCGGGCGGCGTTACGCCCGAGAAGGACCCTAATGCCGCTGTCCGAGTGGACGAGAATGGCCATCGCATCTGCCGTGGCCGTGATCGCAATATCATTTTTGGCAATTGATGCCGGCGTCGTGAACACCGGCGCGATCGTAAAGCGCGTCGAGACGGCAAGGGCGTCCGTTGTCGATGCGGTGGTGCGGCAGCACCAGGTCGCTTTCGCCGTTCAGGCGTGGGCGCGAGGCAACGACAAGCCGCTTCCGGAGAAGCAGCATCTGGAGCAGTGCCTGGCGATCGACTGATCGAGGTCCGCCGTCCCGCGCATCATTTCCAATCCGCCCCCTNGTGCGTCCGCCACCACTCCGCAATCGCCGCNGCCAGATCATTCCATAGCTCCCCCGGCAGATCCGGCACCGCCACGCGAACGCTGAACTCGTCCGTGGTCGCATTGTGAAACCATTCGGTCGCGGCGAAGTCGAAGCCGAAGCTGCCGGCGTGGCGGATCGGGAAGCCCGCNCGGCCGAGATCGCGGCTCATCGCTTCNGCTGCCTGCCGCGCGCCGGCNTCGTCGAGGGNGAGCCTGCTGNGCAGAGTGACGTACAGCCCGTGGGTGAAATGNAGCTCGGCCGAGAGCGACCGGAGCTCGCGCGCGAAAAGCCGGGCCGCATGGCGGCCGTTGCGCAGGATGANTGCGATGCGTCGTTTGGTGAGAGCCCAATAGGCCTCCGTTCCCACAAACGGAGGAAAATGCGCCGGCAGCGGCGCACCGCCGAGAAGCCGCACGGCGTCACGCGTCGCTGCCGCGAGGCGCAGAGCCAGCGACTCTTCGGCGCGCTCACCGTCCCCGCCCACGAACACCGCAGAGCCGAGCCGCCCGTACTCCACGCCGAGCGAATCCAGCTTGGTATGGCTTCGCACCATCACCACCGGAATCCCGCTTCGCCTCGCCCAGCGCAGGACGCGCCTGATGCGACCCGACCGGCCGGCAAAGCANGTCGTGTCGAAAATCATGAGATCGAGACCCGAACCGTCACTGTGCAACGCTGCTNCGAACGCNGCGGCNGAGACGCAGGAATCCAGCAGGAGGATTTTCGGCGCATCGGCACGAACCAAGGCATTNGCAACCGGCAAGCTCAACGTGACCAGCCGCAGCTCCGGGACGAAGCGCTCGATCAGCTCCAATGTCTCGCCGTAGGAGCCAGGCAGCACCAGGATGTCGGCGCCGACGATGATCCGGGTGGCTGCAAGCAGCAGCGCGGAAATCGCGGCCATGCCGGAAGCGGTATAGATCGTCTCGCTGCAGCAGCCGGTCTCATGCTCGTAGAACGAGGGACCGTCCACCTGCAGATCCGCGCGCTGATAATCGTAGCTGAACGCAAACGGGCCGCTGGTCGGCGAAGCCGTGGCCGACCACGACGTCTCCGTCGCCTTCCAGTCCTGCAGCGCGTGCTCGGCGCGTAGCGCAGCCGTCAGCTGGAATTTGGTCTTGATCACNTCGTCCACCGAGCGCGGACACGGCGCGTGGCGCGGGTTGCTCAGGCAGCCATTCAGCAGCCCGATCTCCCNGTGCTTGCGTTTCAGATAGGCCTCGATGCTCTCCATGCGCTTCTTGGCGAAAACNTCCCGTCATTNAACGCCTGGCGCACGCAGGAGGTCCAAACATCAGCGATGTCGTCAATACCGACGCGGTCTCGACGGCGGAAACCGCGCAACGAACCCAAGCCCTTCGGGAGCTTTTGTTTGTTCACGATCCGACTCCGCTTCGTTCGCAAAGCACGAATCGCGACCGCGAAAATCAGCTCCGCGCAAACGTTAAGATGAGATTGCCGCGAGGCGGGCTCATGCGTTCGCGATCACGACCACTGGCCGCAACCGGTAGGCATCGATGGCGGCATTCGACAATAGCAGCCTGCGCCGCTCGCCGCGCAGCATCATGCGATCGATCCTGTTCAGGATGAAGCGCGCCGACTCCCTGTGCTCGCCCGTGAGGAGGCCGGACTGGTCGAGATATTTCCAGGCGATCTCGAACGACTGTGCGCGCAACTGGAGGTCGGTCATATCCGCACAACGTCGGCGCGGAACGGATGTTCATGATTTCGGCGGGACGCGGCGTGGCGCGCGATATCAGCAGGCTCTAATCCGTCTGCTCATCCTCGCGACGCTCGCGGGCAAGCTGATGCCAGGCGATGGCGAGCTCGATGAGCCGCTGCCGGTCAGGACCTTCGGCCGCTGCGGCGCGCTTCATTGCGGCCTCGGCTTCGTGCTGCGGGTCGTACTTGTTACACATGAGGCCCATTGTAGCCGCCCGATCTGGACAAGTGCGTGGCAATTTCGTCCGTATGATTGCGGAGAACGGGCGTTGTCGAGAGGGATTTCGGCACGCTTCGGTTGTGGNGGATATGAAACGTCACTCGCGGTTTCAACCGCGTCCGGGACGCTCGTGAACCAACGTTCGTCCTCGTTCGGACNCATCTGTGAATTGCATCACATCGGACGTCCGACCTGTCGCGGTAAACNTCGTCTCAACGCTTCCAGGAGCGCAAGGCGNCGTGGGAGGTCTTCCCGTCATGAGACAGNACGCAGCGGCTCAAGCCGGCATTCCGGCACAACGACAGAGGCCCGATCTGTTCGGCATCGCATGCATTGCGACCATCGGTATCGTGATGCTNGCCTGGATCGCGGGCCTGGTCTGGGGCGCGATGGCATTCTTCAACTGGCTNGTGTCCTGACGCGCGATCGGCTCGCATCCGCGCGACGGAATCGGCCCGCGCGAAAAGCAAAAGAGGCGGGCTTTCGCCCGCCTCTTCGATTCACATCCTGCGCAGCAGCTCAGTAGCAGGCGCGCGGATCGGCCTGGACGTACTGCCCGTTCGGATAGCGGTAATAGCAATTGCCCTGGGCCACGTAGTAGCCGGGGCGCGAGGCGGCCGTCGCGCCGGCGATGGCGCCGGTCGCGCCGCCAATCACGGCACCTGCGGCCGCGCCCGTCGCGTTGCCCGAGATCAGGCCGCCGAGCACACCGCCGACAATGGCCCCGCCCAGCGCGCTCGCACCGGGATCAGCCGGCGGAGGCGGCGGTGGCGGCTCATAGGCGACCGGAGGCGGCGCCGGGGCATAGGCCACCGGCACGTCGTCGTAATATTCCTCCGAGATGTAAGCGGGCGGACCGGCCATCCGCTGCGGATAATAATACCAGACGCCGCCGACGTCCCACCACCAGCCGGAACGGCCGTTATGGACTTCGCGGCGCCAGCGCCCGCCCTCCCAGGCGAGATTGCCCCGATAGGCATGTCCACCCCAGTCGCGCGCCGGCGCAGGGCCACGCGCGTAATTGCGGCCGGGCGGCGGTCCGCCGGCCTGGTGCGGGCCGGGACCGGGGCCGCCAGCGTGAGGCTGGCCGCCGGGCTGCGGNGCCGGCCGGGCCGCCTGCTGCGGCGGGGGGCCNTTGCGCATGTTCTGATTGGGCTGGGGCGGCGCACCGGCGCCCTGGCCGGCCGGCGGCGGGCCTGCGTCCCTGGGCGGCCTCGCCTCCTGCGCCTGCGCCGAGAGCGCGAGCAACGACATGGCCGAAACCATGGGAAGGANGATCTTGATGCGGCTGGACGCACTCATGCGTGCTTGACCCCTACTCTCTCTGCCGTGGTNCCCGCGCAATAGACGATTCGTCTCGCGCAGGGTTGATGCCGGCTGACATAACTGACCTGCTTGATCGGCCAAGTCCCGTTACAAATGATTAAGATCACGGCAATTTTTCGGCTCGGCGCGGCCGCGGACGGCATCACGCAGCGCCTAGCGCGCCGGCTCGATCACATTGCAATTGGTCCGCCCNGACATCAGGCAGTCCTGCATCTTGCTGGCCGANGTCAGATCCCGGGCGAGCCACCAGCCGACACCGAGGATCACGATCGCAATGATCAGCCCGGCNATGGCGCCGCGGCGATTGTCTGCGGATGGAGGTCGCGGCGGGGTTCNGGGCTTCTCGCCCGGATCGGGCNTGGATTTGGGCCTGGACTTGGGCTTGGACTCAGACTCGGGCATGGCGACCTGATGGCACGGGCGAGCCGGCTTTATCACCTCTGCGGCGTGGCGTCACATCCCGGTCGGCCGGTCCGGCTCAGCCGCGGGTCTGGCGGATCGCATCCTTGCGTGAGGTCTCGACAGCCGGGATCGCCTGCTGGGCGCGGGGTGCGCAGGTCGTGAGCACGAAGGCCGTCTGGCTGCACTCCCAGCCGGCGCCCAAAACGGTGTTCTCGACCGGCTGCGGACGGGCAAACAGCAATGCGGCCCCCGCCAGCGCCGCCACCACGAAGGTGAGCGCAAGCGCCTTGAGGCCTAGGCGAAAAATGGTCATGCCCGAGCTCCGTCTCGTCTTGGGGCGGACGCTAGGCGTAGCGTCGGGTGCCCACTATGAGGGACATCACAATTCGGCAGTTTTTCGGGGCTACGAGAGATCGTCGGGGAGCGATTTTTCGTCTACCTGATCGGCTGCGAATATGGGTGGCTTCGTGACGCGCGCCGATGTACACGCTTCTGCGTCGCGCGGCGCCTGCTATGCCCAGCCGACGTACCAACACGCAGTGATGTAGGATCGAAAGCGAGGAAGACAAGGCACGTCGATGAGCGGATTTAGGGAACCCGGCTTCGCAGACCGGCAAAAGGCAGCGCAGGACGCTCGCAAAAATCTTTTGAACAAATTCAAGTCGCAGCCCGGCCAGGACGACCCGGCGGTCGCGGCGCGCCGCGCCGAGCGCGAGGCACTCGCGGCCAAGCGCGCCGAGACCAAGGCCGCGCGCGAAGCCGAAAAGGCCGAGCAGAAGCGCATCGCCGAAGAAGCCGCAGCCACTGAAGCCGCGCGGATCGCCCGCGAAGCCGAAGAAGCGGTTGCCCGGCAGGCTGAACTCGAAGCCGAGCAGAAGGCCAAGCGCGACGCCCGCTACGCCGCCCGCAAGGCGAAGCGCAAGTAGCGCTCGCGAAGGCAGCGTTGCAAAGTCACGTTCAATTGAACTTGAGCTGAAGCGTTATTCCAGGGCGGTCCATGTGGCCGCCCCAGAATTTTTGACGTGAGCACACGCGCGCTGCTGTTTCGCTGCCGCGCGCCTCGACGAAGGCGAAGATCAGTTCTTCTTCATCATCCCGTCGTCTTTCTTCATCCCGTCCTTCGACATGTGATCCTTCTTCATGCCGTCGTCCTTGGACATGGTGTCCTTCTTCATGCCGTCCTTGGACATCGTGTCCTTCTTCATCATGCCGTCGTCCTTGCCCATCTTGTCCTGGGCAAAAGCGGC
>JGI25153J46596_10001481_pt1 | contig 13995 bp, 7 predicted proteins | sample AraplaMF_Col_mMF_FD_46596 | JGI IMG/M metagenome (IMG submission 46596)
GAACCAGGGCTGTCTTGTAGGCCTGAACGGCGTCCTCGACATAGGCGGGCGCCGGGACGGATGCAGCCACTTCAGTTGCGGTAAAGGCACCGAACGAGGTGTGCGCTACCCAGCCGGCCGCCACCATGACGCCGACGGCAGCAACGCGCTGCATGGCGTGGAAGATACGACCGTAAGAAAGTCCGCGCTCGAGACGGCGCGCAAGATCGCGCGTTTCCGCCCGGCCCGAGGCGCCTTCATGAGCGAGCGCCAGGCGCAGTTCGCCGCGCATACTCAGATCGGCCATGACTTTCGCGGCCGTTTCGGGATTCTCGGAAAGATAGGATTCCACCTGGATGCGGCGGGTCACATCGAGTTCGCCATCGACATAGGCATCGAGATCGGCGTCGATAATGGGATCAACTGCTTTCATTTCCGCCTCCTTCGATCAACCTCAAATGTGGTGCGCGCGGTGTCGCTTCCTCGATTTCGCGCAGGTGGGCGCGGGCGCGCGAAATGCGCGACATCAATGTACCAATCGGAACGCCGAGCGCTGCAGCAGCTTCCTGATAGGAGAGGTCTTCAATCGCCACGAGATGGAGGGCCTCGCGCTGCTCCTCCGGCAACCGGAAGAAAGCATTGCGCACCTGCTGCAGACGCACGGCATGTTCCTGCGCGGCTGGCAAGGACTGCTCGGCCTCTACGGCGGCCTCATCGTGCCGTCGTGTCAGCGATCGCCCCTGTCGGACGCGGTCGATGTGAGCGTTATGCACAATCGAGAGCAACCACGTACGCAAGTTACCGCCACTGCGGAAGCTCTGCTTCTTCTCGTATGCCCGGACCAGGGCATCATGGACCAGATCTTCGGCGTCATCCGAGTTGCGCACCAGGGAGCGCGCGTAGCGCCGAAGCGCTGCGAGCTGACCGATGACATCGAATGGGCGTTCTTTCCGTTCCATAATTGAGTATACGAAGCCGCGCGTTGTTTTATTCCACGCGGCCGCGATTTTTTCTGCTTTTTCATCGTCCAGCGACCGAAACGGCCGAACTCATGAAGAATATCAAATTAAAATCAATACTTTAAGCATCGCTCGGAGATGCCACAAATGCACGCAAATTGTCAGGCATGCTGCTCGTCCGACAATTCCTCGAGGATGGGACAGTCCGGTCGGTCATTGCCGTGACAGGCGTGGACCAGGTGCTCAAGCGTGTGCCGGAGTTCGCTGAGCTCGCGGATCTTGCGGTCGATCTCGGTGAGCTTGGCCTGGGTCAACTCCTTCACATCGGCGCTGGCCCGGCTCTTGTCCTCGTAAAGCGCCAGCAGCTGCCGGCACTCCTCGACTGAAAAACCGAGCCCTCGCGACTTCTGCAAAAAGCGCAGTTTGTGAACATCGGCAACCGCGTAGTCGCGGTAGCCGTTGTCGTTTCTATCGGGGCGGATGAGGCCGATATCCTCGTAATATCTTATCGTCTTCGATGGCAGGCCGGACCGTGCCGATGCTTCACCGATATTCATCGCAGCCTCCTAAAGCTTGGCGGCGCGCAGCCGCAGCGCATTGCCGATGACCGAAACGGATGACAGGCTCATCGCCGCCGCCGCAATCATCGGCGAAAGCAACAGACCGAAGACGGGATAGAGAACGCCGGCGGCGAGCGGCACGCCGAGCGCGTTGTAGCCGAAGGCGAAGCCGAGGTTCTGGCGAATATTGTGCATCGTCGCCTCGGCCAGACGCCGCGCCCTGACAACGCCGTTGAGATCGCCCTTGACCAGGGTGATGCCGGCGCTCTCCATCGCGACATCGGCCCCCGTGCCCATGGCGATGCCGACATCGGCCGCGGCCAGCGCCGGTGCATCGTTAACGCCGTCGCCGGCCATGGCGACCACCGCCCCCATGGCATGCAGCTCGTCGATCAGCGCCTTCTTGCCCTCGGGCAGGATGTCGGCGCGCACATCGTCGATCCCCAGGCTTCTGGCGACCGAGCGCGCCGTGCGCTCATTGTCGCCAGTCGCCATGATGATCTTGAGGCCGCTCGCATGCAGAGCCTTGATCGCGGCGGCCGTTGTCGGCTTGATACGGTCGGCGACAGCCACCAGCCCGGCGAGGCGCTGGTCGACGACGACGAACATCACGGTCTTGCCTTCGTCCCGCAACGATTGCAGCTGCTCCCCATGGGCGGCGACGTCGATGCCGAGATCGGCCATCATCGCAGCGTTGCCAAGCGCCACGGCCGCCTCGCCGATATTCCCGCGCACGCCTTTGCCCGTTGCCGCCTCAAAGCCCGTGATATCGGCCAAGGCGATCCCGCGCTCTTCCGCGCCCGACACGATAGCGGCCGCCAGCGGATGCTCCGATCCTCGCTCCAGGCTGGCGGCGAGTTGCAGGAGTTGGTCTTTTGCCACGTCACCGAGCGCCACAACATTTGTCAGCCGGGGCTTTCCTTCGGTGAGCGTGCCCGTCTTGTCGACGATCAGCGTATCGACCGTCGAAAAACGTTCCAGCGCTTCCGCATCCTTGATCAGCACGCCCTCATGGGCGCCGCGACCGGTGGCGATCATGATCGACATTGGTGTGGCAAGACCCAGCGCGCAGGGGCAGGCGATGATTAGGACGGAGACGGCGGCGAGCAGCGCGTGAACCATGCGCGGCTCGGGACCGACGAGAGCCCAGATCGCGAAAGCGGCGATCGCGGCGGCGACAACGGCCGGGACGAAGAAAGCAGAGACGCGATCGACGGCGCCCTGGATCGGCGCGCGCGAGCGCTGTGCCGTGGCGACCATGTCAACGATGCGCGACAGCGTTGTCTCCGCACCGACCTTTTCGGCCGTCATCACCAGCATGCCGTTCTTGTTGATGGTACCGCCCGTCAGCGTATCGCCAACACTCTTTTCGACGGGCATCGGTTCGCCTGTCAGCATGGATTCGTCGATCGTCGATTGCCCCTCGCCGACCGTGCCATCGACAGGAACCCGCTCGCCCGGCCGAACGCGCAGGCGATCTCCAACAACGATATCGTCGACCGGCACATCGGCCTCGCTGCCATCGCGGCCAATACGCCGCGCGGTCTTCGGCGCGAGATCGAGCAGTGCGCGAATGGCCGAGCCGGTCCGCTCGCGTGCCTTCAACTCAAGCACCTGCCCGACGAAAACCAGGGCCACGATAACGGCCGCCGCCTCGAAATAAACGGGCACGGCGCCGCCATGTCCACGGAACGTATGCGGAAAGATGCCCGGCGCCAGCGTGGCGGCCAGACTATAGATGTAAGCCGTCCCGACACCGAGGCCAATCAGCGTCCACATATTCGGGCTGCGATTGACGAGCGACGCCCAGGCGCGGCGGAAGAACGGGAGTGCTGCCCAGAGCACCACGGGCGTGGCTAGAACAAGTTCGGCCCAGGTCGCAAGCGGCTCGCCGAGCCAATCGCGCACAGGAAGGCCGATCATCGGCCCCATCGTTATGACAAGCAGCGGAACCGAGAGAATGCCGCTGATCCAGAGACGGCGGGTGAAATCGATCAACTCGGGATTGGGGCCTTCATCCATGGGCGGGATGCCCATTGGTTCAAGCGCCATGCCGCATTTGGCGCAATCGCCGGGATGATCGCTGATCACCTCAGGATGCATCGGGCAGGTATATTGCGTCCCCTTCGGAGCAGGTTTCGGCTGCGGCTTTTTGCCATTGCGATAATCCGCCGGCGCCGCTTCGAACTTCGTCCTGCAGCCGGCCGAGCAGAAATAGTGCTTCTCGCCCTCATGCCGCAGGAAGTGCTTCGCGGTCGCACGGTCGACGCTCATGCCGCAGACCGGGTCCCTTGCTGTCAGATAATCCTGCGGCGCAGCTTCGAATTTGGTGCGGCAGCCCTCGCAGCAGAATAAATAGCGCCGCCCTTCATGCTCGAACGACGGCTTGCCGGCAGCGGGATCGACCGTCATGCCGCAGACGGGGTCGCGGACCACGACGTCATCCGCCGGATGATGATGGTGGTCGCTGTGGCCGTGGTGATGTGCGTGGGTGTTATCCATGAGTATCTCCTGTGCCTGACAAGGCAGTGGAGATACTTATCAACCTTCCAGCAACTGGATGGTCAAGCGCAAAATGCGCTTGTTTTGACGACGGTCAAAACTGCCTCAATCGATGAACACGCCGACGCTTGCGGCGCGACCCATCGCATCGATGACGGTCAGCTTGGAATAGCCGCCGCCATCGGGCGTCCACTGGTTGGTGCGCCGCCGCGACAGGTCGGGTAACGGCTTGCCGTTGGCGAGCCATCGAAAGGGCGCTCGGCCACCCTGGAGCTTCAGCATCAACGGCGAGAGTTCGCCGCCCTTTGCCAGACCCTGGGCCCCGAGATCGACATGCGCTCCTTCAGGCGGATAGACGATCTGCGGCGCCGGCTCGCGGCCGGATGTCGCGAGCAATCCGCTGGGATTGATCGCAAACCGGCGCTGGCTGATCGGCAGCTGCGCCTGCGCGATGCGCACGGCGCCCGATGGCGGGCGCGGCAGCGGCGTCGTTGAGATGCCCGACTTGGCAAAACCCTCGAACAGGATCGGCGCGGCCGTGCCATATCCGGTCAGGCCGGGCGAGGCGCCGCTATCCGGACGACCGACCCAAACGCCGAGGACATAGCGACCGTCATAGCCCACCGACCAGGCGTCGCGGTATCCGTAGCTCGTGCCGGTCTTGTAGGCGATGCCACGCTGCGGCGCACCGGCGGGCGGTATGACGCCCGAGAGGATATCGGCGACATTCCACACCGCGACCGGTTCAAGCAACGCCTCGCCTTCGATCTCTCCGGGCTGGCCGGATATGCCGTCCCCGATCCTGACCGCCTGCCCTCGATTGGCGAGCGCCGTATAAAGCTGCACCAGATCCTTGAGCGTGAGGCCGACGCCACCAAGCCCGATCGCCAGCCCCGGCGTTTCGTTGGGCGGCAGCAGCGGGCGCACTTCGGCGCGGCGGAAGCGGATGAGGAGCTTGGCCGGGTTGACGGCATCGAGCAGCTTGACTGCAGGCACGTTGAGAGAGAGTTGCAGCGCATCGCGCACTGTCACGTCTCCCTGGTAGCTCATATCGAAATTGCGCGGCCGGTAACCGAAGAAATCCGCCGGCCGATCCTCGATAATCGTCTCCTGGCTAACCAATCCCTCTTCAAAGGCGAGGCCATAGATGAACGGCTTTAGCGTGGATCCCGGCGAACGCGGGACGCGCGTCATGTCGATCCAGCCGGATCGGCTGGCGTCGAAATAATCGGCCGAGCCGACTTCGCCGACGATATCCCCAGTCTGCGCATCCGCCATCACCATCGCCAGCGACAGCTTGGGACCTAGCTTCAGCGCGGCCGCCTTGGCGACAGCCTCCAGCCCCTCCTGCACCCGCTTCTTCAGCGTGGTCCGGTACGGCGACGCATCCGGCGCCATACGCAGCGCGGCTTCGCCGACATGTGCCGCGAGCGCCGGCAGTTGCATGCGTTTTGCCGGCACAAGCGTCGCCTCGGCGCGCTCCGCCTCCCCTTCCCCGATCGCGTCTACGACCGCGACGCGCTCCAGCACGCGCTTGCGCGCCGCTTCGGCGGCCTTGAGGTTGCGATCGGGGCGGCGCTTTTCGGGAAGCTGCGGCAATGCCACGAGCAACGCTGCCTGCGCCACCGTCAGACGCTTCGGCTCCTTGCCGAAATAGGCTAGACTCGCGGCTCTGACGCCTTCCAGATTGCCGCCATAGGGCGCATGCGTCAGATAGAGATCGAGGATTTCATCCTTGGACAGGCGTCGCTCGATCTGGAGCGCACGTGCGACCTGCAATAGCTTGGCCGAAAGCGATCGGCCCTGGCGCGGCTCGATCAGCCGTGCAACCTGCATCGAGAGCGTAGAGGCCCCCGAAACGATGCGGCCATTGGTGCCGAGCTGGAAGGCGGCGCGGCCGATCGCACGCATGTCGATGCCGCGATGCTCGTAAAAGCGCCGATCCTCATAGGCGACCAGCATACGCAGGAATTGCGGATCAACATCGCCAACGGTCGTCTTTAGACGCCAGCGCCCCTCCGGCGTTGCGAAGGCGCGCAGAAGCTCTCCGTCGGCATCCAGCACCTCGGCGGATTCGCGCGCCTTGTCGAGCGGCGGCGGAAATGCCTTGTCCGCCGCGTCGAGCCCGATCAGCCCGGCGCCGGCGATTGCCATCGCCGCCACAAGGCCGATCGCGATTTTCCGCCTCAGTCTCATGGCTGTGCCGCCACGACCTCCATCTTGCCGGTTGCCGTCCGCGCCGAAAGCTGCGGCCGGTACATGTCCTCTACGTTCGCCGCCGGGTGGTCGTAGACGCCGGGTGTCACGGCGCGCACGACGTATGCGACGTTGATCTCCCGGTTGTCATCGGCGCTGCGGTTGAAAGCAGCGACGAAACGATCGTTGCGGAACTCGGTATGCGCGGCCGTCACATCGCCGATCCAGTCAAAGTTGGTCAGCTGCGCGCTGTCGACCAGGCTCGGATTGTCGATCTGGAAACCGGCTGGCAAGAGATCGGTGATGACGATGCGCGACGGCCATTTGTTGCTCTCGGTGACATGCAGCACGACGACATAGCGCTCGTTCTGCTTTGCCTCCGAGACATTCGCTTCCTCGCCATCCAGCGTGTAGTAGCTGCGCTCGATGGCGAAGCCATCGCCACCAGCCGGCAGCGGCGTCACCGGTGCTGCAACGGTCGTGACAACAGCCGAAACGGCATCGCTCGTCTGGTTGGTCAGGGTTAGCGCGTGATCGGCCAGCGCCTCGCCATTCATCCGCGCCATGTAGGCACCGTTGTGGAGCGCGCCGTTGACGTCGATCTTCAGCGACTCGTCGCCGCCCTGGATCGCGCGGGCGGCGAGCAGCATCCAGGCCTGTTCCTGGGTGCTGGTGTACTTGCTGCGCTCCCACTCCTTGGCCACTGCCTTCGCCAGTTCCGGCACGATCGGCGGCACCGGCCGGCTTTCGGCGGCGAGCGCGAGGATGGCGGCGCCGTCTCTAAGCACCGAGCCATAGTCGGTGCGCGACAGGTTGACCTTGGTGACCATCGACTGGGCCGACATCTGCAGCGCGTCGACGAAGATGTTCTTCGACCGCGTCGCATCGCCGTAGAGCGCCAGCGCGGCCGCGATATGGGCCTTGGCGAGCGGTGTCGGGAAGTCGTTGATCATCGTGTCCGCATAGTAGCGCAGATCGCTGATCGCGGCCTTCTTGTTGCGCGCGAGTACATATAGCGCATAAGCGATCTGATCGCCCTGATCCTTGACATTAACGTCATAGCTCAAGGCGTTCTGCAGGTTCTCCAGCGCCTGTGCGAGCGCACGATCCGGCACATCGTATTTCTGCTCGCGGGCCCGCGTCAGGAAGTCGGTGACGTAGGAATCGAGCCAGAGATCACCGCTATCCGGTCCCCAAAGACCGAAGCTGCCGGCGGATGCCTGGTAAGACAGGACACGATAGATGGCATCCTGCACGCGCTTCTTGATATCGGCATCGCCATCGAGACCGACCTGCTCGGCAAGCTCGCTCAGATAGAGCAGCGGCAGAGCTCGGCTGGTCGTCTGCTCGGCGCAACCGAAAGGATAGCGATCGAGCGACATCAGCAAGGCCGGGATGTCGAAGGCAGCCGAGCGCGTGACGTTGACGCTGACCGATGCGCCCGGAAGAACGCTATCCGCCAAGAGCGCCTTGTCGATCGTCAGCTTCGCGCCCGGCTTCAGCGCCAGCACACGACGCTCCGTGACCGGCAATACCGCCGGCCGAACGGGGACATCGAGGCTCTGGTCGAGCGACAGGCCGGATGCATCCGAGAGGTTAATCGAAACGACGCCGTTGCCCGGCTGCAAGCCGGTCACCGCCAGCGTCACCGCCTGCTTCGCACCGGCATCCAAACGGATCGTCTGCGTGGCGTTATCGATACCGACAGCGTCATTGCCTGTGACTGCCAGCTTGTAGTCGCCTGCGGGCGCATCGGTATTGGCGATATCAAGGCGCAGTTCAGACTTGTCCCCCGGCGCCAGGAAACGTGGCAGGCTGGCGGTGACGACGACAGGATCACGAATGATCACGTCCTGCGTCGCATGGCCGACACCGGACTTGGACCAGGCGACCGCCATCAGGCGCGCCGTGCCGTTGAACTGAGGAATATCAAAGCTGACATGCGCCTTACCCTCGGCATCCAGCTTCACCGGGCCGGAGAAGAAGGCGACGAGTTTCTGCGTCGGAGGGCTTGCCTGCAGCGCGATCGCGCCGCCATCGCCGCCGGTGCGCAGTTTGCCGGTGGCGCCGAGCGAGCCGTCGATCAAGCGGCCATAAAGGTCGCGGATCTCGAGACCAAGCTGGCGCTGACCGAAATACCATTCTTCCGGGTTCGGCGGCTCGTAGCGCGTCAGGTTGAGAATGCCGACATCGACAGCGGCAACGGTGACATAAGCGTCCTCGTTTGCGCCGGCACCCGCAACGGCGAGCGTGATCGGCAGCGGGCCGCGCGGCAGCATCTTCTCAGGTGCCTCGATCTTGACCTGCAAGGCCCGATCCTCAGGATCGACCTTCAGCCATTTCACGCCAATGGCGCGCATCGGCATGTGGCTGTCCTGGGCATCGCCCGGACGGAACAGCGTCGCGGTCACATAGGCGCCGGCGCCCCAATCGGCGGTAACGGGGATATCCACCTCGCCACCCGTCTCGCCGATCGCCGCGTTCTGCACGGCAACCAGGGTTTCGGTACCGGCGGCGATCATCAGTTCGCCTGCATAGCGCGAGGAGACCTTCAGCTTCGCGGTCTCGCCGACCTTGTAGCTATCCTTGTCGAGCGCGATCTCCAGCCCATCGGGCGTTTCCGTGGATGTTGCCTGCACGAACCAGCCGGCGTCGAATTCGACGCTGGAGGTCGGGCCATCGGCGTCGGTGCTCTCGACCTCGAGGCGATAACGGCCCCACTGCACGGGCGAGGCGATCTTGGCGCCATCGATGCCGGCATCGACATTGCCGTTGCCCACCTGCTCGGCGGTATAGACCGGCTCGTATTTCCAAGCCGTGCCGTCGCGATACCATTGATAGTCGCGGTTGAGCTTGAAGAGCTTCCAGCGAAGCCCCTTCATCTCCTTTTTCGCACCATCGGCGTTGACGCCGATGACGGTGAAGTTGGCGATCGAGTTCTCGCCGAGATCGCCCGAGAATTCCGGCTTGATGCCGATCATCGGCCCCTGGTTCTGCACCGGCAGCACAAGCGAGCGCTCGATCGCGCGTCCGCCGGCTTCCTGCATTCGAATATAGACGGTCGCGTTCAGAAGCTGCGTCGTTGTGGGCAGCTCGCCGACCGTCAGATCGGTAACGCCTTCGCCCTTTTCGTCGAGGTCCGGCAATCCCTCGATCGACTGGCGCGAATCCTCGCTCGCCTCTTCATCGGCAAGGCCGAAGAAATAGCCCGGAAACGCATCCGCCTGGTGTGTCGGCTTGATGACGACATCGCCTTCCAGCGTCAGCCCGGCGGCGGGCGCGCCATAGAGATACTTGCCAGAGATATTGATCGTTGCCGGCGTGTCCGGTCCAATCACCTTCGCCTCGGTCTTCAGCTCCATGTCGGTACGATCAGGCACGAAATCGTCGACCAGGAAACTCTTGCTGGCGATCGGCGAACCCTTCGGGTCGGTATGGATGTTCATCGTCCAGGTGCCGCGCATGGCATTGTCCTGCACGGCGAAATCGACATTGTAGCCGCCGAGATTGCTGGTCTGGCTGACGATGCGGCGGTCTTCGACGCCATCAGGGCGCATGAAGATGAAGGTCAGCGGCAGATTCTCGATTGCCTTGCCATCCGTATCGCGCGCCAGCGCAGACGCGTGGACCGTTTCGCCGACGCGGTAGATGCCGCGCTCGGTGAATGTCAGCACGTCGATTGCGCCCGGCGATGCGCGCCCGGTGACGCCGCGATCGGAGAGGTCGAAACCGGCTCGTGTCATGTCGAGGAAGACGTAGTCCGACGTCCCGTTCTTCGCCGTGATCACGGCAGGCGTCAGCGCCGATGTGCCGCGGATCAAGCCGGCGGTGAAGGTGGCGCGGCCATTGTCGTCGGTCGTGGCGGTACCAAGCACCTCGTTATTCTTGGCAAGCAACTGCAGCGCGACACCAGCCATCGGCTTGGCTGATGCAAGCGAACGGGCGAAGACGTTGAGGCCGTCGGTCCCGGCATAGGTCGTCACGCCGATATCGGAGACCACGAACCACTGGGTGGCCTGCGAATTCCATTCCTGGTCCGGCCCGGTCGGCGATGTCGCGGTCAGCACATAGACGCCGGGCTTGCGCTCCGGCAGCGCCTCATCGACGGGGAAGCTGGTGACGACATCCTTGTTCAGGTCATTGGCGATGTCGATCGCACCCTGCCAGACAAGCTCGCCGCTTTCGTCCTCGATCCGCTGGGCGCTATAGCCATCGAGCTGGGTGAGGAACTGCGAGCTGGTCAGCAACGGCGCGATGCCACGATCGCCGATGCGGTAGAGCTTGAGGTTGGCCGAGGCCATGTTGACCGAGACGATCGGGATGCCGCGGCGCGCCGTCGATGGCAGCACGAAGCTGTCGCCGGTGAAGCGGACGCTTGCGGTGCGGTCCTTGACGTAGATATCAAGGCTGACGGGCGCCTCCAAAACCTCGTCGACCGACGAGGGAAGACCGGTGCGGAATGAGATCTTGTAGTTCTCGCCGTGCGTCAGGCCCTCGACGCAGATCTGCCTGTCCTTGGTTTCGAGCGCCTTCGGCGAGGCGCCATTGAGCGTCACGAAGGGGGTATAGTCGGTGGTCTTGACCAACGATTCCGAGAAGGTGACGCATGCGCGCGGGGTGGCGCTGTCGGCATCGACGGTGTGATCCGTGATACGGAAGCCCTGCGTCGACTTCAGCTGCAGGTAGGCGGCCTGGACTTCCTTTGAATTCACCAGCGCCAGGCTTGCCTTATAGGCGTTCAGCGCGGCCCGGTAGTTCGCGTTCTTCTCCAGCGCCACCGCCAGAACCGCAAGCGCATCGGCGCGGCTGGTCGTCGTCCGCGTCAGGTCGTAGCCATTGATGGCGGCGAGCACGGCCTGGGCATAGATCTCGCTGCCATTGTTGTCGTCGGTCTTGACGAAGCTGTCGCCCGCGCGCGCCGTTTCCAGCCACAGATCCGCATTATCGGGCGTGAGCGCGAGCGCGCCCCGGAAGGATTTCAGGGCATCGACGACATTGTTGGCCGTGAGATCGATCCGCGCGTTGGCGATGAGACTGTCGGCGGATTGGCCCTGCTGGTCATCGGCGAGCTCGAGATTGGCNTTGTCGTCGCGCGCCTGTTGCAGCACATCGCCCGAGAGGAAGCCGATGCGAGGTGCTGCCCCGAGGTCCGGCTCCTGACTGCCCGCTGTCTCGACGATCTTGCCGGCGATGGCGCCCGGGAAGGCATTCATCGTCTTGAAGTCGGATTTCAGGAAGCACCAACTAGCCTTGGGGTTATAGGTAAAGGCCTTGCACGACTTGTCGCCAATGCACGAGGCCTTGCACTGGTCGAGCGTGACATTCTGCTCGCTGCGCAGATCAAAGCCGAAATAGTCGGCATCACGCACGGTTTGTATCTGGCGCTTGCTGTCCGCGGAAAAGGCGGGTGAACCAATTAGAGCGGTCGAAAGAACAACGGTTACGGCTGTCAAGAACGCGCGTGCGAACATAGGTTCCCCCCAATATGCTGGCGCCTCATTTGGCGGCAACTCTCCCCACTCGCATCCCTGTTGTCAACTCGGATGGAGCGTCGCCCTGCAGTAAATCTCAATCATGTAACAACACCATCAAGACCGGCTGTGGATCTCTGAGAGAGCATTCGCCACGAGAGGCCGAAATTAGCATTTTGTTAATACTAACAATATCTTAACTGAAAATAAAGCTGTCCCGCGCCGGAACATATCTGTTGCCGAGCCGTTTTCCGTCCGAGTTCTGGTGAAAATGAGTAACAGGGGGCCAAGTATGGGCACCGGCGTTGATTACAGTTCACAGACTGAAAATAGCACCAAGCAGCGCGTCCTGATCGTCGAGGACGAGCTTTTTATAGCCCTTGATCTCGAGGAAACGATAAAAGAGATGGGCTTCGATGTCGCCGGTCTGGCGAATGGTCGCGATCAGGCGCTGCAGCTTGCGCGTGACGCCGATATCGCCTTCGTCGACGTCAACCTCTCGGATGGGCCGACCGGCCCTGAAATCGGCCGCCGTCTGGTGGAGGAATTCGGGGTGACGGTGGTGTTCATGACCGGCAATCCCGAGGCCGTGGCGGACAAGCTAAACGGCGCTCTTGGTGTCGTCACCAAGCCGGCCATGCCCTCGACCGTGCAACGAACGCTGAGAAAAGCAGCGGAACTTCGCCGCGGCTTGAATTAGAAAGGCCGAGTTGCCTCCGCGAAACATAGGATGAGGAGCCTATGAAGGTACCTCATCCCGGAGCACAGAGCGATCAGATAAGACCGGTCAGCAGGCCAACGCCGGCCAGCGCCGCGACACCGCCGGCGGAGCGCGTTACGAAAGCGCCTTGAGCATCACCGGCCCGTGCAATCGCAAATCCCATAGCAAGACCGATGGCGTGCAGCGTGGCCGTCGCGATCATGAAGCCGGCGGCGTAAGACATGCCTGCGGCGGCAGCCGGCATTTCGGAACCATGCGCGTGACCATGGAAAATGGCGAACAGACCAACCAGACCGGCGGCAACGGCAACAGGCGCACGAACGTTAAGCGCGATGACCGCGCCGAGAACGATCACCGAAAGCGCGATCCCGGCTTCAACGAAGGGGATCGAGATACCCATCATGCCGAGCGCTCCGCCCAGGCCCATAACGGCGACGAAGGTGGCCGGCACCATCCAGACGGCACGGCCGCCAAGCTGCCAAGCAACAACGCCGACCATGATCATGGCCAGGATATGGTCGAGCCCGGACATGGGGTGGCTAAAGCCATGCGCAAAGCCGACCGCCTGGCCGGCGCCCGGATGGGCGAATGCAAGCGATGGCGCGAGCACGAGGGCGGCAAGCGCGGCGTTGAATTTGATGCTTTTTGAAAACATGATCGTCCCCATTATTGGTATGCAGTGTTGCGCCGAAAATGACATGGAGAATCAAGGCTTCAAAGCGAAAAAACAGGGAGCACCGTTATTTGACGTAGATGGATTGCCGGCGGTCTTCGCGCCTAGCGTGGCTGCAGCGTACCGAACCAGGCGACGAGGGCCACGACCACGAGCCCCAGCACGACCTCGGTGATGACGCAGATCTTCAGCTGAAGAAGAGAGTGATCTCGAGCAAACTTCGGCACGAAGACATAGCGGTTGATGACCGCAATCAACACCATTGCCGCCACCACCGCGATCTTTGCGCTCAGCAGACGCTGATAGCTGAACGACCAATCCGACGGCACGCCCCCTAGGATAAGCAGCGTGTTCGCGGCGCCTGAGAGAAGCACGAGCGCAACTGCGACATGCCCCGCGGTCGAAAACCGCATGACCGCGACGCGCGCATCGGCCTGCAGCGTGCCGCGTCCAAGCATCGACAGGATCAAGAGGACCGGCACGAGCGCACCCAGCCATGCACCGCCGGACAAAAGATGCGCACCGTCATTGATGCGGTGGAGCACCCTAAGCCAACCGCTGTTCATCGCTGCGTGGCCGCTCAGCGTCAGGCTGAGCAGCAGGAGTGCAGCGAAGACGGCTCGTCCCATTTGCCAATACCTGTACGGAAGAAACACCGTCGCGCCAAGCAGGACCACACCGGCGGCCTGGACCATCCAGGCCGTCCCGACATCCGTCTGGGTCAGCACGGCGCCGAGCATCTCCGGCGTCAGCATATCGGACCACCCGTCGCCGATGATCGCCGTGCGGAGCGGCAGCATGGCAACGGTGGACGCGAACGCGACTGCGATTGCAGCCGCGCTCAACCACCGCAGCCGGTCGCCGACGACACGTGCCAGTTCGGGCGAAACGAGCGCGCAGAGATAGGCGGAGCTACCCCAGATCAGGATGACTG
>JGI25153J46596_10001484_pt1 | contig 13977 bp, 14 predicted proteins | sample AraplaMF_Col_mMF_FD_46596 | JGI IMG/M metagenome (IMG submission 46596)
GGACCTTCCTCGTGCTCTTCGACGCGGACGGTGAGGTAGCGGATGACGTCTTCGGAGATCCGCTCCTGGCGCTCGATCTCGGTGACCGCAGCGGAGGGCGCATCGATGTTCATCAGCACGAAATGTGCCTTGCGATTCTTGTTCATGCGGTAGGTGAGGGAGCGCACGCCCCAGTTCTCGGTCTTGGTGACCTTGCCGCCAAGCCCTTCGACGATGCCCGTCATCTGGGTGGTCAGCTCTTCGACCTGCTGGGTGCTCGCATCCTGACGCGCGAGAAAAACATGCTCATAAAGAGGCATGGGTGTCCTTTCCTGGTGTTGGCGCATCTCCCGGCGGCAAGCCCTTCGAGACCTTCGGAAAGGACTCGATAATGCTCAGAAGGCGGAAGCACGGGACGACGGGCCGACTGGCCCTGCCACATCAAAAACGCCTGGAAGGAGTGATTGCTGAGACCGTCCGTTCAGCTCCCGGCCGGGATCTGCGGATGCGCGGGTTATAAGGATTTTCGCCGCGCTGGCAAGGCTTCCGGGGAGACGGCGGCTTCAGGGTCTTGATTTATTTGTTTGTATAGCATACAACTAGCGGACTGGAGGTAAAATGGCCCCCAACTCCGTCCAAGTGNCCCCTGAGGTGCCCGCCGAGGATCCCAGGCACGCCGCGCGTGCGACNNGGACCGCCGGACGCCAGATGCGTTCGCGCCTTCTCGATGCAGCCAGCCGCCTGTTCCGGGAGCGGGGGCTGGCCGGCACCTCGATCTCGGATATTGCGGCGGCGGCCGACGCCTTTCCCAGCCAGATCACCTATTATTTCCGTACCAAGGAAGCCCTGTTCGTCGAGGCGGCCTGCCGCGAGATGCTGTATCTGGCGCGTGCGACCGAGCAGGCGGCGCTTCGGGCGCGCACGCCGCGGGAATATACCCACGCATTGGCGGAGACCGTGACGGCGACCGATTCCGTGGCCTTCTTTGCCGAGGCCTTGACCCTGACCAGGCGTCGTCAGGACCTCGCGCCGCTGGTCGAGCGCACCATCGAGCGTCTGCACAGCGAAGGTACACGCGCCTATGCCAGCCAGGTCGAACGGCATGGCTGGCGCTCGCTCCGCGCGCCCGAGGAAAGCTCGCGGCGGTTCTGGGCNGTTGCAATCGGCGTCATGGTCGAGGGGCACGCGATGGGGCGCCCGGCCGAGGATTTGTGCCGCGAGATGCTGCGCGTGCTGGGCGATCAGGCCACGACACCGCCCGGCGCCGACACCGCCCGGCTGCGCCTGATCGACGACAGCGCCAAGCCTGACAGGGAGACTTCATCATGACCGCGCTCCGCATGCGTGCCCGCGACTTTCTGGATGAGGATCAACTGATCGCCGTTCGCCAGCGCGTGACGTGGAAGGGCGNCGCCCTGATCGCCCATGCGTGGGCGCTGATCCTGGGTTCGATCGCGCTGGTCGCGTGGTGGCCCAATCCGCTGACCTTTCTGCTCGCGGTCGGCGTCATCGGCTCGCGCCAGCTCGGGCTCGCCATTCTGATGCATGACGGCGCGCACGGGTGCCTGTCGGCAGACGAGAAGCTCAATTTGACGCTCAGCCAGTGGTTTTGCGCCTATCCTATCTTCGCCGAGACGCGCGCCTATCGCCGCTATCACCTGCAGCACCATGCGCGCACGCAGCAGGAGGACGATCCGGATTTGATACTGTCGGCGCCGTTTCCGATCACGCGGATGAGCTATCGGCGCAAGTTCTTCCGCGACATCACCGGGCAGACCGGTTACCAGCAGCGCAAGGCGCAGTTCTTGAATGCGCTCGGGCCGAAGGAATGGCCGCTGGCCCGGCGCGCCGCGCATTTCTGGGAAAAGCTCGGCCCGCAATTCGTCGTCAACGCCGTGCTGTTTGCCGGCCTCGCCGCCGCCGGCGTGTGGTGGGCGTATCCGCTGCTGTGGCTGCTGCCGCTGCTCACCTGGCAGATGGTGATTACCCGGATCCGCAACATCGCCGAGCACGCCGTCGTTCCCGACTCGAACGATCCCCTGCGCAACACCCGCACCACGCGCGCGAACTTCCTGGAGCGGCTGTTCATCGCACCGTATTACGTCAACTACCACCTCGAGCATCATCTGTTGTTCTACGTGCCCTGCTACAACCTGCCGCGTGTGCACCGCATCCTGTCTGAAAGTCGCTACGCGGACAGGATGGAGGTGCAGCCGAACTACGCCGCCGTGCTGCGGATGGCGACCACCAGGCCCGACCATGAGGATCGCCCGGGCAAGCTGGTGAGCATCGCGCGCCGGGCGCGGGCCGACGTGAAGATAGGCGGTGACCAGGCCGCCGGCGGGTTCTAGTTTGACCTCTCGCTCTGCTCGCTCGGGCCAACTTCGCTGGGCGAGCACAGCCGTGAAAGGAGCCGGAGGATGATCGATCTGACGACGTTGGTTACCTACGGGGCGGTTGTGCTCGGCTTTGTATTCATTCCGGGTCCCGCCACGCTCCTCACGGTTGCAAGGGCAACGAGTTCGGGCACCAAGGTGGGTATCTCTACCGGCATCGGGATCGCCGCCGGCGACCTGATCCATACCTTCATGGCGATCGTCGGCATCTCGGCGATCATCGCCGCTTCGGCGCTGCTGTTCAGCATCATCAAATACATTGGCGCGGCGTATCTCGTTTACCTCGGCATCCGTGCAATTCTCGATCGAGCGCCGGCAAATCTGACGGCCGGCGCGCTGCCGATCTCGGCAGGCAAGGCATTCAGGCAGGCCATCCTGGCCGAGGTGCTGAATCCCAAGACGGCGCTTTTCTTCCTGGCATTCCTCCCCCAATTCGTCGTGCCCGAGAACGGATCGGTCATGCTTCAACTGACGATCCTGGGGATTCTTTTTGTTCTGCTCGGGCTCGTCAGCACGGTCGTCTTTGCAGTTTGCGCAGGAGGACTCGGCAGCTTCCTCCGCCGGAATCCCACTGTATTGAAATGGCAGGGCAAGGCGGTTGGCGGCATCTATTGTGCGCTGGGTGTCCGTTTGGCGCTGCAGGAACGCTGAGCCCGCCCCAATTCCCGGCCTTCCCNCGGCGTGCGCCATCCCGCAGCGCGGCTTGACATCCCGGCCTCGGTCAGTGTCTTACGGCCCCATTCTAACGAGGGAGCGCCGATGACGGCTGCATTTACGTTTCCGGGGCAGGGTTCCCAGGCGGTCGGCATGGGCAAGGTCCTGGCGGAGGCCTTCCCGGCCGCGCGGGCGGTGTTCGATGAGGTTGATTCGGCGCTCGGCGAGAAGCTGACCGCCATCATCTGGGATGGCCCGGCCGAGACCCTCCAGCTGACCGAAAATGCCCAGCCGGCCCTGATGGCGGTCTCGATCGCCACGCTGCGGGTGCTCGAAACCGAGGCGGGCTTTTCCGTCGGGCGGCATGCGGCCTTCGTGGCCGGCCATTCGCTTGGCGAATATTCCGCGCTGGCCGCCGCCGGCAGTCTGAGCGTCAGCGATACCGCGCGCCTGCTGCGTACCCGCGGTCTTGCGATGCAAAAAGCCGTGCCGGTCGGCGCCGGCGCGATGGCGGCACTGCTCGGGCTCGACTACGAGGCCGCCATGGCGGTTGCCAGCGAAGCTGCGCAGGGGCAGATCTGCCAGGCTGCCAACGACAATGGCGGCGGCCAGGTCGTGGTGTCCGGCGACAAGGCGGCGGTCGATCGCGCCGTGGAAATCGCCAAGGCCAAGGGCGCCAAGCGCGCGATGCTGTTGCCGGTCTCGGCGCCGTTCCACTGTAAGCTGATGCAGCCCGCGGCCGACGCGATGGCGGAGGCGCTGTCGGGCGTGACGATCAAGGCGCCGGCCTCGCCGCTGGTGTCGAACGTGCTGGCGGCGCCGATCACCGATCCCGACGAAATTCGCCGCCGCCTGATCGAGCAGGTCACCGGCACCGTCCGCTGGCGCGAATCGGTCGCCTACATGGCGGCGCATGGTGTCACGCGGTTCTTCGAAATCGGCGCCGGCAAGGTGCTGAGCGGTCTGGTCAAGCGCATCGCTGACGGTGCCGTCGGCGTGTCGGTCGGCGGACCCAACGATATTGCCGCCGCCAAGGATGCATTGGCAGCTTCGGTCTGAAGCTGCCGGAAGGAGACATTGATGTTCGATTTGACAGGCAGAACGGCGCTGGTCACCGGCGCCACGGGCGGCATCGGCGGGGCGATTGCGCAGGCGTTGCATGGGCAGGGCGCGACGGTNGCGATATCGGGTACGCGTCGCGAGGTGCTGGACTCCTTTGCCGCCAAGCTTGGCGAGCGCGTCCACGTGCTGCCGTGCAACCTCTCCGACAGCGCAGAGGTCGAGGGCCTGGTGCCGGCGGCGGAGGCCGCGATGGGGCAGGTCGATATTCTGATCGCCAACGCCGGCATCACCCGCGACAATCTCTTCGTGCAGCTGCGTGACGAGGATTGGGACGACGTCATCCAGGTCAACCTGACCGCGACCTTCCGTCTTGCCCGCGCTGCAACAAAGCTGATGATGCGCAAGCGCTTCGGCCGGATCATTGCGATCACCTCGATCGTCGGCGTGACCGGCAATCCGGGCCAGGCCAACTACACCGCGTCGAAGGCCGGCATCATCGGCCTGATCAAGACGCTGGGCGCGGAATACGCCAAGCGCAACGTGACCGCCAACTGCATCGCGCCAGGGTTCATCAAGACGCCGATGACCGACGCGCTCAACGACAAGCAGCGCGAGGCCATCCTGGCAAAGGTTCCTGCCGCACGGCTGGGGACGCCGGAGGACATCGCGGGGGCAGCCGTCTATCTCGCCTCGAACGAGGCCGCCTATGTCACCGGTCAGACGATTCACATCAACGGCGGAATGGCCATGATTTGAGCGAGTTATTGCCCCGATCGATGCGGCCAAAGGCCGTTTCGCCGGGGCGGTGGAGGTTGTAGTCAGGGCTTGGGAAGTATGGTAACCGAACCCCCGACGGATGGGCAAACAAGGCCATTGCAGGAATTTGAAACCCTGTATATTGGCGTGGCGACGCCTGCCGTTCGCCGGGGCTTTGTCGGCTACCATCGGGCCGAACCAAGACTATGCGCGATAGCGAAGGAAGTTTAACGACCACGATAGCTCGTAGCGTCTTTATAGCGTCTTGGGGTCGGGTCCAATGGAACAAGCACGAGGTTGAAGATGAGTGAGATTGGCGAGCGGGTTAAGAAGATTGTGGTCGAACACCTCGGCGTTGAACCCGAGAAGGTTGTCGATGGTGCAAGTTTCATCGACGACCTTGGCGCCGACAGTCTCGACACCGTCGAGCTCGTGATGGCATTTGAAGAAGAGTTCGGCTGCGAGATTCCGGATGACGCCGCCGAGACGATTTTGACCGTCGGCGACGCGACGAAGTTTCTCGAGAAGAACGCGAAAAGCTGACGTCCCGGGCGGGTAGAGACAGAGCCGGACGGGCCGTCGTCGAACGGTCCCCCGGTTTCTTGTTTTTGGCTACTGCTTTCCGGCTGGAGTTTTTGAAATGAGGCGGGTTGTCGTCACGGGGCTGGGCATGGTTACGCCGCTCGGCTGCGGCGTTGACACAACGTGGGCGCGCATCCTCGACGGTCAGAGCGGCGCCAAGAAGATCGATACGTTCGAGGTTGCCGACCTCGCGAGCCGGATCGCCTGCATCATTCCGCGCGGCGACGGCTCTGACGGCACCTTCCATCCCGACCAGTGGATGGAGCCGAAGGAACAGCGCAAGGTCGACGACTTCATCATCTTTGCGATGGCCGCGGCACGCCAGGCGCTCGACGACGCCAACTGGCATCCCTCGAACGAAGAAGACAAATGCGCCACCGGCACCCTGATCGGCTCGGGCATCGGTGGCCTGTCCGGCATCGCCGACACGGCGTTGCTTCTGAAGGAACGCGGGCCGCGCCGGGTATCGCCGTTCTTCATCCCGGGGCGGCTGATCAATCTGGCTTCCGGCTATGTCTCGATCGAGCACGGCCTGAAGGGGCCGAATCATTCCGTGGTGACGGCGTGTTCGACCGGCGCGCATGCGATCGGCGACGGCGCGCGCCTCATTGCGCTCGGCGATGCCGATGTGATGGTCGCGGGCGGAACGGAATCGCCGATCTGCCGGCTGGCAATGGCGGGCTTCTGCGCCGCGCGCGCGCTCTCGACCGGCTACAACGAGACGCCGCACAAGGCCTCGCGACCCTATGACAAGGANCGCGATGGATTCGTGATGGGCGAGGGCGCCGGCGTCGTGGTGCTCGAGGAATATGAGCACGCCAAGAAGCGCGGTGCGCGAATCTATTGCGAAGTGGTCGGATACGGCCTGTCGGGTGACGCCTATCACATNACCTCGCCGGCGCCGGATGGCGATGGCGGCTTCCGCAGCATGAGCGCGGCNATCAANCGCGCCGGCATCGCGGTNTCGGATATCGACTATATCAACGCCCATGGTACTTCGACGCAGATCGGCGACGAGATCGAACTCGGCGCCGTGGAACGGCTGCTCGGCAACGCCGCTTCCAAGGTGTCGATGTCGTCGACGAAATCGTCGACCGGGCACCTGCTCGGTGCCGCCGGTGCGATCGAAGCCATTTTCAGTATCCTTGCGATTCGGGATAATATTGCTCCGCCCACTATCAATTTGGAAAACCCGTCGGTGGAAACGGCGATCGATCTGGTGCCGCAGACGGCGCGCAAGCGCGAGATTAACGTCGCACTGTCGAATTCTTTCGGTTTCGGGGGGACCAACGCCTCCGTAATCGTACGGCGTGTGGCTGACTAGCAAGTGTTTAGAACTACTCCACCGTTTTGCCGTATTCGGCGATGACTTCTAGAAGCGGGCGTATGCTATCGGCCGGGCAGGGGATTGCCGGGCCGCGATTGAACCGGCAGGATTCAGGTTGCATCGATGAGTGAGAGGCCGCCCATTTCACCGCGAAGCCCGCGCGCTGCGCTGGAGCCCGAGCAGGTGCCGCCGCCGCCGAAGCGGTCGGAGCGCGCCCGCAATCCTTTTGTGGTGGTCGGCAATGCCATCTTCACCATCCTGATCATTCTGATGATCGGGGCGGGAGCGACCTATTATTACGGCAGGCAGATCCTGGAAACGCCGGGTCCGCTGCAGGAAGACAAGATCGTCAACATTCCGTCGCGGGCCGGCAAGCGCGAGATTGCCGAAGTGCTGGCGCGTGAAGGGGTGATCAACGTCAATCCCTGGGCCTTCATGGGCGGCGTGCTTGCGCTGAAGGCAAGCTCCGATCTCAAGCCGGGCGAATATTCCTTCCAGAAGAACGCCAGCCTGCGCGACGTCATCGCCACCATCGTCGAGGGCAAGGTGGTGCAGCACGCCGTCACGATCCCCGAGGGCCTGACCTCCGAACAGATCGTGACGCGGCTGGTCGACAACGACATCTTCTCCGGCTCGGTGCGGGAAATGCCGCGCGAGGGCACGCTGCTGCCGGAGACCTACAAATTCCCGCGCGGCACCACGCGCGAGCAGGTGATCCACCGCCTGCAACAGAGCCAGAAGCGCGTGCTCGCGGAAATCTGGGAGCGCCGCAATCCCGACGTTCCGGTCCGTTCGCCCGAGCAGCTCATCACGCTGGCCTCGATCATNGAGAAGGAAACCGGNCGGGCCGACGAGCGCAGCCGCGTGGCCGCCGTCTTCACCAACCGCCTGCGGCAGCGGATCAAGCTGCAGTCGGATCCGACCATCATCTACGGCCTGGTCGGCGGCAAGGGAACGCTGGGCCGGCCGATCAAGCGCAGCGAGATCACCCAGCCGTCGCCCTACAACACCTATGTGATCGAGGGCCTGCCGCCCGGACCGATCGCCAATCCGGGCCGCGCCTCGCTCGAAGCAGCCGCCAATCCGGCGCGCACGCGCGACCTGTTCTTCGTGGCCGACGGCACCGGCGGGCACGCCTTCACCGAGACCTACGACGCNCACCAGAAGAACGTCGCCAAGCTGCGGGCGCTTGAAAAGCAGATTCAGAACGACACNGTCGAGCCGTCCGAAGACGCGCCGCCNCCGACGGCCGCCGGNGCCCCGGCGGATAACAATCCAACCGCGACGACGCGGCCTTCGGCGCCGGCGAAAAAGCCGCCCGCCCGTCCAGCGGCGCCAGCCACCGCGCCGGCCCGGCAGGGGGCCGCGCAGTCGACCACGACGCCGCCGGTCGTGCAGCGCTGACGCCGGCCGGCCCGCGCCGGCGTTGCTGCCACGGCCGGAACGCAATTCCACTTTGGCGGAAATCGGCTTAAGGTCGCGCCGATCTTTCGAGTCTTGAAATCCCTGTCTTTCGGAGAGTGTGACGCGATGGCGCTATCGAGCATGACCGGTTTTGCCCGGAGTCACGGCGCCAGCGGGCCCTACACGTTCGAATGGGAACTGAAGTCGGTCAATGCCAAGGGCTTTGACCTGCGTTTGCGCCTGCCGCCCGGTTGGGACGAGGTGGAGGCGTTTGCCAAAAAACGCGCCGCCGAGGTGCTNTCGCGCGGCACGGTTTANGCCAACCTCAACGTCAAGCGCGCCAACGCCGTCTCGACCATCCGCATCAATGAAGACGTGCTCGCTTCGGTTGTGAAGGTCGCGGGTGAGCTCGCCGGCAAAATCGACGCGGTCGCGCCGAGCATNGACGGGCTGCTCGGCATCAAGGGCGTCATCGAGGTCGTCGANCCCGAAAGCGACGAGGCCGAAGACAAGGCGGCGCGGGACGCGGCCGTCACNGCCTTCGAACAGGCGCTCGGCAACCTCGTCGAGATGCGCCGCCGCGAGGGCGTGACGCTCGGGCAGATCTTGATCCAGCGCATGGATGAAATCGAGCGGCTGGCGAAAAAGGCCGAGGCTGCCCCCGGCCGCAAGCCGGAGGCGATCCGGGCGCGCCTNGCCGAGCAGGTGGCGGCGCTATTGGAAACGTCCGAGCGCTTCGATCCGGACCGGCTCCATCAGGAAGCGATCATGATCGCGACCAAGGCCGACATCCGCGAAGAGCTCGACCGCATCGCCTCGCATGTCGCGCAGGCCCGCGAGATGATCGGCAAGGGTGGCCCGGTCGGGCGGCGGCTGGATTTCCTCGCCCAGGAATTCAACCGCGAGGTCAATACCTGCTGCTCCAAGTCGAACGATCTGGAATTGACCCAGACCGGCCTCGAAATGAAAAACGTGGTCGAGCAGTTCCGCGAGCAGGTCCAGAATCTGGAGTGAAGGATGGCGGCTTCCGGTTTCGATGGAGTTGAACGGCGCGGGCTGATGTTCGTGCTGTCGTCGCCCTCGGGCGCGGGCAAGACGACGCTGTCGCGTCTCTTGATCGAGCGGATGCCGGGGCTGAAAATGTCGGTGTCCGCCACCACGCGGCCGATGCGGCCGGGCGAGGTCGATGGAAAGGATTATTTCTTCGTCGACAAGGCCAGGTTCGAGGCGATGGTCGCCCAGGGCGAACTGCTGGAATGGGCGACCGTGTTCGACAACCGCTACGGCACGCCGCGCGCGCCGGTCGAGGCGGCGCTGACGGCCGGGCAGGACGTGCTGTTCGACATCGACTGGCAGGGCACGCAGCAATTGCGCGAAAAGGCCCGCGCCGACGTCGTCAGCGTCTTCATCCTGCCGCCCTCGGCCGCCGATCTCGAGAAGCGGCTGCACACGCGGGCGCAGGATTCCGACGAGGTGATTCGCGGGCGCATGAGCCGCGCCACCCATGAGCTCAGNCACTGGGCGGAATACGACTACATCGTCGTCAACCAGAACGTCGATGACGCGTTTGCCGAGGTGCAGTCGATCCTCAAGGCCGAGCGGCTCAAACGTGAGCGCCGCACCGGCCTGACCGAATTCGTGCGCACGCTGCAGCGCCAGCTCGAGAAATAGCCGCCGCTCCAGGCTCCGTCAGCTCTGCGCGCTGCGCGCGAGGCGGGCCAGCATTTCCGTGACCTGCTGTTCGCGCTCCCGCTCCTGCGGCGCCTGGCGCCGATTGGCGGGCGCGTAGGACTCCTGCGTCGCGCGCGGCCGTTCGCGCGGCACGCGGATCCGTTCCTGGGCCGCCCGTTCCTGAGCCGCCCGGTCTTGGGGGGCACGTTCCTGGGGGGCACGTTCCTGGGGGGCGCGTTCCTGGAATGGCCGGTCCTGGAATGGCCGATCCTTGAAGCCACGATCCTGGAATGCGTGGTCGCGCGGGGCGCGCGCGGGCTGCATGCCGGCGGCGCGCCGCAGCTTGGCGTCCTCATCGTGATACATCGGCTGCGGTGCCCGCTTCTTGACGCGGGCGGAATCCCACATCGCGCGCCGCTTGCGCCGCATCGCGCGGCGGGCGCGCATCCGTCCGATCCTGACGATCGCGCTGACCGTGAGGCCGGCGAGCGCGAGGGCGGCAGCCATCACCAGAAGCAGCTTCTGCAGCGAGGCGGTCGGCTTTGCCGGTTCGGCCGCGACGGCCGCGATCTGCTCCGGCGTGGGCTGCTGCTGAATGTAATCGGCCTGCGGCTGCTGCGGCTCGACAGGCGCGGTGGCGGCCGCCGCCATCTGGATGGGGGCCGGGCTGGCCGATGCGCTTGCGGCGGGGGCGTCGTTCCAACGCATGCTGGACAGCGGCGCGGGCGCCAGCACGTTCGGCATCACCGCGCGCTGATTGCTCTGCACGGCTGGCGCAGGCGCTGCGGCAATCGACCGTGTCTCTGCCCTGACCGGCTCGGCGCGGGGCTGCTGGGCAACATATTCGGCGCGCGCTTCGGCGAATTTGCGCGTCCGCGCGGCGTCAGCCGAAGGCGGCGTTGCAGGTGCGGATTCCGGCGGTGCGGCGCGTGCGAACTTGTCGTCGGCCTTCTCGCTTTCCTCGCGCAGATACCAGCACTGGCGCTTGGTGACGCGGTCGAGGCGATAGTACCAATGGCTGCCCTCGGGCGTCGCGCCGCTCGGCGCCGACAGGCAGCTGTCCGCGACCTGGGCGAGCTGCATCGGGGCTTCCGCTGCGCGTTCTGTCGCTTGCGCCCGCAGATCCGTCACGGTGGCGAGGTTTGTTCCTGCCACGACACCGGCAAACAGCACCGGGACGAAATTCACGGAACACTTCGACATCTGCAACCCCGGACACGCAACGCAACGCGACGCTTGATGCCGCCAATCTGGTCAGAGACTTGGGTGGCAATGAGCCGCGATTTTGGAGCGGATGGGGTATAATTGCGGCTGCCGCATCGCCGCAATTTGGGCAGGCTAAGGCCATGTAATATCGCCGGAAAATCGGGGCATTTCGGCCCGCCTGGACGGGCTATTGTTTAGAAGCGGTCCAGCGTCCGGTGCAGCCNTCCGATCGCACGAACGAGCCGGAGCCGGTACGGCCNGAGAATCGCCCCGTGCTGGTCCAGCTCAAGCCCTGGACCGAGCCGCCGGTGCGCGTCGCACCGTTCGGGCTGACCGAGCCAGAGCTCAATTCGCCCGAAATCCTTCCACCCGAGATGACGAATCGCTCGCTCGCGCTACCGCAGGGTGTGCCGACGGCAACGGAAACCCATGTGCCGTCGAAATTCGCGCCGGCGCCGCCGCCTTCGCCGCCGCTCTTGCGCGAGGCGCGGCGCGGTTCGTCCGCCTCCGGCTTGGCCCGCCGCGCCGGCTTTGAAGGTTCGACGGCGCGCGGCGCTTCGCGCGAGCCGGACAGCGATTTCTCATCATTGCCGATGCTGCCGCCGGCGCTGCCGGACTGCGCCATCGCCCCGCTGGCTGGAAACGCAGCCGCCACCAGCCATGCGAGGAGGGCAATTTTCGTCACCCGTTGAATTGCGTCCGGCATAATGATTTGTTCCCAATATTCTTCTCAAATATTCCGATGCGGCACCGAAGCGCTACTGCTTGGCCGCCGTCCATCTTCCGGTGCAGCCGTCCGATTGCCTAAATGTCCCGCCGCCGGTGCGGCCGGAAAGACGGCCGGTGGTGATGACCGTGATACCCTGGTCGGTGGATGTGCCGTACACCGTTCCGTCCGGACTGACCGTGCCTCGCGCTTTCTGGCCAATGATCTTGCCGCTGGTGACGACGACCGCATTGCTGCTGGTGCCCTGGCAGGTGACGCCGACCGCGCTGACGATCCACGCGCCGTCGAAATTGTTGCCGCCACCACCGCCTTTTCGCGAGGCGCGGCGCGGTTCGTCCGGCTCGGGCTGGTTGCGTCGCGCCGGCCTTGCGGCTTCGGGTGCGTGTGGCGCCTCGCGCGAACCGGACAGCGATTTTTCCTCATTGCCGATGCTGCCGCCGGCGCTGCCGGATTGCGCATAGGCAGGGCCGGAGCCGCACACGAGCGCGATCAAGAGGGCGGAGACGGCGATGCGGGTCGAGCGTTGGACGGCGTTTTGCATGAGCAGGCAATTCCAATATCGCGAACAACAAATTTCAGAACATGTTTCAACTGCGTTGAATCATGCTCGTCGGTTATCTCTTTGTTTTGAGCATGATCTTTTCGGAAAACCGGTATCCACTTTTCCGGATCATGCCCTAGCGGCCTGATCCATCGGCACAGACCGCGCCAATAATGCGGCAAGATTTGCCAGTCTTTCCGCACTCGTCAAGCGCGGCGTCCCGGGCGCGCTGGACGGTGTCGCGCTGAACCAGCGACCAGGATTTTCCCGAAATCGCGAACGCGCCGCAGCGCGAGCCGTAGAAGCTCAGCTCCATCGGGCATTTGCTGGCGCCGCAATTGTTGCGCGCATCGTCGATCGCCGCGCGGCGCGAGGCGTGATTCCAGGACATGCCCCATTTGTCGCTGTCGGGCCCGTAGACGATCGAGCCCCACGGCTTCAAGTCTTCCATCTTGCGCAGCCGCGTCAGCACCCCCTCGGTGGCTTCGCCCGATGGCGTCATCCTGACCTTTTCCTGAAACTTGGCGATCGCCACGCGCATGCCGTTCCTGCTGTCGAGCGGCTCCGGATCGTAATTGAGCTCGAACAGGCGGTCGCTCAATTCGCGCAGCAGGACAGGGTCCTTGATCGGGATGCGATCGGGATCGGGGCGCAGCGTCGAGGCCAGCGGCTCCGGCTGCGGCGCGACCGCGGCGAGCTGCTGCGTTGCCGGGGCGGGGGGCACGAAATAGAAATTGCCGTCGATCGGCGAGGACGACACCCAGGGCTGCTGCGATCCGCCGGTCTGGCGCTTCACGGCAAGGCCGACCTGGTTGAAGGTCTGGAAGATGTCGAGCCCGGCCTGCTTGATCGTCGTGGCCAGCGCTTTCGTATAGGGGCTGTGACCATCGGCGCCGTCGAGCGCGACATTGCCGGGCTGGGTCGCGTAGGAGATCAGCGTGCCCTCCGGCGCGCGCATCTGCGCCAGGCCGCCGTCGGAAGCGCGCAGGCCGCGCGCGCCGAACGGATTGTTGCGGCAAGCATCGAGGATCACCATGTTGAGCCGCGTGCCCGAGCCCTGCATCTGCCGCAGCACGAGGTTGACGTCGACCATCTGGAAATCGACGTCGGCCTCGCGCACGGGATTGGCGCCGACAGGCACGAGATAGTTCGATCCGGAGACCTGCACGCCGTGGCCGGCGTAATAGAACAGCGCGACGTCGGCGCCCTGCACCTGGCGGCCGAAATTCTGCACGGCGATGTCCATCGCCGGCTTGTCGAGATCGAGCTGGGCGCGGCCGCCGATCAGCGTGAAGCCGAGACCTGACAGCGTCTCCGCCATCAGCGCCGCATCGTTGCGGGGATTATCGAGCCGGGTGACGTTCTGATAGGCGGAGTTGCCGACGACAAGTGCGACGCGCTTGTCGGCCATGGCCGGCGCGGCGAGGGCGACCGCCAGCCATGATGCCAGCGCCGCGACTTTCCAGATTGTCCTGCCGAAAGCCCCGCGCATTCCGATTCAACCCCCGCCAGATCGTTTGAGATTATCAGGTGGCTCGCCGGGCGAAAAGCAGCGCGGCCGTTTCCATGCCGTCGTGGCCGGGCTTGTCCCGGCCATCCACGTTCTTCTCTTAACATGGAGGCCAGGACGTGGAGGCCCGGGACAAGCCCGGGCATGACGCGTTTGGCGTTC
>JGI25153J46596_10001502_pt1 | contig 13913 bp, 10 predicted proteins | sample AraplaMF_Col_mMF_FD_46596 | JGI IMG/M metagenome (IMG submission 46596)
TCCTTCTGCTCCTTCCACCATTTCAGCTCGTCTTCGCGGTTGCCCATGATGATGATCGGCATCTTCCGATCGGTCGCGGCAATCGCCTGTGCGGCGCCATAACCGTCGCCGCCCTGCGTCACCACGCCGGCGATGTCGGGCAGGCTCGGCAGAATGCCGGCAACAGCCTTCTGCGCCACGTCCTGCGCCCAGTCGCCGTGAACGGAGCCAACAATCTTGAACTGCGGGAACTGCTTGACGCCCTCGTGAATGCCGGCCGAGATCTCGTCGTCGACGAAGACACCGGCAAGGCCGCGGATCTCGAGCAGGTTGCCGCCGTCCGGAATCTTCTTCGACAGGTACTCGACTTCGCTGCGGCCCATTTCCTTGAAGTTGACGGCGATGCGCCAGGCGCAGGGTTCGGTCACGATGCCGTCGAAGGAAACGACGGTGATGCCGGCGTCGCAGGCTTCCTTGACCGCACCGTTCAGCGCCGTCGGCGAGGCGGCGTTCAGCACGATGGCGTCATAGCCCTGCAGGATCATGTTCTGGATCTGCGCGGCCTGCTCCGTCGCCTGGTTCTCGGCGGTGGTGAAGGGGTCGGCTGCGGCAACGGTGCCGGCCTTCACGGCCTCGCCCGTCACCTTGCCCCAGCTCGTCAGCATGGCCTGGCGCCACGAGTTGCCGGCATAGTTGTTGGAAAGGGCGATTTTCTTGGCCGACGTGTCGGCAAAGGCGGAAACGGGCATCGCGGCGCAAGCAATAGCGGCCGATGCCAGAAGCATCTTGCGGATTGTCATGTCTTCCTCCCTGATGATCGCGCCGGCGGCGGATCGCTTCACTCCTGCCGGCCCAATCGGGCCCGAGTGAAAATTGTTCTTGCACTGAGCTTCCTCCTCTCAGTAAGGGCAGGATGCGGGAGATCGATCGGCCTGTACAGTGTCAAGGCGGCAAGTCGTTTGCGGGTTTTGCGCAACAAGCTGCGGGTTTACGCAAGACGGCGGCCCTTCCGCGGGCGCTTACTGGGAAGGGATCGCGGCGGGTTGAGGAGCCTGCTGNCATCTCGGGGAGGAACTGACGATGCTGCATCTTTCACCCGCAGCCATGTTCGACCACTATCTCGGCATTTCCCGGCTGCTCGCGGGCCAGCTCGATTTCCGCTCGGCCATCCGTTCCGTCGCCGCCGAGGTCGCCCATATCATCCCGCACGACCATCTCGATGTCTGCGTGCTGCTGGAGGGCGGCAATTACCACACGGCCTACGAGACGGGGATCGAGACCGCCTGGGGCGATCTGGCCGGCGCGCCCGTCGTCAACAGCCCCATCCGCTCGCTGCTCCGGGGCGAGGTGGACTTTCTGCTGGCGGACGACGCCATGACGGATCCGCGTTTCCACTTCGAGGGTGCGTTCAAGCGGCCGATCGTCGAACAATCGCTGAGGAGCCGCCTGCATGTGCCGATGAAGGTGCAGGGCACGATCATCGCGGCACTGTCCTGTTCGTCGCACCGGGCGGGCGTCTATACGATGGAGGATATTGAACGCGCCCGCATCATCGCCGACCTGCTGACGCCCTATTTCTTCGCGCTGCAGGCGGCCGAGCAGGCGCAACGCTCGGCCATCGTCGAGGCCGAAGCCCGCGCCCGCGAGGAGGGATTGCGGCAAGGNGCGCTGAAGCTTACCGAAGCCCTGGAGCAGGAACGCCANCGCATCGGCATGGACCTGCACGACCAGACGCTTGCCGACCTGACGCGGCTTGCCCGGCGNATCGATCGGCTGTCGCGCAACGGCGAAGTGGCGTCCGAGGCACTGGAGCCCGTTTCCCGTTCACTCCAGCATTGCATGCAGGATCTGCGGCAGATCATCGAGCAGGCGAAACCCTCCGTGCTCCAGCTCTTCGGCCTCGCCCAGGCGATCGAGCATCATCTCGACCGGTCGACCCGCGACACCGGATCGGCCATCGAATGGGGCCTCGTCGACGAGACCCACGGCGCGTTGGAACGACTGGAGCCGACCGTCAGCGTCGCGCTGTTTCGCATCGCCCAGGAAGCGATCAACAATGCGGTGCGCCATGCCGCTCCGCTCACCGTCACGGTGCGGCTCGAGGCCGACGACGAACGGCTGTCGATCGAAATCTTTGACGACGGAACCGGGCTCGCCAAGGCGCGGGGACGGATCGGCGGCGGCATCGACAATATGAAGACCCGGGCGCGGCTGATTTCGGCGCGCTTCACCACCGGGCCTGGCCACAACAATCGCGGCACCGTGGTGCGTGTCGTGCTGCCGCTTGGCCCACACGACCCGGCGAACGGGCCAAACTGAGGAGAAGGGCACGATGAAAGTTCTGATCGTCGAGGACGACCCGCTGCACCGGTCCTATCTGCACGAGGCCGTCAACGCGGCCCTGCCGGAATGCGACACGGTGATCGAGGCGGAGAACGGAACCGTCGGCGAGAAGCTCGCCCGCGACCACAAGTCGGCACATATCGTCATGGACCTGCAGATGGCGAACCGCAACGGCATCGAGGCGGCGCGCACCATCTGGAAGGAGCGGCCGGAGACCCGCATCCTGTTCTGGTCGAATTATTCGGACGAGGCCTATGTGCGCGGCGTCTCGCGCATCGTGCCGGATGGCGCCGCCTATGGCTATGTGCTGAAATCCGCCTCCGACGAGCGGCTGAAGCTTGCGCTGCGTTCGATCTTCATCGAGAGCCAGTGCGTCATCGACCGCGAGGTGCGGGGCCTGCAGCAGAAGAGCCTCGGCCAGACGAACGGCTTCACCGATTCCGAATATGAGATCCTCGTCGATATCGCGCTCGGCCTCACCGACCGGGCCATCGCCAAACGCCGGGGTCTGTCGCTGCGCAGCGTGCAGAACCGCCTGCAACAGCTCTACGACAAGCTCGACGTCTACCAGAGCGCCGGCGACGACCACGAGGACGGCCGCTTCAATCTGCGCGCCCGCGCCGTCACCGTCGCTTTCCTGCGCAAACTGCTGAATTACAGCGCACTGGAGCGGGCGGAGGCAGAGCTGCAGGAGTGGCTTGACGGAAAGTAGTGTCCCCGCGGCGNCTGCCTTTCACGGCGCATGCGCCAGCGCGATCGCGTCGGCAGCTTCCTCGCAACGATCCACAAGCGTGCTGGTCGCCACGCGAATATGANTGCTGGGCAGGACGGAGAATTTGCTGCCCGGATTGACGGCGATATTGCGTGCGGCGAGCGTCACCATCGCGAATGGTTCGGAGACGACGGGCACCCACAGGCACAGGCCCTGGCCTGGCGGTATCGCCATTCCCCGTTCGCAGAGTGCGTCGGCAAGAGCGTCGCGCCTCTGCTGATAGATCGCGCGCGCCNCGCCGATGAGCCGCCAGGTTGCNGGATCGCGCAACAGCCAGGCGGCGGCACTCTGCAGGATGCGGCTGGTCCAGCCGGCGCTGAAGGAACGGTAGGACTGGATCTGGTCGACGATCGGCGCGGAGCTCGACAGGACGGCGAGACGCAGATCCGGACCGAGGCTTTTCGAGAGTGAGACGATATGGATCGTCCGCTCCGCAAATCGGCCACCCAGCGAATGCGGAGGCGCTGCCGACACGTCGCCGACGCCNTCGTCCTCGATGACAAGCGTATCGCTGCCTTCCAGCACATCTCCGAGNTGATNGAGGCGGGATGCACTGACCGTCGTGCCGGTCACGGAATGCAGCCGCGGCTGGAACAGGAAGGCCGCCGGNCGTTGCTGCAANGCNTCGCGCAGCGAATCCGGCAAGGGGCCGTCGCCGTCGCAGGCGACGGGGATGATTTTTACCCCGAGATCTTCCAGGATATCGAGCAGCCGCATCGCGGTCGGATGTTCGATCGCGACNGACGAACCCGGAGAGACCAGCGCATGCAACACCGTATAGACGGCNTTGTAGCCGCCATTGGTGGCCAGAAAGGCTTCCGCCTCATNGGGCCATCGCACAGAAACGGCGTCCTTCAGNTCCGGCACGATACGNCTGCGCTCATAGCTGTTGAGGTCGGCGGCTGACGCGCCATAGGCCATTGCTTCGGAAAGGCGGGGAAGAAGTGCAGCATCCGGCCCGGCCAAGGTGAGGTCGAGCACACCAGCGGCATAATTTCCCGAACTCGCAAGACGCTCCGGCCTGGCGACAAAGCGGTCGCCGCTGACCCAGGTGCCGTTTCGCCCCCGGCCGCTGATAATTTTCTGTCGCCGCAATTCACTCCAGGCCTGGGAGATCGTCGCTGGGCTGACATGCAATTCGTAGGCGATATCGCGGATCGCCGGCATGCGCGTGCCGACCGGCAGGGCACCGGCGCGGATCAGTGCACTCGTTTCGAGGGCAATCCCCCGCATGCTGCGATCGGCTATTTTTTCGGCAAACCAGGAGGCTTCGATCGTATCGCCCATTTTTCTCTCACTTTAAATGTTCAATAACGTAATAACATTTGTACTCANCATTTTGAACATTTAATTTCCCGCTCGTCGAGCCATTTCAGTGAGTTTTTGCATGCCTGTGACGCTTCGCATCGCCCTNAGAGACTGGGATTACATGACGCCGCTTGTTCTCGGCGATGTCAGTTCGTCCCGTCTCGACATCAAAGTGGATCGCGTCGGCACGCTGGTCTCCAGCCTTGGCGATGACCAGGCTCATGACGCCGCGGAAATGTCCTTCAGCCGCTATTCGCAGATGCGTCATGACGGCGATGATCGGATATTCGGCATGCCGAACTTCATCATGCGCNGCTTCCGCCATCGCTGCATCATNACCGCCAAGGGCAGCCCGATCCGCACGCTGTCCGATTTGGCCGGCAAGAAGATCGGGGTGACTGGCTGGCGCGATTCCGGAAATACATGGACCCGGGCCGCGCTGCGCCGCGAAGGCGTCGGAGTCGAGGATGCCATGTGGTATGCCGGACGCCTGACGGAGGCCCATCCGATCGCCGACCGGCTCGATGGTTTTGGACGGCCNGGCCGCATCGAGGCGGNCCCCGGCGAGCGCCCGATGGTCGATCTCTTGCTGGATGGCGGGCTGGATGCCGTCTTCACGCCTTTCATGCCGAAGGGTTTTTTCGAGCAGGAATCGCCCCTGCGCCAAGTGCTGGATGATTTCCGCGCCGCTGAAGTCGCCTACTTCCACGAGGTCGGTTACGTCCCGGGCATGCATCTGATCGGCTTCAAGGCTGATATCGTCAGGGAGCATCCCTGGATCATGGATGAACTCAGCGGGCTGATCGACGAGTCCCAGCGTCTCTGGCTGGAGAAGCGTGAGAAATATGCCGACACCACGCCCTGGATGATCGACGAATTGCGCCGCTGCGCGGCCGACCTGCCGCCGAACTGGAACGTCAGCGGGTTTGCCGAGAACGAGGCGATGATCGCCGACTTTGCCGAGGAGCTTTACGAACAGAAGATCATGCCGCGCCGTTTGACGCCCGCCGAGCTGTTTCCGTGGCACGCCAAGGCCCGGTGAACGAGGCCAGCGAAACTCCCTCACAGGCCTCGACGTTGAATTAACATTTTCGCAAAACCAAAAAAGGGGAATGACATGCATTCGAAACTGATCGCCTCCGCCGCCCTGATGGGCTTGATGATGACGACGTCGGTCTTCGCCGAGGAGTCCGCCGTCGCCAAGCAGACCGTCAACGACGCGCTTCGCGCTCGCCTGCCGGAGAAGATCCGCACGGACGGCAAGATGATCTCCGTCAACAACGGTTCTTTTCCTCCCTATGAGATCGTCACCGGCACGGAACTGACCGGCGCCAGCGCCGATCTGACCGATGCGATCGGCCAGATGCTCGGCGTCACGATCGAGCACGAAACTGTCAGCGGACTGACCGCATTGCTCGCCGGCATCAATTCCGGCCGATACCAGTTCGCCTTCGGTCCGATCGGTGACTTCAAGACCCGTGAAGAGGCCAATGACTTCGTCGACTGGGTTCAGGAATACGTGGTCTTCTCCGTCCAGAAAGGCAATCCGAAGGCCATCGCTTCGCTCGACAGCGCCTGCGGCAATCGCATCGCCGTCATGGCCGGCGGCTCCGCCGAAAAGGTGATCCAGGCTCAGGTCGAAAAGTGCAAGACGGCGGGCAAGCCAGCGCCCGAAGTGCAGTCCTATACCGACCAGCCGAGCTCGATCCTGGCGGTCCGCTCCAAACGCGCCGATGCCTTCTTCTCGTCGCAGGCACCGTTGACCTATTTCGTGTCTCAGGCAAACGGCCAGCTGGAACTGAGCGGCGTCGGCCAGAAGAACGGCTTCGACGACCTCTATCAGGGCGCCGTCGTGCCGAAAGGCTCGCCGCTCGGCCCCGTTTTGCTCGACTCGATCAAGGCGTTGATGGATAACGGCACCTATGCCGCCATCATGAAGAAGTGGGGTCTTGAGAACAACATGATCAAGCAGCCCGGCCTCAATCTTGGTGGAGCCCTGCCGAAATGAGCAATCACGGCGTGACTGCCGCATCGCCTTCGGGCGGTGCGGACTTCCGGGATGTTGCCCACGCCCACAAGCCCTTTCGAACGGGTCGGCTCGTCCTATGGATGGCCGTGCTCCTCATTGCCGCGAACTTCCTGTGGATCGTCGCCCATAACGAGAATTTCGGCTGGCCCGTCGTCGCGGCCTATTTCTTCGATCCGACTGTCATCAGCGGCCTCTATGTCAGCCTGGGTCTGACTGTGATCGCCATGGCCATCGGCATCGTTCTCGGCCTCGGGCTGGCAATCGCCCGGCTGTCGAACGACCGGCTCGCAAAGTCGCTGGCATCGCTGTTCATCTGGTTCTTTCGCGGCACGCCGCTCTTGGTGCAACTGATCTTCTGGTACAATCTCTCGACCCTTTTTCCTGAACTTTCGATCGCCATTCCGTTCGGCCCGACGCTGGCGAGCTGGGAGACCAATTCGGTGATCACGCCGATGACGGCGGCGATCGTCGGTCTTGCCTTGAACGAAGCGGCCTATATGGCCGAGATCATTCGCGGCGGCCTGCTCTCGGTCGATCGCGGCCAGTTCGAGACGGCGGAAGCCTTCGGCATGACCAAGGGCAGGGCGCTGTGGCGGATCATCATTCCGCAGGCGATGCGCTCGATCGTGCCGCCGACGGGCAACCAGCTGATCAGCATGATCAAGGCGACCTCGCTCGTCAGCGTCATCGCCATGGCCGATCTGCTCTATTCCGTCCAGTCGATCTACAATCGCACCTTCGAGATCGTGCCGATGCTGCTTGTCGCGGTCCTCTGGTACCTGTTCATCACCTCGATCCTCAATCTCGGCCAGAGCTATATCGAGGCCTATTACGGCCGCAGCGAACGGCGCAACAATGCCGTCGCCGCCAAATCCGAGACCCTTGTCGAGGAGGCAAGCCATTGACCGCCGCCGCGATTGCAAAGCCGCTCGTCAGAGCCCGCAACGTCCACAAGTCCTTCGACCAGCTCGAAGTGCTGAAGGGGATCGACCTCGACGTCATGCCGGGTGAAGTCGTCGTCGTGCTCGGCCCGTCCGGCTCGGGAAAATCGACCTTCCTGCGCTGCATCAACCATCTCGAAGCGATCAATAAAGGGTTCATCGAAGTCGATGGCGAACAGATCGGCTATCGCCTGCGCAAGGACCGGCTGGAAAAGCTGTCCAGCAACAGGATCGCTCATCAGCGGCGCAAGATCGGCATGGTGTTCCAGCAGTTCAATCTCTATCCGCATATGACGGTGCTGCAGAACATCATCGAGGCCCCGGTCGGCGTGCACGGAGAAAGCCGCAAGGCCGCGACCGAGAACGCCATGCGGCTTTTGGAGCGGGTCGGCCTGTCGGAAAAGGCGGGGAGCTATCCCCGCCAGCTCTCCGGCGGTCAGCAGCAGCGCGTCGCCATCGCCCGCGCGCTTGCGATCAAGCCGAAGCTGATGCTGTTCGACGAACCCACCTCTGCGCTCGACCCGGAGCTCGTCGGCGAAGTCCTGTCCACCATGCGCGATCTCGCCAAACAGGGCCTGACCATGATCGTCGTTACCCACGAGATCGGTTTCGCCCGCGAGGCGGCCGATCGGGTGGTGTTCATGGACGGCGGCAATGTCGTCGAGATGGGCAAGCCAGAGGATGTCATCGGCAATCCGCAACATCCCCGGACCCAGGCCTTTCTCGCCCGTTTTCTCTGAGCGATGTCAGTCGGTTGCTTCGACCCTCGGGCCGGAGCAACGGTTCTTTCGATCAATACTGGATGTTTTCATGCCCACGCTCGACAATGCCTATGCCCGCCTTTCCGATTTCGAAGCCATGGAAGCGCAGTTGAAGGCGACCCGCCAGTACCTGCATGCCCATCCGGAACTCTCCTTCGAAGAGGCGGAAACGGCGCGTTATGTCGCAGAAAAGCTGGAAGGCTGGGGTTATGATGTGACCCGCAATGTCGGTGGCCATGGCGTCGTCGCGCGGCTCAGCGCCGGCCGGGGTAACAAGGGCATCGCCATTCGCGCCGATATGGATGCATTGCCGATCATCGAGGCAACCGGACTTCCCTATGCCAGCAGCACGCCCGGCAAGATGCATGCCTGCGGCCATGACGGCCACACCACTGTGCTGCTTGGGGCGGCCGAATATCTTGCCCGCACCCGTCGCTTCAACGGCACGGTGACGCTGATTTTCCAGCCGGCGGAAGAGGCGGGCAAGAATAGCGGCGCCCAGGCGATGATCGCCGACGGCCTGTTCGAGCGGTTTCCGTTCGACGCCATCTTCGGCCTGCACAATCATCCTGGTGCTCCCGAAGGCACCATCCTGCTGCGATCCGGCCCGATGATGGCGGCGTCCGATACCGTCGAGATTACCATCAAGGGCAAGGGCGGCCATGCCTCACGGCCGCACCTGACCATCGATCCGGTGGTCGTGGCGTGCAACCTCGTCGTCTCGCTGCAGACGATCATCTCGCGCAACCTGGATCCAACCCAGACGGCGGTCATCACCGTCGGCACCATCCATGCCGGCGATGCCGTCAACGTCATTCCGGAATATGCCAAGCTCGCCTTGAGCGTGCGCTCCTTCGAACCTGGCATTCGCGATCTCTTACAGGAGCGCATCACCAAGCTTGCCCACTCGGTGGCCGAGGGTCACGGTGCTTTGATCGAGATCGACTATGATCGCGGCAATCCTGTCGTCGTCAACTCGCCTGCCGAGACGGATTTTGCCCGCATCGTCGCGGCCGAACTGATCGGCGAAGACAAGGTCGCGACCTGCCCGCTCATTCCCGGCAGCGAGGATTTTTCACACTTTCTCGAGCATAAGCCGGGCAGCTTCCTGCGCCTCGGCAACGGCATGAATTCCGCCATCCTGCATAGTGCCAAATATGACTTCGCCGATGCCAGCCTGACGGTCGGTGCGGCAATGTGGGCAAGGCTCGCGGAGCGTTACCTCCGGGACGACACCTGAAATCCCGGCTGCCCAGCTTTTACGGCGTCCCATTTGGAGCTTGCACTTTTTTGTAGCGCGAAAGGATTTCCTAGTCCTTTTTCATGCGAGAACATCCCTTCAGGATCTCTCGTCGCAATCCAGGATGCGCAGCATGATTGCCAACTATCACGACGCCGGACTCGACTTGTCCTGCGATCTCGAATTTTACGCCCTGATGGCGGAAAGCTTCGAACGAAGCGTCGGACGCCGCCTGGCGCCGGAGGGCCAAGGGGCCGAATGGCTTTACCACACGTCGCCGGCCGTAGTCCTTGCTCACAACACCGAAGCCGATCCACGCTTCATCTACGCCAACCGTGCGGCCCAGGCCTGCTTTGAATATTCATGGGACGAGTTCATCACTTTGCCGTCGCGTCTTTCCGCAGAGGCGCCGGACCGTGCGGAGCGCGAGAGATTGCTGAATGCCGTGGCAGCCAACGGCTTTATCGCCGACTACCGCGGACTTCGCATCGCCAAGTCAGGGCGGCGTTTCTATATCGAGAAAGCCATCGTCTGGAATCTCGTCGACCGCAACGGACGCCGTCACGGTCAGGCGGCAACGTTCGATTCCTGGCAGGACGAGCAGGTGAGCTGAGCGCTGGTGGTGTTCGACCAGGTTCCTCAACGCCGGCATTCCGTCGCTGTTGGCAGCTGACAATAGCGGACAAGGGACGGTGGCGGCTGGGCAATGCGATGTCGTATATCGCTGAGAGTTAGACAAGCATTGGATAACAGTGCGTTTGTCCAGGATAAGCTTGCCTCGCCAGTTATCGGGAGGCATGGTCTGTCCCTGAACAACGGAATCACGACACTGCGGGCGAAGCCCTTGGCCATGCTGGGAAGCTCGCGGCACATCGTAGACATGGCTGGCTAATGTTTTCCTTTCTGCACAGTTCGGACCTTCATATTGGCAAGCGATTTGGCAATCTTCCGGAGGATTTGAGAGGGCGCCTGCGTGAGGCCCGGCATGGCGTGATCACCAGGCTTGCCAATGCGGCGCGAGAGCATGGGGCGGGCGTTGTCCTGCTGGCGGGCGATACATTCGATACCGAGACGCCGACACCCGCCGTGCTTCGGCAGGCGCTTGGCGAGATGGCCCGGAATACGCCGCTGCGCTGGGTCCTGCTTCCGGGCAATCACGATTCGCTGCTGGCGGACCAGCTCTGGAGCGCGGCGCGCGGCGTGTTGCCCGACAATGTCACTCTGGCGACGGAAGCAGCACCCCTTGCGCTTGGACCTGACGTCGTCCTGCTGCCGGCGCCTTGCACGACCAGGAGGCCGGGCCGCGACCTGACCGAATGGATGACCGGTGCCGACACGCCGGACGGCGCTATCCGCATCGGCCTCGCCCATGGCCCGATCCAGGAATTTTCGGAGGATGCCACGGCCACGAACGTGATTGCGCCGAACCGCGCGGCGTTGGCCGGCCTCGACTATATGGCGCTTGGCGATTGGCACGGATTGGTGGCGGTGGACGCCAGAACATATTACAGCGGCGCTCCCGAGCCGGACCGTTTCAAGCATGACCGGCCAGGGCAGGCGATGGTCGTTTCCATTGCCGGACAGGGGGCGATGCCGACAACGACGGCGGTGACGACCGCCAGCTTTTCCTGGCAGACATTGCAGCTTCCGCTGCTGGCATCGGAAGACGGTGTTGAAGCGCTGAAGGCCGCATTGCCGGAACCGTTCGCGCGGCGACAAACCCTGTTGCGCGTCGCGCTGTCCGGCCGTGCCCGGTTGAACGGGCGGACGGCAATGATCAGCCTGCTGGAGCAGGTCGCGCCGGAATTTGCACATCTGGAGATCGATACCGACCTCCTAGGGACCGATTGCGAGAGCGATGATCTCGAGACCATCGACCGAGCCGGTGCGCTGCGCGATGCTGCGGACTTGCTGCTTGCCGAAAGCCTCGACGAGGCCCGTTCCGGCGACGACAGGACCGTGGCGCGTCAAGCATTAATCCGGCTGTTTTCTTATTGCGAGGCGATCGATCGATGAAACTGACCGCCCTTCGCCTCCACAATGTCAAACGCTTTGCCGGCCGCGGCATATCAGTCGAAGGAATCACCGACGGCGTCAATGTGCTGAGCGCCGCCAACGAACATGGCAAATCAACCTGTTTCGAGGCGCTGCATGCCCTGTTTTTCCAGCCGCACAGCGGCACGCCAAAGAACGTGCAGATGCTGCGTCCCTATAGCGGCGGCAATCCGATCGTCGAGGCCGATATCACGATCGACGCCGGCCGCTACCGCCTGACCAAGCAATTCTATGGCGGACGGCGCGCCAGCGTCACCGATCTCGGCAGCGGTCGGCTCGTCGCTCAGGCCGACGAAGCCGAGGCTTTCATCGGCGATCTCATTTCCGGTGGAACCTCCGGCCCGGCAGGCCTGCTCTGGGTGCGCCAGGGCGTCACCGGCATCGAAAATCGCAGCAAGAGTGAGGAAGAAAACGACAAGCGGGTGCGCGAAAGCCTGCTGTCGTCGGTGCAGGGCGAAGTGGAGGCGCTGACCGGCGGACGGCGCATGTCGGCGGTGCTTGAAGCCTGTGAGGAAGAACTCAATCGCCTGGTCACCGCGACGCTCCGGCCGAAGACCGGAGGCCGCTTTGCCGCCGCTCTCGAGGAGCGTGACCGGCTGCAGGAGGAGGAGGCGCGGCTGGCCAAGGAGGTGGAGATGCTGCACGGCGCGCTCGACCGCCGCCGCTCAGTGCAGGCGAGACTGAACGAGTTGGAAAATCCGGACGAGGAGGCCGGCCGGAAGGCGGCTATTTCCAATGCCGAGGCGGTGCTCGAAGCCGCCAAGCTGCACGAGAGGGAACTCAAGGCGCTCGATGCCGAGGCTGCCTTGGCCGCCAGCCGCCGCGAGGAGGCGCAGCAGGCATATGAGCGCTTCCAGGCCGCATTGAACCGCAGCGGCGAACTCGCGCGGCGTTTCGCCTTGGCGGCGAACGAGCTTTCCAATGCAGCCGAGCGACGCACGGCATCGCTTGTTGAAAGCGAGGCCGCAACGGCGGAGGTGCAGGCGGCCGAAGAAGACGAGCGGGTCAACCGCGAATTACTCGCGCGGCTGGAGGCGGCACTGCGTTCGCGCCACGCCGCCGAGCGTCTGGCCGAGGTTCGTCTGCGTCTCGAACAGGCGGAAGCGGCGCGGCAGCAGATCGAGGACGGGGAGGCGGCGCATGCATTGCTCGCCATTCCAGCCGATGGGATCGAACGGCTCGAAGCGCTGGATCTCAAGATCGTTGGACTGCGCGCAGCCGCCGAAGTCGACCTTCCCACGCTCCGGATCGACTACCTGAAAGACGCCTCCGGATCGGTGAGCATGGACCACCAGCCTTTGCCTGGGGGCGAGGATAGGAGCTTTGCCGGAATGGCGAGGCTCGACATAGCAGGCGTCGGCACCCTGACCATTCATTCCAGCCGGCAGGTTGAGCAGGACGGAGCGCTGGAGACCGCGCAATCCGCCCGCCAAACATTGCTTGCCAAGCTCGGTGTCGACAGTCTGCTCGCGGCGCGGCAGCGCGACATTGCCGCGCGGAGCAAACACGAGGAGCTGGTGCGGGCGCGCCAGCGGCTCGCCGATCTCGCCCCGAAGGGCATCGACGCCCTTCACCTCGACGCCGCCCGATTTGCCGAACTCAGCCAGGGTCCGATCGAACTCGACGCCGACCCGGAAGAGGTGCGCGCCCGTCTCGCGGATGCGACGCGGCGCATCGAACTGGCGCGGAACCGGGCGCGGGAGGCATCGGTGATGCGCACCGAGGCCGGCGAGGCGATATTGCGCGCGCAGACAGAGCACGCCAGGCTTGGTCAGGAACTCGAGGCCATCGAGGCGATCATCGGTCCCGAAGCCGGCCGAAATGCCGTGCAACAGGACCTTGCCGTAAAATTGTCCAGCGCCAAAGAGCGGTTCGATGCGGTCGAGCTCCGGGCCGGACCTTTGCGCCGGACAGCGCGGGACCTCGCAGGCGCAGAGGCCGCCCTTGCCCGGGCGCGCTCGGTTGCCGACGCCGCAGGACGCGAAATTGCCAGGCTTCGCGAGGAGCTTGCCGATCTCGGCGGTCAGATCCGCACCCGCTCGGACAGCGCGGTAGAAGAAAACTGGTTGGAAAGCCGGGATTTGCTTGCAGCGGCGCGCGAGCAGGTGAAGCGTTTCGAGACGGAGGTCGGCGTGCTCGATCGCCTGCGCAAGGCGCTGACGGCGACGCGGGCGGCGGCGCGCGACCTCTATCTCAAGCCGATCATGAACGAACTCGCCCCGCTGCTCGGCCTGCTGTTCGACGATATCTCGATCACCTTCGACGGCGACACGCTGCTACCGCAGATCGTGCGCCGCAACGGCCAGGACGAGGATGTCGATCGGTTGAGCGGCGGCATGCGGGAGCAGCTCTCGGTGCTGACCCGCCTTGCATTCGCCCGGCTGCTTGCCCGCGACGGCCGGCCGGCGCCTGTCATCCTCGACGATGCGCTTGTTTATTCCGACGACGACCGGATCGAGCGGATGTTCGATGCGCTGCACCGCCA
>JGI25153J46596_10001522_pt1 | contig 13801 bp, 9 predicted proteins | sample AraplaMF_Col_mMF_FD_46596 | JGI IMG/M metagenome (IMG submission 46596)
GCCTGAGGGCATGCCGTGAAGACAGTTGCACCAGAACGCCTGGGCAGATTCGCCGACGAGCTCGCAGTCCAGGAAACCACGGCGCGATAACGGCAGGGGACGGTCCGATCGGTGCTCACCGCGCCCGGCCGGGCATCCTGGCTTCTCGGCTGAAATACACTTGCCCAGTGACCGAGAACCTGCCGCCCTGCCCCGAGTGCTCCAGTGCGTACGCCTAGGAGATGGGCCCGCTCCTGGTCTGCCCGGAGTGCGGGCACGAATGGTCACCGGCATCCGCAGAGCCCGCGGGGAACCCCGGGGACCGGGTGATCACGGATGCGGTCGGCAACGTACGTGCCGACGGCGACACGGTGACCGCGGGTCAAGACCTTGAAGGTCAAGGGCAGCCCGACCGGGATCAAGGCGGGCACCAAGGTGCGCAACATCCGCCTCGTCGACGGCGTGGACGGTCACGACATCGACTGCAAGGTCGAGGGATTCGGCCCCCTGCATCTCAAGTCCAGCGTGGTCAAGAAGGCTTGACCCGGTAGCGTGCGGCCGCTCCTACGACGGCGGCGGCACCGGATAACGGGTGTTCGCGCGTCCGAGGGCTGTGGCACGATGCCGCGACGATCTCCAGCTCGCCCATACCAGCCGTCGTTCCCGCAGGTCGGATGGCCCAGAATGCCCAGCCGTCGCTCAGCCTTCCCAGCGGCCTGGAGCTACGCCCCTGGTGCCCCTCCGATGCCGACGTCCTGATGGCCGCTGGCCAGGATCCGGCCATTCGTCAGTGGAACCGTCTGCTGGTGGAAACCCCGCAAGACGCGCGCCGCAGGATCGAGCGCATGCATGAGCGCTGCGGGCGCAGCACTTACGTGTGTGACGTGTGCCGTGTCTGCCCCGCGGGGGTGGGGGCTCGTAGGGGAAGGCGAGGAGTCGTGTCCGAGTTGCTCTGGGCTGTGTGCGTGCCGGAGCAGGGGAGCCGGCCCTGTCTGTTGGGTCCGCGTTGTGTGCGATGGGTTCGGTGAGCCGTCGGTCATGCCAAGTGGTTCAGCAGGGTGTGTGCTTCGTTCCTGGCGGTGGTCACCGCTGACTCGCTGAGTCCGCACAGCCGCAGGCATGACGACGCGATGGCGTCGGTGTCGGCTGCTTCCGGTTCACGGAAACGCCGTATCTGAATGACGACCTCCACCAGCTGGATCAGCAGTTGACCGAGCCGCTCGGCGGGCAGGCTGCCGACGACGCTCTCGGTTGCCGCCAGGGCGCCGAGAGTGCCGTAGCTTTTCTGCAGCCGGCCCCGTTCGGCGCGGAAGGCGTCGAATCGTTCGGCCCGTACTTCCGGCAGTAGGTAGAGCGTGCCGATGTTGTACGGGGTGCGGGACAGGGTGCGTACGTCCGTCGCGGCCACCGCGTAGAGCGCTGCGGCCGCTCTCGCCCGCTCGGGCACCGGTGCCTGGATCCGCTCCACCATCTCCAGGCTTGGCCGCACGGAGGTGGCCAGCAGCTCGGCGAGGATCTCGTCCTTGGTGGTGAAGTGGTAGTAGAGCGAGGCCTGCCTGATGCCCACCCGCTCGGCGATCATGCGGGTGCTGGTGGCGGCGATGCCGCGTTCGACGAAGAGCGCTCCGGCGGCGTCGAGGATCTGTTCCCGGGCAGAGGTGCGAGGGTCGGACGGCGGCGTGTGCCGGGGTCTTCCTTGGCGGGGACGCGTCGTCGTCATGGGCCCATCCTGCCACTCCTGGTGGTGGGCACCCGGCCGTTCCCGGCACGTGGGTGCCCGCCTTGGTGCCTTTGGTCAAGTGGACGTCAGATAGGCACGCCAGCCGCCGAAGTGGGTGATGTCGGGCGCGTTCTCGACGGCGTACGGCTCCACCAGGAAACCGCTGACATGGCGCCCGTCGGCCAGTTCGACGGTGCCGATGGTCATGGGCGCGGGAACGGCGGCGGTCAACGCCCCGAACCCTGCGGCCGGCAGCCGCCAGATCTCGCCCTCGATGGCTGTTCCCGTACCGCCGCCTGCGTGCGTGTCGCCGCCCGTCCCGGCGTGGGCGTCCGGCCCGCCCTCGGCGACTCTGACCAGGCCCGGTTTGGGCGGCTCGGTGGCCAGGGCGTGCAGCCGGTAGCCGCCGGCGGTGCGGGCCGGGCCCACCAGCGTGCCGCCCGCCTGCACCAACTGCGCGTTGAGCGGCTGCCCGGTGAGGTGGGCGCCGACCACGAACAGGTCGAGCCGAGGACTGGCGAACCGCTCGGCCAAGGCGGCCAGGGCGCGGTCGGAGAAGGCCGGGCCGGTGAACATCACGCCGAACGGCAGGCCGTCCACGAACCCGGCGGGAACGGCGAGCGAGGCGTAGTCCAGCAGGTTGGCGAAGTTGGTGAAGCGTCCCATCCGGGCGTTGGCGCCGATCGGGTCGGCCGCCACTTCCTCGAGGGTTGGGTGCCAGGTGGTGGTCGGGGTGAGGAGCGCCGAGCAGCCGTCGAGGGCCGCGTGTCCTGCGGCGCCGAGGGCGGCGAGCCGGGCGGTGTCGGCGGCCCAGTCGGCGGCGGTCTTCTCCCGGCCGGCCAGCACGATGGAGGCGACGCTCGGGTCGAGGTCCGTACCGATCAGGTGGCGGTGCTTGTCCAGGTGCTCGCCCACGGCGGCGTACCGCTCGGCGACGAACGCGCCGCCGTACAGCAGCTGCGCGGCCTGGAGCAGCGGGGTGACGTCGATCTCGACGATCTCCACCCCGGTGCTCGCCAGGCGGGTGACCGCGGCGTCGAAGGCCTCGCGCCAGCCGTCGGCCATGCTCTCCAGGTGCTGCGGAGCCGGGACGGCAACCCTGGGGCGCGCGGGTGGCGGCGGAAGCTGGGTGCCGGTGCGGGAGAGCGGGTCGGCCGGGTGGGGGCCCTCAACGATCTCCGCGGCGATGCGGGCGAGCCGCAGGTCGCGGGCGAAGACGGTCACGCAGTCGAGGGTGTAGCAGGCGGGGACCGCCCCGGTCACGGGCACCAGACCCTTGGTGGGCTTCACCCCGACGATGCCGTTGAGGGCGGCGGGCACCCGCCCGGAGCCGGCCGTGTCGGTGCCGAGCGCGATGTCGGCGATGCCCAGCGCGACCGCGACGGCGGAACCGGAGGACGACCCGCCGGAGATGCGGGCCGGGTCCCAGGCGTTGCGTACCGCGCCGTAGGGGCTGCGGGTGCCTACCAGGCCGGTGGCAAACTGGTCCAGGTTCGTCTTCCCGAGCACTACCGCGCCGGCCGCGCGCAGCCGTGCCACCGCGGGCGCGTCGGCGTCCGGCCGGTAGGCGTACGAGGGCGCGCCCGCGGTCGTGGGCAGGCCGGCCACATCGATGTTGTCCTTGACGGCCGCGGTCAGGCCGGCCAGTGGCAGCGCCGGGTGGATCCGGGCCGCTTCGGCGAGTACTTCGTCGCGGGGCCTGAGGTGGATCCAGATCTCGGGGCGGTCGGCCGACTTGATGCGGTCGTAGGCGGCCTCGACGCGTTCGGCCGGTGTCATGGCGTTCATGCCTTCACCGCCGCGAGGATCTGGCCGGGAGCGACCTGTTCACCGGGCTTGACGTAGATCTCCAGAAGTGTTCCGGTGACGGGGGCGTTCACCTTGGACTCCATTTTCATCGCCTCCAGCGAGAGGATCGGGTCGCCCTCGGCGACGGCGGTGCCCGGCTGCGCGACGGTCTGCCAGACGGTTGCGGTGAACGGCGCGGTGACCGGGACCGCGCCGTCCGGGACGGCGACGGCGTCGGCGGCCGGCGGGTCGGGATCATCGCCCCGGTCGAACTCGCCGGCGGCGCGCCAGCGTTCCTTCTCGGCCTGGAACGCGGCGCTCTGCCGCTCCCGGAAGGCGGCGATGGAGTCGGCGTTGGCGGTCAGGAAGGCGTTGTACTCGGCGATCGAGAAGGTGCCCTCCTCGGTGTCGAAGGCACCGCGGCCGGCGTCGGTCTCGGCGCGCAGTTCGAGCAGTTCCTCCGCGGTGACGGGGTACCACTCGATGCGGTCGAAGAAGCGCAGCGCCCACGGCGAGTCCTGGAACAGGCCGCCCTTGCGAAACCGGTTCCAGATCTGCACGGTGCGGCCGACGAACTGGTACCCGCCGGGACCCTCCATGCCGTAGATGCACAGGTAGGCGCCGCCGATGCCGACGGAGTTCTCCGCGGTCCAGGTGCGGGCCGGGTTGTACTTGGTGGTCACCAGGCGGTGCCGTGGGTCGAGCGGGGTGGCGACGGGGGCGCCGAGATAGACGTCGCCGAGACCGAGCACCAGGTAGGACGCGTCGAAGACCGTGCGGTAGACGTCGTCGGCGGTCTGCAGGCCGTTGACGCGGCGGATGAACTCGATGTTCCACGGGCACCAGGGGGCGTCGTCGCGCACCCCGGCCATGTACCGCTCGATGGCGAGCCGGGTCGCCGGGTCGTCCCAGCTGAGCGGCAGCCGCACCGTGCGGGAGGGCACCACGAGTTCGCTGGTGGGCGGGACCTCGTCCTCCAGTTCGCGCAGCAGGGCGGTGAGGTCACGGGCCCTCAGCCGGTGGGCGTCCGTGTGGATCTGCAGTGAGCGGATGCCCGGGGTGACGTCGACGATGCCGNCGGGTGCGTGCGCGGCGAGGGTCTCCTGGAGGGCGTGCACCCGCATCCGCAGGCCGAGGTCGAGCGCCATGGGGCCGTACTCGACGAGGACGTTGTCGTCGCCGTCCCGGCGGTAGGTGACGCTGGGGCGGACATCGGTGGCCTCCAGGCGGCCCAGCACACCGTCGTCGCCGTCTCCGCCACTGCTGATCAGCGTGGGGGAGGCGCGGTGGGTGCCGAGGGCGGCCGCCTCGGCCTCCTTGACCGGTACGAACCGGACGGTGTCGCCGGGGCGGAGCTGGCCGAGCTTCCACAGTTCGCCGCTGGCGACCACCGCGGGGCAGACGAATCCGCCGAGGGACGGTCCGTCGGGGCCCAGGACGATCGGTGTGTCGCCGGTGAAGTCGAGGGCGCCCACGGCGTACGGCGTGTCGTGGATGTTGGAGGGGTGCAGACCGGCCTCGCCGCCGTCCTGGCGGGCCCATCGCGGTTTGGGTCCGATCAGGCGGATGCCGGTGCGGGCCGAGTTGTGGTGCACCTTGTAGTCGGTGGCGTAGAGGGTGTCGATGTCCTCGCGGGTGAAGAACTCGGGGGCCGCGTGCGGTCCTTCGGTGACACCGATCCGCCAGTGCGGGGTGATCGCGGGACGGCGCTCGGGCGGGGTCGGGCCGCCGGTAGCGGTTTTGGCAGTTCCGGGCCGAAGTACGTCTCCGGCGAGCAGTGCCCGGCCGCCGTGGCCGCCGAAGCCGCCGAGGGTGAAGGTCGAGGCGCTGCCCAGGTATGCGGGTACGTCGATGCCGCCCCGGACGGACACGTAGCTGCGCAGGCCGGGCCCGAGGGACGCGCCGAGGACCAGGGTGGCGCCGGCCGGGACCGGCACCGGCTCCCACAGGGCCGCCCCGGTGCCGTCCACAGTGATCGGGACGGGGGCGCCGGTGACGGCGACCACGGTGGCGGCCGAAAAGCGCAGGGTCAGGCCGCCCGCGGTGACCTCGAGCGCGGGTGCCTCGGCCGGATTGCCGACGGCCAGGTTGGCCTCGGCGAAGGAGACGGGGTCGAAGGGGCCGCTCGGCGGCACGCCCACGTGCCAGTAGCCGAGCCGGCCGGGAAGGTCCTGGACGGTGGTCATCGCTCCCGGCACCAGGACGTCGATGCGCGGCTCGGGGTCGGCGGTGGTGGCGAGCGTGCTGGTGCTGTGTACGGCCTTGCGCACCTCGTCCCGCACGGTCAGCGAGCGCAGCAGACCCAGGTTGGTGACGATGCCGTCGACCCGGCTCGCGGTCAGGGCCTTGCCGAGCAGGTCGAACGCGGTGTCGCGGGTGGCGCCGTGCGCGATCACTTTGGCGAGCATGGGGTCGTAGTACGGCGAGATCTCCGAACCGGTCTCGGCGAAGCCGTCGACGCGGACGCCGGGCATCTCGTCGGTGCCCTGGCCTGGGAGGACCGCCCGGGTGACCAGGCCCGAGGAGGGCAGCGAGTCCTTGCCGGGGTCCTCGGCGTAGACCCGGGCCTCCACGGCATGTCCGGTGGGCGTCCATTCCCGGTCGAAGACCGCGTTGTCGACCCGGCCGTCGCGGGCCAGGGCGAGCATGAGTTCGACGAGGTCGACGCCGTACGCCTCCTCGGTCACCGGGTGCTCGACCTGGAGCCGGGTGTTGACCTCGAGGAAGGCGGCCTCCTCGCGCACCGGGTCGTAGACGAACTCCACGGTCCCCGCGCCGCGGTAGCCGACCGAGGCGAGCAGCCGGCGCGAGGAGTCGTGCAGCAGTGCGCGGACACGGCCGGGCAGGGCCGGGGCCGGGGCCTCCTCGATCACCTTCTGGTTGCGGCGCTGCAGCGAGCAGTCGCGGTCGCCGATGACGGCGATCCGGCCGGTGCCGTCGCCGAAGATCTGCACCTCGACGTGGCGGGCCGGGCGCACCAGGCGCTCCAGGAAAACTCCGGCCGATCCGAAGTTCGACTCGGCGAGCGCCGCGACGCGGGCGAAGGCCTCGCGCACCTCGTCGGCGGTGGCGCAGGCCTGCATGCCGATGCCGCCGCCACCGCCGGTCGCCTTGACCATCACGGGCAGCCCGATCGACTCGGCCGCGGTGACGGCCTCCTCGGCGCTCGCGAGCAGTTCCGTCCCGGTCAGCAGGGGAACTCCGGCCGCCTTGGCCAGGGCGCGGGCGGTGTGTTTCTCGCCGAAGGCGGTGATCTGGTCGGCGGTCGGGCCCGCGAAACGCAGGCCGGCCTCCTCGACGGCACGGGCGAAGGCGGTGTTCTCGGAGAGGAAACCGTAGCCCGGGTGAATGATTCCGGCGCCATGGTCGAGCGCGGCCTCGATGATCGCGTCGCCGCGCAGATACGAGTCGCGGGCGGGGGCCGGACCGAGGCGGACCGCGTGGTCGGCCTCGCGGACGTGCGGGGCGGCCCGGTCGGCGTCGGAGAAGACGGCGACGGTGTCCAGTCCCATCCTTTTCGCGGTGCGGATGACACGGCGGGCTATCTCACCGCGGTTGGCGACGAGAACAGTGGTGGGACGGGTCACGCGGCGCCCTCCGGGGTGCTCGGGTGCTGCGCGGACTGCGGGCTGCCGGAGTCGGGGCTCCCCGGGCTCGCGGGGCTCTGCGGGTCCACGACGATCATCCGCAGCGGGGTCGGGTTGAAGTCGTTGCACGGGTTGTTCATCTGCGGGCAGTTGGACACCAGCACCAGTACGTCCGTCTCGGCGCGCACCGCGACCCGGCGGCCGGGCGCCGACATGCCGTCCACGATGCCCAGCGCGCCGTCCGCCTCGACGGGCACGTTCATGAACCAGTTGAGGTTGGACACGAGGTCCCGAACCCCCAGGCCATGCCGGGCGGCCTCGGCGAGAAAGTTCTCGCGGCAGCCGTGATGGAACATCACGTGATGGCCGTAGCGCAGGCTGTTGGACTCCTTGCCGCAGGCGCCGCCGATGGTGTCCTGTCGGTCGATCTCGTTGGCGACGACGGTCATCAGCGGGCGGCCCTCACTGCTGTGCAGCACGGTGCCGGTGCGCACATAGGCGTTGCCCTGCCAGGCCAGGGTGTCGGGGACGCTGTAGCGCTCCTCGGGGTCGTCGGCGTTGTAGATCAGGCAGTCGGCGGACTGGTTGCCGCCGACGTCGACGATCGTCAGGACGTGTCCCTTCTTCACCACCGCCGACCAGGGCGCGTTGGAGGCCACTGTGTCGTCCAGGACGACGGCGCCCTCCACCAGGCTCGCTCCCCAGTTGAGGGCGGAGCTTTCGGCGTACACGGCGCCGACCGGGACGGTGGAGGAGACGGTGCCGCCCGAGGCGGTGGGGTAGGTGGTCACGGTGTTCTCGGCCTGAGTGGTCGCCATGTCACAGCCCCCGGGCTTCGCAGTAGTCGACGGTGTTGAGGTACGCCCGGTGCAACTCGGGCGTGGCGGTGAACCGCGGCGCGCCGGGGCCGGTCGGGGTGCCTCGCCAGGCGTGCACCCGCAGCGGCCCGACGACGTAGTCGGGGCGCGGGTCCAGCGGGTGGGCGACGTTGGCGACCAGCACCAAAAGGGGCAGTTCCGCGACGAGTTCGACATGCGTGCCCGGGCCCGCGCCGCCCTGCCAGGCGAGGGTGCCGTCCGCCGCGACGCGTACGCCCTGGAAGAAGGAGACGCCGGGCGGCAGGTCGCGCCGGCTCAGGCCGTGCTTGGCGGCCGCCTTGACGAGGAGTCCGCGACCTGACGGGGACGGTCCCTCGGGGCGGGCGTCACCGTACTTGCGTTCGTTCCAGGCGTCGGTGGTGGTGCCGCAGAAGGCGTCGTGCCGACCGGAGGAGTCGCCGGTGATCACGGCCATGACCCGGCCGTCACCGGACAGCAGCGGGTGGTTCTCGCCCAGGTAGGCCTGCCACGGGATCTTCTGGGTGTCGGCGACGTTGAGCCGCTCGACCGGTTCCAGGGCGTTGAAGAGCAGCAGATGGGCGCAGGCGTCACCGGTCGGGTCGTCGAAGCGCAGCCGGGTGCCGCGGGCGAGGACCTTGTGGGTGTAGCCGCCGGGTGCCACGGTCTCCGCCCACACCAGGGCGGCCGGGTCCACCCCCGGCGGGCGGTGCGGGCTGCCCGACGCCGGAAGGTACGGCATCCAGTCGCTGGCCTGTCCGCCTTGGGCACGGGCGTCGTCCCGGGCACTGCGTACGCTGTCGGTCAGGTGCAGCTCTCGGGCGCTGGCGGGGGCCTGCCCGGTGGGCTGCTGCTCGTGGACTGCGGTGGGCTGGTCGGTGGGGTGCGGGCCGTGCGGCGCGGTCGCCGTCGGCCCTTCGGCGGTGGTCATGGGGTGCCCCGTCGTCCCTTCGTCGGTGCGTCGTCGGTGCGTCTGGCGGTGCGTCGCCCAGANCGCCGAGCCGTCAGGCGGGCTCGGCGACGGCCTCGGCAGGTGGCTCGATGTGCGTGTGGGGTACGTGCGTCAGCTCGATCCGGCGGTGCAGCCGGGAGGCCAGGAAGTAGGCGGCACCGACGGCGAGGCTGAGCCCGATGAAGAGCAGAGCGCTCCACCGCAGCCACCAGGTTCCGCCGGTGACGTCGTAGATCTCCGCGCGGGGCCATAGCAGGTTGATCGTCATGCCCGCCTGGTAGAGCACGGCGAGCGTGNTGACCGCGATCCCCCAGCGGCCCAGTGAGAACAGCGGNCGGCCGGTCTCGTCGACGCCGTCCGGGAGCCGGCCGGTGCCCCCGCGCCGGAGCCGGGTGACCAGCAGCGGCAGCGTCACGCCCAGATAGGCCAGGTAGAGCATGGCGATGCAGAGGCTGGAGAGGGCGGTGAAGATCGCCGACTGGCGGATGTTGACCAGGAGCGCGACCGCGGCGCCCACGCCCACCACGATCGACGTGGTGATCGGCGTACCGGTGCGGGCCGAGACCTTGCTGAGGTGCCGGTGGAAGGGCAGGGCGCCCTCGCGCGCCATGGAGTAGATCATCCGTGCCCCGGAGGTCTGCACGGCGAGGGTGCACGCGAACACCGCGACCGCGACGCAGCACAGCAGCAGGCGGCCCAGGACGCCTCCGAGCCGGTCGGTGAGCACCCAGGAAAGTCCGCCGGCGGCCAGGTTTCCGTCGGTCAGGCTCCTGGCGGCCATCAGCCCTGAGAGGATCAGCAGCGCCCCGCCGATGCCCGAGGTGATGAGCGCGCGCAGGATGGTCCGGGGAGTGGTTCGGCGCGGGTTGTGGGTCTCCTCCGCCAGCTCGCCCGCCGAGTCGAAGCCCACCATGACGTATGCCGCCATCAGCGAGGAGGCGAGGAAGGCCCCGGTGTAGCCGCCGTGGCCGGCCCAGCCGGTGTGGTGGGTCACCACCTGGGGGCTCCGCTCGGGCAGGAAGAAGAGCACCAGCACCAGTGCGATCACGCCGACGATCTCGATCGTGACGCCGATGCTGGTGGCGGCGGCCATCTGGCGAACGCCGAGGATGTTCACCACTGTGGTGATCACCAGCAGGAGGCAGCCCAGGAGGACCGCGTTGTGTGCGCCGGTCGGGGAGACGACCGACGGGTCGGCGTGCGGTCCGCCGACAATCTGGAAGCCGGACCAGATGCCCGGCAGCACCGCCTGCGCGGCGATCGCGGCCGCCGCGACGGTGAGGATCTGCCCGATGATCATGATCCAGCCTGTGAACCAGCCCACCGTGGTGCCGGCCAGACGGCTCGACCACTGGTAGACCGCCCCGGAGATGGGCCAGCGCGCCGCCAGTTCGGCGAAGCAGAGCGCGACCAGCATCTGGCCCACGAAGACCAGCGGCCAGGTCCAGAAGAACGCCGCCCCGCCGAGGCCGAAGCCGAGGCCGAAGAGCTGGAAGACGGTAGTGAGGATCGACACGAAGGAGAAGCCCGCGGCGAACGAGGCGAAACTGCCCACTCCGCGGCGCAGCTCCTGCTGGTAGCCGACGGGAGCGGGACTGGCCGTGACGCTGCTGGCGGCGCTTGACCCAGGGGCGAGCTCGGATCGGTTCATCACCGCACCTCCGATCGAGAGTTACCTGTCGGTCGACAGGTAACGCGATGGTGGGGCGGGCCGGTCTCACGGCTGAGTCGCAGACGTTAACGTCCTGTATCCGATGTCGCTAGGAGATCCCCGCATCGTGGGCCGCTCTGGGGGCCCGGAAATCCGGCATAGTCAAACTCCTGGCCAACGGCGACGACTGCTGACCCCGACGAACGCTGCAACGAACTGACCAAGCACGGCGGGGACCGCGGCTGACCGCGGTCAGCTATACGATCCATACGGAGCATCCGCTCGTGGACTGTTCGGCAAGGCCCGGACATTCGACGGCGTGGCCAAGACCTCGCGCAGCCGCTCGATCTCCATCCGCTGGGCGGCGAGCTGGGAGAGGACTCGCTGCCTGAAGTCGGTAAGGCCGTCGATCTGCGCGTCGCGTGCGGCGAGGCGCTCCTTGAGCCCGGCGACCTGTTCCTTGAGGCGTTCGATTTGGGCGGCCCGCGGGGTCCGGGACGACTCCCTGCTCTCGGAGCTCGGCCAGTCGGCGTTCGAACTCCTCCGCCGGGTGCTGGTAGGGCCCCGGCCGTGGCGAGCCGTCGCGGTTCTTCTTGGGGTAGAAGCCCGTGCGGGCGACCCCGGCCTGGGCCGCGAGCGTCTTGATGTCGCACTTGCTGCGCGCGGGAATCTCGCCGGCCAGGAGTCGGTCCATGACCTGTCGAATCGCCGACTCGTTGTCGCGGCGGGTCTCGTCGCTGATGCGTGCCACGTCATGCCCCCGTCGCGACGGCGGTGTCGATCTCGGACAGCACCCGTTCATCACGGGCGAGTTCCGTGGTCAGCCGGGCCTTGCGCTGGTGGCAAGCCAGTTGAGCAGGGATTGTTCACCCAGCCACGGCCATAGCCACCCGGCGAGGCCACCACCAGCCCGATGAGGAATTGCCCCGCGGGTGACAGCTTGGGCTCTCGGCCCCGCTCCCGCACCTGCCACGCTTCTGGGGTAGTGACTAGGAAACTGAGAGGGCCACCCCGCGGACCGCTGTCCGCGGCTGCACAGTTGATGGCACAGCTTGAAGGTGCGCGTGCCGTCTTGGTTCTCGATCGGCACGGTGTGCGCGCTTGGTAAGGCCACGCCGAGGAGGGNNTCCGACGTCGCCTGGGCGCCGGACGTGCGCGTCGCGCTCTGCCACAGGATCACTACGACTCGCCGACCTGTTCGCTTGTGAGGGCGAAGATCCGTGAGGGGCAAATGGGCAGTACGTGGTGGTACAAGGCGCTGCGTGGCGGTGCAGAGTAGCGCAGGGAGCGCAGTGCGAGGAGCGCGTTGATGGAGACGGTGGCCCGTGCGGCAGACTGGGTGTCGTTCATGCCGTCCCCGACCGAANGAGAGTCTCGCACCTGTGACCGACGAGTCCGCGGACCCGGAATCCGCCGACGAGGACGCCTTCGGAATCGACGCGTTCACCCTGGACGATCGGCTGCGGCTGTTCCATTTCGCCGCCGCCGAGAAACGCCACGAATATCTGTGGCTGTTGCGTGCTTTCGACCGGGGGCGGGCCAACTACCAGGTGCTGCTGCACGCTTCGGATGCGGCGGGGGTCCTGAAGCGGCTCGCTGCCGAGCATCCCGGCGCGGCGGCCGTCGGGGACGTGCAGCCGTTGCTCGACGCGCTCGCCGACTGGCGGGTCCTCGACCGGTCGTACGACGGGACTCGCGCCGCGAATCTCGCCGAGTACCGCAACCGGCACTACGTCTACCAGTTCACCCAGGCGGGCTACCGCGCGTACCGGGCCGTGGAAGATGTACTCGGCGCGCGGCTGGAGGACGCCCAGCTCTCCCGGCTCGTCTTCCCCGACATCCTCGCCGACCTTCACGCGCTGGCCGACGCCAACGCCGCCGGTGATGCCGAGGAGGTGTACCGCAAACTCGGCCGCCTGGACTCCGTACTGGGTGAGATGGCGCAGCGCGCCGCCCGGTTCTACCTGATGCTCGGCGACCTGGCACGGACCAACGACACCCGGCCCGAGGTGTTTCTCGCCCACAAGGACGCCTTGCTCGGGCACATGCGGGAGTTCACCGCCGAACTCGGCCGCTACGCTCCGCTGCTCGCCGAGGCTGTCGAGAAGACCGCCGCCACCGGCGTCGACCGGATGATCGAGCACGCCGCCGAGGCCGACGAGCGGCTCTTCCGCAGTCCCGCCGAACGCCTCGAGGACTGGCGGCAGCGGTGGCAGGGCATCGTCCACTGGTTCGCGGAGCGCGAGCACAGCGAGGCCGATCGGCTGCAGGACGCCACCGTCACCGCCATCCGCTCCGTCCTCGCCCTGCTGCGCCGGGTTACCGAGGCCCGACGCGGCGGGGTGAGCCGGGAGAGTCAACTACGGCATCTCGCCCAGTGGTTCATCTCCTGCGAGAGCGACGAGGACGCGCACGCCCTATTCCAGGCCGCCTTCGGACTAGGCGCGCCCCGCCATATCGCCGTCCCGTACGCGGACCCCGAGCTGATCCCGGGGCGTACGTCCTGGTGGGAGGCCGAACCGGTCGAGCTGGCGCGCACCCTGGTCCAGTCCGGCCGCAGCCCCGGCCTGCACGGTCCCGGCCGCATCGAACGCAACGAAGCCCAGCGGGAACGGCTCCGCGCCGAGCAGCTGAAGCAGCAGGCCGAGCGCCGCACCGCCGCCGCCTCGCTCGCTGCGGACGGAGCGCACGGCAGGGTGCTGGACGAGGCCGAGACGCGAGTCCTGCTGGCGCTGATGAACGTAGCGCTCGCCGCTCGCGTCCCCGCCAGCCGCAGCGTCTGCGCCGCCTCCGGCTCCGCCCACGGCGTACGCCTCACCCTCACCCCTGTTGAGGGCTCCACCACCGTGCACACCGTCCGCGGCAACCTGCACTTGAACGGGCTGCGACTGGAGGTCACGGCATGAGTGCAGCACGAAGCACCTCCGCCCCGGGCGGCGGTGGGCGACGCGCAGGGGAGCGTGTCGCCGAGCACGTTTCACCTCTCGAACTCGCCGACTATCAGAAGGCCGTACGGCTGGTCCTGCGGCATCCGCTGATCACATCCTCGTACCCGGACCGGGCGGCCCTGCCGACCGTGCGCCGCTGGGCCGAGCAGCTACGCACCGACCTCATGGAGGTCCTCGGCTACCGGCTCGTCACCACGGCCGACACCGCCCGGCTACTACGCGTGCAGGACCACCTGGACGCGACGCGGCCCGCCGTCACCCGCGCCGGCCGCCCCTTCGACCGGCGCCGCTACGCCTACCTCGTCCTCACCCTCGCTGCCCTCGGCCGCCACGGTGCGCA
>JGI25153J46596_10001532_pt1 | contig 13726 bp, 18 predicted proteins | sample AraplaMF_Col_mMF_FD_46596 | JGI IMG/M metagenome (IMG submission 46596)
GCCTCGTCAGATTCCGCGTCCGCTCTTTGCCGGTGTTGAGGGTGTTGTAGACTTGGTAGAGTTCGCGAGAAAGGCCGTCCGTTGGAATTTTTCCGGCCAAGTCATCAATCAAATGAGACACTTCATGCGCAGTAACCAAAGGCACATCGCGTGCGCTCAAGCCGCGGCGCACCCAAATTTCATACTCCGAATTACCGGAGCGCCGATCTGTTGTTTTTACGACTCGGCCGAGGTCTTTTCCGAGCGTTCGCGGCGCAACGTCCGTAATGACCGCGCCAGCCGATCCCTCCGCCACTGCGGGAAGTTCCGCTTGCGGTAAGGCAACGTCTGTTCCGCCATAAACTTGTCGACCCACGACGTGCCGGGCTGTGAGGGGTCGGCCTTCGATGTCTTGGATGAGTCGTCCTTCGGCATCGGCAGGCGCTCCCCGCGGATAATCAGCCTCGAACGGTCGAGGCGTTTTGGCTGGAGGATTATACATGCTCGCCCACCTGCTTGCCAACGTTTCGGCGCCTTCGCTCGCAAGCTCCGCAAGCCGACCTTCACGGACCGCGTTGAGCAGCTTGCCGGTCATCCCGGCTTCGGCAACTGCAGCCTTTGGCGCGGCGAAAGCCGCCCTTCCGCCAACCGTCGCCGCTTTGGCCAGATTGGTCCCCGCTCCCAGCCCGACAAAATTCGAGCCGAGATCGACGCCCCCGACCATCGGCCACCACCACGGCTTCTCAGTCTCTGGCAGTTTTCCGACGTTGTTCGGCGTATAGGCCGCAGGCGTGTCGATCACGCGACGCCCCTGCGCGTCATAGGTCCATGGGTCCAAGTAGTCGGCGTAGTGGTTGATGATCGCGCGCCCGATTTTCGCATTCGGATACCGGTCGTCGATATCCAGCGCGTAGTATGGCGCTGGCCCGATCATCTGCTTCTGCGACATTTGCGGTGGCGGAGACGGCTGCCGCATCCAGTTGACCAAAGCCTGTGCCGGACGCGCCAACGGATTGCCGGAATTCGCACCTGCGCGAATCTGCTCGGCCACCGTCCCCAGGCGCTCGGCTTCACCGGGCGGCTGCCTTTCCATCGCCTCACGCAGAGCCCTCGCCCAAGGCGTTTCAGGCTCCGAATTGCGATCGTCAGGTCTTGGTGGTCCAACGTACACGCCGCCGAGAATGCCGTTACCGGGCAATATCCATGAGTTGGGGCCGGCCATGGGGCTGCTCCTTTGTTTGATGCACTGTTTCGATGAAAGGCGCACAGACGGCTGGCGCCGTACGCGGCGGACAAGCGGCCACCATTCCGGCTTGCGCGTCGGCGGCAATTTCCCGGCGGCGTTCGGCGTATAAGCCGCAGGCGTATCGGCCACGCGGCGGCCTTGCGCGTCGTAGGTCCACGGATCGAAGTAGTCGGCGTAGTGGTTGATGAGCGCGCGACCGATTCTGACGGCCGGATACATGTCGTCGGGATGCAACGCATAATATGGCTCAGGCCCGATCGTCCGCTTCTGCGACATCTACGGCGGCGCAGGCGGCTGCCGCCACCGGTCGGTCAAAGCCTGAGACTACTGGCACTAACGCCTGTGTGCCGCTCAACTGCTTCACGCAGCGCTCGGCCCCACGGCGACTCGAATTCAGTTTCGGGGGCACCCGAATTCGCATCGTCAGTGCTAATTGTAACCCCACCGAGAATTCCGCTGCCCGGCAGCGTCCGCGAGTTACGGCCAGCCATGTGGCTGCTCCTTTGCTGGATACGCAGTTTTCAATGAAAAGGCGGGCACAGACGGCGCGCGACTGGACACGCGGCCGTGCCGCCGGAACGAAGACGATGATACCGGAGGGATTGGGGACACAGCAGACGCGCCAGACGCACCGATGCCTAGCTTTGAGGCCGGCCTTGCACCGCCTCGACACGCTCATTCGGCTGGCCGATGTCCGGATCCCAGTCTTCCTCGTCGCAATCGAGGCGTCTGACAACGGTGAAGAGCCTCACACGCGGCGCCAGCCATTTCGTTCTGAATTTTTCTCGTCGATACCTGGCGCGAAGCATCGCCTGTTCTCCATATTTACAGCGCGTGCTCGCCGGCTCAGCACCTCATTTCGGCAAGATACCGTTCAACGGCAGAAGCTTCGCCGTCAGCGCGGCCAGAAAACCGATGATGCCCGCGGTGCCGACGAGCACCCACTTCGCGCCCTTGGCCTGCAGCAGCACCGCATGCATCTCCTCGACCTTGCGATGCGTGTCCTCGAGCTGCTCGGTGAGATACTTGATGCTGGTTTCGAGCACGGCGACGCGCTCGCCGAGGTCGGGGCTCATGACGTCAACGCTTCAGGATGTTGGCGATGCCGCTGAAGAACATGCCGGAGGCGACGATCATCGCCATTTCCTTGGTGCCGCCGGTCAGCGCATCCGTCGACCATTGATAACCGAACGCGGGGCCGATCACCTTGTCACAGGCCACCGCCTTGAAGAACCAGATCGCCAGCGCATAGCAGCAGATGCTCGCCGGCGACAACGGATGGCCGAGCACCGCCGTCATGTATTGCGCCTGCGCGCCGGCGATGCCGACCGAGGCCTGCACCGTCGCGATCGTCACGTCCTTGGACTTGTTGTAGGCCGTGACCAGGCCGTTGAGGATCGGGGTGATCAGCGACAGCCACATCATTGGAACACTCCGCTGATGTCGGGCCGCTTCATCCGCTCCCAGATCACATAGCCGGCGAGCGCCGCCACCACGATCACGGCCAGCGCGCGCCAATCGGTCAACGCGCCGCCGAGCGCCGTCAACACGGTCGCGATCTGCGCCCAGATCGTCGTCGACCGAACCGCCGCTTTGGTCGTCGTATTGGGCCTCTCGCTCTTGCCCTTCGGCACTTCCAGCGGCGACGGCGATGGCACTCGGACATTGTCGGCCATCTTCAGCGCCGCGTCTTTCACCTCCGAGACACGCCTGCCCCAGCCGTTGCCGAACACCGGCCAGGTTTTGAGGCCTTTGAGAAAGACCAGACGCTTGTTGCAAAGCTCGGAAATGATCGGCTTTGCCGGCATGTTTGCAATGGTGCGGATCAGCGTGTCGTCCGGCTTGCCGTCCGTCGGAACACCAGCAATCGCCTCGAGAAACTTGAGCGAGCGCGAGATACCCGAGTTGACGCCGAAATCCAGGACCGCATAGTCCACACCGGACGGCAGCTCATCGCAGCGCATGACGTCCCAGTACTTGGATTTGTAGATGCGCTTGGCGACATCCTTGGGCATAGCGCGGACATCGTCGATGTCCGCATCGCGCTTCCAATAAGCGCGCGCGTCATGGATCGTAATGCCCCAATTGGTCGGACCACCCGGATCCGAAGGATGATTGGTGTAGCCGCCCTCGTGAGCCAGAACGCGGCGCAGCGCTTCATCGAAATTCGCCTGCATCAGAGCCTCCCTTTCAGGTTTTCGATCTTGGTTTTGAGAGTTTCAACTTCGGCCTCGGCGCCGTTGAGCCATTCCTTGACCTTGGCCCACGTGTAGACCGAAGCGGCATAGCCGCAAGCGAACGCTAGGAATTCAATAAACACGGTCATATTCAGCTCCCTTGCATTGGTGGGAAGAAGTATTGCCGTCGACCACCCGCATTGGCAGCGCCAATAGCCCCTAGCCCTCTTCGTGAGGAATCAATTTATTCGGACTTTTGGGTGGTCACCTGGCACGGCCTTGATCTCAGTGCGGTTGCGAGCAAGCTGCTCGTGGGTCAGAACTTGCTTGGGAGCGTCAAGCGATCGTGTTGTTGGAAAATACTAATTCCTGAATCCGCCCCTGATCCTTCAGAACCACTTTCGCAGGCTTGGAAGCCGGATATACATTGGGCGCGGTTGTGCGCAGGCGCACTCGTGCTCGGATTGACCGGGAAAGCCGTCATCCGAGATTTCGAGGACGAGTTACGCTGTCGTCGCGACCGCAAAGGGCCTATTTGGGAGCCTCAACGTCACGATGGATTTTGAGAATTCTGTCCCTTACGACACCGTCGGCCGAGCCGCCTTTGAGCATTTGCACCAACCCCGGGGTAACCGCAGCGACCATCATCGATGGCATTCACGTCCAGAACTGGCTTCCCATCACGACAGAAGGCACTACCGACAGCGTGCACGGTTAGGTCATCACTTCTTGTACCGTCATATAGGCTCCGAAGGTGCTCTGAGGGAACTGAGCAGTATTCGAAGTTCCGGAGCTTTTCAGATAGACCGTATAGAGGGTTGACGATGTAGTCCCTGGTGCATCCCAAGCCTCGACAGCGGCAGATGCATAGCCCGTCACGTTGTTTGAGTTCCTGAAGGCAATCTCAGGGCCGAATGCTGTCGAAGTGCCTCGCCTGAGCTGGATCACTGCTGCGTCTGTTGAGCCGTTGCTGCCCGATGATCCAAAAGCACGAACATCTACGAGATTTGCGGCACTCGTCGGTGAAATGCTCGCCGTGAGAGCCGTCGCAACATATGAGCCAGTGTTGGTAGACGTGTTGCTAGTTGTGGACGATGTTACTGTTTGAATAGTTGTTCCAGGCAGGGGAATGCCGGCGCCAAAAAGCTGAATGCGCGTAGGAACTACGGCCCATGCACCGGCCGACGCCAAGCCGGATTCGTAGGATATATATCCAAGAATAGCGTATGGTGTGTCAGATAAAATGGCGACATCAGTGTAAAACGTCTGAGTGCTGTCGGCGGCCCCAGCTCCGCCTTCTGCAGTCGCCTGGGCGACCGGGAGTTTCCCAAGCGGATATATGTTAGTTCCTGAAACACAGTTGATGACGCCAAGCTTCACGGTCCCGGCGTCGTTGAAGAGAACAAGCCAAAGCTTGAATGCAACGTTATTGGTGCTCACTCCAAGTTGGGAGCCCGACGAAATCGTGAGGGATACAGCTGCGGTCACAGTTTTATAGACGTAACTTCCGATTCCTGCCGTTGAGTTCCGGAATGCAATCAGCACCGGATCAGACGCAGATGGCGTATTGCCTGCCAGCGTTTTCAGCTCAAACTTGATGGCATTCGAAACTGGACTGTTCGCGGTCGCAGTGATCGTTCCGTTGATGATAGCGCCATAGGGCGTCTGAGCACCAGCTAGTGTCGTGATCAACGGGAACCAGCTTGCTCCGTCGCTGAACTCAGGAAGGCCTGTATCCGTGTTAAAGCGAAAGCCGCCCGCAACTGCGCTCGGACGCCCGGCTGTCGTTCCAGGCGCAGCAATGATGTTGCTGGTCGCCTTGATCGTTGTGAAGATATTGGTACGGCCGAGCAGGATGAACTCTGTTGACGAATGGATATATTTGACAAGGTATGGCGTGCCGGCGAGCAACGCGCCGGCGGTCATGGCAACGCCTGTCGATTCATTTATGGCACGAGCCGTGAGACCATCCACGGATAGCGTGGGGGACGCACCCGAGGTGGTATGCGGGATCATAGAAAAGATCATCCCGGACATATCGGCTGCCGACGCAAACGTGGCGCCTGTCGTCACAGCATAGGCTGTCGACGATCCTGTAGTAGTGATGCCAGACAAGTCATCACGCCATTTCGCGACCGACGCCATCATGGCGCGAGCAGAATCATTCACCGCGGACGGGGCCATGCCTTCGGCCCAGTTCACCGCTGGATCGGCGGTCGCATTGGTCGCAGCGGTGGTTGACCAGAGTGGGACACCGGCGGTGGCCATGAAGACAGCTCCTCAAAAAAAAGCACCCCGGCTTGGCCGGGGTTAGGACGTTAGTCGATTAGGAGGGTTAGTAAGCCCAGTCTCAACCTTTTGTGTAAGACCCGGGCAGGAGATTTCGGATCGCGCTGGTCCACTTCAGCGCGGTTTCCACCGGCGACAGCGTTTGCGTGCCAACGGTGTTGCTGGTGCCGGAGGACTGTCCGCCAAGCCCCGCGATCGGAACGACGAGGCTCGCGAGCGCCTGCAGGTTCTGCAACGGCAGCGTCCGTAGCAGGTTTTCGGCGCTCAGAACGCCGGTCGCGCTGGCATTCGCCGCCTGCGGCACAGTGTTGATTCCGATATTCAAGCCTTGCGTGCGATTGGCAAGGCTTGCCTGATCGAGGCCAGATTGCGTCGTGGCGGTGGAATTGGCGATACCCGGCAGCGCGGTCGCGGCATTCTGCTGCAATCCGGCGTTCTTATAGTACGCGTCGAGCAGAACCGGCGCCTCGCCCTGCGCAATGCCGCGCGCGAGCGACTGCATGTTCAACCCCGAAAGATCGCGCCCTGCGCCTGCAAAGGTGCTGTTGACCGAATTCGTCACGTCGTTGCGGACGGTGTCGAGCGCCGCTGCGATGCCGGGCACCTTGGTCGGATCGAGCCAGTCCGGACTGAGATAGGGGCTGAGGGCAGCCTTCGACGCGCTGTACGCATCCCCGACAATGCCGGTGCGGTCCGGACCGCCAGTCAGGTAGTCATTCGCAAGGCTCGTCGCCTGCGGCGTGTAGTTCGGCAGGTTTTGCGCATTGGCTTCGAGTTGGCGGATCGCGCTCGTCTCCGCCGAGGTCGGCTGGTAGTTTCCGACTTGGCCCTGTACACCATTCAGAATGTCCTTGAGGATGCCTTGTGTCGGTTCCCAAGGGTTGGTGGTCGACGATTGCTGCGTCTGCTGCGTAGTCTTCGATGTACCGCCCATTTTAAAACCGCCTCTCCAGGATGACTGCCGGCGCGTTGTAGCCTTTCAACATACGCATCCAGCCCTTGCGCCCGAGAATGCGGACTGCGTCGCAGCCCTCACTCCGCGCGTAGCTCTCAATTTTCTCAACGAGCGGCAGCCAGAGCCGCATGTTCTTTCCGCCGCACGCGACGATGATGCAGATCCTGCTCCGCTGGGTCGCGACGATCTGCGTCACAGCGGCGCCCAGAATCTCCGGCTTCTTCCAAATAAGCCAAAGCAGCGCCTGGCCGGTCATTACATCGTCTTCGACTTCATCGAATATGCCGAGGTCGCCGCGCTCCATGGCGCGTCTGATCCAGTGCTTCACGCATTCCCAGATGCAGGTGACTTGCCGTGGATCGACGCAGACTGCTTCAGCCAAGACAGACAAAGTAAAAATCCTTGTCAGTGTTGGCGTTGCTCGGGTGCACCACCACGAACTGCCGCGCCGACACGCCGGAAACATAGGTTGACGCAGAGATGGCAGCAGCGTGTGCGGTCTTGGGAAAAAGAAGCACCGCCGAGTTCGCACCGCAATTGATCGCAGAAACCGTGGTGCTGGTCGCGTTGGCGGCGAGCGTACATTGGCCGACCGCATTGGAGCGGCCCTCGATCAACTGCCGGAGGATGATGTTTTGCCGTTGTTGATCCTGTTCTTGTTCAGAAATCGACAGGCCAGAGCCAACCGTCATCGTCCCCCCTCCTGGCCGGTGTCCGGTTCGATACCGGCAGCGAATGTCCAGGACGTTCCCGCCGGAATGCGAAGGCGCCCACGCGCATATCGCGTCGAAACCCGTTGCGGACAAATGCCCATCGCGTTCACCAGCGATTCTGCGCTGGTTGCTGCCGATGCTTGGACAGTCTCTCGAGAGACAACGGAGCCATAAGCTGTTGCGGCGTCCGTCACAGGGCGGAACCCACGAATGAACATGCGCCGGCCATCAAGCCCCTGCTCCGGGGTGTCCAGCGTCGCCTCCAATGCCGGACCGGTGTAGAATCCCATTTTATGCGAAGTTGAGATCGCGGAGATTTTTGACAGCGCAGCATTTGAAATGTCGTCCAAGGATGACAGGGGCAGTGTGTCGAGGTTAGCGCCGTAAACCGTATCAATCGCTTCGAGCGTCACACCGGGCCTTGAGAGCGAGGCGATGTAGTCACCCGAAATCGACACTCTGCTCCAGTTGTCCAGCGCCCAATCATAGATTAAGAGCTTGTCGAATCTGCCACTGACACCGGTCAGAGATTTATAGGCCCAATAGACTCGTGTGGTACGCGGATCATTGGCACCAATAAACATCTGCAGATTGGCCTGGTCGAGGTCAGCAAAGAACGTGGTATCGATGCGTTCCTTGCCGATCGGCTGCGGATTGCCGCCTGGCAGAAGGGTTTTGAAACCCTGCGGGGAGCAGAAAAAGATGCGGTCTCCCGCATTGACGAGAGAGTATGGCGCGAACAGCCCGTCATCCTGTGCAACTCGCGAGATGCCAAATACGTAGGGCGAGCCCGGGGCGTAGGTCATCCGGCGGATCGAAGCGTCTTGCAATATCATGCCGAATTCGCCGCCGGCTACCCCACGCACGATCCCGCCGTCAGCCAAGTCCTGAAAGTCGGATTGGTTGACGCCGGGCGTCCATTGCGTCGTATCGTTGAGGCCCGACCATTGGATGCGGTATACGTTCGGCGACGCCATGCCCGACAGCACAAGAAAGCGATTGACGATCGTCACATATGCAGCCTGCGGAGGCGATCCGCTCAGATCGGAAAATGCGCTCGATAACGTAAGATCGAAGACCTGAGGCGGCGTGTTAGCCTGAACGGCGAACACAAAGTTGTTGAACTGGGCGAATTGCCATTGGGCGTCGTTGGATAACGCTGCGTAAGGACTGCCGCCTTTGCTTACGTCGGTCCATGCGCCGGTCGTATTGTTCAGGTTATAAAGCTTGCTCGACGTACCAGCGAAGACCGAAACCGTTCCATTCGCTTTCCGAGCATAGAAATAGCCACGACAGCCCGATGGCACAGCGGAAGTGAAGTCTACGAAATCCAGGAACGGTCCATATCCATCGCCACGGGGGACGACGTTTAGGACGGTCCTGGTGTGCGCGCCCTGATAGTCCGAAACGTCAGGGCGATAGGGCCCAAAACTGACAAGCGGCATCAGGGCGTCCACCCTATCACCCGCGGCGCGCCCAGCTCGCGGTAGTGAAAGTCTGCGCCCTTGATGCTCTGGTAGACCTTATCGCGGCGGCCTTCCCACAGCGCAGCGTTCTCAGGATCCTTGTTGAACATGGAAGCCTCAGCGAGTGCCCCAAAGAGATAGACGTCGGGGTGATTGGTGAAGAGCCAATTCAGCGCGCTGCTGACCGCAGGAGTCTTGGCGCGATAAAGAATTTCAAGCGGATTGTCGCTGACGGGCCGTACCCTCAGCGTGCCGCCTTCGATGGTGTAGACAGCGGGCGTGCCGGCGGCCGACGTGGGATAATTCTGCGCAAGCCAAACCGGATGCACATATTCCAGGTCGCGATTTAGCGACCCGGTCCAGGTCAGCCGCCGCACGGCCAGGAAATCTGCTGGTAGCGCCGCCGTCCCGGACGATGGCGTTATAGTTGCCGCGGCTTCGGCCGGACGCACACGGAGCTCGCGGCACGCCGAGGCCTCGAATAGCGTAATGAAGTCCGGGACGAATGCGGTCAAGTCATCGCGGGCAAGCCAACTCGCGATTGCGGCCTTCAATTCGTTGTAAGTGCTGATGCTCATTTGTCGGTTCTCAGCCAGCGCCAGTCTGGATCTTGCAACTTCTTCTCGATGACCGCGTCGAAATCCTTGGTATACGGCCGGAGACTGATGTTGCCGCGTCGGTACTCTTCGTTAAGCCACTGCTCAAGAATGACATTGGGAATCGACGCAACATGCCGGCCCCAGTCGCATTTCTGCGGCATCGTTTGCAGGCGCTTGTTGTTTTCAATGATTCCTTCGACATCTTGCCACCGCGCAAAGTGGATCAATTTTTCGGAACGATCGATATGTGGAACGGTGATGACGTCGCTCATGGAGTTCCCAAACAGCAATCCAAGAAAGTCGGCCGGCCCTCGCGGACCGGCCGTCAGTGTCAGATCGGCCTCAAAACGGCGTAGCAGTAGACATGTCCGCCCGCTGTCCCGGTGCCACTGAAGGCAAACTTGATCGCGTCACCTTCATTACAAACGTTCGCTGCTGTCGGCAGCGCATTGTCCAGATCGCCAGTCGTGGAACCCGCTTGCGTGATCACGAACGAACCTCCGGTGATACTGAGGCCGGCGATGCTGGTGGTACAAGTCGCGTCCGCGGTTGAAACCACCGAGCCGATCACGGTTCCGACTTCAGTGATCTGACCACGGCACGGCGCACGCGCGACGCCTGCGACGCCGTTCGTCACGCTCGCTGCGGTGGTCTGAATGATACGTTCGTCAAAGCGGTGAGTGACGGGAAGAGCCATTGCTTTCTCCTGAAAAGAAAGAGGCCGCCCAAAGGCGGCCTCAAGACCCGATGACGCTACCCGTTACGACGTGGTCAGATCGAAGACCCCGCCGGAACCCGCTTCCTGGCGGGACACCAGCGTGTGTTCAACCAGGATCTGCTTGCGCTCGGTATCGCCGGTCTTCGACAACGGGAACGTCACAAAGTTACGTCCCGGAATGGCGGCCGAAGCCCACAAGTCCATCTGCAATACCAAGCAGTCACGGGGCCGCATGAAGCGATTCGGTACGGTCTTCAGACGTCCGAAATCGGATTCATAGACGTCGGCCGCCGCCGTGATCTTCTTCTGGCTCTGATCCTGCATCGGTGTACCTCGGCCGACAAAGGTCGAGAACGCCTGCTTGTTAAAAGCACCCAGCATGATGGTTTCCGGCTTACCACCCGCCGTCCAGCATTTCTGGATCACGGCTTTAAGCTGCGCCTCAGTGAATGCGCGTTGCGTGCCATCCGTTCGCGCAGTGCTTCCCTCTGTCGATGTCGGCGGCGGTACCGGATCTGCGCCGCCCGCTCCCTTGTCCGTGTTGCTCCTGATCCAGGACAACACTGAAGCAAGCGTGCGCGCCGTAGTGGCGGAACCTGCCGTCCTTGCCTGGTTGGACCCGACAAAGGCGAGCTCTGCGTCACGCTTGAGCTCAAGGCCCTTTAGCATGACCTGATAATCCATTTCATCGTCGCGACCGGCGTGCTCGACTGCGATCTGGGTGCCGGTGACTCGCGCGATCTTGGTCTGGATTTGCGTGACATTGCCAAGGCGCGATGTCGGCGTCACCAAGTTCGGCGTCACGTTGTCATCGCCCTCAAGCTGGGCGTTGCTCGCAGCCGGAGCGAGCGCTTGAGTCTGCCATTCGTGGTTCACGGCAACGGCCTTCTCACGCTCGAGGCCGGAATAGAATGGAGTATCGGTCGGATCAATTCTCCAGATGGTATCGGACAGATCTTCACGATTGCCGAATGCGGCGTAGGTCGTGAAGGCAGAGGTGGCGAGTGCCATGATTAAGCCTTTACAGCTGGCGGGACGTGCTGCTTCAGCGCGGCGAGAATTGCACCGAGCTTCACCGCGGCAAGCCCGCTTGCAGTTGCGAGTTGCTGTTCGATGGTTCGGATGAACGCCATCGCGCCCTTGTCGAGCGCGAGGGCCTTTTGAGCGGAGGCTGCAGCGAGCCGCCGGACAGGCGACGGAAAATCGAGCACGTTGCCATTTGCGGCTGCCGTGACGTCGATCTGCTCGCGGTATCGAACGCTCTCGAAAACCAGCCTCTGGATGCGATGGTCGCGAAGAGAGACAGACCGCTCTCCTGTCCACGCCTGCTCCAGCTCGTTTTCGTCAAATCCAATGTTCTTGAGAGCGCCAACAATAGCAACAATTGCTTTCCGCATACGCGCAGGATCTGACAGCTCGGGCGCTTTCAGCAGGAAAAGCCGGTCCTGTTCGGTCGTGAACGCGGCCCATCTTGCCTGGCTGTCTTGTGCCTGACGCTGCGTCGCCTGTCGCAACTCAAGCTCCAGCGTTTCCATCTGCTCTCGATGGGCTCGCCATTGCTTGAACCGCTGCGGGTCTTCCACTGCGAGTTTGTTCGCATCTACCACAGAAGCGATGTCCGCGAATGCGGTCGCATGGAGACTCTGCAGTGCTCGCAGAAAGGCCGGTAGTGCGGCCTCGTACCGTCGCCTTGCCTGTTCGGCCGCTTGCTCTTCACTTGCCAAGCTCTTGAGCTTCGCAGCAACCTCATTTTGGCTCCGGCGCAATTCGCGCTCGCGTTCCTGTTCGCGAGCCGCAACATAGGTTTGCGTCTCGTGAGGCAAGGTCTGCCAGTGCGCTCTTGCGTCCTTCGTCCAAGACCTCGGAGGCGGGATGGACGGCCTCGCGGCCGGGCCCGCCTCGTGCGTCTCGCCAGGGGCTTCCGCGTGAGTGGTGATCTCCTGCGGGAGGGTGGCGTCTTCGCCTTGCGGCTCGGATTGTCTTGCAGGGGGCGCCGTCGCAGCGCACACGTCCTGCGGAGTGCTGTCAGTGCTGGTAACAAAATCCCGGCCGCCTGGACCGGGACGCAAAACCTCATGCTGCATTTATTACTGACCGATTTGCCGATCTCTGTCAAAGACGGAGCAGGTGTTTACAAGGTCCATCAACATGCTCGGAACCTCAGGCCAGTCCAAAACGCGATCGCCGCCCGGTGACCAGCTCGTCGAGCTCCTTCTTGGCAAGCTTGCCGTTGTTGGCAGCAATCGCGAGCTTGGCTTTGATCTGGTCAAGCAGGTTCACCGATAGCCAAATTCGTTCTCGCTCGACCGGATCGCTTGAAACCCGCCAGCGGTCCATCAGTTGCTCGGCGAGCGCGCCAGTCGCATCTTTAAAAGCCTCGTTTTCAAGCAACTGAGTGGCTCGAAGCCCGCGATTTATTGTCACCTGTATCTTGTCCTGCCCGGTCTCTTGAATCTCGTCCTGGCTCATCGAGAATCTCCTTCAAACGCTTTCGCACCCGCTGCACGCAAGGGCGCCAATCGTCCTGGTCGTTCTGACGGTAGACCCGCATCGAATCGTACCAGATCGTCTTTTCACTATTGCGATCCCAACGCCAATCGCTGGCCTTAGTGACCATCATCAGGACCGGAACGCCGAGCGCACCCGCCAGATGCGCCACGGCCGTATCGACTGTCACGACCACATCGAGGCGCTTGATTAGCCGCGCTGTCGCTCGCCAATTTCGGGCAAAGGGCGCAAGGTCGGCGACAAAGCCATCAAAACCGAGGCGACCAAACTCCGCCGACGCAGGCCCAACTTGCAGCGAATAGAAAGCCGCGCCGTTCAGATCGAACAACGGGCATAGTTCGCTGAACGGCATCGAACGATGGACGTCCATCCCGTAAGCCGGATTGCCGCGCCACACCAGACCAACGTTAAGGCGCCCGCGGCGAGGAAACGTGGCCGGTATAGCGTCCATGTACCGGCTGCCCAAGACATCTCTATAGTCGATACCGAGCCGCCACGGGAACGACATCGAGCCCGTGACGTAGTCGCCTCCAAGAGGTCCCGCAAGCGGAACAATGCCGTCCACCGCGATCTGGTCTGCTACCAATTCAAGAGCTCCCGATACCGGACCCGTCAGCAATATCCTCGCAACGCCTGTGTCGCGGAGTCGTGGAATGAACCGGCAGAACTGAATGAAGTCGCCGGTCCCTTCCTCGTGATAGACGACGAGTGTTTTGCCGGTGAGATCCTCGCCGCGCCAATGGACTACGCCGTCCGGCAGACGCTGCTGCGCGACCAGCTCTCCATTGTTCGCGGCAAGCCGCAGCTCGGCGATCTCGCGCCGGCACTCGAACTCTTCCAGCCCTTCGCGGAGCCTGCCATTCGCCATCTTGGCCAGAGCGCGGTCCTTCCGATAGTTGGGATCAGGATCTCGCAAAATCGCTCGATCGTAGTACTCGATGGCGCGTTCATTCTGGCCGAGCGCCCGATACGCGACGCCGAGATGATGCAGACACCGCGTCAGCCACTCTTCCGGTGCGTGGGCAACACACCAGCGATAGATATCTTTGGCGTCGGCGAATTTGCCCGCTCTTTGC
>JGI25153J46596_10001586_pt1 | contig 13473 bp, 14 predicted proteins | sample AraplaMF_Col_mMF_FD_46596 | JGI IMG/M metagenome (IMG submission 46596)
CAGCAACAGGCCGGCCATCAGCAGCGCGGTTGCGATCGGCCGCAGGATGAAGGGAGCGGAGAGGTTCACGGGATCGCATCCTGCACGGCGCTCTGCAGATCGGCTTCCTGTGCGGCCTTGCCATGCAGCTCGCGGACGCGGCTGCCTTCCGTCAACCGATACTGGCCATCCACCACGACGACTTCGCCGGATTTCAGACCCTTGTCGATCAGGGCCTGGCCATCGCTGATCTGCGCGACGTGAACGGGACGCAAGGCCGCCGTCTGGCCTTCGGTCACGACGTAGACATAGCTGCCGTTCGGCCCCTGCTGCACGGCCGAGCCGGCGACGGTGAGCGCGTCCTTCTGAATCTCGAGCAGCAGGCGCGCGTTCACCAGTTGTCCCGGCCACAGCCGGTGCTCACGGTTCGGGAACACGGCCTTGAGCTGGACGGTGCCGGTGGTGCCGGCGATCTCGTTGTTGACCAGCAGCAGCGTGCCCTCGTCGAGCTTCACCTTGTTGTCCTGGCTGTAGGCGATGACCTTCAGCGGGCCTTTCGCCGCGTGCTCCTGGATCACCGGCAGGTCGGTCTGCGGCAGGGTGAACAGCATCGAGATCGGCTCGATCTGGGTGACGACGACGAGACCGTTGGGGTCGGTCGGATGGATCACGTTGCCGACGTCGATCTGGCGCACGCCGGTGATGCCGGGGATCGCCGATGTCAGGCGCGTGTAGCTGAGCTGGACATTGGCCTCGTCGATCTGGGCCTGGTCCGCNTTCACNGCGGCCTTNAGCTGCGCCACCTGCGCGGTCTGCGTCTCGATCAGTTGCGGGGTCGCATAACCCTTGTCGCCGAGCTGATTGTAGCGCGAGAGATTGGCCTCGGCATTCGCGAGCTGCGCCTGGTCNCNGTCGCGATTGGCNGTGAGCTGCTCGATCTGTGCTTCGTAGGGCCGCGGATCGATCTGNGCGAGCANGTCTCCGGTCTTGACGGTCTGTCCTTCGGTGAAGGCGATCTTGACGATCTGCCCTTGAATTTGGCTGCGCACGACGTCGGTGTTGTAGGCGATCACCGTGCCGATGCCGCGCAGATAGATCGGGACGTCCTTGCCGGTGACGGTGGCGGCGATGATCGGCACGACGGCCGGCACCGGCGCTGCCGCGACGGCCGGCTTCCGGTCGTCGCCGAAGAACCACAGGCTTCCGCCAATCAGGATCGCGGCGACCGCCGCGAATGCAATGGTAAGGTTCCGCTTCACGGTGAGGGTCCTTGTTGATCTCAGGGATTGCCGGAGCCGTTGATGGGTGTCGTGCCGCTCAGGGACATGGGACCGGGCACCGGCACGGTCGGACTGATTCCGGCGCCGCCGATCTCGGTCGATCCGAGCGGAATGCCGACNCGGCCGACCGTCGATGTCTGGGGAAGCAGGCCGGCNGCCGCCGTCGTGCCGTTGGGGCAGGCGGTTGACGAGCTTCCGGAGAGGCCGCCGCCGTCGAACAGGGCGCCTGACGATCCGGCANTGCCTGCCGCGGGGCAGTTGGTCATNTCCTGCGAAGGATCGATGGGTGATACGCCGGGCGTTGCGATTTCGGTCGAGCCCAGCGGAATNCCTTCAGGCCGCGTCGCGCCGAGGTTGAGCGGCGACGTGGCGGTCATGCCGACGGGGGCCTGCGTGGGAAGCTGCGTCGTCGGCAGCGCCATTTGTGCATGTGCCNCGGCCGGGNTCAGGCATATCAGGCCGGCTGCGAATGCCGCCCGCAGATGTACCGATGCAAACCGNCGGGATCCAGANTTGTTCAATGAGAGCTGTACNCGCATGGCTCGCTCCGGAGTCTTCATTTACGCGGGACGATAGAGAGCGGCCGGTGAGGCGGTATTCCCTGAACGCACGTCCCGCTGTCTGGCCGCACGATCGGAACGGCATCCCCTCATTGTGGATGCTTCTGAAGCAGCGTTGTTGCCTCGGACAGCTCCCGGCGGCACCCGGCGATGTCGCTGGAACGGTTCGCGGCGCGNGCGCGATCGAGGGCATCGAGCGCCAGGACAAACTGAGCNCCGCTCGCGCCTTCCGCCCGCGCCAGCGATCGCGGCGTGGGCTGATGACTGCGCAGCGCGGCGAGGCTNTCGGTGCCCCAGCCATGTGCGCCGGCATTCTTNTCGATCGCAGCGTCCAGTCGTGCCTGGACACGGTCGATCGAAGCCTGGCAGGACGCTGCATGAGCCGGGGATGCCGCATACACGAGGATTATAGTGGCGGCGGCAATCCGGATGAGTGAATTCGATGTCATTGTCGATCCTCTCCTGTCGGTGATTGAATGTCTGTCTCCGATGACAGAATCGACCCGCACGCGTCTTTCGCTTACGAACGCAAGCTGATCCGCACGAGCACAGCGGCGTGCCTTCAGGAAAACGGACGCGAGCTGGATCAAGGCTGCACCTGCCGGCGTGCGAAGTGGCAATGGCCGTTATTTGCCGAAATACGCAAGAAGGCGTCGAACCTAGTGTTGCGTCATTCCAACCCGGAGTGATCTCGACATGAAACCCCTCAACGCTGGCCTCGCCTTCGCTGCCGCTCTTTCCCTGTTCGCGACCGTCACCCCGGCGCGCGCCGAACCCCTGAAGAACATCGTCCTCGTGCACGGCGCCTGGGTCGATGCCTCGGGCTGGAAGCCCGTCTACGAGATCCTGACCAAGGAAGGCTTCCGCGTGACGATGGTGCAGGAGCCCGAGACCTCGTTCGCCGACGACGTCACGGCGGCGAAGCGGATCCTCGATCTGCAGGACGGTCCGACGCTCCTCGTCGGTCACAGCTATGGCGGCTCGATCATCACCGAGGCCGGTGTTCATCCCAACGTCGTCGGCCTCGTCTATGTCGCCGCACACGCGCCCGACGTCGGCGAGGATGAATCGGCGCTGGGCAAGAAGACGCCGAGCGTGCTCGGCAAGACCGAGGGCGTCATCAAGGTCACGCCCGACAAGTTCACCTATCTCGATCCCGTGCAGTTCCCGAAACTGTTCGCGCCCGATCTGCCGCGCGAACGGGCCGAGTTCGTTGCGCGCTCGCAGGTCCTGGCCGCGACGCAGGTGTTCAGCACGCCACTCACCGCGGCAGCGTGGAAGACAAAGCCGAGCTGGGGCATCGTTGCCGGCGCCGACCAGATCATCAACCCCGATCTCGAGCGCTGGTACTACGAGCGTGCCAAGAGCCAGACGACCGTGATCCCGGGCGCCAGCCATTCCGTCTACGAGTCGCATCCGAAGGAAGTGGCGGCCGTGATCACCCGCGCCGCNCGCAGTGCCCAGCAGCCGGCCACGCGCTGAAATCCCTTCTGCCGGNCCTGACGCACGGCCGGCAGAAGGACGGTCGGCGGGAGAGACAGCACTCCCGCCGACCTGACTGTCCACCCCGGAGCATTCCATGAGCGTGATCGAGAACAGCAGTGCCGTCCTGACCTGGAAGGTGATGACGGTGAAGCGGGCCGGACTGAGCCGCGAGCTGCCGTCCGGCAATNNGGACCTGATGTGGGTCGCGAATTCGTCGACGCTGATCTGCGGCGAGCGGGATGCGATCCTCGTCGATACGTTCCTCACCGCNAGCCAGTCGAAGACGCTGCTGGACTGGGTCGTTTCGCACGGNCGCAATCTNACGACGATCTATGTCACGCATGGCCACGGCGATCATTTCTTCGGTCTCGTGCCGCTGCTCGACCGTTTTCCGAATGCCAGGGCGGTAGCCGCTCCCGACGTCGTCGGCGAGATGAAGGCCCAGCTTTCGCCGGCCTCGCTTGATGGGTTCTGGCGCAAGCGCTTCCCGGGCGAGATCGCCGAGCGCCTGGTCGCGGCCGAGCCGCTGGCCGGAGAGCTCACGCTGGAAGGACACGAGCTCGCCGTCATCGACATGGGCCGCACCGATACGACGAGGTCCACGGCGCTGCACGTTCCGTCTCTCGACCTGATCGTTGCCGGCGATACCGTCTACAACGGCATTCATCCGTATCTTGCCGAGACCGACACCGCGAGCCGGCTGGAATGGATCGCCGCGCTCGACCGGCTCGAGGCACTCAAGCCGCGCTTCGTGATTGCCGGACACAAGAAGCCTGACAATGACGACGATCCGCGCAATATCGCGGAAACCCGGCAATATCTGCTCGACTTCAACCGCCTCGACCAGGCGACGGCATCGCCGCGCGAACTCTATGAAGCCATGTTGGCGCTCTATCCCGATCGCGCCAATCCCGGGTCGCTCTGGAGCGGGGCCAATGCCGCGAAGGAGTCGAAGCCATGACCGGCTGGCAGAACAACCGCGCCGCGCGCGATGCGCGCATCGCGGCCGGCGCCGGCTTCGCGCGCGGCAAGGTCGTTGAGGCGCAGGACGCCACGCGCCTGCTGGAGGCCGTGATCAGGCCGGGCGACCGGGTTTGCCTCGAGGGCGACAACCAGAAGCAGGCCGATCTGCTCAGCCGCGCGCTTCTCGCCGTCGATCTCGCGAAGGTCAGCGATCTGCACATGGTGCAGTCGGGCGTCGTGCTTCCCGAGCACCTCGACCTGTTCGACCGCGGCGTCGCCAAGCGCCTTGACTATGCCTATTCCGGGCCGCAATCGGCGCGCATCGCCCGCATGCTGTTCGGCGGCAAGATCGAGCTCGGCGCGGTTCATACCTATCTCGAACTGTTCGCCCGCTACTTCATCGACCTGACGCCGCACGTCGCCTTGATCGCCGCCGTCAGCGCCGATCGCGAAGGCAATCTCTACACCGGCCCGAACACCGAGGACACGCCGACCGTGGTGGAGGCGACGGCGTTCAAGGACGGCGTCGTGATTGCCCAGGTCAACGAGATCGTCGACACGGTGCCGCGCGTCGATATCCCGGCGGACCGCGTCCATTTTATCGTCAAGTCCGACAAGCCGTTCTTCGTCGAGCCGCTGTTCACGCGCGATCCGGCCGCGATCACCGAGGGCCAGATCCTGACCGCGATGCTCGCGATCAAGGGCATCTATGCGCCCTATGCCGTGCAGCGGCTCAATCACGGCATCGGCTTCAGCACGGCCGCGATCGAGCTTCTGCTGCCGACCTTCGGCGAGCGGTTGGGGCTGAAGGGCCATATCGCGACCCATTTCGCGTTGAACCCGCATCCGGCGCTGATTCCGGCGATCGAGTCCGGCTGGGTGCGCCAGATCCATTCGTTCGGCTCGGAGGTCGGGATGGATGACTACATCCGCGCCCGGTCCGACGTGTATTTCACCGGCCCCGACGGCTCGCTACGCTCCAATCGCGCCTTCTGCCAGACCGCCGGTCTCTACGCCTGCGACATGTTCATCGGCTCCACCTTGCAGATCGACCTGCAGGGGAATTCGTCCACTGTCACGGCATCCCGCATCGCCGGGTTCGGCGGCGCGCCGAACATGGGAGCGGATGCCCGCGGGCGGCGTCATCCGAGCGAGCCGTGGCTGAAGGCGGGAGCCGAAGCCGATCCCGACGGCTCTGCCTTGATGCGCCGCGGCCGCAAGCTGGTCGTGCAGATCGGCGAGACGTTCGGGGACAAGAACGTGCCGCTGTTCGTCGAGAAGCTCGACGCCATCGAGCTGGCGGAGAAGCTGAACCTCGATCTCGCGCCGATCATGATCTATGGCGACGACGTCACGCACATCGTCACCGAGGAGGGCGTAGCCAACCTCCTGCTGTGTCGCACCGCGCAGGAGCGCGAGCAGGCCATCCGCGGCGTCGCGGGCTACACCGATGTCGGCCGCCGGCGGGACCACGGCATGGTCGCGCGGCTGCGCGAGCGCGGTGTGATCCGCCGCCCCGAGGATCTCGGCATCAATCCGCTCGATGCGGACCGCAGCATGCTGGCGGCGCGCTCGATCAAGGATCTCGTGCGCTGGTCGGGCGGACTCTATTCGCCGCCGTCGAAATTCAGGAATTGGTGAGGACGGGCCATGGAAGATCTCAGGTTTCAGCACAGCGTCCGCGAACGGGCCGGTGGCAGCAGGACGAGCGCGATCGTCGGCGTGGTCGCCTCGGGCAATCTGGAAGTCCTGGTCGAGCGCGTCCTGCCGGATGCCGAATGCGCCATCGACATCAAGACCGCGGCGGTCGGCTTCGGCGAGGTGTGGCGTGCGGTGATCGGCGATTTCGTCGAGCGCCACTCGCCCGGCGGGCTGCGCTTCTCGATCAACGACGGCGGTGCGCGCCCCGATACGGTCTCGCTGCGGCTGGCCCAGGCGGTGCGACTGATTGCGGAGAACGGCCAATGACCGCACCGCTCAAGGAGATCACGCCGGCCGAGCGCGCCCGCAGCACCAGCTTCTACGAGGCGTCGGCCCGCACCCGGCTGGAGCTGCTGCTCGATGCCGGCAGCTTTGTCGAGTTCATCGGCCCGGAGCAGCGCGAGGTCAGTCCGCATTTGAAGATTTTCGATCTGCCCGAGCAGTTCGACGACGGTATCGTCGTCGGTCATGGTCGCCTCGACGGATCGCCCGTGTTCGTCGCGGCCCAGGAGGGCCGCTTCATGGGCGGCGCCTTCGGCGAGGTGCACGGCGCCAAGCTGACCGGGTTGCTCCGCGCGGCACGCGAGATCGGCACGGTCCCCGTTCTGATCCTGTTCGACACTGGCGGTGTCCGGCTGCAGGAAGCCAATGCCGGCGAGCTCGCCATCGCCGAGATCATGCGGGCGGTGATGGAAGCGCGTGCCGCCGGCGTGAAGGTGATCGGCCTGATCGGCGGCAGATCCGGATGCTATGGCGGCGGCGGCCTGATCGCAGGCTGCTGCTCGGCTCTCGCCGTCTCGGAGCCCGGGCGCATCGCGGTGTCGGGCCCCGAAGTGATCGAGACCAATCGCGGCGTCGAGGAGTTCGACTCGCGCGACCGTGCGCTGGTCTGGCGCACCATGGGCGGCAAGCATCGCCGGCTGCTTGGTGCCGCCGACGTCTTTGCCGACGACAATGTGCAGGATTTCCGCGAGGCCGCGCTGGAGCTGATCGGTCTGGTCGGACCTTTCGGTCTCGAGCGCCTGAAGGCGGAGCAGGAGCGGCTTGCCGACAGGTTGCGCCGCTTCGGCGCCTGCGAGGATGCCGTCGACATCTGGACGGCGGAAGGCATCGCACATGCTGAAACGGTCCCGGAGCTGCCGGCCGATCAGTTCATTGCGCTCGCCGACAGGATCGGGAGGACCAGCCGTGACGCTCGATGAGATTCTCCCTTCGCTCTTCCCCGATGGGCATGAGATCAGGAACGACAGAGGCGTCCTGCTCGGCTCGGCGACGCTGCGATCGGGCGACAACATGCTTGTCCTCGGTGTCGCTGGTCGAACCGCGCTCGGCGTCGACGAGGCGCTCCTTTTGTCCGGCCATGTCCTGAGGTCGATCGGCCGCGACAGCGGCCCGATCCTGGTGCTCGTCGACAGCGACAGCCAGCGCATGAGCAAGCGCGACGAGCTGCTCGGGCTCAACGAATTCCTCGCGCATCTGGCCAAGGTGCTGATTCACGCGGACCTGAACGGCCGCCCAACCATCGGCCTGCTCTACGGTCACTCGGCCGCGGGCGCGCTGCTGGCGACGGGCCTTGCCACCAGCGTCCTGGTCGGACTGCCCGGCGCCGATCCCGCGGTGATGGACCTGCCGTCGATGGCCAAGGTCACCAAGCTGTCGATGGAAGCGCTGGAGGAGAAGGCGAAGTCGACGCCGGTGTTCGCTCCGGGCNTGNCCAATCTCGCGCAGATGGGCGCCGTCCACATGACATGGAGCCACGGCGGNTCACTCGCCGATCAGCTCGAGGCGCTATTGGCCGNCATGCCGGCCGTGCGGGACNNAAGGGATGCGCTCGGCAAGGCGCGTGGTGGCCGGCTGAAGGCCGCCGATATCGCGGAGCGCGTTCGTGACCTCGCCATGCAAGCACGTTGAGCGGCCCGCCGGCCGTCACGANCTCGTCTTTGTCCGTCCGGAAGGATGGCGCGCGATGCTCGATCCGCATGGNGATCTCGCCTGCGATCCGCTCGTGCTGCACTGGGCGGAGCTGGGTTGGCCGACGGTCAGGCGGCGCCCGCTGCCATCCGAGGCAACCGGCTTCGCGTTGGGCCTCCCGTTGCCTCCCTCCGCCGGCAAGAAGCGGCTTTCCCTTCTCGCCGGCCTCGACGACATCGTCAGGGTTGCGAGGCCGCCGTCGCTGAGACAGGCGCGTGCGTGTGCTCCGCCAAGCTGGCGGCCGACGCTCGACCGGCTCGACGAGCTCGCGCTTCGCCATTCGGTGCAGGTGCGCGTGTTCGGCAGCCTCGCATGGGAAGCGCTGACCGGGCTTGGCTACGTCACNGCGGCCTCCGATCTCGACCTCCTGTTCGAGACGCGTCTCGAAACCGATCTGGATCGTCTCGTCGCCGACCTTGCCGCGATCGAGAGCGATGCGCCGATGCGGCTCGATGGCGAGCTGATGCGTGCCGACGGTGCCGCGGTGAACTGGCGCGAATTCCACGGCGGCGCGAGCGAGCTGCTGGTCAAGAGCATCGAGAGCGTGGTCCTGCTCGACCGGGATCTTTTCATTGCGGGAGCGAAGGGATCATGACCGCCGCGGCTGCACGAAGGTTCGAACGGCCTGTTCAGCGCCGCGTGGACGTTGCGCGAGACGTCTCCGCGATCGGCGCCATCGCCGCCGGTTGCCTCGTCGAGGAGCTGGAAACCTGGCCGAAGCCGGGGCTCGTGAGCCATATCGACAATGGCAGCCACGACGACATGGATGCCGGCACATTCCGCCGCAGCGCGGCTTCCATTTCCCCTTATCTTCAGAGTCTTGCGGATGCGGGCGCGCTCGGCTGCGGCATGGGACGGCTGCGGATCATCGGCCTCGAGGCAGAGCGCGCGATGCTGGCGGCGACCTCGGGTGTCAACACGCATCGCGGCGCGATCTTCGGGCTCGGCCTGCTGTGCGCGGCGGCCGGTGCGAAAGCCGGCGGGCTGGCCGATCCCAAATTGTCCCTCGGCGGTGTCGTGATGCGCCTGTGGGGCGAGAGTATCCTCGACGGGCCGGTGCTGCTGCACAGCCATGGCAGCGCGGCGCGCCGGCGCTTTCGTGCCGGGGGCGCGCGTCTCGAGGCTGCGAGCGGCTTTCCGAGTGTCTACCGGATCGGTCTGCCGGCCTTGCGGCGCGCGGCGCTTGTCGTGCCGGAAGATGCGGAAGCCGCACGGGTCGAGGCGTGCTTCGCCCTGATCGGCTCCGTCGAAGACACCAATCTCCTGCATCGCGGTGGGCTCGATGGTCTTTGCTTTGCGCGTGATGCGGCGCGCGGCTTCATCGCGTCGGGCGGCGTCCGCGCATCCGGCTGGCGTGCCCGCGCGCAGTCGATCCATGACGGCTTCGTAGCCCGCCGTCTCAGCCCGGGCGGATCGGCCGATTTGCTGGCGATGACGCTCTTCGTCGATGCCTGTGAAAGTCCGGGCCCATGACGTCCGGCGTGATCCTGATGGCGCTGGTGCCGGTCTTTTTCGTCCTGCTGCTCGGGTTCGCGGCAGGCAAGGCCCGCATCGTCGACAACAATCACGTCGAAGGTCTCAATGCCCTCGTGATGGATTTCGCGCTGCCGGCCTCGCTGTTCGCGGCGACTGCATCGGCCCCGCGCGACGGGATCACCGGACAGGCTCCAGTGTTCCTGGTGTTCGGCGTGACGATGGTGGTCATCTATCTGGGCTGGTACTGGTTCGAGCGCAGCTTCTTTGCGGTGACGCGGTCCGATGCATCGGTGCAGGCTCTGACGGTCGGTTTTCCAAATCTCGCCGGCGTCGGGCTGCCGATCTTGTCGACCGTGCTCGGGCCGGCCGGCGTCGTCCCGGTCGCCGTCGCGCTCGCCACCGGCTCGATCCTGGTCAGCCCCCTGACCCTCGTGATCGTGGAGATGAGCATCGCCAAGCTCCGCGGCGCCGATGCACCGTCGCAGCCGGTTCTGACGGCGGTGCGGCGCGCGCTCGTCAAGCCGGTGGTGTGGGCGCCCGCGCTCGGCGTCGCCTTCTCGCTGTTCGACCTGCACCTCAACGCGCTTGTCCATGCCTGTCTCACCCTGATCGGGAACGCGGCGGCAGGCGTCGCCCTGTTCCTCACCGGTCTCGTCCTGTCGGCCCAGTCGCTCCGCCTGGATTGGCGCGTGGTTGCCGCAACGGCTGCAGCCGACGTCATGCGTCCGCTGCTGGCCGCTGCGATCGTCTACGCCTTTCACCTCACGCCCGATGTCGCGAAGACGGCCATCCTGCTCGCGGCCTTGCCCTCGGGGTTCTTCGGCATCCTGTTTGCCGTCAATTACCGGCTGGACTCGGCGACGGTCGGCTCCATGGTCATCGCCAGCACCGGATTCAGCATCGTGCCGCTCGCGATTGCGATCGCGACGCTCTTTCCCCATTAGGCCGCGACCATGACGCTTGCGATTCTGTGCTCGGGACAGGGCAGGCAGCACCGGGAGATGTTCGCCCTGACCGGCGATGCGCCGGAAGCTGCGCCCCTGTTTGCGCATGCTGCGACATTGCTCGGCAAGGACCCGCGCGAGTTCGTCCGTGCAGAGCCGGACGAGGCCCTGCATCGCAACCGCGCCGGCCAGATNCTNTGCACGCTTNAGGCGCTCNCTGCTGCNGCCGCGCTCGGCGATGTCATTCCAGNTGGNGTCATCGTTGCCGGCTACAGCGTCGGNGAGGTCGCGTCCTGGGGCGTCGGCGGCCTGTTCGACGCAATCGCCGCGCTCGACCTCGTCGCGCGCCGCGCAGAGATCATGGATGCGGCGACACACGCCGGCGACGGGTTGATCTTCGTTCGCGGCCTTGCGCGGGAACAGGTCGCTCGCCTTTGCGAGCGCTACGGCGCCGCGATCGCCATCGTCAATCCCGGCGATGCCTTCGTCGTCGGCGGCGGCCGTGAGGCGCTGGACAGCATCGCAGCCGACGCGCGCGCAATGCACGCCGCAAGGATCGTCGCCCTGCCGGTCGAAGTTGCCTCCCACACGCCGCGGCTTGCCGCAGCGTCTGCCGCATTTCGCGAAGCCCTGAACCAGGTGCCGGTGTCCTTCCCGCCGCGGACCGGTGCGCGCATCCTGAGTGGCATTGATGCGGCTTCTGTCCTCTCGCGCGAGACCGGGCTTGACAAGCTCGCCGCACAGATCTCGCAGACCGTGCAGTGGGCCGATTGCCTGCAAGCCTGTGTCGAAGCGGATGCAACCGGGTTTCTCGAGCTTGGGCCGGGACCTGCACTGAGCGGCATGGCCGCCCACATCGCGCCCAAGCTTCCAGCGCACTCCATGGACGATTTCAGAAGTCTTCAGGGCGTCCGCGCCTGGCTCACGCGTCAGTTCAGTTCCTAGAGCCGGATAGTTCCCAAGGCGACGCTACGGTCGATCGCATCGTTGCGGTCAAAAAAAGGGGGCCGTCCTTTGGGGAAGGACGGCCCCTGAAATGCTCGTATGCCCAGGGAGGAGGAAGGCACGAGCCGTGACTTGGGGGTCTCAGTCACGTAACACGCACACCATCGCCGATTCCGCAGCCGGAGTATTTCACGAAGCCCTGCTGTTTCTCATTTCGCATGATTCACGAGAGGTCCGCGCCCAACACGCGCGACAGGCCTTGCGTCTCGGCGCGAGGATCGCCGTCGGCGACACCGGACGAAGCCGACGCGTTCCGCATGGCGCTCCGCCAGCGCGCGGGCGTGTCGCCCGTCATCCGTTTGAAGACGGTCGAGAAATGCGCCTGCGTGCAGAAGCCGACGGCCAGCGCTACCTCGGCCAGCGGCGTGTCCGAACCCGACAGCAGCGATTTCGCGCGCTCGACGCGCTCGTGCAGCAGGTACTCGCGCGGCCGGTAGCCCGTCGCGACGCGAAACTGCGCCGCGAAGTGCATCCGCGACAGTCCCGCGACCTTGGCCAGTTGGGACAGGCTGATGCAGCGCTCGAAATGCGTCCCGACATAGTCCTCGACGCGCCGCAGCCGCCATTTCGCCAGCGCATTGACCTTGGTGTGCGGACGCTCGTGGCGGGCAACGTGCATCGCCAGCGTCCGGCCGATGCAGCGGGCAAATTCCCGATCGGCGAGTTGGCCGTGCTCGGTGAGCGCTTTCGCGAGCTGCTCGGCGAAGGGGTCGCGGAGCAGGATGAGGTCGTTGAGGCGTTCGNACGCGGCAAAATCCNNTCCCGGCCGCGCGCTTGGAAAATAGATGCTCGCGGAGGGATGGAAGTGCAGGAANTCGTACGGTGCGCAAAACCGCGCACTGAGCTGCTGCGACGGCGCACCGACATACAGCGTGCCTGCCGGCATGATGCCGTCGTAGATGATGTGCCGGCCTCTGCTCAGCTTGAGGCGGGTCGTCTTCAAGGCGATGGCGAGGAAGTAGCGGTCGGCAGGCGTCGTCGCTTCGTCCTGCCGTATGCCTGCTTGCGTGCAGATCCAGCGCGACATCGTGATGTCCTCGGCGATCCCGGCNATCTGGCNGGGCTGACGCCATCTTCGTTCGCAGGGAAGTGCGCGCGCTTCCCTCGGAGCATCGACTTCGTGACGGGTGGGGTGAGAGGGCGACCAGGCGCCGGCCGCTTGCAGATCAGTGAACATCGTTCGTCCCGTATCCTGGATTCTGCTGCCGTCATTGGCGTGCAGAATGCAATTGGCTGATGTTCGAACGATAAGTCTGAAGCTGTCGCAAGGCTCGTTACGGATGCTTAAAGGGTGTTAGATGTTGCAAGCGCAACATGGTGCGACCGGGTGTCGCAAACGCTTCGATTGGACCAAGGCGATCAAGCACTTGGAGCAAGCGTGCGTGTTAGCGCGCGACGCGGACCGGCGAGACACGAGATGTCTCTCGCCGCGGTCAGGTGGATTGGCCGGCTTCAGGGAAGGCGCGGCGAAGCATCGATGCCGGGCGTGAGGCCGGGTGCGATCTTCTCTGCCGGCGGAACCGCGGGCACGCGTGTATAGGGAAGCGTTTCAACTTCCGGGCGCTGTTGCGACGTCGCCTGCAGGCAATCCGGACGAGGCGGACGTCCCGCACCGAACAGATCGGAGACGGGATCGACGAAGATGGCGCGGAACCGGTCGAACAAGGTCTGGCCACCGCCTTCGGACGGCTGCCGGATCGTCACCGTCGCCGTCATGCCGGAGACGAGCGGCACATCGGGCGGCACGGTATCGATGGCGAGGCGCACCGGCACGCGCTGTGCCAGCCGCACCCAGGTGTAGATCGGGTCGACATTGGGCAGGCCCTGCGTGCCGGCCGCAGCGTTCGACACGCTGATGCCGCGCGTCACGGTCTTCACATGCCCGAGGATTGGCCTGGGATAGCCGACCAGTTGCGCTTCGGCACGATCGCCGACGCAGACACGCGCCATCTTGGTCTCCTCGAAATAGCCGTCGATCCAGAAGCTGTCGGAGTCGATGACGGAGAGGTTGCTGACGCCGGTGACGGCATAGTCGCCTGCGCGCAGCAGCAGGTTGGTGACGTAGCCGTCGACCGGACTGACCACGCTGGTGCGCTTCAGGTTCAGCTC
>JGI25153J46596_10001598_pt1 | contig 13429 bp, 10 predicted proteins | sample AraplaMF_Col_mMF_FD_46596 | JGI IMG/M metagenome (IMG submission 46596)
GCGAGCCGATTTCGTCGTCGTCGCTTCGGTGGCGACTTATCTGGCTTATGCCAACAGTGCGTTGCGGCTCTATCAGGTTCACTTCGAGACGCTGATGGAGCACGTTCTGTGGCTGCCGCAGGACGACGTCTTCATGCAGGAGAACCCGGAGATCGGGCAGTCGACCTATGACTGCCATGTCGACGGNTCGGGGCGTGCCTACAGCTCCTGGCTGCGGCCCATCCTCAACATGCGCCCNCGCGGCTACTGGTTCAATCTGATCAACGACACCCACATCCTCGATTGGCTGGAGGAGAAAGGGATCCCCTACGATCTGATCACGGATGTCGAGCTCGATCGCGAAGGGGCGCGGGCACTTGCGCCTTACCGGGTCATGATGACGCCGACCCATCCCGAATACTACAGCTTCAATATGATGAACGCGATCATGGCGTACCAGAACGCCGGGGGGCGGCACATCTCGATGGGAGGTAATGCGTTTTACTGGCGCTGCGGCTTTCATCCGGCCGCGCCAGCGGCGCTGGAGGTCCGCCGCGGCATGGCCGGGACGCGGACCTGGGAGTCGGAGCCGGGCGAAGTGCATCTTGCCGGCACTGGCGAGCCGGGNTCGTTGTGGCGGCACTCCGGCTTTGCNCCGCAGAAGCTCGTCGGCGTCGGCTTTTCGGCGATGATCAACGACACCTGCGGCTATTATGTGCGCACGGCCGAGAGCGAGGATGCGCGCGCCGCCTTCATCTTTGAGGGCGTGAGCCGCGANGAGAAGCTCGGTGACTTCGGCTTTCGCTANAATGGCGCGGTCGGCAGCGAGATCGACCGCTNCGATCTCGAACTGGGAACGCCGCGGCACGCCTTGCGGATTGCGACCTCCGANGGTCTGGGCGCCGGCGCGCTGCCGACGCCGGAGGAGTTTCGCACCGTGGTCGACGGCCTTGACGGCACCCAGAACGCCCTGGTCCGCGCCGACATGGTGTTCTTCGAAACCGCCAATGGCGGTGCGGTATTTGCCACCGGCTCGATCACCTATGGCATGTCGCTCGGCCACAACAACTACGACAACAACATCAGCGCCATCACCCTGAATGTCGTGAAACGGTTCCTTGATCCGGCGCCGTTCGTCATNCCCGCCCAGGCTTAGGGCACGGACACGGCTTCGATCAGAAGAGATCTCCCATGACCGACAAGCGCCATTTCCAAACTCCGGAACTGGGGGCCATCAACGTCGCGCCGCGAAAGGTGCGTCCGATGCACGCGGACGAGCATTGGGGCAGCCAACCCTGGTACGAAGCGCCGCGCGAAGNCCCCGAAGTGCCGGAAGTCTACACCTATACCGACGCGATGTCTTACGATCCGGGANNCGAGGTTGCCTTCCATTCCAGCGCGACAGCGAAGACCTGGCGGCTGCAGGTCTATCGCGATGGCCTTGAGCCGGAAATGGTGCATGNGGTCGATGCGCTGGACGGCGNGTTCNCGCCCACGCCACCGGACGCCTATNGCAANGGCTGCAACTGGCCGGTCANGCACCGCTGGAAGCTGCCGTCCGATCTGCGTTCCGGATTCTATCGCGTGGTGTCGTCNTGCGAGCGGGGCAACGGTGGCCGCTTCGTTCAGCATCACTTCTTCGTCGTCCGCCCGACCGAAAGGACGCGGCGCGCGAAAATTCTCATGATCCTGCCGACCGGCACCTGGACCGCCTACAATGATTTCGGTGGCGCCAATCACTACTTCGGCGTCGAAGGCGAAAACCGCGACGAACCGTCGCCGGTACTGTCGCTCGCGCGACCGTGGACCCGCGGCATGGTCTGGCTGCCCGCGGGTGCGCCCCGCATCTGCGCGGATCCTGCGCCCGAGATGGGCGATGCGCCGCGCTATCCGATGAAGGAGTGGGCCTTCGCCAATGGCTTTGGCCAGTATTACGCTGCGGCTGGCTGGGCCCAGTACGATCGTCATTTCGTGTTGTGGGCGGAGAAGGAGGGTTATGCCCTCGACATGATCACCCAGACCGATCTCCACTACCGGCCAGAGCTGCTCGACGCCTATCCTTGCGTGACGATCATCGGCCATGACGAGTACTGGACATGGGAGATGCGCGAGGCGATCGAGCGCTATGTGGAAGGCGGCGGACGGCTCGCGCGTTTCGGTGCCAACTTCCTGTGGCAGATCCGGCTTGAAGAGGATGGCAAGCGGCAGGTCTGCCACAAGTTCAAGGCGATCCACAGGGATCCGATCGTCGGCACGGGCAGGGCGCATCTCATGACGTCGGCCTGGGAAGACCGCAACGTGCGTTGGCCGGGCGCCTCGACGGTGGGTGTGAACGGCGCACACGGCCTCTATGCGTCCTGGGGAGGCTTTGCACCGAACGGCCAGAAGGGCTTTACGGTCTATCGCCCCGAACATTGGGCCTTCGCCGGCACCGGGCTGCATTATGCCGACATCTTCGGGGACAAGCAGCACATCTTTGCCTACGAGGTCGACGGGCTCGACTACACTTTCCGCAACGGCCTTCCGTTTCCCGTTCCCGCCGACGGGCAGCCCGCGACCATCGAGATATTGGCCATGGCGCCTGCCGTCCTCGCCGAGGACGAGCCGCAAGGCGAGGGCTTTCGTTACTACGTGCGCAGCAGCGATCACGAAGGCCTGGTGGAATGTATCACCGGCGAGGTCACGCCGGANGGACTTGCCCGCTACAAATACGGGTCGGGCATGATGGTGCACATGACCCGCGGCAAGGGCGAGGTTCTGACCGCCGCGACCTGCGAATGGGTGATGGGGCTGAAGCGCGGCGACCCGTTCACGCAGCGGATCACCCGAAACATTCTCGACCGCTTCACGTCGTCGACGCCTGCTGTGCCGCGAGAGGAGAGGGCATGACCGGGCAAGCCACGCATGAACGGCAGCCGGCACCACGGACCACCGACATCGATGAGCTTGAGCGCATCGCAAGACGTCTGAGGCGCGATGTCATCGAGTTGGTCGCTCCGACGGGCCAGGGTTATGTGCAGCAAGGGCTCGGGGCGGCCGATTTGTTTGCGTCCTCTATTTTGCGGAACTACGCCTCGATGCTTCGGACCCCGAATGGATCGATCGCGATCGCTTCCTGCTGTCAACGGCCCATAACACGGCCATCTTCTACGCGACGTTGGCGGCGCGCGGCGTCGTCGACGGCGATGAGGTCAGATCGTATTGCCGGGACGGATCGCCGTTCGAAATCAATGCGTCGGAGCGGATGGGAACGGCCATCGAAGCCACGCTCGGGTCACTGGGGCAGGGGCTGTCTGTCGGGATCGGAATGGCCCTGGCGGCACGTCGCCGGCAATCTTCGGCACGGACCTACGTGCTGCTGGGAGACGGCGAGTTGCAGGAGGGGCAGCTCTGGGAAGCGGCGCTCTTCGCAGGGAGTGCTCGTCTTTCCAATCTCTGCCTGATCATCGACGACAACCGGATGCAAGTCGAAGGACATATCGACAAGGTCGTCACGGTGGCCCCGATCGACGAGAAATTTGCCGCCTTCGGCTGGGCGGTCGAGACGGTCGACGGTCATGACATCCCTGCGCTGCTCGGCTGTCTTCAACGCGCGCGCGGACGAGATCTGCCGACCTGCCTGGTGGCACGCACGCTGGCCGGCAAGGGCGTGAGGTCTCTCGAAGGCGTGCTCGCCCACAATCTGAAAATGCCGCCGTCGGTGGCCGCGGAGGCATTGGCCGAACTGTCGGACATGCCGGCGGAGAGACCGGCATGATCGCCGCGTCAGATCGCGATTCCCTAGAGGTCCTCGATTTCACCGAGCGCGACGCGAGCCCCGCGCCTGTGGTCAAGCACTATGGTGAAGCTCTGGTCGAGGCGGCACGGCGCGATCCCCGCATCGTCTGCCTGACGGCCGATCTGACGCTGCCGACCGAGACCGATCTGTTCAGGGATACGCTGCCGGCGCGGTTTCACCAGGTCGGTATCGCCGAAGCCAATATGGTGGGTATCGCCGGCGGCCTTGCCAGATCCGGCGAAATCCCCTTTGTTCATAGCTTCTGCGTGTTCGCGACCCGGCGTTGTTACGACCAGATTGCCATGCAGGTCGCCTATCCGCGCGCGAACGTGAAGATCGTCGGCGTCATCCCGGGGCTGACGACCTTGCTCGGGGTATCGCATCAGGCCATCGACGATCTCGCATTGATGCGCGCTCTGCCCAACATGACGGTGATCGAGCCCGCTGGTCCGGGCGACGTGCGCGCGGCCGTTGCGGCCGTTGCCGCCCACGAGGGGCCGGTCTATCTGCGACTGAAGCGCGCGGACGGTACGGGACAGCCAGTCAGGGCGACATCCGACTTCCAGATCGGCAGGATGAAGGTGTTGCGCCGTGGCGCGGATGGCTTGCTGGTCGCCTGCGGAATGATGGTGGAAATCGCGCTACGCGCGGCCGAGGCGCTTGCTCATGAGGGGCTTTGGTTGACGGTGGTCGACATGCCGACCGTGAAGCCGATGGATCCGGCCCTTGCGGAGCTGGCGCGTGCCTTGCCGCTGGTCGTGACCGCCGAGAACCACTCCATCGTCGGCGGACTGGGAAGCGCCGTGGCCGAACTGCTGCTGGAAGCGGACGTCGATGTCGGATTCCGCCGCGTTGGCATACGCGACGTCTTCGCCGAAGGCGGCTCGACGGCCTATCTTTTCGAAAAATATGGTTTGTCGGAACGCGCGATCATCGATGCCGTGAAGGAGGCGCGCGGAAGGAAGCGCCGCTGAGGTCAATCCTCTCCCGGCGTCATGTTGCGGGTGCCGCCATGTTTTTCCAGGAGCCGCACGAGGTTCTGGCCGCCCTCCATCATGTCGGCCTGGATCGCTTCCCGGACCTTGTCGGGACGGCGTTGTCGCAAATAGTTGAGCACGGACAAGTGCTGATGCTCGTTCGGATAAATCGGTGGCGCGTGCGGATAGTGAAAATTCAGCAAGGGGCCGTTGCGCATCCAGATATCGTCGAGAATCGCAAGCACCTCGGGAAGCCCGGATCCATCGTACAGGCCGCGGTGGAATTGCCAGTTGGCGCGAACCGCNGCGGACCACCGGCGCTCTTTTTCGGCGCTGATCAACTCGTGATGGATTGCTTCCATCTTGTCGATGTCTGCTTCGGAAATGCGCGTCGTGGCGTGCTCCGCGGCGAGGCCTTCGAGAAACAGCCTGACGGTCCTGAGCTCGATATACTGCTTGGCCGTCATGTGAGCGACCATGATCGAACGCCCAGCCTGCATCTCGAGGGCGCGCCCGCGCACGAGTTGCATCAATGCCTCGCGAATGGGTGTCTCCGACACTTTCATCGTCGCAGCGAGTTCGCGAATCTTGAAGCGGTGGCCCGGCCAGAACCGGCCCTCCATCAACGCTTGTCGCAGGTTGTTGTAGACAAGGCCCGTCAGGCTATCGCGGGCAACGGGGCCAACGCCGCTCTCGTCTGGCTTCTGGTCGACGTCAGTCATTTCGGTCCCTCGGAAGGGTTTGGCCGCTTGTGCCAACCCCGCCACCCGTTCGAATCCACTTTATATATAATATAGGCAGGCAGATTTGCCGAAATCATCAGCCGCTGGGGCCTATTCCAGGTGAAAGGAGGTCACTCTTTGTAGTCGAGAAGCGGCACATTTGGCGTAGGAAGACCTCCACTTGCAATTCATTGCNCAATATATGATATATCATANCAGAGTTGGGAGAGGCCGTCATGCCGGGATTGAACCGAACAAGGGACGCAACGCTGCGTGCGCGTGCGGAAAAGGTCGTGCCGAGCGGGATGTGGGGGCACCTCCACGCGGCCAAGCTGCCGGACGGCTATCCGCAATTCTTCCGCCGCGGCGAGGGCGGGGTGCTCTGGGATGTGGATGGTAACCGATACGTGGATTTCATGTGCAGTTGGGGACCCAATCTGCTCGGTCATCACCATCCCGAAGTGGAGGAGGCTGCCGAGCGTCAGCGCCGTGATGGGGATTGTCTGAACGGCCCGGCCGAAGTGATGGTCGAGTTGGCCGAGCTCGTCGTGGACATGGTGGGGCACGCCGATTGGACACAATTCCAGAAGAACGGCACCGACGCGACGACGACTTGCGTCACCATCGCGAGGGCAGCAACCGGCCGGCGCAAGATCCTGGTGGCCAAGGGCGCCTATCATGGCGCCGTGCCGTGGTGCTCGCCGTCGTTGCTCGGTGTGACTGCGGAGGATCGCGCCCATCTCGGATATTTCACTTTCAATGATGTCGAGAGTCTCGAGGTGGCGACAAAGGCGGCCGGCGACGATCTCGCCGGCATCCTGATCTCGGCATACCGCCACGATCTCGGGCTCGACCAGGAGCTTCCGACCGTGGAGTTCGCGCAGGCGGCACGCCGCATCTGCGACGACAGAGGGGCTGCGCTGATCATCGATGAAGTCCGCGCGGGCTTGCGCCTGAACGCTGCCGGGAGCTGGGAAGGGCTTGGTGTCCGCCCAGACCTGTCCGCCTGGAGCAAGGCGATTGCCAACGGCTACGCGCTGGCGGCTGTCACTGGAGCCAATTGGCTCCGTGATGCCGCGTCCCAGGTCTTTGTCACCGGGTCGTTCTGGGCCGGCGCTGTCGCGATGGCGGCCGCCGTGGCGACGTTGAAGATCGTGCGCAGGGACAATGTGCCGAGCCGTCTTGCACAGCTCGGGCAAATGTTGCGCGAAGGCCTCGAGACACGTTCGCGCCAGTTCGGCGTGTCAATTCGTCAATCGGGGCCTGCGCAGATGCCGACTCTCCTGTTCGACCAGGATCCGGCTTACCGGAAGGGCTCGGCCTTCTGCAACGCGATGTTGGCGCGAGGCGTTTACTTCCATCCCAAGCACAACATGTTTCTCTGCGCCGCGCATACCGAGGCGGACATCGCCGAGGCTCTCGAAGCCGCCGAGCATGGCTTTGCCGTGGTAGCAGGGCTGTGATCCCTCGCTCTGCCTTTTCCAGGTTTAGCCAGCCATGAAAATGCCGGCCTGCGGGCCGTAGACGCCACGCTCGCCGCCGCCCGCGACAACTCTCGACGCTTCACCCGGCGGCGGATACCGGCGAACATGGGCGAACGGCCGCGCAGGGCCGAAATGCGAGTTATGCCTGTCGTTGTTGAGGAAATCTCTTGAGATCCCCCTCAACCGATCCGGCGCTATTGACTGCTCCCTCCGCTTTTCTTGAGCTTGGCTTTTCCTTTTGAACTGGGAGCGGGTTGCGCAGGCTGCTCGGCAGCCAAGGGATGCGAGGGAACCTGAAGGCGGTTCGTGCGGACATCGTCCCGAAGCGCGTCGGTGTCCATCCTCGTACCGCGCTCGACGGAATCGCGCTGCGCCGAGGCTGCGGNCGCCGCGCACAAGAACACTATTGCCGCACTCGCCACTGCAATGNACCGATTCATGAGCAATCCTGTTGCTGGTCATTCAAAAGGCGAAGTCGAGTCTCGGGCCTATCTGCACATCCGTGTAGTGGCGCAAAGGAACGTTCGATGTTCGCGCCTCGTAAATGACGTTGGTGGTGAGCGANATATTGCGGGCGATATTGTATTTCAATCCGAGAGATACCGAATAGATCTGATCTTGCCGGCCGGCGTTGAGGCCGTCAGTGAACCAGAATGCCTCGATGAATGGTGTGCTGACAATCGACCATTTAGGATCGAGCTTGACCTCAATCCCGAGCAACGCATCGAAACGCCAGCGGCGGGCTTCGGCAAGGTCGGAAAATCGGTAAGTGAGCTGCGCGAGCGGGGAGAGCGTCACATTGCTGAACTGGAAGTCGCGGCTGACCGAACCCATCACATCGTGTGACGTGAAGGCCAGATCGCGGTAGATGCCATCGAAATCATATCGGTTTTCGTACTGACCGGTTATTCTCCAACCATAAACATTTTGCGTCAGTCGCGCTCCCAGGCGCGCGATCGCGGCGTTGCCGAGGTGCTCGGTTGCAAACGATTCGAATTGTGCTCGAGCAAAGATGCGATAGGTCAGATCAGGCGACAGATTGCCATCCAACCTCAAGCTGACATCAGGCTCATAGAAGAAATCGCGGCGTCGATCGTCCCGGCTGAACAGCGCGTTCTCGGTGTAGGTTGGCGACAAGGATCCAACCAGGCTCCAGGAAGGAGACATCGACGTATATTCGANGTTCGCGTACTCGATTTTCTTGGGCTCGATCAGATCCAACTCGGCGGCGAATGCTCCACTCGCGCTGAAGAGTCCCAAGACCTGCAGCAGAGTTTTAAACCTGCGCATCCGGATCTCCCGACGAATCATCCACTGGTTGCCGGATGCTAAGAGGCTATGCCCAGGTTGTTGACTGTCAAGGCCCGGCTCTTACGCAACTGAAATAATCAGGTGGCGTGGCAGACAAATCACATGATTTGATTGGCGGGAGACGACCCGTTGTTCCGGGGGAGATCCCGCTGCGAAGTGATGGCTACGTCACTGGCGACGGAACCAACCGAGTATCAATCAGTGCGATCGAGAGCGCGCGAAGCACCCCACGATCTGGCGCTCTCATCTGCGCCGCATGCTTGCCATCGCATTTGCCGGCAGGCGATAAGTGCCGGCCGCCAAATTTGATCAGGGGCCGACGCGCAAGCTCTCGTTAAACGCCTCCAAGCCAGGCTCTTGGACGGCTTCCCATGCGTGTGCTGACGTGGCTGAGGCCGCCGAGAGGATGAGAGCTAGGCAGCTAAGAACTCGAAAATTGGTCATTGCTGGCTGCNTCAGGTTGTGGTGTCGGAGTGACAGCCATATCAGCTGCCAATGAGTAACGATCGGCACTAGTAGTCCACCGCATCGCGGGTAACCGGGCAGGTCATGCAGTGTCCGCCGCCGCGCCCGCGTCCCAACTCGGCGCCTACGATGGTAATGACTTCGATGCCCTCTTTGCGCAGCAGCGTATTGGTATAGGTGTTGCGATCGTAGGCGTAGACGACACCCGGCGATGCACAAACAAGGTTGGCACCGCTGTCCCATTGCGTCCGCTCGCGCTGGTAGTCGCTGCCGCCAGCCTCGACGACGCGAAGTTTCTTGAGGCCAAGCGCTTCCTCGACCACGCCGACAAACGGCTTGCTTTCCGCACGCAACTCGACGCCGCTCGCCGCATTGCTTGGACGATAGGAATAAGTGCGGGTCTGATTCATGAAATCGGGCGCGAGNAGNACGCAATCGCGATCGGCGAAAGTGAACACCGTATCGAGATGCATGGCGGCCCGTATCTTGGGTATTGCGGCGACAATAACGCGTTCTGCTGCGTCTTTCTTGAACAGCGTCGCCGCAAGCTGACTGATCGCTTGGCGAGACGTGCGCTCGCTCATGCCGATCAGGACCACTCCCCTGCCGATGGGCATGACGTCGCCGCCTTCAAGCGTCGCCAACCCGTGGTCCTGGGTGGGATCGCCCCACCAGACATTGACCTTGCCTGCAAAGTCAGGGTGAAACTTGTAAATCGCCGCGGTTAGGATGGTTTCCTCGTGTCGCGCCGGCCAGTAGAGGGCGTTTAACGTTACCCCGCCATAGATCCAGCAGGTGGTATCGCGCGTGTACAGTGTGTTCGGCAGCGGCGGCAGCAGGTACTCGGTGGCACCCGCTGCTTCCTTGACCATCTTGAGTGCTTCGCCGCCGTGTGTTTCAGGAAAGTCATGGGTCGACAGACCGCCGATCAACGTTTCTGCGAGCTTGCGGTTGTCCAGGCCCGAAAGGTAGCTTTTCAGTTCATCGATGAAGCCCAGCCCCACCTGATTGGGGACCACCTGGTTGTCGAGAATCCACTTCTTTCCTTCCGGCACCGCGACCGTCTCGGCAAGCAGATTGTGCATGTCCAGCACTTCGATACCCCGGTCGCGCATTTTGGTGACGAAATCGAAATGGTCGCGCTTCGCGTTATCCACCCACAGCACATCGTCGAACAGCAATTGATCNCAATTGGATGGAGTGAGACGCGTATGGGCNAGACCGGGCGCGCAGACAATCACCTTGCGCAGNTGTCCAACTTCCGAGTGGACGCCAAACTGGGCTTCTTTTTCCTTTGTCATGATGTGCTCCCATACGTCTAAATGGTGATGTAGCCGGTGGCGAGGCCGTGAATCCCGACAACGCATCCAACGACCGCTACAGCGAACAACACCCACTCCGCGGGGGAGAAGAGCTGCTTTCCCATTTCTCTTCGCGTGATGTAGTAGAGGATAGTTCCGGGGGCGTAGATGATGAATCCGAGCAACAGGAATTTCGTTCCGCCGGCAAACAGCAGGAAGAGCGTGTAGATCGTCGCCAGGGCTGCAATGATCGTGTCTTTGCGGAGGTTGCCGGGATCCTTCTCGTAAGTCTCCTTCCGATAAACCAGCATCAATGCAAAGGCTGCCGAGAAGAAATAGGGGATCAGCGACAGGTGGCTGCACAGCGACAAAGCGAAAGTGAAGGCGTCGTCGGAGAATAGCGTGGCGATGAGCACGGTTTGAATCAGCAGGCTGGTCATCAGCAGCGCCGAGGAGGGNACCTGGTTGGCGTTCTCGCGCGCCAGGAAAACCGGCATGTCCTGCCGCTTTGCCGCGACGGATAGCACCTCGGCGGCCATCAGGGTCCAGGCCAGGTAGGCGCCCAGTACGGAGACAATGACACCAGCGCCGATGAACACGGCGCCCCAATGGCCGACGGCAGCCTCGAGAACCCCACCGACCGACGGCTGGCGAAGTTGCGCGAGTTCCTCTCGCGGCAGGATACCGTAGGACAAGATCGATACGGACGCGAACAGCGCAAGGACGCCGAGGAAGCCAGTCACTGTGGCGATCCCTACGTCTTCGCGCCTTTGCGCGAGCCGTGAATAATTGCTTGCACCCTCGATGCCCAGAAACACGAAAACCGTCACGAGCATCGTTGACTTCACCTGCTCGAAGAGATTTCCGTAGTCTCCAGCCGAGCCTCCCCAGAGATTGGCCGCGAAGACGTCAGGCTTAAGGAAGAAAATCGCGAGCACCAGGAACAACAGCAGCGGAATGACCTTGGCGATGGTCACGATCTTGTTGATTGCCGCTGCCTCCTTGACCCCGCGTAAGACTAGAAAATGAAACGCCCAGATGCCTGCTGAAGAGATTGCGACCGCGATGACCGTGTTACCCTGGCCCAGGGCCGGGAAGAGTGCGCCGAGCGTGGACTTGATCAGGATCCAGTAGGATACGTTGCCGACGCAGGCGCTGGCCCAGTACCCAAAGGCAGAGAAGAACCCGACATAGGGTCCGAACCCGGCTCGCGCATATGCGTAAACCCCCGCATCGAGATCAGGCTTGCGATTGGCAAGGGTCTGGAAGACAAGCCCCAGCATGAGCATGCCGGCGCCGGCTATGCTCCAGGCAATGAGCGCCCCGTAGATGCCGGTGGCCTGCGCAAAGTTGCGCGGTATCGAGAATACGCCGGCTCCGACCATGCCGCCGACTACCATGGCCGTTAAGGTCCACAACGGCAGTTTTTGTTGGTCTACATCGGTGCTCATAGTCGAGCCTATGTGCAGATTTTCGCGGCTTACAGCGACTCCACTCGCTCGCGGGCAGCGAACGTTGCGCGCAAGCGGGCAGGTTTCGGTACGATGCACCTCCAGAATGTTCCGTGATATCAGGTGATCACCCCAGTTGCAGAGGAGGAATCACCCTGTCGAAAACGAGAAAGCTTGCAGGCACTGCAACTGCCGTCAATGCGCCGATAATCAGGGCGCTGCATACAAGTTGGATATTCATGCTCGCCTCCGTGTGTTGCGGCAATCTGCCAAAGTCGCGATAACCTCCATCGTCAAAAGGATCCGAACACCGTGCCCAGGACCAGGACAGCGGCAAGTGCGATGATGCAGGTGACGATCACGGTCATCACCATATCGAAGTAGCTCTCGCGGTGGGTCAGCCCGCTGATCTGAAACAGCAACAGCACCGTGCCATTGTGTGGCAGTGCATCGAGCGTGCCGGCGCCAATCGTGGTTACGCGATGCATCAGCGCGGGATCGATGCCGTGCTCGGCGGCGAGCCGCATGAAGGTGTCGCCGAGTATATTGAGCACGATTGCCATTCCCCCGGAGGCGGTACCGGTAAGCGCAGCGAGCGCGTTCACGGCGATCGTGAGAGAGATAAGGGGGCCTCCGCCAACCGCGAGTAGCGCGTCACGTACGTCCGCGAACGCGGGCAGCGCGGCAATGACAGCACCAAAGCCGACGAGACTGGCAATCATCAGGATTGGCATGACGGAGGAGGCGGCGCCAGCATCCAAACTTTCCCGCAACGCCGGGAAACGCCTGAAGTTGAGGACAATGACGGTCAGGGTCGCAGTCGCGAGCGCAATAACAACCGACCAGACGCCGGCCACCGCTCCGATCGTGGTTTCNCCCCACACCTCTTTGGCCAAGAACGAAAAATCCAGCCGTGGAAGGANGACTAGCGACAGTAGGAAGTTAGTACAGATGACCACAACCAGCGGCAATGCGGCAATCACAAAGGGGGGTAGGCTAGCACTGTGCTTGCCATGCTGAAATTCAGCTGGATCAAAATCGCCGGCAGCTGACGCCTGCATACGAACGGTCTCGTCGATGGCGGGAGACACCTCCGAATTGCGGTCATAGCCCTCGCCGGCCCTGCGCGCGGTGGCTTCTGCACGGCGGAGCCACCACATGCCGATAACAAAAATGATGATCGAAGCGATGATACCCAGACCCGGCGCCGCGAAGGTGGTTGTGCCGAAGTACGGCATCGGAATGGCATTGTTGACAGACGGCGTTCCTGGCATTGCCGACATCGTGAACGTGAACGCCCCAAGACCGATGGTCGCCGGCATCAAGCGGCGCGGGATGTTCGCAGCCTGGAACATCTCTTTTGCCATGGGGACCAACACGAAAAAGGCAACAAAGACGCTCACGCCGCCGTAGGTAACCGCTGCCGAAGCCAGCACCACTGAGAGTATGGTTCGGTGAGTTCCCAACCGTTCAGTCAGAAAACGCGCGATAGAGGTGATCGAACCGCTGTCGTCCATCAGCTTGCCGAACAACCCGCCAAGCAGGAACATCGGAAACCACTGCGTAACGAATCGGCCAGCGCCGGGCATAAAGGTCTGCGTCCAATGAGCGAGAAGCGGCTCACCCGAAATCGCAGCGGCCAGCATGGCAGCCACCGGCGCCACCATTAGGACGCTCCACCCTCGGTAGGCAAGCCACATCAACAGAGCGAGTCCGAGCAGTATCCCGACGAGTCCCATGGTTCAGTCCTCCACCAGCAGCATCTCGAAATCCTCGCGATGACATCCGAGTTCGTTCGGGAGTACCAAGGGACTTAGGTCAGACATGTGGGCTTCCAAAAAAGCAAAGATCTAGGTTGTGCGCGCTGTCGTGGCATCGTCTGTTGCGGCCGACGCTGGCTCGAAACACTGGCGTGGAAGAAGGAAGATCCATGTGACGAGCACAAAAGGCGCGGTAAGCGC
>JGI25153J46596_10001601_pt1 | contig 13411 bp, 23 predicted proteins | sample AraplaMF_Col_mMF_FD_46596 | JGI IMG/M metagenome (IMG submission 46596)
AAGTTCGGGGTGCGGAGCATTTCCGCTTCGCTCTTCTGCACGAGGTCGCCGATATAGACGATGTTGTCGTTCTTCAGGCAGTTGGCCGAACGCACCGACAGTTCGAGCTCGTCCACCTTCTTGAGGAAGGCCGGGTTGAAGGCGAGATCCGGGATGATCTCCTGCGCGACTTCCTTGCGCGGCTCTTCGAAGTTCACGAACACGTTGAGCTGATCCTGCAGGATGCGGGCGGCATAGGCCACCGCGTCCTCCGGCGTGATCGCGCCGTTGGTCTCGATCGTCATCGTCAGCTTGTCGTAGTCGAGGATCTGGCCCTCACGGGTGTTCTCGACCTTGTAGGAGACCTTGCGCACGGGCGAGAACAGGCTGTCGACCGGGATCAGGCCGATCGGCGCGTCCTCGGGCCGGTTGCGCTCGGCGGCGACATAGCCCTTGCCGGCGGCGACCGTGAACTCCATGCGGATTTCCGCGCCCTCGTCCAGCGTGCAGAGCTGCAGGTCGGGATTGAGCACGACGATATCGCCGACGGTCTGGATGTCGCCTGCGGTGACGACGCCGGGGCCGGACTTCTTNACGACCATGCGCTTGGGGCCTTCGCCCTGCATCTTGATCGAGATGTCCTTGATGTTGAGCACGATGTCGGTGACGTCCTCGCGAACGCCCGCGATCGAGGAGAACTCGTGCAGCACGCCGTCGATGTGCACCGACTGCACGGCGGCGCCCTGCAGCGACGACAGCAGGATGCGGCGCAGCGCGTTACCGAGCGTCTGGCCGAAACCACGCTCGAGCGGCTCGGCGACGACGGTCGCAAACCGGCTCGCGTCGGAGCCCGGCGTCACCTGCAGCTTGTTCGGTCGAATCAGTTCTTGCCAATTTTTCTGGATCGTCACTTTGTCACCCATGTGCCAGTCGCGATCGGCGTGCCGACCACTGGCGTTGGAGATCGCGGATCAGTCCGCGGAAAATTCCAAAAACAATCGCGGACGGAAAACCGCCCGCAATCGAATATCAGACCCGCCGGCGCTTGCGCGGACGGCAGCCATTGTGCGGGATCGTGGTCACGTCGCGGATCGACGTCACGGTGAAGCCCGCCGCCTGCAGCGCGCGAAGCGCCGATTCACGGCCCGAACCGGGGCCGGCAACTTCCACTTCCAGCGTGCGCATGCCGTGTTCCTGCGCCTTCTTGGAAACGTCTTCGGCCGCGACCTGCGCGGCATAGGGGGTCGACTTGCGCGAGCCCTTGAAGCCCATCGTGCCGGCCGAGGACCAAGCAATGGTGTTGCCCTGCGCGTCGGTGATGGTGATGGTCGTGTTGTTGAACGACGAATTCACGTGCGCGATGCCGGAGGCGATGTTCTTGCGTTCGCGGCGGCGTACGCGGGTGGCTTCCTTGCCCATTGTCCTAAAACCTTCCTGTGATCTCAAACGCCGCCGTACTGCCAGCGGCTACACCGAAAAAAAGCGAGTGGCGAATGGCCAGCAGCGAATAGAACTATTCGCCACTCCCTATTCGCTATTCGCGAAACTTACTTCTTCTTGCCGGCGATCGCCTTGGCCGGACCCTTGCGCGTGCGCGCATTGGTGTGGGTGCGCTGGCCGCGCACCGGCAGGCCGCGGCGATGACGCAGGCCGCGATAGCAGCCGAGGTCCATCAGCCGCTTGATGTTGATGCCGGTCTCACGGCGAAGGTCGCCTTCGACGAGATAGTCGCGGTCGATCACTTCGCGGATCTGCAGGACTTCCTGGTCGCTCAGCTGGCTGACACGACGATCCACCGGGATCTTCACCTTCTCCATGATTTCGGCAGCGTTCTTCTGGCCGATGCCATGGATGTACTGGAGCGCGATCAGAACGCGCTTGTTGGTCGGGATATTGACGCCGGCAATACGGGCCACGGAATGCTCTCCTGTCACCGGCCACCGGGCCGGACATTTCGTTTAAGGCGCTCGCGCACCTTGTCTTTGGTTGAGCATGATCTTTTCCGAAAACCGGTACCCACTTTTCGGGATCATGCTCTAGCTCGGCAGGTGTCCACAAACGCGAACACGACGCCCTAACCCCTTGGTTTCCCGGGGCCCGGCATCGTCTGAAAACTATCCGATCTGGATGCGGGGCTTATTAAGGGATTCAAACGGGTTTCGTCAACTGATTCTAGCGTTTAGCTCGCTTTTTCGTGACTTTCTTGGCGGACTTCGGAGCGGCCCGTTTGGCCGCCTTTTTGGCCTTTCCGGCACCTCGCCCCTTGGCCGCGGCAGCCGCCTTACGGCCGGCCTTCTTGACGGACTTCCCAGCCCCCTTGGCGGCCGGTTTAGCNGCNTTACGGGCCTTTTTGGCCGGTTTCGCGGCCTTTTTGGCNGCGGGCTTGGCGGTTTTCCTGGCGGCCCCCTTGGCCTTCCGGGCCGGCACCGCCTTGGGTTCCAATGCGCCGACGGCGGACAGGATCCGGTTAACCTCGCGGGTCACCTGCTCGATGCTCATCATCCCGTCGACGGTGGCNAGCTTGCGGCGCTCCGAATAGTAGTGGATCAGCGGTTCGGTCTGCGACCGGTAGGCGGCTAGCCGCTTGGTCAGCACTTCCGGCGTGTCGTCGACACGAACCTCCTCGCCGCGCTCGCGCATCTCGGCGACGCGGGTTTCGACGCGCTGCAGCAGCGCGCTCTCATTGACGCGCAGCTCGACCACCGCATCGAGCCGGAGATGCTTCTTCTTCAGGAGTTCATCCAGCGCCTCGGCTTGCGGCACCGTCCGCGGGAAGCCGTCGAGGACGAAACCCTTGGCGGCATCCGGCTGGTCGATCCGGTCGGANATGATTCCAACCACGACTTCGTCAGGCACCAGNTGGCCGTTGGCCATGAGGTCCTTGGCTTTCAGGCCGACCGGCGTCTCGGCGGCCACGGCCGCGCGCAGCATCTCGCCGGTCGAAAGCTGCACGATCCCGTAGCGGTGCACCAGCCGCTGCGCCTGGGTGCCCTTCCCCGACCCCGGCGGTCCCAAAAGGATCAATCTCATGACTATTCGCCCCCCGGCTTGGTGAGCGAAACGCCGCACACCTTTATTGAAATTTCAGACCATGTGTCCGCTGATCAGCGGCGGCGGCCCCGCAGCTTGGACTTCCTGATCAGCCCCTCATACTGATGGGCGAGCAGATAACCCTGCACCTGCGCCACCGTATCCATGGTCACGCTGACGACGATCAGAAGCGAGGTGCCGCCGAAGTAGAACGGCACTGACGCATAGGAAATCAGGATTTCGGGAATCAGGCAGACGATCGCCAGATAGATCGCGCCGAGCACGGTGACGCGCGACAGCACGTAGTCGATATATTCGGCGGTGCGCTCGCCCGGGCGGATGCCGGGAATGAAGCCGCCATGCTTCTTCAGATTGTCCGCGGTCTCGGTCGGGTTGAACACGATCGCGGTGTAGAAGAAGGCGAAGAACACGATCAGCGCCAGATAGAGGAACAGGAACAGCGGACGGCCGTGGCTGAGCTGGGTGTTGAGCCACTGGAACCACTCCGGCCCCTTGCCGGCGTTGAAGTTCGCGACCGTCGCCGGCAGCAGCAGCAGCGACGAGGCGAAGATCGGCGGAATCACGCCCGACGTGTTGAGCTTGAGCGGCAGATGCGAGGACTGGCCCTCGAACATCTTGTTGCCGACCTGCCGCTTCGGATACTGGATCAGAAGCCGCCGCTGCGCGCGCTCCATGAACACGATGAAGGCGATCACGGCGACCGCCATCACGATGACGACCAGGATCAGGCCGGTCGACAGCGCGCCCTGACGGCCCAGTTCCAGCATGTTGGCGAGCGCCGAAGGCAGTTCGGCCACGATGCCGGACAGAATGATCAGCGAGATGCCGTTGCCGATGCCGCGCGAGGTGATCTGCTCGCCGAGCCACATCAGGAACATGGTGCCGCCGGTCAGCGTGATCGTCGTCGACAGCAGGAAGAAGATGCCGGGGTCGCTGACGACGTTGCCGGCGCCCTGCAGGCCGACGGCGATGCCGTAGGACTGGAACGCGGCGAGGATCACCGTCAGGTAGCGGGTATACTGGTTCAGCGTCTTGCGGCCGGCCTCGCCTTCCTTCTTCAGCGCTTCGAGCTGCGGGGAAACCGTGGTCAGGAGCTGGATGATGATCGATGCCGAGATGTACGGCATGATGTTCAGCGCGAAGATCGCCATGCGGTGGATGCCGCCGCCGGCGAACATGTTGAACATGCCGAGAATGCCGCCGGCCTGCGACTTGAACACCTGCTCCCAGATCGCGGGGTCGATGCCCGGCAGCGGGATATAGGTGCCGAGCCGATAAACAAGCAGCGCACCCAGCGTAAACCAGATGCGCTTCTTCAGTTCGTCGGCTTTCGCCAAGGCCCCGAAATTGAGATTGGCGGCAAGTTGTTCTGCTGCTGAGACCATGTTCAGGCTTTCTCCCGTCGCCTCCGAGGCCGAGGCCCCTTCCGGGGCCATCGGCAGACGCCGGACATTATTTGGTGCTCGGCTTCGATAAGTCCATCATCCCGCGGTGCGGATCGCCTGCCCTTTTGCGGGCAATGACGCAGATGTTACGCCGCCTCGCCTTCTTCCTTGGCCGGGGCCAGGATCTTCACCGTGCCGCCGGCCTTCTCGACCGCAGCAATCGCGGATTTCGAGGCGCCGTACACCTCGATCGCGAGCTTGGCCTTGAGTTCGCCGCGGCCGAGCAGCCGCAGGCCGTCCTTGGCGCGGCGGATCACGCCGGCCTTCACCAGCGTTTCGACCGTCACGGTCTCCTTGACGTCCACCAGCTTGGCGTCGATCGCCTCCTGCAGACGGTCAAGATTGATCTCGGCGAAGTCGAGCCGGAAGATGTTGTTGAAGCCGCGCTTCGGCAGGCGGCGATGCAGCGGCATCTGGCCGCCCTCGAAGCCCTTGATGCGCACGCCCGAACGCGCGGTCTGGCCCTTGCCGCCGCGGCCCGAGGTCTTGCCCTTGCCGGAACCGATGCCGCGGCCGACGCGCATGCGCTTCTTGCGCGAGCCGGCGTTGTCGGCGATATCGCTGAGCTTCATCGTTAGCGTCCTTATCCTTTGAGCATGATCTTGACCGAAAACCGGCCCCCGCTTTTCGGGATCATGCTCTCACTTGATCTGACTTACTTCTCGCCGACGACACGGACGAGATGTTGAACCTTGGTGATCATGCCGCGAACTTCCGGCGTATCCGGAAGCTCGGCAACCCGGCCGATCTTGTTGAGCTTGAGGCCGATCAGCGTCGAACGCTGCGAGTGGTGGCGGCGGATCGCGCTGCCGGTCTGCTCGACCTTGATCGTCTTTGCGGCCTTGGCCATCGTCTTAACTCCAAAAAGCGCCTGAGCAGCGCCGGTTATTCAGCCACCACTTCGGCGTCGCCGCCGACGCGGCGCGACTGCAGCGTGGACACCTTGATGTTGCGGCGCGCCGCCACCGAACGCGGCGAATCCTGATGCTTCAGCGCGTCGAAAGTCGCGCGAACCATGTTGTAGGGATTCGACGAGCCGATCGACTTCGCCACCACGTCCTGGATGCCGAGCGTTTCGAACACCGCGCGCATCGGGCCGCCGGCGATGATGCCGGTACCGGCCGGAGCCGCACGCAGATAGACGCGGCCGGCGCCGTGGCGGCCGGCGATGTCGTGATGCAGCGTGCGGCCTTCGCGCAGCGCCACCCGCGTCAGATTGCGCTTCGCCGATTCGGTCGCCTTGCGGATCGCCTCGGGCACTTCGCGCGCCTTGCCGTGGCCGAACCCGACCCGGCCCTTCTGGTCGCCGATCACGACCAGCGCCGCAAAGCCGAAGCGCTTGCCGCCCTTGACGACCTTCGCCACGCGATTGATGTGGACNAGCTTGTCGACGAACTCGCTGTCGCGCTCCTCGCGATCCCTGCTCCGTTCGCGTCCGCCGCGTTCGCGTTCACCTGCCATGGTGTTTTCCAATCTTTAGGGGAAGAAAGCCCCTGTCCTCGTAAATTTCCAAAACGGTTCGTTAGAAGCTCAGTCCGCTCTCGCGGGCCGCATCGGCAAGCGCCTTGACGCGCCCGTGATAGAGATACTGACCGCGATCGAACACCACTTCCTTGACGCCGTTCTTCACGGCGCGTTCCGCCAGCAGCTTGCCGACGGCCTTGGCCGCATCGATGTTGGCGCCGGTGTTGCCGCTCTCGCGCATGGTCTTTTCCAGCGACGAGGCGGAAGCCAGCGTCTCGCCCTTCAGATCGTCGATGACCTGGGCGTAGATATGCTTCGACGAACGGAACACCGACAGACGCGGGCGTCCATTGGCGGTCCGGCGCAGCGCGTTACGCACGCGTTGCTTGCGCCGGGCATTTGTGACCTTGAGTGACATGACCGGCTCCGTTACTTCTTCTTGCCTTCCTTGCGGAAGATGAATTCGTTGGCGTACTTCACGCCCTTGCCCTTGTAGGGCTCCGGCGGACGGTAGGCGCGGATCTCGGCGGCAACCTGCCCGACGCGCTGCGAATCGGTGCCCGTGATCGTGATCTCGGTCGGCTTCGGCACCGCGATGGTGATGCCTTCCGGGATCGCATAGACGACGTCGTGGCTGTAGCCGAGCGCGAGCTGCAGGTTCTTGCCCTGCATCGCGGCGCGGTAACCGACGCCGGTGATCTCGAGCTTCTTCTCGAAGCCCTTGGTGACGCCCTCGACGAGGTTCGCGACCTGGGCCCGCGCGGTGCCGTACATGGCCTGGGCGCGGTTGGTCTTGAACTTCGGCGCGACCTTGACCGCACCGCTCTCGAACTTCACNTCGACNTCGTCGTGCACGACGAACTGAAGCTGGCCCTTCGGCCCCTTCATCTTGACGGTCTGCCCTTCGACGGTCGCCGTCACACCGGACGGGATCGCCACAGGCCGTTTGCCAACACGTGACATGGCTAAAAATCCTTCCTCAGAACACCGTGAAGAGAACTTCGCCGCCCACATTCGCGTCACGCGCGTCGTGGTCAGCCATGATTCCCTTCGGCGTCGACAACACCGAAATGCCGAGACCGTTGTTCACCCGCGGCAGGTTCTTCACCGAGGCGTAAACCCGGCGGCCCGGCTTGGACACCCGCTCGATCTCGCGGATGACCGGCTCGCCGTCGAAATACTTCAGCTCGATCTCGAGCTCGCTGCGGCCCGANGCGTGCTCGACGCTGGCGTAGCCGCGAATGTAACCTTCCGCCTTCAGCACTTCGAGCACGCTGGCGCGCATCTTCGAGCCCGGGGTCGAGACCTTGGACTTCGAACGCATCTGCGCGTTGCGGATGCGGGTGATGAGATCGGAAATCGGATCGTGTGTAGACATCTGACGACCCTCCTTACCAGCTCGACTTCACGAGCCCCGGAACCAGGCCCTTGGAGCCGAGTTCGCGCAGCGCGATGCGGGAGAGCTTGTTCTTGCGGTAGTTCGAACGCGGGCGACCGGTCAGTTCGCAGCGGTTGCGGATCCGGGTCGCCGACGAGTTGCGCGGCAGCTGGGCGAGCTTCAGCGTCGCCGCGAACCGCTCTTCCATCGGCTTGGTCTTGTCGGCGATGATTGCCTTCAGCTTCGCGCGCGCAGGCGCGGCGTTCTTGGTCATCCGCTTGCGCCGGTTGTTCTTCTCGATCGAACTCTTCTTTGCCATGCTTGGCTCCTGGGTTTCCGCGTTTGAGAGGCTTTAGGGCCGTCTCACTGCCGGAACGGGAAATTGAAAGCGGTCAACAAGGCACGCGCCTCGTCGTCGGTCTTGGCCGTGGTACAGACCGTGATGTCCATGCCGCGGGCTTCCGAAACCTTGTCGAAATCGATTTCGGGGAAAATGATGTGCTCCTTGATGCCGAGCGAGTAGTTGCCGCGGCCATCGAAGCTCTTCGGATTGAGGCCACGGAAGTCGCGCACGCGCGGCAGCGCCACCGTCACCAGGCGGTCGATGAACTCGTACATCCGCGCCTTGCGCAGCGTGACCTTGCAGCCGATCGGCTGGTTCTCGCGCAGCTTGAAGGTCGAGATCGCGATCCGCGAATAGGTCACGACGGCCTTCTGACCGGCAATCATCGACAGCTCGGCAGCCGCGGTTTCGGCCTTCTTGCGGTCGTTGACGGAATCGCCGACGCCCATGTTGAGCACGACCTTGTCCAGCCGCGGCACCTGCATGACGTTGGCATAGCCGAACTTTTCAGTCAGCTGGCCACGAATGCTCTTGTCATACTCCGCGCGCAGGCGCGGCACGTAAGCGGTATCAGCCATCGATCTCTGCTCCCGAGCTCTTGGCAATGCGTACCTTCTTGCCATCAGCCTGAATCTTGAAGCCCACGCGGGTCGGCTTTCCGTCCTTGCCGACATAGGCGATGTTGGACAGTTGGATCGGCGACTCCTTGGAGATGATGCCGCCCTCCTGGTTCTGGGTCTGCTTCTGGTGACGCTTCACCATGTTGATGCCGCGCACCAGCGCCGTGTTGTCGGCGGGGCGGACCTCGTAGACCTCGCCGGTCCGGCCCTTGTCGCGGCCGGTCAGCACCATGACCTTGTCACCCTTGCGGATCTTGGCAGCCATCACAGCACCTCCGGCGCAAGCGAGATGATCTTCATGTGGTTCTTGGCGCGCAGCTCGCGCGGCACCGGCCCGAAGATACGGGTGCCGACCGGCTCCGACTGGTTGTTGATCAGGACGGCGGCGTTACGGTCGAAACGGATGACCGAACCGTCGGCGCGGCGGATGTCCTTGCGGACGCGCACCACGACGGCCTTCATCACGTCGCCCTTCTTCACCTTGCCGCGCGGAATCGCTTCCTTGATCGACACGACGATAACGTCGCCTACGGTGGCATAGCGGCGCTTGGAGCCCCCCAGCACCTTGATGCACATGACACGGCGTGCGCCTGAATTGTCGGCCACGTCGAGGTTGGTCTGCATCTGAATCATTGATGCACCTCGTCCTCTTTCTGCGCTCTATCGCGCTCAAAATTTTCCCTGAATTACTTCGACCGAATCGAAGTTATCAGGCGCTTTTCTTCTGCTCGCCCCGGACCACGGTCCAGCGCTTCAACTTCGAGATCGGCTTGCTCTCTTCGATCCACACCATGTCGCCCGGCTTGAACTCGTTGTTCTCGTCGTGCGCGTGGTAGTTCTTGGAGCGGCGGATCGTCTTCTTGTAGATCGGATGGGTGAAGCGGCGATCGACGCGCACCACCACCGTCTTGGCTTGCTTGTCGCTCACGACCACGCCCTGAAGCGTACGTTTCGGCATAGGTGGCCTCTTATTTCTTCTTCGCGCGAAGCTGCGCGGCGATGGTCTTGATGCGGGCGATGTCGCGGCGGGCCTCGCGCAGGCGCGAGGTATTCTCCAGCTGCCCGGTGGCGCGCTGGAAGCGCAGGTTGAAGCGCTCCTTCTTCAGATTGAGGACCGCGTCCTCCCTCTGATCGTCGCTCATCGCGCGGATGTCTTCCACTTTCATCGGGGCCATGAGTGTTACTCCGCAATGCGCGCGACGAAGCGCGTCTTGATCGGCAGCTTGGCGGCTGCGAGCGTGAGCGCTTCCTTCGCGGTCTGCACGTTGACGCCGTCGATCTCGAAGATCACGCGGCCCGGCTTGACCCGCGCCACCCACAATTCCGGCGTGCCCTTGCCGGAGCCCATGCGGACTTCGGCGGGCTTCTTCGACACCGGCACGTCGGGGAATACGCGGATCCAGACNCGGCCGGCGCGCTTCATGTGACGGGTCAGCGCGCGGCGCGCGGCTTCGATCTGACGGGCGGTGACGCGCTCGGGCGCCATCGCCTTCAGACCGAACTGACCGAACGACAACGTCGCACCCGAAGACGCAACGCCGTGGATACGGCCCTTATGCGCCTTCCGGAACTTCGTTTTCTTTGGTTGCATCATGGCTTTAAGCCCTCAAACCTTCTCTAATTTCTCACGCTGCGGCAGCGTCACGGCGCGGACGCGAGCCACCGCTCTCGCCCTCGGCCATCTTCTTGTCCTGGGCCATCGGATCGTGCTCGAGGATCTCGCCCTTGAAGATCCAGACCTTGACGCCGCAGGTGCCGAAGGTCGTGAACGCGGTCGCCACGCCGTAATCGATGTCGGCGCGCAGCGTGTGCAGCGGCACGCGGCCCTCGCGGTACCACTCCATGCGCGCGATTTCGGCGCCGCCGAGACGGCCCGAGCAGTTGATGCGGATGCCCTCGGCGCCGAGGCGCATCGCCGACTGCACCGCCCGCTTCATGGCGCGGCGGAAAGCGACGCGGCGCTCGAGCTGCTGGGCGATCGATTCGGCGACCAGCGTGGCGTCGAGCTCGGGCTTGCGGATTTCGACGATGTTGATGACGACGTCGGAAGCCGTGATGTCGGCAACGCGCTTGCGCAGCTTGTCGATGTCCGCGCCCTTCTTGCCGATCACGACACCGGGACGCGCCGAATGGATCGTCACGCGGCACTTCTTGTGCGGACGCTCGATCACGATGCGGGCGACGGCCGCCTGCTTGAGCTCCTTGTGCAGGATCTCGCGGATCTTGACGTCCTCATGCAGCAGCTTGCCGTACTCGCTCTTGCCGGCGAACCAGCGCGAATCCCAGGTGCGGTTGATGCCGAGACGCAGCCCGATTGGATTGATCTTTTGACCCATCGTATTCTCCCGCGCCGCTTTAAGCGCTTGCCTCGGCCTCGACCTGACGAACCACGATGGTCAGGTGCGAGAACGGTTTATAGATACGGCCCGAGCGGCCACGGCCGCGCGGCGAAAANCGCTTCATGACGATGCCGTTGCCGACATGCGCCTCGGCGACGACNAGATCGTCGACCTCGAGGTCATGGTTGTTCTCGGCGTTCGCGATCGCCGATTCCAGGCACTTCTTGACGTCGACCGCGATCCGCTTGCGCGAGAACTGCAGGTCGGCCAGCGCCGCCGACGCCTTCCGGCCGCGGATCAGCTGCGCCACAAGATTGAGCTTCTGCGGGCTGACGCGCAGCATCCTGGCGACTGCCTTGGCCTCGTTGTCCGCGAGGCTACGTTCGCGCTTTGGTTTGCTCATCGTCTATTCCTCAAGCCTTCTTGGCTTTCTTGTCGCCAGAGTGGCCATGGAAGGTACGGGTCGGCGAGAACTCGCCGAACTTGTGACCCACCATTTCCTCATTGACCGACACCGGCACATGCTTCTGGCCGTTGTAGACGCCGAAGACCAGGCCGACGAACTGCGGCAGGATGGTCGAGCGGCGGCTCCAGATCTTGATGACGTCGTGACGGCCGGACGCGCGTGCAGCATCTGCCTTCTTGAGCACAGAGGCTTCGACGAACGGGCCTTTCCAGACTGAACGAACCATGTCCGGCGTTCCTTACTTCTTCCGCTTGTGGCGGCTTAGGAGGATGAATCGATTGGTCGACTTGTTCGACCGCGTCTTCTTGCCCTTGGTCGGCTTGCCCCACGGGGTGACCGGGTGGCGGCCGCCCGAGGTGCGGCCTTCGCCGCCGCCGTGCGGGTGATCGATCGGGTTCATGACGACGCCGCGGTTATGCGGACGCCAGCCCAGCCAGCGGGTACGGCCGGCCTTGCCGATCGAGATGTTCATGTGATCGGGGTTCGACACCGCGCCGATGGTGCCGCGGCAACGGCCGTGCACCAGGCGCTGCTCGCCCGAGTTCAGGCGCAGAATGACGTAGTCCTGGTCGCGGCCGACGATCTGGGCGTAGGTGCCGGCCGAACGCGCGATCTGGCCGCCCTTCCCGATCTTCATCTCGATGTTGTGGACGATGGTGCCGACCGGCATGTTGCCGAGCGGCATGACATTGCCCGGCTTCACGTCGACATGGCTGCCGGCAACGACCGTGTCGCCCGCGGCGAGCCGCTGCGGCGCCAGGATGTAGGCCTGCTCGCCGTCCTGATACTTGATCAGCGCGATGAACGCGGTGCGGTTCGGATCGTATTCCAGCCGCTCGACGACGGCGGGAACGTCGACCTTGTTGCGCTTGAAGTCGACCAGGCGATAGGCCTTCTTGTGGCCGCCGCCGCGGAAACGCACGGTGATGCGGCCGGTGTTGTTGCGGCCGCCATTGCCGAGCTTGCCCTCGGTCAGCGCCTTCACCGGCTTGCCCTTGTAGAGCGCCGAACGGTCGACCATCACCAGCTGGCGCTGGCCCGGCGTCGTCGGATTATATGTTTTCAATGCCATCGCTAAGTCGCCTTATAGTCCGGTNGTGACGTCGATGCGGTGGCCCTCTTCGAGGGTCACGACCGCCCGCTTCACGTCCGACTGCGAACCGAAATTACCGCGGAACACCTTGGTCTTGCCCTTGCGGACCAGCGTGTTCACGCGCTTCACCTTGACGTCGAACAGCTTCTCGACGGCTTCCTTGATTTGCGGCTTGGTCGCCTTGCTGGCGACCTTGAACACGACCTTGTTGTGCTCGGACGCCACCGTCGCCTTTTCGGTGATGACGGGCGCGACGATCACGTCGTAATGGCGCGGATCGATATTCTTCATTTGAAGCGCGCCTCCAGCGCATCGACTGCCGCCTTCGTCAGCACCAGCTTCTGACGACGCAGAATGTCGTAGACGTTGATGCCCTGGATCGGCAGCACGTCGATATTCGGAATGTTGCGGGCCGCGGTCGCGAAACCGGCGTTCAGCTCGACGCCGTCGATGATCAGCGCATTGGTCAGGCCGAGCCCGGAGAACTGGCCGACCAAGGCCTTGGTCTTGGCTTCCTTGAGCTGCGCGCTGTCGATCACGATCAAGCCGCCGTCCTTGGCCTTCGCCGACAAAGCATGCTTGAGCGCCAGCGCCCGCACCTTCTTCGGCAGATCGGTCGCGTGCGAGCGAACGACGGGACCGAACGCACGGCCACCGCCGCGGAACTGCGGCACGCGAGCCGAGCCGTGACGGGCGCCGCCGGTGCCCTTCTGCTTGTACATCTTCTTGCCGGTGCGCCAGACGTCGGCGCGGCCCTGCGACTTATGTGTTCCGGCCTGGCGCTTGTTGAGCTGCCATTGCACGCAACGCTGGATGATGTCGGCACGCGGCTCAAGACCGAAGATCGCGTCCGAGAGCTGGACGGAACCGGCTTCCTTGCCTTCGAGGGTCGTGACTTTCAGTTCCATCTCACGCGCCCTCCTGCTCGGCCGGAGCCTGAGCCTGCTCGCCGCCGGCGACCTTGAACTTGCCGGGCTTCGGAGCTTCCTTCGGCAACGGCTTCTTCACGGCGTCGCGCACCGAGATCCAACCGCCCTTGGAGCCGGGAACGGCGCCTTCGACGAGGATCAGGCCGCGCTCGACGTCGGTCTGCACCACACGCAGATTGAGCGTGGTGATGCGATCGACACCCATGTGACCGGGCATCTTCTTGTTCTTGAAGGTCTTGCCGGGGTCCTGGCGTCCGCCGGTCGAACCGATCGAACGGTGCGAAACCGACACGCCGTGGGTGGC
>JGI25153J46596_10001642_pt1 | contig 13270 bp, 13 predicted proteins | sample AraplaMF_Col_mMF_FD_46596 | JGI IMG/M metagenome (IMG submission 46596)
ATGTAGTCGCGCAGGGCTTCCTGCTCGGACTCGTATTCCTGGACCCGGCGCTTGACGATGTCGCCGATCGAGATCAGGCCGACCACCTTGCCGTTGTCGATGACGGGCAGATGGCGGAACTTGCCCGATGTCATCATCTCCATGAGCTCGGCGACCGTATCGGTCTCCTTGCAGGTGACGACCTTGCGGGTCATGACCTGAGCCACCGGCTCTTCCAATGCGCCGGCGCCGCGCTCGCCGAGCGCGCGGACGATGTCGCGCTCCGACAGGATGCCTTCGAGCCGGCTCTGGTTCATCACCAGCACCGCGCCGATCTTCTTCTCACCGAGCAGCTTGACCGCGGCAGCCAGCTTGGCGTCGGGCTCGACGCTCACGATCTGGTGCCCCTTGGTGTTGAGAATGGAACGTACCGTCATTGTCGCCTCCCTGAATCCGAGCCGCCCGCCTCTCGGCGGTCCGGACCTGTTCTTCGAGTCTTCAACTAACAGTTTTGCTTGGCGCGGGTTTCACGCTCGCGCGCTTTGCGAGTCGCGGCCAGGTTCTATTTTGAGCATGATCTTGCCGGAAAACCGCTACACGCTTTTCCGGATCATGCTCGAGCGGCCTGTCGCTTGGAAGCATTCTTCGCGGGAATGATGGATGAATTCGGGCCGCGCCGCAAGCGCCGCTTCAAATACGGTCGGAAACGTCCTGTGATGACGCATCCGCAGCATCGTTTCGCACGCGCGGCACGGGATCGAACAGGGTGAACAGCAGCAGGCCGGCGAAAAAGCCGCCGATATGCGCCTGCCAGGCGACGCTCGTGGTTTCGGCATCGATGCCGATCGCGCCGACGCCGAAGATGATGTTGACGCCGAACCACACCGCGAGGAAGCCGATCACGCGCCCGTCGCGCAACGCACGCGACAGCGGCAGCGCCGGGACCCGTGCTGCGGTATCGGCGTCCGAACGGTTGAACGACAGGAAGCTGCCGCGGACGAACGCGAAGCGGATCGCGGCTGCCATCGCGCCCGACACCGAGGCCGAGGCGCCGATCATCGGCGCCACCGCGTGCTCATGGGTGAGGAGATGGGCGAGCGCGCCGGCCGCCGCCGTCACCGCCAGAAACAGGAAGAACCTGACGGCGCCAAAGCGCCGCGCCAGCGCGCTTCCGAACGGCAGCAGCCACAGCACGTTGAAGCCGAGATGGGTCAGATTGGCGTGCAGCAGCGAATAGGTGACGAAGGTCCAGACCTTGGCCCCGGTGCCGCCGGGGATCTGCAGATTGAGCAGGGAGGAATCGTAGCGTTTCGGGATGAAGCCGAAGACGTCGATGGTCCAGTTCTCGAGCTCCGGCGGCAGCAGCACCCGCAGATGGATCACCGCCAGCAGGACGACATAGGCGGTCAGCGCCGACGGCAGCGTCAGGACCGGCTCGCGCGGAGCCTCCTCATGGGCCGCAGGCAGGTCGAGCGGAGGATCTTGCGACGAATTGTGCGGCGGGGAATCCAAGGCAGCTTCGCTTTCAGGCGATCGGAGCGATCCACGTGCAGATAGTCGCCTTTCCCGGCCTTGCGCAAGTGCACAAAAGGGAATCATGCGGGATGTCGAGCCTGCCCCGGCCAGGGCGCCGGACCCCGGCTCCTGCGCTGCGTCCGGGGCACCAGCGTCGGTGCTCGAAAAGGAAAAGGCAGGGCCCTGGGAAAGCCCTGCCTGTCCGTGTCGGCCTTCCGATGCCCGGAATGAAGGTGTATCCCCACCCCTCCCCGGCCCGTGGCCAAACTGCTTGACGCCCTGTGTACAGACCTCGCCGAGAACCTGGAGAAAAGCGGCGGGGCTTGCGACTGGGATCACCATAACAGCGCCGCTGCCGACGCAAAGCGCATAGTTAACTTAACGTTAACGACGCAAAGACGGGCTTAAGGCAGGCGAAAACTCGCCTGCGGCATGGACGCTGCAAATCCCCTCCTGCACAACAACACAAGGGATCGCGGGTGCACTGAAGCGGGACAGGTCTGTCCCTTCGAGGTTGCACCCCGGGGTAAGCGTTCAGACATGAAACATCCGTCGAGCCGCGCGTTCTTCGCGTATTGGGACGACAAGCGTGGCGCCGCACGGGCCCCTGACCGGGCCGACATCGATCCGGCCGCGGTCCGCGGCCTGCTCGGCGACATCTTCGTGCTCTCGTGCGAGCCGAACCTCGGCTTCCCGTTCCGCGTCGCCGGCACGCGCGTCTGCGCGCTGGCGGGGCGCGACCTCAAGGACACGAGCTTTGCGGCGCTGTTCGACGATGCGAGCCGCAGCGAGATCGAGGAGATCACGACCATCGTCGCCGACGAAGCGTTGGGTGCGATCGCCGGCGTCACGGCCGCGCGCGAGGACGGCAGCAAGGCCTATCTCGAGCTGTTGCTGCTGCCGTTCAACGCCCGCCCGCATACGCCGGTGAGCGTAACCGGCGTGCTCGCGCCGTTCGACGACGAATGCGGCGCGCTTTCAGCCTTCACCCTCACCTCCTGGCGCTATCTGCACCAGCCGGAGAAACTGTTGCCGCGCGCGATCCGGAAACTGCAGATCGCACGCGGGCTGATGGTGTATGAGGGGCTGAGATAGCCCCACTCCGTGACAATTGATCGCTGGTGCACCGCGACCGTTTTTGCGGGATCTGCGTCATTCCTGATCGTGCTGCGAACGGATAGTTTCCGCCTCGCGTGAGGTAACGATCGTCGGGTGACATCGCATGAGCTGGCGAATTCTGGCATGGAGCGCGCTCGGCTGCGCGGCGCTGCTGGCGGCGATAGGCGCGACCTGGCTGGTCCTGCTGCCCGGCTCGCCGGCTCCGGGAACCGCGCCTGCGATATCCAGGGACGAGACCGAGGCCACGCTTGCGGCGTTGAAGCCGCCGAAGCGCAAACGCCCGCTGATCGCCATCGTCGGCATCAACGACATGACCGAGACGACCGACTATCTGATGCCATACGGCATTCTCGCGCGCGCCGGCGTCGCCGACGTGCTCACATTGGCGACGCAGCCCGGACCCGTCGCGCTCTATCCCGCGCTGAAAGTGCAGCCGCATGCGACCATCGCCGAGTTCGATGCTGCGCATCCCGACGGCGCCGATTACGTCATCGTGCCCGCGATGAGCCGCGAAGACGATGCCCTGGCCTTGCAGTGGATCAGAAGCCAGGCCGGCAAGGGCGCGACCATCATCGGCGTCTGCGTCGGCGCCAAGGTCGTCGCCAACACCGGGCTGCTCGACGGCCGGAAGGCCACCACGCACTGGTATTCCGTGCGCGATCTGCAAAAGCATTCCGCGATCCGCTACGTCGCGGACCGCAGGCTGGTGGTCGACCGCGGCGTTGCGACGACGACCGGCATCACCGCATCGATGCCGATGGCCCTGACCCTGGTCGAGGCCATCGCCGGCCGGGCCAAGGCGGAGGCGGTCGCCCGCGAGGTCGGACTTGCGGGGTGGGATGCGCGCCACCGCAGCGAAGCGTTCCAGTTCACCCGCCCGTTCGCGCTGACGGCGATCGCCAACACGCTCGCATTCTGGAACCGCGAGCAACTCGGAATCGCCCTGACGCCTGATATCGACGAGGTGTCGCTCGCGCTTGTCGCCGATGCGTGGTCGCGCACCTATCGCTCGCGTGCCCTGACCTTCGCAGCGACGGCAGAGGCGCAGACGAGTCGCGGCGGTCTTCGCATCCTGCCCGACACGGCCGTGGCCGACTGGCCGGCCCGGCAGACGGCGCCGGCCGCCGTCGAGCTGCCGCCGGCGCGAGCGCTGGACCAGACCTTGCGCGCCATCGACGCCCGCTACGGGCCACGCACCGCCGACTTCGTCGCGATGCAGCTGGAATATCCGAGATAGCCGCACGGCGTGCATCGACTGTCGCCCGCGACAGCCGATGCACAGAGCGCCGTTACGGCATCGCCAGGTGCCAGGCGCCGTTCAGGAAGCCGTCGCCGGTGATGTCGCCGGGCTTCTGGTCCTTTGCGAAAGTGTAGAGCGGCTTGCCCTTGTAGGCCCACTGCTTCGAGCCGTCGTCGCGAGTGATGATGGTGTAGCCGTCGCCGGCGGCGTCGCTCGCCTCGGCCTTCAGCACCGGCCAGTTGGTCGCACACGGACCGTTGCAGGCCGACTTGCCGTCCGCATCCTTGTCGAAGGTGTAGAGCGTCATGCCCTTGGCATCGGTCAGCACGTTGCCCTTGTCGGTCTTGCCGGTCTTGGTCGGCGGTGCGGCGAAGGCGGCGGGAACGATCGCGAGCGATAGTGCGAGCGCGAGCGCGAGGCGGATCGAGGACGTCATGATGTCTCCTGTCATGCAATTGGCTTGCATGGGGTAGGACGCCGGGCGCGGCTTCGTATTCCTCGGATGGCAGAAAGATATTTTTCGCTGCGCGCGTCAATGCAGCGGAATAAACTGGACCAACCGAGACGGAACGACGAAGAACATGAGCAAGCCGCACTGGCGTCCCGCACACACCTCCGATTTGCCCGCGATCAGCGCCATCGCGGCGCGGATCCATCCTGATCTTCCGGAACGCCCGGAGGTGTTCGCGGAGAAGATGCGGCTCTCTCCCGACGGATGCCGCGTGCTTGTCGCCGGCGATGAGATCGCCGGCTACGGGCTCGCGCATCCCTGGAAGCAGCATCAGATCCCGCCGCTCGATCGTTTCCTGGAACGACTCCCCGAAGATGCAGACTGTCTCTACGTGCACGATATTGCCGTGCTGCCGGATCAGCGCGGCGGCGTTACGCGCGCCTATGTGACCGGGATCGCGGAGCTGGCGCACGCAACCGGCATCGCGACGCTCGCGTTGGTCTCGGTCTACGCCACGCGGCCGTTGTGGGAACGTCTCGGCTTCCGTGCCGTGGCGGCGGATGCGGCGCTGCACGCGAAGCTGGCCTCCTACGGAGAAGGCGCGACCTATATGTTGCGCGACCTCGCTGCGACGTAACATCCCTCCCCGACCGTCCCGGGCTCACGCGGGCGTGAAACTGCCTCCTCGAACCGAGTCAGGTCAGCCCCCGTCGAAGGTGTGTGTGCGAGCCCTTCGGTCTCGCCGAACCGAGGCTGGAGAATATCCATGAAGCTCACATTGACGAAAGTCGCTTTGCTTGCATGCGTTGGGATTGCCACGCTCACCGCGACCAGCGCCACCGCGACGCAGTACCGGACCTATGGCTGCGACACCGCCTTCTTTGAAGGCTGCGGCTTCCTGATCGAGACGCCGAACGTGGGCAGAAAACCCACCACCGTCATCCATCGCGACACCTCACCCATCTACATGAAGCAGATCGATCCCCGCTACAGCTCGTCGATGCGCGACGCCGGCGGTGGTGGCGGAGGCGGAGGCGGCGGAGGTGGCGGCGGAGGCCGCTGAGCCCGCGCCTGCCTTTTTAAATGATGTCGCCGGTGCAATCCGGCGGCATCATCGTCGTCTGTCGTGAACGGCGGCGATTCAGCCGCGATGCTTTTTCTTCTTCGTCTTCTTTCCCGGTGCGCCCTTCACCGGCCAGGGCGTCACCGACGGCTCCGCGCGGGCCTGCTTGTCGCGATGCTTCTTCTTTCCAAAAGGCGGCGCATCGTCGAATCTCGGTCCGCGCTCGCCGGACGGTTTGCCGCGCGGCTTGAATTCACGTGCCTCGCGCGGGCGCTCGTCGCGGCGTTCGCGATGATCGCCATCGGCTCTCTCGCGAGCCGGCGCGTGCGACCGTTCCTCCGACGGTGCCTGTCGTTGAGGTGCGTCCGCCATCGGCTCGATACGGATGCTGTCTTCCTTGTCCGGACGCTTGATCTTGGCGGCGAAGGACTCCGCGGCCCGCGCCGAGATCTCGAACTCGGTCGTGGTGTCCATGATCTTGATGGCGCCGATGTCGCGCTTGTCGATGCCGCCGCGGCGGCAGATCATCGGCAGCAGCCAGCGCGCTTCCGCATTCTTGCGCCGCCCGATCGCGGCGCGGAACCAGACGCTGCCGTCGGCCATGCCGTGCTTCGACGAGGCTTTTCCGGACTTCGCTCGCGGCCTGGCGGCACGATCGTCCCCGCCTTCGCCTTGAAATCTGTCGCGGCCGCGATCCTCACGCGGCCGACCGCTCCGCTCGCCGGGATCGATGATGTCCTCGGGCGACGGCAGCCGCGCGCGATAGAGCCGCGCCAGTGCGGCGGCGATATCCTCGGCCGACCGCTCGGCCAACAGCGCCTGCGCCAGCGCCAGATCGTCAGCCGTCGTCTCCTCGGTGAACAACACGTCCTTCATGCGCTCGTGATCGAGCTTGCGGATTTCGTCCGCCTGCGGGGCCGTGCCCCAGACCGCGTCCACCCCCGCCAGATTGAGCAGCAGCTCCGCGCGCCGCCGGCGGGCGGGCGGCACCAGCAGGACGCTCGTCCCCTTTCGTCCGGCGCGCCCGGTGCGGCCCGAGCGATGCTGCATCACCTCGGCATCGTTGGGCAGGTCGGCATGAATGACGAGGTCGAGGCTCGGCAGATCGATGCCGCGGGCGGCGACGTCGGTCGCGACGCAAACGCGGGCGCGTCCGTCGCGCAGCGACTGCAGCGCAAGGGTTCGCTCGTTCTGGGTCAATTCGCCCGAGAGGGCGACGACGGAAAAGCCGCGCTCCAGCAACGCCGCCTGCAAATGCCTGACCGCATCGCGCGTGCTGCAAAACACCAACGCGCTCGGCGCCTCAAAGAAGCGCAGCACGTTGACGACGGCATGCTCGACGTCGGCGGGCGCGATCCGGATCGCGCGGTATTCGATATCGGCGTGACCGCCTTCGTCGCCGGCGACCTCGATCCGGAACGCCTGCTGCTGATATTGCTTGGCCAGCGCGACGATGCCGCGCGGGAACGTTGCCGAGAACATCAGGGTGCGGCGGGTATCCGGCGTGGTCTCGAGGATGAATTCCATGTCCTCGCGAAAGCCGAGATTGAGCATCTCATCGGCCTCGTCGAGGACGACCGCCTTCAATTCGGAGATATCGAGACGCCCGCGGCGCAAATGGTCGCAGAGCCGGCCCGGCGTGCCGACGACGATATGGGCGCCGGCCGCAAGCTCGCGCTGCTCGCGGCGCGGATCCATGCCGCCGACGCAGGAGACCACGCGCCCGCCCGTATGCCCATAGAGCCAGGCGAGCTCGCGCTGAACCTGCATCGCGAGCTCGCGGGTCGGCGCCACGATCAGGGCGAGCGGTGCGGCCGCGGATCCGAACTGCTCGGCATCGCCGAGCAGGTCCCTGGCCATGGCGAGGCCGTAAGCGAGGGTCTTGCCGGAGCCGGTCTGGGCCGAAACCAGGAGGTCGCGATCGGCGGCTTCGTCCGCGAGCACGGCGAGCTGGACGGGGGTCGGAGAATCATAGTTCCGCTCGGCCAAAGCGCGGGCGAGCGGCGGGGTCAGGGCCGGAAAAGACACGGGATGGAGAACCTTGGTTAATTCAGGCGCGCAAACGGTGGACCGGCGGGCCTGAGCTCGCGTGCGCGGCAAACGGCCCGGCCGCACGCTGGATTTGATCTGGGCGCTCTTTACGCCAAGCGCGCGGGAATCACCATGCCTATGATGCATGGCTTGGCGGAGAGCCGCGCCTGAAGGTTGCAGCGGATTTTTGCGGCGACCTTGATTAACATCGGCGCAACCGGATCTGGCGGCGACTGAGCCGAGATCGGACCCAAAGAGGTGGAGAGCACAACGATGCGATTGGCAGTCATTTCCGATATCCACGGCAACCTTGCGGCGCTGGAGGCGGTGCTGGCCGACATCAAGGCGCGTGGCGCCGATCGTATCGTGAACCTCGGCGATTGCGTCACCAGCCCGTTGTGGCCGAAAGACACGTTCGAAGTCCTGCAATCGCTGTCGTTGCCGACCGTGCGCGGCAACCATGACCGCTGGATCGAGGAGTTTGCGGACGACAAGCTCTCGCCGGCAGGCCTGTTTGCCCGCAACGCATTGACCGCGGAGCAGCGTCGCGCGCTGCACAGCCTGCCCTCCCAGCTGCGGCTGGACGACGGAATCCTGGCCTGCCATGGCACGCCCGAGAACGACACGACGTGCCTGCTGGAGGAATCGCTCGACGACGGCCGCTTTGTGCCGGCGCGCCGGGACGTCCTAGAGGCACGCCTCGCGAGCGAACCGGCGGCGCGCGTGGTGCTGTGCGGTCATAGCCACCGCCAGGCGGTCGTTCAGGGTCCCGGCGAGCGTCTGGTCCTCAATCCGGGAAGCGTTGGCTGCCCGGTCTTCGCGGACCTTCCCATCGCCGCAAAGCTCGAACACCGCTCGCCTCACGCCCGCTACGCGATACTCACGAAGAGAGACAAACGCTGGCAGGTCGAACTCCTGGCCCTCGAATATGATTGGGACGCCGCATCGGCGCGCGCGCTCGCCAACAACCGCCCCGATTGGGCGCAGGCCATGCTGACCGGGAGCGTCAAATAGCCGGTTGCGCCGATATCTCCGAATACGCGGCGGCAGCAGGATCGACCGGCAATGACGGTGTTGTCCTCGCAATCCAAATCGTGCCCCACCAGAGAGCAACGGGTGAAACATGACAGGTAGCATATCGCTTGCCGACAAGCTCGCGACCTTCCAGGACTATTGGTCGCCGCGCACGGTCACGACCTTCAACGATTGCGACGTGATGGTGGTGAAGGTGAAGGGCGAGTTCACCTGGCACAAGCATGACGACACCGACGATTTCTTTCTCGTCCTGAAAGGCCAGCTCGATATCGAGTTGCGGGACCGCACCGTGACGCTCGGTCCGGGCGAACTCTATGTCGTGCCCAAAGGCGTCGAGCATCGCCCGGTGGCGCGCGAGGAGGTTCACCTGATGCTGATCGAGCCGACCGGCACCCCGAACACGGGCGACAAGGCAACCGCTGCAGCGCGCAAGCTCGCGTAGCGGGCAGCGCGCCCGAGCGTGGCCTAATCCCTGGAGGTCGCCAGCCGGCTGAAGCTGCCGGCCAACCTGGCTTTTGTGCGCGCAACACTGTCCTTGACCGCGCGGGCCAGGGCTCGAACGGCGCGCCAGGCTTCCGTCTCCTGCAACCACGCCTTCGCCGCGGCGTATTTTCCGTAAGCCCAGGCAAAGGCGGGAATTCGCATCAGCTTGTCGCGCGTGAGATGGAACAGTCGCTCGACCAACACCAGCTTGAGCAGTTCGCCGATGATGAACGTCACGGCGCCGCTCAGCACCTGACCGGTTGCGGTGAGGTACGCCGCCACGGGCTTGACCGGCTCCAGAATGATCACAGGCACGGAAAACAACGCCAGCGACGGATATGGCGGCAGCGACCTGATCCAGGCGCGCAAACGCCTGAATTCGAAATGCCGCCCGATCCAGCGGGCGACCGGCCTGGCCACGGCCATGAAGACCGCGTCCACCAGGAAGTAGATCGCGGCCAGGATGTAAGTGACGGGTGTCAGGATTCGCTTCACGGTACCTCTCCCGCAAAGTGAAAGCCGGAACTTGGGCCTAAGTTTCACCTCGGCGTGAAGACTTCGCGGATTCCACGTGGAACTTTTCGGACCGCTCAGATCTCCGCATAGATCTCGAGCAGATTGCCATCGGGATCGCGGAAGAACAGCGTGCGATGGCCGAACGACTGGTTCGTCGGCGGCGAGACCAGCGCCACGCCCTGCCGAGCGAGTTCATCCGCGCAGGCGTCGACCTCGGCGGCGGAGACCTTGAAGGCCAATTGCAATGCGGCGCTGCCTGGAGGGATTGGCGCATCCGCCGCGGTTCGACTGGGTCGCGCCAGCGCCAGCGTGTTGCTGCCGATGCCGTACTCGATCCAGTTCGGCGACAGCTCGCGCAGCAGGGACAAGGCGAGCACGTCCTCGTAGAAGCGGCGCATCGCCGCCATGTCGCGCACGAAGACGATGGTGTAGTCGATCGCGCGAATGGCGTGAAAGGGAGAATGAGGCTCGCGGAGCGGACCTCGGCGTTTCGATGTCGAGCGGCAGCCACGGGCCATAAACGGACTCACTTGGCGCAACAAATTCGTTCGAGCCTATTCGATCATGTCGTCGCTGGATTTCACGCCGAGCATCAAGGTTTGGCAGGCCTTCGAACTTCAATCTTATCGCCGACCTCGATGACCATCAGATCTTCACCGAGTTCTAAGGGACCGGAGTAGGTCTTCCGCGTTGGTGGGATCAGATCTTGCTCGGTCGCGTTTGGCAAAACGATGTGTGAATACACCGCCAGCCTGGGTTTCGTCCGCGAAAACACCTCTCCGGCCTGCTCTGGCGTGACGTGGTGGGCTACAACACTCGTCGTCCGCGCTGGCGGCACTCCGACGCGCTGAAACGTCTCAGGCGAGGCAACCTCGTGAATCAAGAGATCAACGTTCTGAGCGTGTCGGATGAGGTTTTCAGAGGTGCGGGTATCTCCGGAGAGCACGACAGACCGGCCGGAATAGTCGATGCGATAGCCAAACGCGGGCTTCACCGGTGTGTGGTCCACTTCGAATGCAGTGATCTTCACGCCGCTGTTCTCGTATACGAACTCCTCGGTGATATCCTCGGCGAGGATGACCACGCCGTCTGGTGCGGCTCGGTCATCGTAAAGGCGAATCCGGATGTCATACTCGAATGCCTGTTCGAGGAGCGACATCATTCGCTTTGTCCCTCTTGGTCCCCACACCTGAAGTGGCCGATCCCGCCCCGGCGTAAGCCAACCGGTTAGCCACAAATCCGGGAAGCCGACGACGTGGTCTGAATGCAGGTGAGTGAGAAAGACGCCGTTTACGTCCTGCCAGGGCATCTTGATTTGGTTGAGCCGCTGAAGCGCGCCGCGGCCTGCATCGAAAATGAACTTCTGTCCGCCCGCTTCGACGAGGATGCTCGGCCCGAACCGATTCATAACCGCCGGAGGGCATCCTGTGCCCAGGAGTGTTATTCTAATTGCTTGCCCCTGGGCGGTCGCTGCTGGGACAAGAACGAGGGCCAATAATGCAATTCGCAATATTCTCTGAAGACACTTAGAGGCCATTCGCTGCCCTCCCCGTCGAAATCAGAATGATGTTCTATCTGCTGCGGCTGGTACAGCGCGCGGCGTCTCGCAGCCCTATCTCGTTTTCCAACCCTCGCACTGTTTCACAGCACAGACGTGAAGGCAACACGACCGATTGGGTCAATAGCAGCTGCTGGCCCCTCAGCAGGACGACGTCCGCTCTACCGCTCGCTCCAGACATGGAGCTGGGGAATGCTGACCAACGCAATGGGCCAAGAAGAGACATTCTCCCATCGATCCGAAAAGGATAGCATTCAGCGTGACGGAATGAGGAACGAATGATTGTCGCTACATGGGAACAGGGGTACACACAGGCCGAACTCGATGATGCTCAGGCGAGGTTTGGCTTAATATTTCCTCCAGACCTCGCAGCCTTACTGAGAGATAGACGGCCAACGGCCGGACACGTCTGGACCGACGAGGACGCGATCCGGAAAATGTTGGCTTGGCCCTTTGAAGGACTGCTGTTCGATGTTGAGAACAACGGCCTCTGGTGGCCGGAGTGGGGAAAGAGGCCGACCAGCCCCAACGAACGCGAGGACATTTTGCGCTCCGTAGTCTCGCGCGCTCCAAAATTGATACCGTTGATTGCGCATCGTTTCTTGCCGGAACAGCCTCACGAACGCGGCAACCCCGTATTCTCTGTTCATCAGTCTGATGTCATCTATTACGGGGCAACTTTAGAGGATTATTTCGAGCGAGAGTTTACTGGGTACGATAGTCGACCGTGGCCGGACCAAATAAAATACGTCCCATTTTGGTCTGACCTTGTGGCGCGAAATGGCGAGCCAGATTTCGTCGGACGCACTCGCTTCAACTGACCGAATATCTCCTATGGGTCAACATGCAAAGAACTCCCGGCGAGCAAATCTAGTCCGCTTCACTCTAATCAGCGGACCGAAACAGGCCGCACCGTTACTTCGCAAATGGGCCATGAACAGACATGCCCTTATTGATCAGGTACGAGCGACCATATGCGACCTTGCGAGATGGCGGCGCGCGGACGGGGTCACGTTCGATCCGTTCAAAAATAGCTCATAACTCGCGGTAAGGGCGGGCGCACTTGATACAAATCAAGCCTTCTTCGTCACCCAAGGCTAAGAATTCCAACCAATGAAGATTCTCATCGCGAGCGTATCGAAAATCTCACGCGAATGATGACGCGGTTGCTTTACACAGGATCCAAAAGAGGTGCACATGGACGCGCGCTATTCTATTTCGCCTCACGAAGTTTCGTCTTATGAACAGTGAGCGCGCCGAAACTCCAGACAGGTCCCGCCGAGACTTCCTGCGCCATGCGGGTCTTGCCGCAGCGGCGCTCGGCGTTGGTGCAGGTTCCGATGCTGTTGCACAATCCGATCAGTCCCCTGCCACAAAACCGCAATCCGGGTCTCCCTCTAAACCGTATAATATTGTTTTTATTCTAAGCGATCAGGAGCGTTTCTTCCGACCCGGCGAACTCCCCCCAGGATATAGCTTGCCCGGCCACGAGCGCCTGTTGCAGCGAGGGGTCAGCTTTACCAATCACCGCATCAATTCCTGCGTCTGCACATCATCACGTTCCGTGCTCTACACTGGGCGGCATATCCAGCAGACGCGCATGTTCGACAACACGAACTTTCCCTGGGTCACCAGCATGTCCACAGAACTGCCGACGTTGGGCACTATGCTGCGAGAAGCAGGTTACTATACCGCCTACAAGGGTAAGTGGCATCTGACGAGGGAGTTCGAGACTGTCAATAAACTCGGCTCCCCGACGAAGATTTTTACCGAGGAGATGGAAGCCTACGGTTTCTCCGATTATCTCGGTGTGGGCGACATCATCGCGCATAACCGTGGCGGATACCTGCACGATGCGATTATCGCCGGGATGGGAGCCAGCTGGCTGCGTGGTCATGGCCGGGACCTTGCGAATGCGGGGAAGCCCTGGTTCTTAGCCGTCAACCTTGTCAACCCGCACGACATCATGTTCTACGACACTGACGCGCCTGGCAGCCCTGTAAAGCCTCCTCCCGGCCTGGCCAAGTTGGAGCGCGATCCGATTGATACGTTCTATGCTAAACAGTGGAAGTTTGGGCTGCCAGCAAGTCACGCGCAACCCCTCGACGCACCGGGTCGGCCGCTCGCGCACCGCGAATATCTCCGCGCCAACGACGCCGCTGTGGGGCCAATTGACCCAAATGAGCCGTCCCGCTGGCTGAGGCGGCACAACTACTACCTGAATTGTCTGCGCGATTACGACCGCAACCTCGTAGCAATCTTGGATCAGTTGGACGCTTC
>JGI25153J46596_10001654_pt1 | contig 13203 bp, 9 predicted proteins | sample AraplaMF_Col_mMF_FD_46596 | JGI IMG/M metagenome (IMG submission 46596)
ATACCGCGTAGGGGCGGTATCGTTATTAAAGGCATGTTGCGCCCCTTCGTATACAAACAGCTGGTATTTAACGCCTGCAGCCTTCAGGGCAGCTTCATAGGCCGGTATACCGGCATTTACGCGCTCATCCAGTCCGCCATAGTGTAATAGCACAGCCGCTTTGATCTTGGGTACATCGGCTGCATCCGGCTGCCGCCCATAATAGGCTACCGCGGCTTTCAGCGCAGGGGCGTTTACTGCCAGCTGGTTGGCCATCGCACCACCCCAGCAAAAACCTACACAGCCAATTTTACCGTTACATTCCGGCAGGCTGCCCAGGTAATCCAGGGCTTTCAGGTAGTTGTTCAGGTTCTTTTGTGCATCCAGCTTGCCAATGAGGTCGCGGGCCTCATCCTCATTCTGCGGGGTGCCGCCCGTGGCAGAGAGGGCATCCGGCGCCAGGGCAATATACCCCGCCTGCGCCACCCGCCGCGTTACATCGCGGATGTGCGGGTTTAAGCCCCTGTTCTCGTGGATCACGATCACGGCCCCGGTTTTAGCGCCGGTGGCCAGTGTAGTGGGTTTTACCAGGTAAGCTTTCATGGTGATGCCATCGCCGGGGTAGGTAATATCCTGGCCCTGGATGCCGGCAGTATTTTCCGGTACCGTAGCCGCCTGTGCATAGTTTACCTCCAGTAAGGGTAAAACCGCGGTGGCAGCGGCCAGGCTGCCGGTGAGCCGGATAAGGCGGTTTATAAATTCATCGCGCCGTAAAGGCTTGTGGGTATACTCATCAAAGAGGTTTATGATACGCTGATCCATAAAAAAGAGATTTCCGGTGAGTAAGGTTTAATATGAAGAGAAAGTACCTTAAATTTAATGTTTTAGACGACAATAATTGCAGGAGCTGGTTTAATTTTCGAATGGATCTATTACAAAGTAAAAATTGGTTTTATGAAGCACATTATCATAGTGGGTGGCGGGTTTGCAGGCATTAACCTGGCGCGTTCACTGGGAGGCAATAAGAATTATACCGTTACACTGGTTGACAAGAACAACTATAACTTTTTTCCACCCCTGATCTACCAGGTGGCTACGGCTTTCCTGGAGCCCGCCAGCATCAGCTATCCTTTCCGTAAATTATTCCATCATAAAAATAACCTGCACTTCCGTTTGGGCAGTGTGGTAAAGGTAGTGCCGGAAGAAAATAAGCTGATGCTGAACAACGAGCTTATCTATGATTACCTGGTGTTTGCCACCGGTGCGGAAACCAATTACTTTGGCATGCAAAACGTAAAGCAGCACGCCATGCCCATGAAAACCCTGCACGATGCTATTGACATGCGTAACCGCATGCTGCAGCAAATGGAAAAAGCCATTATTACCAAAGACGAGGCGGAACGTAAAAAGCTGCTCACCTTTGTAATAGCCGGCGGCGGGCCTACCGGCGTAGAAATATCCGGTATGCTGGCTGAAATGGGACGCAGCATTGTGTTAAAAGATTACCCGGAGCTGCACGGCACACGGGGCGAAATATACCTGGTAGATGGCAGCGAAAGCCTGCTATCGCCCATGAGCAAGCAGTCGCAGAAAGGCACTTATGATGCCCTGCGCAGGATGGGCGTACGGATACGGTTAAACGTACACGTAAAAGATTATGTAAATGATACCGTGATCCTGGACGATGGCGATACCATTGAAACCAAAAGTCTTATATGGGCGGCCGGTGTTACTGCAAAAATGTTTGAAGGCATCCCTGCTGCCAGCTACGGGCGCGGTAAGCGCATGCTTACAGATGAATACAACAAGGTACAGGGCACCACGAATATTTATGCCATTGGCGATACCTGCTTACAGCTGCATGAGCCGCAATGGCCCAACGGGCATCCGCAGGTGGCGCAAACAGCCATACAGCAGGGCAAGCACCTGGCCAGGAACTTTAAAGCCATGGCGCTGAACCACGCAGTAACGCCGTTTAAATACCACGACAAAGGTTCTATGGCCATCATAGGCAGGAACAAGGCAGTAGCCGACCTTCCGAAACCAGTGCTGCATTTCAAAGGTATTATCGCATTTTTCATGTGGCTGTTCGTGCATGTGATGTCGCTGATCAATTACCGTAACCGTTTAAAAACATTAGCCAACTGGACGGTGGCTTATTTCAGCAAAGACCAGTCGCTTCGTATGATCATCCGTCCGGATAATGAAAACAATACGTAGCTTCCCGTTATGAAACAATAGCCGGTGCCCCAGATCCCAATGCATGAAACGGCCATTGTGGGGCATAAGCGCTTACAATAAAACTATACACATGCGGTATGTACTGTATTTTTTTTACTTAGCATGGTATTGGGGCCTGGATGTAGCTATTTTTATTATTGAGCATGAGATCCGCGGTGAGCGGCGGTTTGGCGTGCGCACTATTGGCCTTCACCATTTACCGGAGCACTTGCCGGAACAGGAACGCAAACACTTTTCTTTCTATGAGCCGGTAAACTATTACAGCGCTACCACCTTATTTGATCAGCTAACGCCGACGGATAAACAAACGACCCTGCTGGATGTAGGCTGCGGCCGTGGCCGTGTACTGGCCATTGGCGCGGGGTATGGGTTTAAGGATATTATAGGGATAGATTTTTCTGAAGCGCTTTGTGAGGAAGCGGCAGATAATGCGGAAAAAGTGGAGGACCGCCACCCCGGCACGCATATCACCATTGAATGGATAGATGCCCGCTATTACGACATTCCAGCCCGCGTAGGCGTTATTTTTTTATTTAACCCTTTTGATGGCACGGTGATGGAAACTTTTATCGCCAAAGTATTACAAAGCCTGGAGCAACATCCGCGCCCCATGAAAATATTATATGCCAATCCCCAGTTCAAACAACTGTGGCAGGATGCCGGCTTTACGGAATCAGCCACATTTGTAAAAAAAGATATGCTGCGGGGTTGTGTGCTGGAGCGCCCATAAAGGCTGCTGACGCATTAGGATAATTGTATTATTTTAGAGCCAACGCAGAATTGACTTATACATATTTATGCATAATACCTTTAGCCTTTACATCTTCCTGCTGCTGGTGATCCTGTTCCTTGTTATGCTGGCGCACCGTTTAAAGATCTCTTACCCGATTGTGCTGGTGCTGGGCGGCTTGTGCCTGAGCTTTATTCCGCGCCTGCCGCAAATTCAGATCAACCCGGAGCTCATTTTCGTGATCTTTTTACCACCGCTGTTATTTGAAGCTGCCTGGCAAACTTCCTGGAAGGATTTCTGGAAGTTCCGGCGGGTAATTGCCAGTTTTGCCTTTCTTATTGTAATACTTACTTCCTGCGTAATTGCCGTTATATCTTCAAACCTCATCCCNGCATTTACGCTGCCGCTGGGCTTTTTNCTGGGTGGTATTATTTCACCGCCGGATGCNGTGTCGGCNACCTCTATCCTGAAAAGCATTAAAGTGCCTAAACGGCTGGTAACAATAGTGGAAGGGGAAAGCCTGCTGAATGACGCTTCCAGCTTAATTGTTTTCCGTTTTGCATACAGCGCCATTGATTCCGGCAAATTTGTTTTTCATGAGGCAGTTGTGAGTTTTTTTGTGGTGATCATTATGGGTATCCTCATAGGGCTGGCCGTGGCCCTGGTGTTTTACGCCATTCACCGCTGGCTGCCCACTACTACCAATATTGACATTGTGCTCACCTTTATTGCGCCGTATGTGATGTACATAGTAGCAGAGGAGTTCCACTTTTCCGGTGTGCTGGCAGTGGTAAGCGGCGGCTTGTTCCTGTCTACCCGAAGTAACGTGATCCTGAGCCCGGGCAGCCGTTTCAAGGGAGAGAATGTGTGGGCCACCATTGGTTTTGCATTAAATGGTATTGTATTTATGCTGATAGGGCTGGAGCTGCCGTTTATTGTACAGCAAATGGGTACAGTAAGTATGGGCGCTGCTATCCGTTATGGGCTGATCATCTCCCTGGTATTGATCGTGGGAAGGCTTTTGTGTACCCTGGGGGCATCGGCCTTCACCGTTTTTGCCAGCAAATTTATTACTACGGCAGATAGCCGGCCGGGCTGGCGTGCCCCGCTGGCCCTTGGCTGGGCCGGTATGCGTGGGGTGGTATCGCTGGCAGCGGCTTTGTCTATTCCCATCACCTTATCAAATGGTACGCCTTTCCCGCAGCGGAACCTTATTCTGTTCATCACATTTACCGTGATCCTGGTCACGCTGGTATTCCAGGGCCTGACCTTACCCCTGGTGGTGCGCTGGTTAAAGCTGGAGGATAATGATTACCCCATACCTTATGCGGAGCAGGAAAAAGCGGTGCGCCGCAAGCTGGCGCATACGGGTTTGCGTGTACTAAATGAGCAGTACCAGGAGAAAATAGCCGCTAATGAACAGCTGCAAAGCCTAAAGGTGCGCTATGAAAGCGACATTCACCTGCTGGAACGCCTGCAGGATGAAGCCGCGGAAAATATGCAGCTGGCAGCTGAAACTACCAGCAAACATTACCGCGCTGCCGTAGGCGCCGTGATCAAAGAGCAGCGCGAGCTATTGCAAAAACTGAATAAAAAAGAGGAGATAGACGAGGATCTGATCCGCAAATACATTGGCCTGCTGGACCTGGAAGAGGAAAAGATCCGTTTAATGGTGACCGGAGAAGTCACGGAATAATTGACAATTAATAATTCCCTTTGTATTTTGGTGCACTACTTAAACGATTTAGTAATAGCTATGAGAAAGACACTGGTATTTTTTATTGCAGTATCCCTGGGTGCAGCAATCTCCTTATCCACAGCGGTTGCGCAGCAGAAAAAGACAGGTAATCCCGTGATCAGCGGCTGGTATGCTGATCCTGAAGCGGCTATTTTTGGTAAAACCTACTGGATCTTCCCTACCTATTCCGATAAATATGAGAACCAGGTGTTCTTTGATGCCTTTTCCTCAACCGATATGAGCCGCTGGGTAAAGCACCCGCACATACTGGACAGTGGCGCTATTAAATGGGCTAAACGGGCTATGTGGGCTCCGGCCATTGTGGAAAAGCAAGGCAAATACTATTTCTTCTTTGCCGCCAACGATATTCAGAACAACCAGGAAAAGGGCGGCATAGGCGTGGCCGTAGCCAGCCAGCCGGGCGGTCCGTATAAGGATTACCTGGGTAAACCGCTGATCGATAAATTCCATAACGGCGCCCAGCCCATAGATCAGTTTGTGTTCCATGACAAGGATGGCCGTTATTATATGATCTACGGTGGCTGGCAGCATTGTAATATTGCCCGCCTGAAAGCCGATTTTACCGGTTTTGAACCTTTTGCAGACGGCACTACGTTTAAAGAGATCACACCCAAAGGATATGTGGAAGGGCCGTTCATGTTCATCCGCAATGGCAAATATTATTTTATGTGGTCTGAAGGGGGCTGGGGNGGCCCGGATTATTCCGTAGCCTATGCCATAGCCGATTCCCCTGCTGGGCCTTTTAAACGCATCGGGAAAATACTGCAGCAGGATACGAGCGTAGCTACCGGTGCCGGCCACCACTCTGTAATACAGCTGCCCGGTACGGATCAATGGTATATTGTGTACCACCGCCGGCCTTTAACAGAAACCGCTGCCAATAACCGCGTGGTTTGTATTGACGAAATGCATTTTGATAAAGATGGGCTGATCATTCCTGTAAAGATCACCAAAGAGGGGGTTACGCCGGTGAAACTAAAGTAGGTTGCATCTTATTATTCCGGTTCATATCTTTAGCGGGTACAATACACCACCAGTACACCCGAACCGTAATAAACCAAATCTTAAACAGCTTGTACGGCAGCCTGAATGATAGCGCGCTTTGGAGTAAGGTAATGGAAGGCGACCAGGATGCGCTGGCTTTCATTTACANCACGCATTTTCATTCCCTTTACCGCTATGGCATGAAGCTGCATGCAGATGGCAACCTGGTAAAGGATTGNATTCACGACCTGTTCACCGGCATCTGGCTAAGCCGGGAACGTTTATCTGTAACCGATTCCATTAAATTTTACCTGCTGGCCAGCCTTAAAAGGAAGATCGGCCGCCAGCAACAGGGCGTGTTCAGCCGCCTGTTTGAACACACGGAAGAGCCGTTCACGCATTCCCGTGAAGAGGACCTNATNAATGAGCAGNCCAGCGCTGAGCGTACCCAAAAGCTGGAAAAGGTGATGAGCAACCTGCCCCGCCGCCAGCGTGAGATCTTATACCTGCGCTTTTACGAAGGGCTGGATACACAGCAAACAGCAGCCATCATGTCGCTGAGCGTNAACTCAACCTACGTGCTGCTATCCAAAGCATTGAATTACCTGAAGAAAAATAGTGATCAGCTGCTGCTGGTGTTACTTAGCACCCTNACGCTTTATTCATAAAATTTGCAAAGTAGCCTGTCTNCGGNTGCCTGCCAATTACATTTCAAAGTATTTATAACCAGTTTGTTATAGTGTGATTTTTATTTTTTTCTAAAAAACCGATCGTTTTGTCCGGCTGGATCGTCAATAGAGAAACTTAATAAAATGACAGATCTAAAAGACAAAGTAGCCGTAGTATTTGCTGCATCCGGAGATATTGCGGGAGCAGCTGCGAAATCGTTTTCCCAATGCGGGGCAAAGGTATATGTGACTGCCCGGAACCTGGATGCCGTAAGGGCTTTGGCGCAGGAGATCAAAGCTAACGGAGGGCGCGCAGCAGCCGCCAAAGTGGATGCGTTGAATGAAACGGAAATAGACAATTTTTTAAAAGAGGTGGTTGCGGAGAACGGTAAATTGGATGTAGTATTCAATGGCATTGGGGTTAATTATAATGAGATGGGTGGCCGTCCGCCGACAACGCTGGCCACTTTTGAACAATTTATGGCGCCGATGGAAAAGATCTGCGGCTCACAATTCCTCACTTCCAGGGTAGCGGCGAAATATATGATGCAAACCCGGTCTGAGGGTACTATCCTGCTGCTCACGGCCGCATTGTCCAGATCCAAGCTTTCAAATGTAGCAGGCATCACAGCTGCCAGTGCGGCTGTTGAAGGATTGACGCGGGTGGCTGCTGAATGGGGCGGGGATGGTATAAAGGTGATCTGTATTTGTACCGGCGCCCTGATGGAGACAAAAAGGATCTCCGGATGGATCGATGCTGCTGCAAAAGAGCACGGAATACCTTCGGAACAGCTGGTAATGCAGTACAAAGCTTTTGACATCTTAAAAACAAGTCCNACACTGAAGCAGGTGGGTGAAGTAGCGGCTTTCCTTGCCTCTGAACCAGGNGTAGCTTTCAACAGCCATGTTGTTGATGTGGATTGCGGCAAGCTGAATATTTTATAGCCTGCCAGCATTTGTTTATAGTACATTAGTGGTTGCAGCTCTCCGGCGGAGGGCTGCAGCCTTATTTCGTTTATTAACGGTATTGAATGGAAAGAGAAGACATCCTAAAATCGGCCATGTCCGGCGATATCAATGCATTCCAGACACTGTTCGCCGAATTTCAAGACCAATTGAAATCTTACCTGTATCGTTTGCTTACCGACAGGNATGATGTTGATGACCTGACGCATGATACCTTTATCAGGGCATTTAATAAGATCTCGACCTTCAACCAGNAATCTTCCCTGAAAACCTGGGTATTTAAGATAGGCACCAACCTTGCCTACGATCATTTACGGAAATTAAAAAGATGGCGCCCCGATGCCCAGGACCGGGCCGCAGACCTGGCCATCAGNTCNGAGGAGATCAGGCAGGTCTTTTGGACGGTGCACGATAACTCGCCAGCCGGGGCTTACGAAATGAAAGAGCATATCGACTATTGCTTCACCTGTATTTCAAAAACCTTACCCATAGAAAACCAGGTAGCGCTGATCTTAAAGAATATCTACGATTTTCAGGTAAAGGAAATTTGTCTTATCCTCGAGAAGACAGAAGGCGTGATCAAACATCTGCTGAACGATGCCAGGAACACCATGACAGATATTTTCGAGCACCGGTGCGCCCTGATCAACAAGAATGGCGTTTGCCACCAATGCAGCCATATAAATGAAATTTTCAACCCTAAACAGGATCAGCAGGAAGAGCTNATGAAGCTGGAATTGGTAAAAGCGTCTAAGAAATATAACCGGGAGCAGCTTTTTACCNTGCGGACATTATTGGTAAAGGCCATTGATCCCCTGCATGCTGCGGGTACCGACTTCCATGAGGANATTATGAGGTGCCTCAGAACAGCCATAGGAGAAAAAAGTAATTTTTTTGACCGGAANCCGGATTGAAATAAAATCTTTTAGATGCCGGTTCCTTATCGGAGGATATTGATCTGATAATTAATTCTTTAAAAGAAAGTTTAAAAAAACTTTCCAAAACACGCTAAGATTTTCACCATTCACTGCTTTACCTTATTAAGAGCCAATAATGACATTCAGGGACTTTAAAACGGAGGATTTTTTACAACATCCTGTTTTCCGCCAATGGGTGCTGGAACAGGAGCCGGAAGCTACACGGTTCTGGGAGCAATGGCTGCAGGAAAACCCTGATAAACAGCCGGCNGTAGCCCATGCCCGNGAGCTGCTGCTGCTGATAGGCGGCGGGCCTGCGCATGCACCGGCCCCGCAGGATGAGGAGCAGACCTGGGAAAAAGTATTACAAAGTATTTCCATCGCAAAACAACATACAGCTACCGGCGCCAAGCTGGTACCTATGCACAAAAAACGCCGGTGGTGGCCTTATGCGGCCGCTGCCCTGCTGGCAGGAGTGCTGGTTGCCTGGGCGGCTATCTTCTTTTCCCTCAATAATGAAACCGTGCAATACGCCACGGTAATGGGAGAAATGAAAACTATTGAGCTGCCCGATCATTCGGTAGTAAAGCTGAATGTAAATTCCACGTTATCTTTTTCTAAAAAATGGGCCGGTACCGGGCCCCGTGAAGTATGGCTGAAGGGCGAAGCATTTTTTACGGTACAGCATACCTACAACAACCAGCGCTTTGTTGTACATACCAATGATGTAAACATCCAGGTAGTAGGTACAGAATTTAATGTGAACACCCGCCGGGTAAAAACACAGGTGGTGCTGCGCAATGGAGTGGTAAAGCTCACGCTGAACAATACCGCATCCGCCAAAAAAGCTGCTGCGCCTATTACCATGAAGCCCGGTGATATGGTTACTTACTCCGCCGCCACCGCGGAGCTGAGCAACCAGCGTGTGAACCCGGAGCAGTATGCATCCTGGAGCACACCGGTGCTGCTGTTCAATGAAACGCCGGTAGCAGAGGTGATCCGCTCATTACAGGATAACCTGGGACTTACCATTGTGCTGGAAGATGACAGCCTGGGCGCCCAAACCTTTACAGGCACTATACCCAGAGATAATATAAACGTGTTTTTTATAACACTGGGAAGATCGTTTAATGTACATATCGAAAAGACAGGAACAAGCACATACAGGATCAGTAAAACACAGGGGGAATAAAAGCAGTACAGTAACAGTGTTTCGTAAATACATATAACCAACCTTAATCTAATGCTATGGTGAAAATTCACGCCGGGTATACCGGTGGTGGCCTTGCCTTGGCTCTTTTGATCCAATTAGGCAGCCTTACTGCCATTGGTAAAGCACAGGGCCCGGCCAATGACAGATCTGTTTATTACGTACAAAACAACACACAGGACCAGGAGCCGCTCAAGAATCACCTGGCTCATATGGAGCGCCGTTACAACATACGCATTAACTATGTTGGCAACACGGTAAAAGGTATTTATGCAGATGCGCCGCCGGCCAAAGATCCCGCTACCAGATTAATTGATTATCTCAACAAATTCCTTTCACCTTTAGGCCTGGAAGCAGAGCAGGTAGGTCAGGACCAGTACATTCTTTACAAGAAGTCAGGCACAAAACCAGCCGATCATCCCATTACTCCGGCCGACCTTGACATTGCGCCCGTGAACGTAGCGGCAATAAGCCGCCACCACCGCAGCAGCGGCCAGTGAGCTGCAGCAGTTTGCTGTAAGCGGGCAGGTAACAGAGGAATCCGGCATACCGCTGCCAGGTGTAACCGTGGTGGTAAAAGGCACTACCAATGGCGCCAAAACCAATGAAAATGGCAAGTACCGACTGAACAACGTACCGCCCAATGGCACGCTGGTATTCAGCTACATTGGCTATAAAGCACAGGAGGTTAAAATAGGCAACCGTGCCGCTATTGATGTAAAGCTGCTTACAGAAGTGCAGTCCATGAAAGACTTTGTGGTGAATGGTTACCAGCAGCTAAAGAAAGAAAGCTATACCGGCTCCGCCATTACAATTACCGGCGAAGAGCTGAAACGTTTTAACCCGCAGAACATTCTGCAAAGCATACAGGCCTCTGACCCCTCATTCCGTTTGGTGGAAAATAATATTGCCGGCGCTAATCCTAACCAGCTGCCCAATGTGAATGTGCGTGGTACTACCGCCATACCCACCGGCGATGCCAGCCAGCTAAGCAGAACGCAGCTGGCCAATGTAACCAACCTGCCCCTGTTTATACTGGATGGTTACCAGGTAAGCATAGAAACTATTTTTGACCTGGACTTTAACCGGGTAGAAATGGTAACCCTGCTGAAAGATGCCGCTGCTACCGCTATTTACGGATCGCGCGCATCCAACGGCGTAGTGGTGATACAAACCCGCGCACCCAAAGAAGGAGAGCTGGAGCTGTATTATAACTATGAGCTGAATGTAACTACACCGGACCTTACTGCCTATAACGTATTAGATGCTACGCAAAAGCTGGAATATGAAAGGCTGGCGGGTTTATATACCAGCAATGTGAACAGTGCCGATGAGCTGGAGAAGATGTATTACGCCAAAAAGAAAAATGTGCTCAGCGGCATTAATACCTATTGGCTGTCGCAGCCCGTGGCTACAGACTTTGGTCATAAACATTCGGTGTCATTACAAGGTGGATCATCTACTATGCGTTATGGTATTGATGCGCGTTACCAGACCAACAACGGCGTTATGAAAGGCTCCGGGCGCGATCGTTACAGCTTAAGCAACACGCTGTCCTATCAGCCTAAAAGCCAGAAGCTGCTGTTCCGCAACCAGTTCACATTATCGCAGGTAAGCGCTAAGGCATCACCCTACGGCAATTTTGACCAGTATGTGAATATGAACCCTTATTATCCCATCCGCGATTCCGCCGGGCGTTTAATCCGTGAAATAGATAAGTGGAATTACCGCGGTTTTAATGACAAAGGAGAGGATGCCGGTCTTACCGCTACTGTGCTGAATCCTTTATACGACGCTACTACCGGCAGCTTTAACAAATCATCATACCTGGAATTTATTGACGCCTTTTCTACACAATACACGCCCACTGATGCGTTGCGGTTTAATGCAACGGTAAGCCTTACCAAACGTAAAACCACGGAAGATGTTTTTGCATCACCGCTCAGCAACTACTACTTTTTTTACAGCGGTGATGCGCTGAAAGACCGTGGCAAATACACCTACACCAGCCAGGATGATATGCAGGTGGATGGTTATGCCACCATCACCTATAACAAGGCCCTGCAAAACACGCACTTCCTGAACTTTTCATTAGGGATGAATGTGCAGGCCACAAAAACAGACATCAAAAGTTTTTCAGCCATAGGCTTTACCAATGACCGGTTCACCAATATCACCTTTGCCCGCAAGTATGAAGATAATACGGCGCCTGCCGGCGATATTGAGGAGCAGCGCCTCATTGGCGGGTTTTTGTCCTTTAACTATTCTTATCAGAACCGTTTCCTGATGGATGGTACTGTGCGGGTAGATGGCTCGTCCAAGTTTGGTACGGGCTCCCGCATGGCGCCGTTCTGGTCTTACGGCATTGGCTGGAACCTGCATAAGGAAAAGTTCCTGCAGCATACCGCCATCAGCCAGCTGCGTTTAAAAGCTACTACCGGTTTAACAGGCAGTGTGTCCTTCCCGGCCTATTTATCCAATACCACTTACCAGTATTACACCGGCAGCTGGTACTCTACCGGCGTAGGCGCCGTGTTTACCGCCTATGGCAATCCACAGCTGAAATGGCAGCGCACCAATAACTATGATGTAAGCATGGAGCTGGGTTTGTTCAATGACCGCGTGTACATTTCGCCGCGTTATTACTACAAGCTTACCCGCGATCTGCTGGCAGACATTAATGTACCTACCTCCACGGGTTTTGATAAATATAAAGCCAACCTGGGCGAGATGGTGAACAAAGGTTATGAGGTGTACATGCGCGCCAATGTATGGCGCACCCGCAACTGGTCGGCCAACATTAATGTGAACCTGGTGCATAACACCAATGTGATCACTAAAATATCCGATGCGCTTAAAAGCTATAACGACCAGGTAGACAAACAGCAGGATGCCAAAGCCGACCTGGCCACCGCGCCCCTGCTGCGTTACAAGGAAGGGCAGTCGCTCAACACCATTTACGCGGTACGCTCCCTGGGCATAGATCCGGAGAACGGGAAAGAAATATACCTGAACCAGGATGGTACCCGCACCTATGATTATAAGGTGAAGAACACCGTGCCTGTAGGTGATCAGACACCGGATATAGATGGTTATTTCGGCGGCAGCCTTATTTACAAAAGCCTGATGCTGCAGGTGAATTTTTACGGAAAGGTAGGCGGCGATATTTATAATCAAACCCTGGTAGACCGTATTGAAAATGCCAACCCGTGGTATAACGTGGATAGCCGCGCGCTGGCCCTGCGCTGGAAGCAGCCCGGCGACCATGCCCTGTATAAGGACATTACGGATAAAAGCCTTACCCGCACCTCATCGCGCTTTGTGCAGCGGGAGGACAGGCTGGAGCTGAAATCCGTATACCTGAGCTACGATGCGCCGGCCACCCTGTACAAAAAGTTAAAGATGAAGAACCTGCGCTTTGCGCTCACCATGAACGATCTCTTTTACTGGTCCACCGTAAAACTGGAAAGAGGTATTCAGTATCCTTTTGCCAGGAGCTTCACTTTTTCATTATCAACCAGGTTCTAAAAAGTATTGAAGATGAAAAGATATTTCCTCTTAATTATAATAATAACCGTCTTCGGCTCCTGCAAAAAATGGCTGGATGTGCAGCCGCAGTCGCAGGTATCGCAGGATGATCTTTTTAGCACGGAAGATGGGTTTAAAGAAGCCATCAATGGTTTATACAGCCGCTGTGCACAAAAAGACCTGTATGGCAAAGAGCTGCTGGGCGGTTTCCCGGATGTGCT
>JGI25153J46596_10001663_pt1 | contig 13186 bp, 15 predicted proteins | sample AraplaMF_Col_mMF_FD_46596 | JGI IMG/M metagenome (IMG submission 46596)
GCCGGGCAGATCGCCTCGCACAGCTTGCAGGCGATGCAGCGTTCCTCGCCGTTCGGATAGCGGCGCAGCGCATGCTCGCCGCGGAAGCGCGGCGAGATCGGCCCCTTCTCGAAGGGATAGTTCAGCGTCGGCTTCGGCTTGAAGAAATAGCGCATGGCGAGAAAGAACGCCGATACGAATTCGGATAGCAGAAGCGCGCGGGCGGTTGCGTTGACGTTGACACTCATGACGGCCTCACTTCGGCGCAATGCCGGCGAATTGCAGCACACCGGCCACGATCACCACCATCGCCAGCGACAGCGGCAGAAACACCTTCCAGCCGAGTCGCATCAGTTGATCGTAGCGGTAGCGCGGCACGATCGCTTTCGCCATCGCGAACAGGAAGAACATGAAGAACAGCTTTAGCGCGAACCACACCGCACCCGGGATCCAGGTGAAGGGCGGCAGCGCCACCGGCGGCAGCCAGCCGCCGAGGAACAGGATCGTCGCCATCGCGCACATCGTGGTGATCGCGACGTACTCGCCGAGCATGAACAAGAGATACGGCGTCGAGCCGTATTCGACCATGAAGCCGGCGACCAGTTCGGATTCCGCTTCCACGAGGTCGAACGGCGGACGGTTGGTCTCGGCCAGCGCCGAGACGTAGAACACCACGAACATCGGGAACAGCGGCCACACATACCAGTTCAGGATGGTGAGCTGCGGCAGGCCGATCAGGCTGGCGAAGCCGCGGGTGTTCTGAGCTTCCACGACCGCCGACAGGTTCAGCGAGCCGGCGCACAGCAGCACGGTGATGATGACGAAGCCGATCGAGACTTCGTAGGACACCATCTGCGCCGCCGAGCGCAGCGCGGCGAGGAACGGTATTTCGAATTCGACGACCAGCCGGCCATGATGATGCCGTAGATCGACAGCGACGAAATCGCGAAGATGTAGAGGATGCCGACATTGATGTCCGAGATCACCCAGCCGAGATCCATCGGGATCACGGCCCAGGCGGCCAGCGCCAGCACGCACGACACCAGCGGCGCCAGCAGGAACACGCCCTTGTTGGAGCCGGACGGAATGATCGGCTCCTTCAGCACGAACTTCAGAAGGTCCGCGAAGGATTGCAAGAGTCCCCACGGGCCGACCACGTTGGGGCCGCGGCGGATCTGCACCGCCGCCCAGATCTTGCGGTCGGCGAGCAGGATGTAGGCGATCGCGACCAGCAGCACCACGAGCAGCAGGACGCTCTGCGCGACCATGACGATCAGCGGCCAGAGAAAGCCGGTCCAGAACGAGCTTGCGAAGAATTCAGCCATCAGATCACGCTCACTCCGCTGCCGTCAGCATTCGCCCGGCCGCCAGCCGGGAACATTCCGCCATCACCGCTGATGCCCGTGCGATCGGGTTGGTCAGGTAGAAATCCTCGACCGACGATTTCAGCGGGCTCTTGTCAACACCGCCGCCCTTCCCCGCCAGCGCCTTGACCTGCTCGGCCGTGCCGGGCTCGATCTGGTCGATCCGCATCAGATGCGGCACCGCCTTGAACAGCGCCTGCCGCAGCGCCTGCAGGGAGTCATAGGGCAGCTTCTTGCCGAGCACGTCAGACAGCGCGCGGGCGATCGCCCAGTCCTCGCGCGCCTCGCCGGGCGGAAACGCNGCGCGGGCGGCGATCTGCACCCGGCCCTCGGTGTTGACGTAGAGCCCGGATTTTTCGGTATAGGCCGCGCCCGGCAGGATGACGTCGGCGCGGTGCGCGCCGCGGTCGCCATGGGTGCCGATATAGACCACGAACGTGCTATCCGGCACCTTCACCTCGTCGGCGCCGAGCAGGAACAGCACGTCGAGCGTGCCGAAGGTCGTCATCTGCGCCAGGTTGAGCCCGCCCTTGTCGGCCGCAAAGCCGATGTCGAGCGCGCCCGCGCGCGAGGCGGTATCGTGCAGCACGGCAAAGCCGTTCCAGCCGTCCTTGAGCGCGCCGACGCCCGTCGCAATTTTGGCCGCCAGCGCCAGCGCCGCCCCGCCGTCGTGCCGCGANANCGAACCGGCGCCAACCAGCACGATCGGGTTCTTGGCGCCCTTCAGCACCTCGGTGAAGGAATGCTTGCCGTTGGCGAGATCGGTCAGCGTATCGGTGCCCGCGCCGAGATAATCATAGTCATAGGTGAGGTCGGCCTTCGGACCGACGACGCCGACCTTGAGTTGGCCCGTGCGCCAGCGCTTGCGGATGCGGGCGTTGAGGACGGCGGCTTCCCTGCGCGGGTTGGAGCCGATGATCAGGAGCGCGTCCGCCTGCTCGATCCCCGCAATGGTCGGGTTGAAAATGTAGCTGGCGCGGCCAAGCTTCGGATCGAAGGCGTCGCCGCCTTGCACCGCCAGATTGGTCGAGCCGTACCGGCCAAGCAGGTCCTTGAACGCGAACATCTCCTCGACCGCGGTGAGATCGCCGGCGATCGCCCCGATCCGCTTGCCGTCGGTCATCCGGAGCTTGGCGGCAATCGCCGCAAAAGCCTCCTGCCATGAGGCGGGGTGAAGCTTCTCGTTCACCCGAATATAGGGCCGGTCGAGCCGCTGCGTGCGCAGGCCGTCGACGATGTGGCGGGTCTTGTCGGAAATCCATTCCTCGTTCACGGCCTCGTTGATGCGCGGCAAAATCCGCATCACCTCGCGGCCGCGGGTATCGACGCGGATCGCCGAGCCGAGGCCGTCCATGACGTCGACCGACTGCGTCTTGCCGAGCTCCCACGGGCGCGCGGCGAACGCATAGGGCTTTGAGGTCAGCGCGCCGACCGGGCAGATGTCGACGAGGTTGCCCTGCAGCTCTGAAGTCAGCGCCTGCTCCAGATAGGTCGTGATCTCCATGTCCTCGCCGCGGCCGGTCGCGCCCATTTCCGGGGCNCCGGCGACTTCGGCCGAGAAGCGGACGCAGCGCGTGCACTGGATGCAGCGGTTCATCGAGGTCTTGACCAGCGCGCCCAGATACTTGTCCTCGACCGCGCGCTTGTTCTCGGCGAAGCGCGAGGTGTCGACGCCGTAGCCCATCGCCTGGTCCTGCAGGTCGCACTCGCCGCCCTGATCGCAGATCGGGCAATCCAGCGGGTGGTTGATCAGCAGGAACTCCATCACGCCTTCGCGCGCCTTCTTGACCATCGGCGAACGCGTCGAGATTTCCGGCGGCTCGCCCTTGGGTCCGGGCCGGCAGTCGCGCACGCCCCAGGCGCAGCTGGCGACCGGCTTCGGCCCGCCCTTCACCTCGACGAGGCACATCCGGCAATTGCCGGCGATCGACAGCCGCTCGTGGTAGCAGAAGCGCGGGATTTCGGCGCCCGCGGCCTCGCACGCCTGCAGCAGCGTGTACTCCGCGGGTACATCGATCTCTTTGCCGTCGATGATGAGTTTGGTCATTGCTGTCTCAAGTCTTTCCCAGCTTGCAGTCTGGCGGTGTAACGCTGGCGGTCTTCAGCGACGCCGTGATCCATCGCTGGGTCTCGGCGCCATAGGTGGCGAGATAGGCCGGCTGCGCCGCGTTCTTCTCGCACAGGAACGGCAGATGCGGCTTCAGATCGTAGTCGCAGGAGGCCTGCCACTCGCTCTTTCCGGCGAATGCGCTGATCGCCTCCTCGCAGGCGTAGAGCAGATACGTCACGAAGCTCTCGTACTGCACCTGCTCGTCGCGGCCCGCTGCCTTGATCTTCTCATAGTCCGGCTGCGCGAATTTCGGGTTCTTGAACGCCAAATCGGTATAGCCGAGAAACGCTTGGCGCGCGCTGGCGGCGCGGCTGTTGGTGCGGATCTCGTTGATCTGGATCAGGATCGCAACAAAGCCGAGCAGCGCCACGGCCGCCTGCGCCATCTGCGCCAGCGTCCCGTATCTCTGCCACCAGAAGCTCGGTTGCGACATCGTTCCCATCGTCTCAGTGCGTTACATCAGTCAGTTCGAGGCGTTTCTCAATCCGATCCACGCGCGCTTCAATGCGGTCCAGCCTGCGATCAACACCGGCGAGCCCTTCCCCAACAGAGGTGACGCGCATCTTCAGATCGTGAAGATCTTCGGCCATCGGCTCCGTCCGTTGATCGATCTTACGCAGGATCGCCAGCACGATGCTGTCGGGTTCGTCTGCCATTTGCCCTACTCCGCCGCGACCATGTTGACGGGATCGCGCACGCCGATGTCGTCGATGTCAGCCTTGTGCGAATATTCTGATATCCGCGCCTCGATCTCGTGACGGAAATGCGCGATCAGGCCCTGGATCGGCCACGCCGCGGCGTCGCCGAGCGCGCAGATGGTGTGGCCCTCGACCTGCTTGGTCACCTCCAGCAGCATGTCGATCTCGCGCTTGTGGGCGCGGCCTTCGGCCATGCGCGTCAAGACGCGCCACATCCACCCCGTGCCTTCGCGGCACGGCGTGCACTGGCCGCAGCTCTCGTGCTTGTAGAAATAGGAGATGCGCGCGATCGCCCGGATCAGGTCGGTCGACTTGTCCATCACGATCACGGCGGCGGTGCCGAGGCCCGAGCGCAGCTTGCTCAAGCTGTCGAAATCCATCGGCGTGTCGATGATCTGCTCGGCCGGCACCATGCGCACCGACGAGCCGCCGGGGATCACGGCCTTCAGATTGTCCCAGCCGCCACGAATGCCGCCGCAGTGACGCTCGATCAGCTCGCGGAACGTCAGGCCCATCGCCTCTTCGACGTTGCAGGGCCGTTCGACATGGCCGGAGACGCAGAACAGTTTTGTGCCGACATTGTTGGGACGGCCGATCGCCGCGAACCACGCCGCGCCGCGGCGCAGGATGTCCGGCGCGACCGCNATCGACTCGACGTTGTTGACGGTGGTCGGGCAGCCATAGAGGCCGACGTTGGCGGGGAACGGCGGCTTCAGCCGCGGCTGACCCTTCTTGCCTTCGAGGCTTTCGAGCAGTGCAGTTTCTTCGCCGCAGATATAGGCGCCGGCGCCGTGCGCGACATAGATGTCGAACGGCCAGCCATTGACGTTGTCCTTGCCGACCAGCTTTGCGTCATAGGCCTGGTCGATCGCGGCCTGCAGGCGCTCGCGCTCGCGGATGAACTCGCCGCGCACATAGATGTAGCAGGCATGCGCGTTCATTGCGAAGCTGGCGAGCAGGCAGCCNTCCACGAGCAGATGCGGATCGTGCCGCATGATCTCGCGGTCCTTGCAGGTGCCGGGCTCGGACTCGTCGGCGTTGACGACGAGATAGCTCGGCCGGCCGTCGGTGGATTCCTTCGGCATGAACGACCATTTCAGGCCGGTCGGAAAGCCCGCCCCGCCGCGGCCGCGCAGGCCNGAGGCCTTCATCTCGTTGATGATCCAGTCGCGGCCCTTGTCGATGATCGCTTTCGTGCCGTCCCACGCGCCGCGGCGGCGCGCGCCTTCCAGCCCCCAGTCATGNAGGCCGTAGAGGTTCTTGAAGATGCGATCCTTGTCGTCGAGCATGACTTGAAGCTTCCTAGCGGATCAACGGTTGGACTGCGCGTAGGCAAGACCTGCGGCGCATCCGCCGAAGGTCAGCGCCCACAACAGGCTGGATTCGAGCGTTGCGTTCAGTCCGTAACGCTGCAGCAGAAAGATGAACGCCGCCGCCGCTACGGCGTGCATGCCGATATAGCGCCAGTTCTTCATCGCGCTGCCCCTCTCCGGCCCGGTCACGGGCAATGTGCCGTCACGCCTCATGTGGATTCCTTCAGCGTCGTCGGCCCGCCCGCGGGCGCCGAGAACTGACGGTCGGTCTGCGGTCCGGGCTTGGGCGGATTGCCCGAGGCAAAACCGTCCAGCACCTTGCCGAAGGTTTCCTTGGTCAGGTCCTCGTAGGTGTCCTTCCAGATCTGCACCATCGGCGCGTTCACGCAGGCACCCAGGCACTCGACCTCTTCCCAGCTGAAATTGCCGTCCTTCGAAAGATGGAACGGATCGTGGTGGATGCGGCTCTGGCAGACCTCGATCAGGTCGCCGGCGCCGCGCAGGCGGCACGGCGTGGTGCCGCAGACCTGGACATGGGCCTTCTTGCCGACCGGCTGCAGCTGGAACATGGTGTAGAAGGTCGCGACTTCCAGCACGCGGATGTAGGGCATCTCGAGCATGTCAGCGACGACGCGGATCGCGGCTTCCGACACCCACCCCTCGTGCTGCTCCTGCGCGCGCCACAGGATCGCGATCACGGCGGAGGCCTGCCGGCCCGGCGGATATTTGGTGATCTGCGCCTTGGCCCAGGCGAGATTCTCGTCCGTGAACGCAAAGCTCGCGGGCTGCTGTTCCTTCGGGGCGAGGCGACGTACGGACATCGTTCAGTCTCTCATTGCACGCGACGCTCGGCTTTCGCATTGAGCGCTTCGATCCGGGCGAGCCAGAAAGCGCTTGCGGTGCCGAACACGTTGTAGCCGACATGGGTTGAAACCTTGATCCGATCGAGGATCGACAGATCGGTCACGGTTTCAAGGCGATGGCTGCGCGGATCGTAGACGATCAGCGTCAGCGATTGGTCGAGGATATAGCGCGAGACGGTGTGCCGGGGATCGTTGCCGTGCTCCTCGCACAAGAGCACGCTGTCGCCCTGCATCAGCCGGGCGCCGCCCTTCATGGCCTCGATCTCGACGCCCTCGACGTCGAGCTTGATCAGATATTTGCCGCCGGGCGCGATCTTGCCGTCGTCGAGCAGATTATCCAGCGCGATGACCGGCACCTCCTCGCCGCCGGACTGATCGCCGGCGATGCTGAAGGCCTCGTGCTTGGTGCCGGANAGCCGCGCGGTGCCGCGCGCAGCGCCGATCGCGCATTTCATCGTCTCGAAACGATTGCCGTTGATGCGCGCATTGTTGGCGAGCTTTGGAAAATTCTCTCCCGACGGCTCGATCGCAATCGCCTTGTGCGAACCGAACGGCTTGCTCGACACCAGCACCGACCAGTAGCCGTAATTGGCGCCGCAATCGAGCAGCGTGTAGTCGACGTCGGCGGAATCCTCGAACAGCAGNTCGAGTTCGTTCTCATAGCGGAAGGTGCGATTGAGCAGCTTGCTCCAATAGCCGTCGCCATAGGGAAACTCGAACACGGCGTCGTCGTTGAGCCTGACCTGGATGCCGCGCTCCGGCAGCGTCGTGCGCAACAGATTGGCGCACATGTTGTAGCCGCGATGCGAGAAGTTCGACGCCACCTTCGATCCCAGCACCAGCGCAACGGCAGCCAAACGCTCCCACGCGTTCGCACCTTCGAGTGCGCCCGATGCCCGGTCAAACTGGATGGGCGCCTGCGCCATCACCGATCGACCTCTCCGAACACGATGTCGAGCGAGCCGAGAATGGCCGAGACGTCGGCCAGCAGATGGCCCTTGCAGATATGATGCATGGCCTGCAGGTGGGCGAAGCCCGGCGCGCGGATCTTGCACTTGTAGGGCTTGTTGGTGCCGTCGGCGATCAGGTAGACGCCGAACTCGCCCTTCGGCGCCTCAACGGCGGCGTAGACCTCACCGGCCGGCACGCGGACGCCTTCGGTGTAGAGCTTGAAGTGATGGATCAGCGCTTCCATCGAGCGCTTCATCTCGCCGCGGCGCGGCGGCGCGATCTTGTTGTCCTCGACCACCACGGGCCCCTGCCCGTCGGCTGCCTTCAGTTTCTGGATGCACTGCTTCATGATGCGCACCGACTGGCGCATCTCTTCCATGCGGATCAGATAGCGGTCGTAGCAGTCGCCGTTCTTGCCGATCGGGATGTCGAAATCCATCTCGGCGTAGCATTCGTAGGGCTGCGCCTTGCGCAGGTCCCAGGCGGCGCCCGAGCCGCGCACCATCACGCCCGAAAAGCCCCACTCCCAGGCTTCCTTCAGCGACACCACGCCGATGTCGACGTTGCGCTGCTTGAAGATGCGGTTGCCGGTCAGGAGTGTATCGAGGTCGGCGACGACCTGCAGGAACGGATCGCACCAGGCCTCGATGTCGTCGATCAGTTTCGGCGGCAGATCCTGATGCACGCCGCCGACGCGGAAATAAGCCGCGTGCATGCGCGAGCCTGAGGCACGCTCATAGAACACCATCAGCTTCTCGCGCTCTTCAAAACCCCACAGCGGCGGGGTGAGCGCGCCGACGTCCATCGCCTGCGTCGTGACGTTGAGCAGATGCGACAGGATGCGGCCGATCTCGCAATAGAGCACGCGGATCAACTGCCCGCGGCGCGGCACCGTGATGCCGAGCAGCTTTTCCGCGGCGAGGCAGAACGCATGCTCCTGGTTCATCGGCGCGACGTAGTCGAGCCGATCAAAATAGGGAATCGCCTGCAGGTAGGTCTTCTGCTCGATCAGCTTCTCGGTGCCGCGATGCAAGAGGCCGATATGCGGATCGACGCGCTCGACCACCTCGCCGTCAAGCTCCAGCACAAGGCGCAACACGCCGTGCGCGGCCGGATGCTGCGGTCCGAAATTGATCGTGAAGTTACGAAGGTTTTGCGGTTGCTCGTTCATGGTCAGGCCTTCGGCTCAGCCTTCTCATCGCCCGGGAGCGGATAGTCCGCGCCTTCCCATGGCGAGAGGAAATCGAATTTGCGGAATTCCTGGTTGAGGCGGACCGGCTCGTAGATCACCCGCTTCTCCTGGTCGTCGTAGCGAACCTCGACGAAGCCGGTGAGCGGAAAGTCCTTGCGCAGCGGATGGCCGTCAAAACCGTAATCGGTCAGCAGCCGGCGCATGTCGGGATGGCCGGTGAAGATCACGCCGTAGAGATCGTAGGTCTCGCGCTCGAACCAGTCGGCGCCGGGAAACACCTCGATGATCGAGGGCACCTGCGTGGACTCGTCGGCCTCGGCGCGGACGCGGATGCGCTCGTTCAGGGTCGGCGACAGCAGGTGATAGACGACGTCGAAACGCTTCTCGCGGGTGGGATAGTCGACCGCGGTAACGTCGGTGATGTTGACGAAGCGCAGCGCGGGATCGTCGCGCAGGTGCTTCATCACATCGACGACCTTCGCCACGTCGATTGTGACGGTGAGCTGGTTGAACGCGACCGCATGGCTGGTTGCCGCGCCGGGAAGCGCGCTAACAATCGTCTGCCCAAGGGCCTCGAGCTTGCCGTCGTCCATGACCTAAAACCTTAGCGTTCGATGGTGCCGATGCGGCGGATCTTCTTCTGCAGCAGCAGCACGCCGTAGAGCAGCGCCTCCGCCGTCGGCGGGCATCCGGGCACGTAGATATCGATCGGCACGATGCGGTCGCAGCCGCGCACGACCGAGTAGGAATAGTGATAATAGCCGCCGCCATTGGCGCACGAGCCCATCGAGATCACGTAGCGCGGCTCGGGCATCTGGTCGTAGACCTTGCGCAGCGCCGGCGCCATCTTGTTGGTCAGCGTGCCCGCCACGATCATGACGTCGGACTGCCGCGGCGAGGCGCGCGGCGCAAAGCCGAAGCGCTCGACGTCGTAGCGCGGCATCGACACCTGCATCATCTCGACCGCGCAGCAGGCGAGACCGAACGTCATCCACATCAAGGAGCCGGTGCGCGCCCAGGTGATCAGGTCATCGGCGGCGGCGACGAAGAAGCCCTTGTCGGACAGCTCGTGATTGACCTCGAGAAAAAACGGATCATTGGCCCCGACCGGCTTGCCGGTCGCGGGATCAAGAATGCCCTTCGGCGCCTGTGCGATCGCAGGCGAAGAGCCTGTTGCAGTCGGGCTCAATCCCATTCGAGCGCGCCTTTCTTCCACTCATAAGCAAAGCCGACCGTGAGGACGGCGAGAAACACCATCATCGACCAGAAGCCGGTGGCACCTAACTTGCCGAACGCGACCGCCCACGGGAACAGGAAGGCGACTTCGAGGTCGAAGATGATGAAGAGGATCGCGACCAGATAGAAGCGCACGTCGAATTTCATGCGGGCGTCATCGAATGCGTTGAATCCGCATTCATAGGCAGAGAGCTTTTCCGGATCCGGCTGCTGGAACGCGACCAGGAAGGGGGCGATCAGGAGCGCCAGACCGATCAGGCTCGCCACCCCGATAAACACGACAAGTGGAAGGTAGTTCTGCAGGATGCCGGACATCGGCGGTGCCTTTTCCTGCGGATTTCGACCGCAGATTCGTTGATTGGAATTATTCTTGGCTTAGCGCAGCGCAACAGAGGGCGCAAGACAAGCCGCCCTGCCCCCCAAGCCCGCCCGCGATGCGTTGGCAGAACACCAAAAAGTGTTGCGTTCCTGCCTCGCCCGGCCAACACGGCACGGCCGGCACGGTGCCCCGATTTCAGTTCAAATGCTTCTCATCGGCAAGCATCTGGGCCGCCGTGTCCGTGAGCCGATCGATCTGGTCAAGCAGCACCGCCAGCTCATCCTTGCCGAGCTGTTCCAGGAGCCGCCGGTTGCGCTCCTGCGCGCCCGCCACAATGGCGTCATGGGCGGCCAGCCCGGCCTTGGTGAGGCAGACCAGCGTCTCGCGATTGTCGCGCGGATTGACCTCCTTGGCGACCAGCTTGCGCGCGACCAGTTCCGCCAGCGCCCGGCTGATCTGCCCCTTGTCCATGCCAACAGCCTCGGCAAGCCGGACAACGCTCATCGGCGGCTGCCGCCCGAGCGAGGCCACCAGGCCAAACTCCACCGAGGACAGCCCGGCCAGGCGCTTGTAGCGCAGGATCGCGCCGCGCTTGAGCAGGTTCGCCAGCACCATCAGCCGCGACGACATCATCGCGGTAATCGGCGCCAGCTCTGCGACGTCGGCGGCCGCAGGCGACGGCGCAGTATGCTTTTGCGGCTTCCGGCTCATCTGCAAACCTCTGCCAACAAAGCGGGCCGCTGCCAAGGCCGCCAAACAGGACCCATCCAACAGCACCGTCAAGCACGACCATCGCAAGGCCACCGGATAAGCGCGCCAAATCGGGCTATCGGAGTAGCCTATTGAAAATCGTTGACACTGTCATCGATCTCGCTTTCACTTGCTGGAATAAACCTAAGACCGCGGCGCCAAAGCCGTGGCGGGAGGAAACGGCATGAACATTACGCAACGGGATCGCGATCTCGGGACCGGCTATGCCATGCAGCCGTCCAGCACGCGGACCGAGCTGACCTCGGTCGGCCGCGGCACGCCGATGGGCGAATTGCTGCGGCGTTACTGGCACCCGGTCGGCCTCGTTTCCGACGCCACCGATATCCCCAGAAAAGTGCGCGTGCTCGGCGAAGACCTGGTGCTGTTTCGCGATGGAAGCGGCCGCGCCGGCCTGCTGCACGCGCGCTGCTGCCATCGCGGCACCACGCTCTATTACGGCAAGGTCGAAGCCGACGGTATCCGCTGCTGCTATCACGGCTGGAAGTTCGGCGCCGAGGGGCATTGCCTCGAACAGCCCTGCGAACCCGAGGGCGGCCTGTTCAAGGACAAGGTGCGCCAGCCCTGGTACCCCCTGCAGGAGCGCTACGGCCTGATCTTCGCCTATCTCGGCCCAATAGAGAAAAAGCCGGTGCTGCCGCACTACGACTGCCTGGAAAACATGGACGACGGCGAGTTCGTCGAGGCCGACGACTCATCGATCGGCGGCGGGGGACCTGCGATCATTCCCTGCAACTGGCTGCAGCATTTCGAGAACGTGGTCGATCCCTATCACGTGCCGGTGCTGCACGGCTCGTTCTCAGGCCCGCAATTCACCACCATGATGGCCTCGATGCCGGAGGTGAAGTTCGAGATGTCGCCGCGCGGCGTCACCGTGCGCTCGATCCGGCGCCAGGACGACGGCAAGGTGTTTTACCGCGTCACGGAAGCCGCCCTCCCCACGCTGCGCGTCGTGGCGAATCCACGCGTCGCGCAATTCGCCCGTGTCGAGTCGATCGGCTGGACGCTGCCGATCGACGACACTTCATTTCGCATCTATGTCGCCGGCCGCGTGAAGAACGCAGGCGATATCGGCCGGATGCGCTCCAAATTCAACGGCAAGTTCTGGTGGGACATGACCGAACGCGAGCACCAGCAATTCCCCGGCGATTACGAGGCGCAGGTCGGCCAAGGCCCGGTGACGATCCATTCGGAAGAGCATTTCGGCCAGAGCGACCGCGGCATCCTGATGATCCGCAGAATGCTGAGCGATCAGCTGGAGGCGCTCGCGGCGGGGCGCGATCCGATCGGCGTCTCCTTCGATTCAAATGGGCCGCCGGTCGAGTTCGAAGCGGGGAATTTTATCCGCGACGCCTGAAGGCGGTCGTTTCAGACAAATACAAACATCTGGGGGGAAGCATGGTTGATGTCGCGCCGCAGGTCACCCTGCGGGATCAAGCCACGGCCCGACCGTCGATCCGGCGCTACTATGTGCTGGCGCTGCTCACCATCGTCTATGCGCTGAACTTCCTCGACCGCACCATCTTCAACGTCCTGATCGAACCGATCAAAAAGGAGTTTGCGCTCAGCGACACCACGATGGGCCTGCTCGCCGGCTTCGGCTTCGTGCTGTTCTATTCCGTGCTCGGCATTCCCATCGCGCGCATTGCCGACCGCTTCAACCGCCGCAACATCGTTTCCATTGCGCTGGCGTTCTGGAGCGCGATGACGGTGCTTTGCGGCATGGCGCAAAGCGTGGCGACGCTGGCGCTGGCGCGGATCGGCGTCGGCATCGGCGAATCCGGCGGCACGCCGGCCTCGCAGTCGATCATCGCCGATCTCTTCAGCAAGAACGAACGTCCGCGGGCGCTCGGCATCTATGCCATCGTCACCTATCTTGGCGTCTTCCTCGGCTATTTCATCGGCGGCTACGTCAACCAGTACTATGGCTGGCGGATGGCGTTCTATGTCGCCGGCCTGCCCGGCATCGCGCTCGCCGCGATATTGTGGCTGACGGTCGCCGAGCCGAAGCGCGGCGCGATGGCCGAGACGTTCACGCCGGAGCCGATCGGGCCGACGCTTTCCTTCCTCGCCTCGCAGCGAACCTTCGTCATCCTGCTGGTCGGCTTTTGTCTCACCACCTACACCAATTACGCGACCTCGGCCTGGATCCCGCCCTTCCTGGCGCGGGTGCATCACCTCTCCAGCGCCGAGATCGGCACCTATGCCGGCACCTTCAAGGGGCTGTGCGGCATCGCCGGCACGCTGCTCGGCGGGGTCGTCGTGGCGCAGATCAGCCGCCGCGACGATCGCTGGAAGCTGTGGGCGCCGGCGGTCACCTCGGGCCTGGCCGGGCCGGTGTTTGCGCTGTGCATGCTGACGCCGGATTTCACGACGATGGTGGCGACGCTGGC
>JGI25153J46596_10001676_pt1 | contig 13140 bp, 14 predicted proteins | sample AraplaMF_Col_mMF_FD_46596 | JGI IMG/M metagenome (IMG submission 46596)
ATGCAGGGCAGCTGCTCGAGGTCGGGCCAGGGTGCTGCGCCGGAACTCATGCGCCCGTCGCGGGGGAGGCGGATTGCAGGGTGTCGAGCGCCAGGCACAGGTCGTCCCAGGCGCGGGCCTTGTCTTCCGGGTTGCGCAGCAGGTAGGCGGGGTGGTAGGTGACGATCAGCGGCACGCCCTGGTAGGTGTGGACCCGGCCGCGCAGGCGGCCGATCGGCTCGCTGCTGCGCAGCAGGCTCTGCACCGCGAAGCGGCCCATGGCCAGGATCACGCGCGGGCGTACCAGCTCGATCTGGCGGATCAGGAAGGGCTCGCACTGCGCGAGCTCCTCCGGCTCCGGGTTGCGGTTGCCGGGCGGGCGGCACTTCAACGTGTTGGCGATGAACACCTGGCGCGCCGGCTCGGCCTCGGCGCGGGTCAGCGCGATGGCGCGCAGCATGCTGTCGAGCAGCTGGCTTGCNGACGANNGCTNGCCGACTTGCCGACGAAGGGCTCGCCCTGCCGGTCTTCCTGCTCGCCCGGCGCCTCGCCGACGATCATCCAGTGGGCCTGCGGGTGGCCGACGCCGAACACCGTCTGCGTGCGGCCGCTGCACAGCTTGCAGGCCGTGCAGCCGGCGACCGCCTCGCGCAGGGCGGGCCAGTCCATGTCGGCGACGCCGGCCGGACGGGGACCGCGCACGACGGCGGCGGGGGGCGGCGCGGCCACGGCGCGGCTTGCGGGCGGTGGCGCGGCGTCCGGGGCCTCGGCCCGCGCTTCGTCGGCCGCCGCGACGGCTTGGGCGACCGCGGCTTCCGCCGCGCCGTCCGGCGCGGCCCCGGGCGTTTCCCAGACCCGGATCCCCATCTCGCGCAGCATCGCGACCTGGCGTTCACTCCACCGCATGGCCGTCCTTCCGCTGCAGGCCGACCTGCAGGCTCATCACGGCCGCGTCCTCGCGCCCGCTCGGGTGGGTGCTGCGCGAGGCCGGGTAGTAGCCGCGGCGCGTGCCGATGGCCTGGAAGCCGTAGCGCAGGTACAGGGCGCGGGCGCGCTCGTTGCTCTGCCGCACCTCCAGCCACAGCTGGGCCGCGCCGCGCTCGCGGCACACGCCGACCAGCTCGTCGAGCAGGAAGCGCGCATGGCCCTGGCGCTGGAAGGCCGGGGCCACCGTCAGGTTGAGCAGGTGCATCTCGTCGACGCCGGGCATCGCGATGAAGTAGCCCATCATCTCGCCGCGCTCGCCATAGATCACCCGCGCGACGTACCCGGCGGCGAGCGAGTCGATGAAGTTGCCGTGGGTCCAGGGGAAGTCGTAGGCCTGGCGCTCGATCTGCAGCACGGCGTCGAGCTGGGTGATGCCCATCGGCAGCAAGAGGCGCTTGTCGCGCAGGACGGCGCTCATGACGACCCCTCGCTCGATGGGTACATCGATCGATCCCCCAAGGGAATGCGGGCCGGCTTGGGAGCGGCCCTGCGCTCGGCCCGCCTCATGCGACCACCTTGGCCTTCAGGGCCTTGTCGTGCTCGCGCTCGACCGTCGTCTGGGCCACCTTGTCGCGCAGGTAGACCGGCAGGGCGTGGGCGGCGTCGACCGCGCGGCCCTGCGACCACAGCTGCGCGGCGAGGCGGGCCAGGGCTTCGGCGCGCGAACGCGGGTCCGGCACCTGCAGCGCCTGCGGCGGGATCGCGAGCCGCTCGCCGAAGGCGGCGAGTGCCGAGCCGGCCAGCACCGCGGTGGGTTGCGCCAGGCCGGCGTTGAAGGCCTCCAGCGTCTGCAGCGCCGGCGCCTGCGTCGCCTGCCAGGCGGCGCCGTCCCAGCGGTAGCGGCCGGCGTAGATCTCGTCCATGCGCGCGTCCATCGCGACGCAGACCTCGGCGGCGCCGGTCTGCGCGCGCGCATCCTCGGCCACCAGCATCAGGCTGTCGACCGCGAGCACCGGCTTGCCGGCCCCGAAGGCCAGCCCTTGGGCCACCGAGCAGGCGGTGCGCAGGCCGGTGAAGGCGCCCGGGCCGCAGCCGAAGGCGATCGCGTCGACCTGGGACAGGGCCAGCCCCTCGCCGGCCAGCAGGCCCATCAGGGCGGGGATCAGCGCGGCCGAGGCCTGGGGGCCGCCCGGCAGGTCGCGGGCGAGGGATCGCGGCCCGGGCAGGACCAGGGCGATGCCCATCGCGTCGGTGGAGGTGTCGAAAGCCAGCAGGATGCCCATTTCCGACAGTCTAAAGCCCGGGGTGCGTGCGATCATCCCCGCATGGGGAATGTAGGGAGACGCATCCGGGGGGGGCTGGCCCTCGCAGCGCTGTGGGCCGTGCTGCCGCTGCAGGCCGCCCCGCTGCCGGCCGAGGCCGAGGCGGCGCTGGAACAGGCCGGGCTGCCGCGCGAGGCGCTGGTCGCCTGGGTCCAGGAGGTCGGCGCGGGCGCGCCGCGCCTGGACTGGCAGTCGCGCCAGCCGGTCAACCCGGCCTCGCTGATGAAGCTGCTCACCACCTCGGCGGCCCTGGAGATCCTGGGCCCGTCCTGGACCTGGTCGACCCCCGTCTGGCTGCAGGGCACGGTGCGCCGGCCCGGGCCGAACGGCGTGCTCGACGGCGACCTGGTGATCCGCGGCACCGGCGACCCGAAGCTGGTGCCCGAGCGGCTGTGGATGATGCTGCGCCGGGTGCAGCAGCTGGGGGTGCGCGAGATCCGCGGCGACATCGTGCTCGACCGCAGCGCCTTCCGTCCCTCGCCGCAGGGCGCGGCGGATTTCGACAACGACCCGCTGCGGCCCTACAACGTGCAGCCGGATGCGCTGCTGCTGAACTACAAGTCGCTGACGCTGAGCTTCGTGCCGGACGCGGCCGGCAACGTGGCGCGGGTGATCTCCGACGTGCCGCTGGCCGGGGTGCGGATCGAGGCCTCGGTGCCGCTCATCGCCGGCCCGTGCGACGACTGGCGCGCGCCGCTGCAGCTGGACGTGGCCGAGCCGGCGACGCTGCGCCTGGCCGGCGGCTTCCGCAAGCTGTGCGGCGAGAAGGCGTGGTCGATTGCCTGGCCCGAGCCCCAGCGCTACAACGAGCGCCTGCTGCTGGGCCTGTGGCACGAGATGGGCGGTCGCCTGACGGGCCGGGTGCGCGACGGGACGGCGCCCTCGACGCCGCCGAGCTTCGAGATGGTGTCGCCGCCGCTGGCCGAGGTGATCCGCGACATCAACAAGTACAGCAACAACGTGATGGCGCAGCAGTTATTCCTGACGCTGGGCCTGACGCAGCGGGGGCTGGGCTCGCCCGAGCTGGCGCGCGAGGTGCTGCGCCAGTGGCTGGCCGAGCGCTGGCCCGATGCGGCGCCGGCGGTCACGGTCGACAACGGCTCGGGGCTGTCGCGCGATTCCCGGGTGACGGCGCAGCTGCTGGCGCGCGTGCTGCAGGCCGAATGGGCCGCACCGGTGATGCCGGAGCTGGTGAGCTCGCTGCCGGTGAGCGGCCTGGACGGCACGATGCGCCGCTCGCGCATGGCGCTGGGCCGTGCGCACCTGAAGACCGGCTCGCTGCGCGACGTCGCCGGGATCGCCGGCTTCGTCCTCGGGAACAGCGGGAAGCGCTACGTGCTCGTGGCGATCGTGAACCACCCGAGCGCCAACGCCGCGAGGCCGGCGTTGGAAGCCTTGACGCAGTGGGTGATCAACGACACCTTGAACTGATCGAGCGCCGCTCCCGGATTGCGCTGCGCTCCATCCGGGCTACGGATCCAAGTAGCCCGGATGCCAATCCGGGATCGTCGTTCATTCTCAGAACCGATACCCGATCGACAGGTTCGTGGAGATCGGGTCGAGCTTGGTGTCGATGGACTGCCCCGTCGACAGCGTCGTGGTGGTCTTCAGGTAGGTCTTGACCACCGACCCGTCCACGAACCAGCGCTCGTTGAACTGGTAGCTGAGGCCGAGCTGGAACGAGGCGCCGAAGGCCGAGTCTACCGACAGCTGCGTCGGCCGCCCGCCCGGGTTGGTCAGCGCCGTCAGCGACCCCGAGCCCTCCTCGCCGAAGAAGTGCGCATAGGTCAGCCCCGCGCCCACGTAGGGCCGCAGCGCCGACGACGCCTCCAGGAAGCGGTACTGCGCGAACAGCGTCGGCGACACCTGCTTGATCGTGCCCAGCTTGCCGACGCCCGACAGCGCGCCGTCGCCGACCACCTCGTGCTTGTAGGCCAGGCCGCCGAAGAACTCCAGCGACACGTGGTCGGTCAGCATGTAGGCCAGCGTCACGATCGGCTGGGTGTCGCTCTTCACGTCGACCTGGCTGTTCGGCAGGCTGGGCGCGCTCAGGTCGTCGCTCTTCACCTGCGGCGAGATCTGGTTGGCGCCGACCTTCACCATCCAGGTGCCGGCCGATTGGGCGAGTGCCGCCGTGCTGCCGGCGAGGGACAGCGCGGCGATCGCCAGGGTCTTGATGACGGGGATCCGGGTCATGGGAATGTCCTTGTGCGTGCGTTGCGTTGCAGGGCCGCGTGCCGGCTCAGAGCCAGCCGCTCTCGACCATGCGCTTGGCGACGAACTGCGCGAGCAGCTGGTAGGCGAACGGCGTGGGGTGCACGTCGTCGGCGAAGACGTAGTGCGACACGTCGCCGGCGATGGTGGTGTCGGTGGAGCACACCAGCGCGCTGTCGAACAGCGACTTGGTCTTGTCGCAGGCCGGGTCGGTCACGTTGCTCAGGCTGTACAGCTGCGGGCGGGCGATCTGGTCGCGCCCCTGCGTGTAGGCATCCACCTCCAGCACGCCGGCGGTGCCGGCGAGGCCGGCATGCAGCTGGCCGTTGAACGTGGTCACCATGGTGCTGATCAGCTGCTGCACGCTGGCGCTCTGGTGGTAGGCGAGCGGCGTCTGGCTGACGTCCGGCAGGTTCACCACCACGACGCGCGTCGCGCCCTTGGCGAGGATCATGCCCTTGATGTAGCCGGCCAGTTCGGCCCCGGCCTGGCCCATCGCGGTCACCGCCTGCGTCGGCGTCGCGCCGCCGGCGCTGACGGCGGCCAGGTTGATGAACACGTCGTTGCCGCCGGCCATCACCGTCACCAGCTCGCTGCCGCTGAACACGTTGCCGGGGGACGCCGCCAGGTGGCGCGTGATCTGGTTCACCACCGGATCGGTCAACTGGCCGACGTAGCCGGTCGTGCTGCCGGGGAGCAGGGCCTTGTTGCCCGGCCCGACGGGGTTGGTGACGCGCGCGCCGCCCTGGGCGTAGCCGAAGCAGCCGGCGTGGTCGGCCTTGGCCTGCGCCAGGCCGGCGAGCGGGCCGGAGGATTCCAGCCCGGTCTGCGCGGCGCAGGGCGTGCCGGTGCCCAGCTGGCCGGCGAGCAGCTCGGTCCAGTTCTTCGCGGTCGGGCTGTTCACCGTGTAGCGCCCGCCATGGGTGGCGGCGACGAGCCCGGTTGTCGCATAGCTGCCCACGTCGCTCAGGCTGTCGCCGAACGACACCAGCGCGGTGTAGCGCACGCGCGGCGACTGGTCGCCGTCACCGCCGCCGCCGCAGGCGGCCAGCAGCAGCGACGCGAGTGCCGCGGCACCCCAGGATCGGATGTTCTTCATGGAGGCCCCTTGGTGAAGGCGGCCGGTGCATGAAGGAGGGGCGCCGGCCGCGTGTCTGGAAACGACTGCTGCCGGCGACTATACGGAGGACACCTGCCCGCGCCGTGCCGGAGAAACCCGGCCGGCGTGTAAAGAAGGCTGAAGCCTCAGAAGGGGTTGTTGTTGGCGCGGCTCGCGGCCATGGAGCCGAGTTGGTAATGCGCCGTCGGGCCGAAATGCAGGTCGTCGGCCCAGAGGAAGTTGCTCGAGGTCGCATCGACCGATCCGGAATCGGGCACCTTCTTCAGCGTGGTGGTGCTGCAGTTGGGCAGGACGGCGGCGTCGGTGCAGGCGGCCACGTTCGTGCTGACCAGCCCGTAGTTCGGGTAGTTGCGCGCCATGTCCTGCAGGCGTTCGTCGAACACCACCAGGCCGACCGACTTGCCGCCGTTCTTCACCTCTTCCAGCTTGAGGCGCAGCGCGGCATTGAACTGGAAGCTCAAGGCGGTCAGGAAGGCGGCCCGCCCCGGGTTCGCCGCCTCTTCCTTGGCAGCGAAGGGCGAGAGGCCCATGTCGGGCGCGGTCGCGACGATCACCTTGGCCCCCAGGTCGGTGAGCCGGATCACCTGCGCGCCGAGCGCGTTGCCCGCGTTCCACGCGGCGGACTGCAGCGCGTTCGCGTCCAGCCCCGGGAACTGCTTGTAGAGCCCGACGATGTCGTTGGCGCCCGCCTGCAGCGTCACCATGTCGCGGCCCGAGATCGAGTCGCCGGAGCTGAACTGCGTGATCTGGTCCGTCACGTCGCCGACGGTGGCGTTCGGCTGGGCCAGCGTGCGGGCGGTGGGGGTCGCGCCGTCCGTGTTGCACCCCGCGAACACGAGGTTGTAGATGCCCGAGACGAACTGGATCCAGATCGGGTTGACGTTGCAGTTGATCGTGGTCGGCGCATTGTTCGCGTCGACGTTGTAGCCGTTGATGCTGTACTTCGCACCGGTCGAGGTGATCACGCTCGACTCGTCGCCGAAGGCAAGCAGGCGGCCCGGCGTGAAGTGGTCGACCTGGGTGCCGCCGCCGCACGAGGCCAGCAGCAGCGCGGCGGCGACGGCGGACGTGCCGCGCAGCAGCCAGCCGCGGTGCTTCGGATCAGCCTTGAACTTCATGAACTCTCCAGACAGGAAATGGGGTGAAGAAGGGTGGTGAACAAGCGTGGTGCAGGCTGCGGCTCAGGCGGCCGCGGCCCGTTGCAGGCGGTCGCGCACGCCGTCCCACGCGGGGTCGGCGGGCGGCTCTTCCACCCAGATCAGAGGCACGTCCTCGGCATCGAGTTCGCGCAACGCGGAAAAAAGTTCGTGCGCCGCCTGGGCGGCCTGGTCCGGCATGCGGCGGTGGCGCAGGCCGCGGACCGCCTTGGGCGCCGGCACGGTCCGCGAATATACCGCCAGCTTCAATGTCGAGCCTTCGAGCATCTGCAACGCCGTGTTCAGCATCGGGCCGGCCATCAGGCGCAGCTTGGCGCGTGGGGCGTAGTGGGCCTCCAGCGTGCCCGAGGCGCGCGGTGCGGCGGCGTCGGGGTCGGCCAGCGGCTCGCCGGCCGCCGCCTCCAGCTGCGCGCGGGACAGCATGCCGGGGCGCAGCAGCACCGGGTGGCCGCGCGTGCAGTCGACGATGCTCGACTCGATGCCGACCTCGCAGTCGCCGCCGTCCAGCACCAGCAGCGCGTCGCCGAACTCCTCGACGACGTGGGCGGCGCGCGTCGGGCTGATGCGGCCGAAGCGGTTCGCGCTCGGGGCGGCCACGCCCGGCACGCCCAGCGCCTTGACCTCGCGCAGCAGCGCCTGCGCCACCGGGTGCGCGGGGCAGCGCAGGCCGATGCTGTCCTGGCCGCCGGCGGCCGCGCCGCCGACGCCCGGCGCACGCGGCACGATCAGCGTGAGCGGGCCGGGCCAGAAGCGCGCCGCGAGCCGCTGCGCCAGGGCCGGCCAGTCGGCCGCGAAGACCTGGGCCGCCCCGACGTCGGGCACGTGGACGATCAGCGGGTGGTCGGCCGGGCGGCCCTTGGCGGCGAAGATCTTCGCGACCGCAGCGTCGTCGTCGGCACGTGCGCCCAGGCCGTAGACGGTCTCGGTCGGCAGGCCGACCAGCTCGCCGGCCGCGAGCGTGCGGGCGGCCTCGCCCACCGCCCGCGCCACGGCGCTGGCGTCCTGCGAATCACGGGCGTCGAGCAGCACGCGAAGGCTCCGTCAGGGGCGGCGCGTCACCAGGCCGCGAGGCCCAGGTGCCCGGCTGCCTGCAGGGCGACGGCGTTGGCGCGGGCCGCGGTCTCGGCGGTGACGGTCAGGTGGCCCATCTTGCGGCCGGGGCGCGCGCTCGCCTTGCCGTAGAGGTGCAGGTGCACGCCGGGCAGCGCCAGCACCGCGGCCCAGTCGGGCTCGGCCTCGCGGCCGTCGCGCCACCACAGGTCGCCCAGCAGGTTCAGCATCACCGCCGGCGAGTGCAGGCGCGGCGCGGCCAGCGGGGCGCCGGCGAGTGTGCGGACCTGGAGGTCGAACTGCGACTGGTCGCAGGCGTCCAGCGTGTAGTGGCCGGAGTTGTGCGGGCGCGGCGCCATCTCGTTGGCGACCAGGCGGCCGTCGCGCAGCACGAAGAACTCGACGCACAGCACGCCGACGTAGCCGAGCGTCGAGGCGATCCGGCCGGCGGCGGCGATGGCCTGCTGCTGCACGTCGGCGGTGACGTCGGGCGAGGGCACGCGGGTGACCGCGAGGATGCCGTCGCGGTGCAGGTTCTGCTGCAGCGGGAAGTGCACCGTCGCGCCGTCGGCGCCGCGCGCGACGATCACGCTGACCTCGTAGGCGAGCGGCAGCATCTGCTCCAGCACGCACGGCACCTGCTTCAGGCCGGCCCAGGCGGCGGCCAGCGCGGCGCGGTCGGCGACGCGCACCTGGCCCTTGCCGTCGTAGCCGAGGCGGGCCGTCTTCAGGATGCCGGGCAGCAGGGTGTCGGGCACGGCGGCGAGCTGTTCGGCCGTCTCGATCAGCGCATGCGGGGCACAGGGCACGCCGCAGGCGCCGAAGTGGGCCTTCTCGGCGGCGCGGTCCTGGCACACCGCCACCGCGTCGCCGGACGGTGCGACGGGGCGCATCGCGGCCAGGGTGCGCAGCGCGTCGGCGGGCACGTTCTCGAACTCGGTCGTGATGGCCGCGCACTGGGCGCCCAGCTGGGCCAGGCCGGTGGCGTCCAGGTAGCCGGTGTCGATGTGGTGGTGCGCCACGAGGCCGGCGGGGCTGTCCTTGTCGGGGTCGAGCACGGCCGTGGCATAGCCCATCTGCTGGGCGGCGTGCACGAACATGCGGCCGAGCTGGCCGCCGCCCATCACGCCCAGCACCTGGCCCGGGGGGATGAAGCGGTTCATTTGAGGTTGTCGGTCATGGCACGGGCGGCCTCGGTCTGGCGCGCGCGGTAGGCCTCGAGCTGGGTGCGCAGGGCCGGCTGTCCCGTGGCCAGCATCGCGACCGCGAACAGGGCCGCGTTGGCCGCGCCGGCGCTGCCGATGGCGAAGGTGGCGACCGGGATGCCCTTGGGCATCTGGACGATGCTGTGCAGCGAATCGACGCCCTGGAGGTGGCGGCTCGCGACCGGCACGCCCAGCACCGGCACGGTCGTCTTGGCGGCCAGCATGCCGGGCAGGTGGGCGGCGCCGCCGGCGCCGGCGATGATGGCGCACAGGCCGCGCGCCGCCGCCGACTCGGCGTAGGCGAACATGTCGTCGGGCATGCGGTGGGCAGAGACCACGCGCGCTTCATAGGGCACGCCGAACTCGGCGAGAATCTCGGTCGCGAGGCGCAGGGTCTCCCAGTCGCTGCTGGATCCCATCACCACGCCAACCAGGGGGGCGCTGCTCACGGGCTCGCTCCAGGGCTGGAAAACCTTGAATTGTAGGCGGCGCGGCTTCACCTGCCTCCCAGCCGCCTCCCTTTGCCGGAACACGATGGACATCTCGATTCAGAACTTCGAAGCCGACCTGATCAACGCCTCGATGGAGCAGCCGGTGCTGCTGGACATCTGGGCGCCGTGGTGCGGCCCGTGCAAGGCCTTGGCGCCGGTGCTCGAAAAGCTCGAGGTCGCCTACGCGGGCCGCTTCAAGCTGGCCAAGCTGAATGCCGACGAGCAGCCCGAGATCTCGGGCCAGCTGTCCCAGATGTTCGGCGTGCGCAGCATTCCCTTCTGCGTCCTGTTCAAGGGCGGCCAGCCGGTCGACGGCTTCGTCGGCGCGCTGCCCGAGGCGCAGGTGCGCGAGTTCCTGGACCGGCACGTGCCGAGCGCCGAGGAGATGGCGGCCGAGGAAGACCTGGCGGCCGCCGAGGAGCTGCTGGCCGACGGCGATGCCGACAGCGCGCTCGAGCGCCTGCAGGAGGCGGTGGCGATCGACCCGGGCAACGATGCGGCGCGCTACGACTACCTGCGCGCGCTGCTGACGGTGGGCCGCGTCGACGATGCGCGGCGCGCCTTCGACCCGGTCGCGAGCAAGGTGATGCTGGACGCGCGGCTGTCGGCCGCCGGCCGCTGGCTCGAGGCCTGCGAGCAGGCGGCGTCCGCGCGCAGTCCCGAGGCGCTGGCCGCGGCGATCGCGGCCAACAAGCGCGACTTCGAGGCGCGCTTCGAGCTGGCGCAGGTGCATTTCGCGGCGCAGCGCTTCACGCAGGCGATGGACGAGCTGCTGGAGATCATCATGCGCGACAAGGCCTGGAACGGCGAACTGGCGCGCAAGACCTACGTCGCAGTGCTCGAGCTGATGAGCAAGCCGGCACCGAAGGCCGAGGCCGCCGCGCCGAAGGGGGCGGTGGAGGTGGCCGGCAAGGTCAGCACGGCCCCGGCGGATCCGGTCGTCGACCAGTACCGCCGCAAGCTGAGCATGGCCTTGTTCTGATCGGGCGCCGCTCCCGGATTCCGCTGCGCTCCATCCGGGCTACGGGTCTTGTAGCCCGGATGACAATCCGGGGATCGTCAGTCAGTTGAGCGCGGCGTCCAGCAATCGCACCACCTCGGCCTGCTCGTCCGCCAGGGCGCGCCACGCCGCCTCGGCCTGCTGCGAATGACGGCGCGCGGTGTCGGCCTGCCCCAGTGCCGCGTACACCTGCGCCAGCCGGCTGTGCGTCGCGGCGCGGTCGTCCAGGTCGCAGTCCTCGCGGTTGGCCGCCTCGGCCGCCTGCGCGTCGATCCGCGCCAGGTCGTCCTGCTTCCGCTGCATCCGGCACCAGGCCTGGTCGGCGCGCAGCCAGTTGACCATGTGGGCCGCCCCCTGCGCCAGTGCGCCGTCCAGGTGCTGTTCGTACAGGCGCAGCGCCTCGGCATGCCGCCCCTGCAACGACAGCAGCTGGGCCCGCATCACCGGCGCCAACGCATCCAGCGCCGCGGTGCCGACCAGCGCATCGAAGTTCTGCGACGACTCGGCCCCCAGCATTGCCTGCCGCGTCGCCTGCGCCTCGCCCGGCCCGCTCAGCACGTTCTGCCGCGCCTGGCTGGCGTTCAGCCAGGCCATGTTGGCCATCAGCGCGGCCAGCATCGCGTCGTCGCCCGCCGCCGTGCCGTGCTGGCGCGCCAGCGCATACCAGGGCTGGGCCCGCTCGTAGCGGCCGGCGTAGTGGTAGGCCTGGGCCACCACCAGGCTCACGCGCGACTGTGCCGCATGGTGCTTCTCGTCGGCCAGGCGCCGCGTCTCGGCGACACGGCGCGCCATGGCCGCGAAGTCGTGCCGCACGTAGTCGAGGTGCGCCAGCCAGGCGCAGGCCAGCGCATGCAGGGTCATCTCGCGCGCCGCACCGCTCATCGCATAGGCCCGGTGGATCTTGTCGGTGGCCTCGGCCGCACCCAGCTTGCCGTAGTGCGCCATCAGGCCCTCGGCGAGGCTGACCCAGGCGCTCAGCGCCATGCTCGGCTGCAGCGCGTACTGCTGCTGCAGGGCCGTCAACGCGCGCCGCGCCTCGTCGAAGCGGCCCAGCCGGGCCAGCAGGCCCGCGCGCTCGGCGCGCAGGCAGTCGGCCTTGACGGGATGGCCCGCAGCCTCGATCGCGGCGTCGAGCTGCTTCAGCAGGCGGGACGACATGGCCCGGTCACGCCGTCAGGCGCTGCAGGGCTTCCCGGTACTTGGCGGCGGTCTTCTCGACGACCTCGGCCGGCAGGGCCGGCGCCGGCGCGCGCTTGCCCCAGGGCTGGCCGTCGATGCGCACCTGCTCGAGCCAGTCGCGCACGAACTGCTTGTCGTAGCTCGGCGGGTTGCGGCCCTCGCGGAACGCGGCCTCGTAGCCCTCGACCGGCCAGAAGCGCGAGGAATCCGGCGTCAGCACCTCGTCCATCAGGGTCAGCGTGCCGTCGGTGTCCAGGCCGAACTCGAACTTGGTGTCGGCGATGATGATGCCCTTCTTCAGGGCGATGGCCGCGGCCCGGCTGTAGAGCTGGATCGCGATGTCGCGCACGCGGGTGGCCAGCTCGGCGCCGATGATCTCCTGCATGCGCTCGAACGGGATGTTCTCGTCGTGGTCGCCCATCTCGGCCTTGGTGGCCGGCGTGAAGATCGGCGCGGGCAGCGGGCTCGCGTTCTTCAGCCCGGCCGGCAGCACGACGCCGCACACCGACCGGCTCTGCTGGTACTCCGACCAGCCGCTGCCCGCCAGGTAGCCCCGCACCACCGCCTCGACCGGCAGCGGCTTCAGGCGCTTGACCAGCATCGAGCGGCCGCGCACCTGGGGCCGCTCGGCCGGCGTCACCACGCTCTCCGGGTCGTCGCCGGTCAGGTGGTTGGGTACGATGCCTTCGAGGTGCGCGAACCAGAACAGCGCCATCTGCGTCAGCAGCTCGCCCTTGCCGGGGATCGGCTCGCCCATGATCACGTCGAAGGCGCTCAGGCGGTCGCTGGCGAGCATCAGGATGCGGTCGGACCCCACCGCGTAGTTGTCGCGAACCTTGCCGCGCGCGAGCAGGGGCAGGGAGGTCAGGGTGGAGTTCAGCACGGCGTTCATGGCCTGGATTGTAGGAGGCCGCCCAACAAAAAGCCCGGCAGTGCCGGGCTCAGGTCTCGCGGCGGGCAGGCGCTTTCAGACCACGGTCTGGGCGAGTTCCCCGCGTGCGTAGCGTTCGGCCACCTGCACCAGGCTCTGCGCCTTGATCTTGCCGGCCTGGCCTTCGCAGCCGAACTCGAGGTAGCGCTGGCGGCAGACCGCCTTGGCCGCCTCCCGGGCCGGCTTGAGGTACTCGCGCGGGTCGAACTTCTCGGGGTTCTGGACGAAGAACTTGCGGATCGCGCCCGTCATCGCGAGCCGGATGTCGGTGTCGATGTTGATCTTGCGCACGCCGAACTTGATCGCCTCCTGGATCTCGCTGACCGGCACGCCGTAGGTTTCCTTCATCTGGCCGCCGAATTCGCGGATCTGCGCCAGCAGCTCCTGCGGCACGCTGGAGCTGCCGTGCATCACCAGGTGGGTGTTGGGGATGCGGGCGTGGATCTCCTTGATGCGGTTGATCGCCAGGATGTCGCCGGTGGGCTTGCGGGTGAACTTGTAGGCGCCGTGGCTGGTGCCGATGGCGATCGCGAGGGCGTCGAGCTGGGTGCGCTTGACGAAGTCG
>JGI25153J46596_10001702_pt1 | contig 13046 bp, 14 predicted proteins | sample AraplaMF_Col_mMF_FD_46596 | JGI IMG/M metagenome (IMG submission 46596)
CGGTTACGCCAGCGGCTGTCCTCGGTATAGGCCAGCGACACTTTCACCGGGTCGCGCGAATTCCAGGCATCTTCGGCCATGCGCGCCTTCTGCGCGGCGGTTTCGCGGCTAAAGGGCGGCAGCGGCGGACGCGACATGGCATTTCTCCGGGTGGATGATCCCCGAAGATTGTACCGATCGGTACAGAGAGTCAATCCGTTATTTACTCCGGCGCCAGATCGGCCTTCATCAGCAGCCGCAGCGATTTCGGGATCGGCTGCGCCCTGCCGCCACAGATGAAGGCGACGCGCACCGCGGCCTTGACCAGCACCTCCTCGCCGCGCCGCACCTCCTGCGCCAGCGTGATCGATGCGCCCTTTACGGCGATCGGCCATGTCACGACGTCGAGCACATCGTCCATCCGCGCCGGCCTCATAAAGTCGAGCTGCATCGAGCGCACCACGAAGGCAAAGCCCGGCGTCTCCTCCTGCGCCTGCTCGAACAGCGCGTGCTGCGAGGCGCCCATCAGCCGCAGGTGATTGGTGCGCCCGCGCTCCATGAAGCGCAGATAATTGGCGTGATAGACGATGCCGGAGAAATCGGTGTCTTCGTAGTAGACGCGGACCTGCATGTGATGGCGGCCGTCGCGGATCTCGCCGTCGAGGGAGAGGGTCATTTCGATCGCTTTAATTGCTCGCGAGCGCGCTGGAGAAATTCTTCGAAGTCCCAAGGCACAACGCGGCCCGCTCTCTCGTCAGCCAGCCCCTCCTCAACAAACCTCTTGGGTTCAGCGAGCTTCTTCGCTTGTTCGGCAGATAAATCCATGAAGATGAGAGTAACAGCTTTGGCGCGGAATGCACAACCGCGGCATGGAGCAACAGTCTACGCCACCGCCGGCCGCGGCGCGCCGAGCGTCACCAGCACGATTTCCGGGGGGACGCCGAGGCGGAACGGCACGATGCTGCAGCCGAGGCCGCCGGAGACGACGACGTCGCAGTTCATCTTGATGTGGCCATAGGCGAGCTGCTGGCCGGACGGCGAGATCGGCGACCAGCCGAGCATCCGCACCTGGCCGCCATGGGTATGGCCGGAGAGCTGCAGCGCGACGCGCGAGGGCACGCGCCTGGCGATATCGGGCTCATGCGCCATCAGCACCACCGGTGCATCGTCGGTGATCTTCGAAAGCGTCGCGCCGAGATCGTCGACGCCGATCCGCTTGAGCGGACGGAAGCGGCGCGCCGGGATGTAGGCGAGTTGATCGCCGAGGCCGGCCAGCCAGAACGAATGGCCGTTCTTGCTGAGCTTTCTCGCGTCGTTCTCGTAAACGGGAATGCCGACCTTCTCCAGCGCGCGGCCGGCGGACGGCAGTCCCTGCCCTTCCCGCTGCACGGTCTTGTCTTCCCACCAGTCGTGATTGCCGAGCACCGCATGCACGCCGAGCGGCGCCTTGAGGCCGGCCAGCACGCCGGCCCATTCGGCATCGGGAATGATGCGCGTCACCTTGCGATGGCCGGTCACGTAATCGCCGAGCATGACGACGATGTCGGGCTTCAGCGCATTGGTGCGCGCGACGATCTCCTGGATGTGATCGAGGGTCATCCAGGGATCGCAGGCGTGCAGGTCGGCGATGGCGGCGATTCGAAGCCTCAGGCCATCCGGCCATTGCGGCGGCGAGATGTTGTACCGCGTAACGCGCAGCCGGACGATCGGCGCGCTGAATCCGTAAGCGGTGGTGGAGACGCCGAGCGCCCCGAGACCAGCCACGGATTTCAGAAAATGACGGCGTGTTAACATTGGGACTCAATCGTGATGCATTGCAAGGATGGGGACGGATTGGGCCCGAAATGCGGTAGGTTTGTGCAGATCGTCAGCAGAGCTCAAGCAGCTTTTCACCAGCGATTCTGGCCTATCAGCGCATCGAGGCGCGCCTTCAGTTCAGCGGGCGCGCGGTAATACCAGACACCGCCGAGCAGATCGTGGAAGCGTTTGTTGCTAGAAGCTTCCTGTTCGATGCGGTCGATCGTTTCCATGCTGATGACGTCTTCCAGCGGACCCGCAGCGAGCAGCGACAGCAACACCGGATTGGTCTCGATCTCAAGGATTTCGACGATGAGGTCGATCGCTCTGTCGGGATCCTCCTCGCGCAGATCGCGCTCGTAATCCATCATGGTGAAGAAATTGTCGTCGCGGTCGCGCTCGGATTTCGAATATTGCTCGACCCATGCGCGGGCCAGATCGCCCACCGACATCGCCCCGCACTCGAGCGGCCGCTTCGGCGTCCGGTGCGCGAGATCGTCGGCCCGCCAGCCGTGGCTGTCGGCAATCGCCTCGATGCGGCGCTTGAAGGGCTCGTCGGGCCCGAAGTAGATCCCGCCGAGCAGCCAGCGCAGGGCGGCATTCTGTTTCGCTTCGGCTTCGATGCGGTCGATCACGGCGGCCCCATGCGCATAGAGCAGCGACATCATGAACTTGTCGTTGAGCTGCATCACGGTCGGCTTGTCGGCCTCGGAGCGCAGCACTTCCAGCGCAAGATCGAGCGCGCGGTCCGGCCGCTTGTGCGGCAGATGGTCGAAATAGAGGAACGCCGACCAGGCCGCGCCCGTCTTGTCGCGCCGGCTGAGGCGTTGCAGCGTTCCCCACATCGAGGCGAGTTCGGCCATCGGCATGGCATCGAGGAAGGCCTCGGTGTCATCAGGCGTCGCCAGTTCCGGCGCCGCCGCAATGAGGGCCAGCATCTCCTTGTCTTCGGTCGATCCCATCGGCAGTGCACTCCGCGGCGAGGCAGCCCGGTGCGTCGCGCGCCCGGCTGTTTCGCCCTTAGTGCATGTCGGCGCTGATCCGGTTCAGGCGTTGCCTGCAACGCCATGCCGCGACGCCAATGGCAACACATGGTCGCGGGTCAACGGCGCCAGGGGAATGTCGGCAGGCGCGGCCGGATCGATCCACACCATCGCCTCGATCTCGGCTTTCGGCGCGACCTCGCCGGTCACATCGACCTCGTATAGCGCGGCGCGGACCCGAAAACCGGGCTCGTTGGCCGAGACCGCATCAAACTCGCCGAGCGGCCGGATCGAATCCGGAACCAGGCGGCAACCCAGTTCCTCGTCGATCTCGCGCGCGAGCGCCGTAACATCGTCCTCTCCGGAATCGCGTTTGCCGCCCGGCTGCATGAACGCCGTCGTCCCGCGTTTTCGAACCAGCAGCACCCGACCCGCTTCATCGCGGATCAGCGCGGCGACGATCTCGATCGTATCAGTCGTCCTCACTCGTCCTCGCTTTGCCCGAACAGGCCGAATTGCGCGGGATCGCGCGTCGGCTCGGTGATGCCGAGATGGCGGAAGGCGTGCGAGGTCAGCAATCTGCCGCGCGGGGTGCGCTGCAGATAGCCGCACTGGATCAGGTACGGCTCGATGATGTCCTCGATGGCGTCGCGCGGCTCCGACAGCGCCGCCGCCATGGTCTCGACGCCGACCGGCCCGCCGCCATAGTTCAGCGCAATCGTCGTGAGGTAACGGCGGTCCATCGCGTCGAGACCGGCGGCATCGACCTCCAGCGCGCTCAGCGCGTGGTCGGCGATGGCGCGGTCGACCGAGCTGGCATCCGCGGCGGAGGCAAAGTCGCGGACGCGGCGCAGNAGCCGCCCGGCAATGCGCGGCGTGCCGCGGGCGCGGCGCGCGATCTCGTTGGCGCCGTCGGGCGTCATGCCGATGTTGAGCACGCGGGCGCCGCGGCTAACGATCTTCTCCAGCTCTTCGTCGGTGTAGAAATTCAGACGCACCGGAATGCCGAAACGGTCGCGCAGCGGATTGGTCAAGAGGCCNGCGCGGGTGGTCGCGCCGACGAGGGTGAATTTCGCAAGGTCGATCTTCACCGAGCGCGCCGCCGGGCCCTCGCCGATGATGAGGTCGAGCTGAAAATCCTCCATCGCGGGATAGAGCACTTCCTCGACCGCCGGACTGAGGCGATGGATTTCGTCGATGAAGAGCACGTCGCGCTCCTCCAGATTGGTGAGCAGCGCGGCGAGATCGCCCGCCTTCGCAATCACCGGCCCTGACGTGGCGCGAAAGCCGACGCCGAGCTCGCGCGCCACGATCTGCGCCAGCGTGGTCTTGCCGAGGCCGGGCGGGCCGACGAACAGCACGTGATCCAGCGCTTCGCCGCGCTTGCGCGCGGCTTCGATGAAGATCGAGAGGTTCTTGCGCGCCTGCGCCTGGCCGACGAATTCGGACAGCAGTTGCGGGCGCAGCGCGGTATCGCCGACATCGTCGCTGCGCCGCTCGGGGCTGACCATGCGGGGAGGCGTGTTCACTCGCTGCCCCGCTTGTACTTGTTCGGCAACAGCTCGCCGATGCTCACGACCTTCGGCTCACGGCCATTGTCGGGAACGATGACCTGCGCGCCTGCGTCATAGTCGTGGATCAGCTCGCGGCAGATGCCGCAGGGCGAGACCACCGCAGACCTTGCCGGGCTCACCGGGCTTGGGATGGCGCACGGCGACGATGGTCTCGATGCCGTGATCGCCGGTTTCGGTGATGGCGCGGCCGATGGCGATCGCCTCCGCGCAGACGGCGATGCGGCCGATATAGGCGTCGATATTCACGCCGGTGACGATGCGGCCGTCGCGGGTGCGCATCGCCGCGCCGACCTCCTGCCAGTCGTTACGATAACGCCGGCTGATCGCATCAATCGCGGCGGCGATCAATTCTTTGTCTTTGTCGCTCAACATGGCGGAAACGCATTCCTTCGTCGTTCAGCATCGTAGGGTGGGCTAAGGCGCACTTGCGCCGTNCCCACCCTCTCTCCAATTACACCNCTGAATGGTGGGCACGCTTCGCTTTGCCCACCCTACGACTTCAGCGTTCACTTCGCCAATTCCTTCAAGCCCAGCCGGATCAGCTGCGCCGTCTCCGCTTTCTCACCGGCGCTGCGCGAGGCCGCGGCAATGGCCGCCGCCGCCTGCGGCTGGCCGTAGCCGAGATTGACCAGCGCGGAGATCGCGTCGGTCACCGGGCGAGGGGCGCGCTGATCGTCGACGGCGCCGGCAAGATGCACCACGGCCGGATCGACATTGGCGAAGGCAGGCGCCTTGTCCTTGAGTTCAGAGACGATGCGCTCGGCGACCTTCGGCCCGACGCCGGGCGTGCGCGACACCGCGGCCTTGTCGCGCAGCGCGATCGCGTTGGCGAGTTCGGCCGGCGGCAGTGTCGAGAGCACCGCGAGCGCAACTTTCGCGCCGACGCCCTGCACGGTCTGCAAGAGGCGAAACCATTCGCGCTCGGTATCGGTGCGGAAGCCGAACAGTTTGATCTGGTCCTCGCGGACATAGGTCTCGATGGAGAGCACCGCCGCCTCGCCGGGCGAGGGCAACGCCTGCAGCGTGCGCGAGGAGCAATGCACCTGATAGCCGACGCCACCGACGTCGAGGATCACGTAATCCTCGCCGTAGGAATCGATCAGGCCCTTGAGCTTGCCGATCATCTTGAAGACCCGAATTCGATGCGCGCACGATGTTCGTCATGGCCGGGCTTGTCCCGGCCATCCACGTTTGGGACGCTGGCGAGAAAAGGCGTGGATGCCCGGCACAAGGCCGGGCACGACGGCGTGGACAGATATCGGCCGATCATAGGTTCGCCACCTTCAGCCGCAACGCGGCGCCCTGGCGGTGATGGGCGTGGGTGATGGCAATCGCCAGCGCATCCGCCGCGTCGGCGGATTTCGGCTCGGCCTTCGGCAGCAGGATTTTCAGCATCACGGCGATCTGGTTCTTGTCGGCGTGTCCCGCGCCGACCACGGTCTTCTTCACCTGGTTGGGCGCATATTCGGCAACCGAAATACCGAACATCGCCGGCGACAGCATGGCGACGCCGCGAGCCTGGCCGAGTTTCAGGGTGGCAACGCCGTCCTTGTTCACAAAGGTCTGTTCCACCGCGGCCTCGACGGGACGGAAATCGCCGAGCACGGCGGCGAGCCCCTCATGGATCGCCAGCAGGCGGCTCGCCATCGGCAGGTCGTCCGGCGGCTCGACCGAGCCGCAGCCGATGAAGACGAGCCGGTTGCCCTCGGTCTCGATCACGCCCCAGCCGGTGCGGCGCAGGCCGGGGTCGATGCCGATAATCCGGACGGGGTGGCGAATCGGTGGGGATGTCATGGCGTAGTGATAACGCCAGAGCCGGGTGAACGAAACATAAAGAGAACGGAAATCCCCGGGATGCTTGCCGGGCCGCATCCGCCCAATCCGTACGTCATCCCCGCGAAAGCGGGGATCCAGTACGCCGAGACCCCCCTCGGTTTGACAATGCACGTCTCTGGAATACTTGGTCACCCGCCTTCGCGGGTGACGACAGCGAAGCATGAGGCTCCCTACCCGCCCATCTTGGCGACGAGGGCGTCCGAAATCTCGAAATTGGCGTAGACGTTCTGGACGTCGTCGTGCTCGTTGAGCAAATCCATCAGCTTCAGCAGCTTCTCGCCGGTCTCGTCGTCGACCGCCACCGTGTTCTGCGGCTTCCAGGTCAGCGCGGCCTTGCGGGCTTCGCCGAACTTGCCTTCCAGCGCCTTGGCGACCTCGCGAAAGGTTTCCTGCGAGGCGTAGATCTCGTGGCCGCTTTCGCTTGAGACCACATCGTCAGCGCCGGCCTCGATCGCGGCTTCCAGCATCGCATCGTCGGAGGCGACGCCAGCGTCATATTCGATGATGCCGGTGCGGTCGAACATGAAGGCGACCGAACCGGTTTCGCCGAGATTGCCGCCCGACTTGGTGAAGTAGGAGCGGATATCGGAGGCGGCGCGGTTGCGGTTGTCGGTCAGCGCCTCGACGATCACGGCGACCCCGCCGGGGCCGTAGCCCTCGTAGCGGATTTCGTCGTAGTTCTCGCTTTCGCCGCCGCTCGCCTTCTTGATGGCGCGCTCGATATTGTCCTTCGGCATGTTCTCCTGGCGCGCCGCGATCACGGCCGCGCGCAGCCGTTCATCGCCGGGTCCGGGGTTCCCAGCTTGGCGGCAACCGTGATTTCGCGGGCCAGCTTGCCGAACAGCTTGGATTTCTGGGCATCCTGCCGGCCCTTGCGGTGCATGATGTTCTTGAATTGGGAATGGCCGGCCATGCGGTGTCTCTTGGATTCGTCCAGGGGATGTAGGGATAGGGCGCGGCCTTATAGGCCGGCAACGGGCCGAAATCAAAGATTTGCCGTCGGTTTCGGTATGGCGATACTGCCGCCTGCCGGAAAATCAGGCAGTTGTTAACCACGACTTCATGCTCGGATGAGAGGATTTCGCACCAACCTTCAACTTTTAAGAGACCCTATGGCCTTCGGTTTGTTCAAAAAGCGGGTGCCCGAACCGGTTTTGCCCGCCTCCGAGTCCAAGGTGCAGGCGGCCGCCCCCGGGGTGGAGGCGGCGTCCGGCGATGGCGATTCGGCCAAGGCGATCCTCGAACTTCTGGAACTCGAACTCGGCGCGATGATCCGCCAGCTCGAGCGCGCGGCCAATTCGGTCGCCGGCGGCGCCGAGGCAACGGCCGCAACGCTTTCGACCATCCGCCAGCGCACCGACGCCCTGACGAACCGTTCCAGTGCCGCCCAGAGCACGGCGACGACGTTTTCGCAGGTCGCCGACAAGTTCACTCATTCGGCGCAGGGGATCGGCGCCCAGGTGCGTGACGCCGGCAAGCTCGCCGACCAGGCCAGCGAGGCCGCCCGCGAGGCCAGCGCCAATGTCGACCGCCTGCGGGAGTCCTCGGCGGCGATCGGCAATGTCGTCAATCTGATCGCGCAGATCGCGCGGCAGACCACGCTGCTGGCGCTCAACTCCACCATCGAGGCCGCACGCGCCGGCGAGGCAGGACGCGGCTTTGCCGTGGTCGCCACCGAGGTGAAGGCGCTCGCGGTGCAGACCCAGCACGCCACCGAGGAGATCACCAAGAAGATCGAGGCGTTGCAGCGCGACGCCGCCGGCTCGGTCGACGCCGTTCATCGCATCACGCAATCGATCGAAGCGATCCGCCCGGTGTTCGAGCATGTCAACGGCGCGGTCGCCGAGCAGAACGCGACGACGGGCGAAATGGCCGACAACGCGGCTTCCGCTTCCAGCTTCATCGTCTCGGTCGGCGACAGCGCCGGCGAGATCGACAGCGCCACCAAGGAAGCCGAGGCCCATGGCGAAAGCGTCGCCAGGGCCGGACGGGCCGTCACCGCCTTCGCGCAGAAGCTCAAGGCGCGCTGTGCCGTGCTGCTGCGGCAAGGTGAAAAGGATGGTGAGCGCACCGAGCGCCGCGAACAGCAGAAGCTGCCCTGCAGCCTCAAGATCGAGATCACGACGCCACGCGGCATGATTGCCGCGCCGGTCTACGAAATTTCGATGGACGGCATTCTGATCAGCGGACCGAACGCCGAAATGCTCGCGCAGGGCCAAAGCTTCGATGCGACGCTGCAGGATGTCGGCGTCTGCCGCATTCGCGTCAGCGACCGCTCCAAGGCCGGTACGCAGGCCCGGTTCGAGCGGCCGAGCGCCGCGCTGGTCGAGAAGATCGAAGACAAATTGTGGGCGATCCAGGACGACAACACCGAGGCGGTGACCCGCGCGATGGAAGCCGGCGCCGCGCTGAAGAAGATCTTCGAGGACGGCATCGACTCCGGCGCCATCTCGATGGAAGACATGTTCGACACCAACTATGTCGAGATATCGGACACCAATCCGGTGCAGTACCGCACCAAAATCCTCGACTGGGCCGATCGCGCGCTGCCGCCGTTCCAGGAAGCGTTCCTCGCCAGGGACAAGCGGATGGCGTTCTGCGCCATGATCGACACCAACGGCTACCTTCCGGTGCACAACAAGATCTATTCGTACCCGCAGCGGCCGGGCGATGTCACCTGGAATACCGCCAACAGCCGCAACCGCCGCATCTTCAACGATCCGGCCGGGCTCGCCGCCGGGCGTAACCAGCGCGCCTATCTGATCCAGAGCTACGCCCGCGACATGGGCAACGGCAACACGGTGATGATGCGCGAGATCGACGTGCCGATCCGCGTCAAGGGCCGCCACTGGGGCGGGTTCCGCACGGCTTACAAGCTCTAGACCGGTAAAACCGGATACCGGTTTTTTCCGCGACAAACGCGAACGCGTCTGCGCGGAGATCATGCTCAAATCAAAGAGAACCAAGCCATCGTCGCTCGTCGCCGCTTCGCCTCGACGTGCGAGAGCGGTCACCGGCGCGGCTTCCTTCAAATCGTAATCACGGATTTTCGTCCTACTGCGCGTGGGCGCTTGGCGCGATTCGTCGCAGGCTGCCTGAAAAATGCGCTGCGACCTGTCCGNTCTTTTCGTAACAGCACGATTATCGAAAAGGCGGCCAGGTGCCGGGATTGCCATATCGCTCCTTCTCCCTGAACCTTCGCCGCCCGAGCTGGTTGTAGCCAGACTCAAAATCCGGGCTTGGAGAAGAAGAATGACGCATTCTGGGACAGCAGCGCCCGCGGGGCGTGTCGCCGCAGTGCCCGAGAAAATTCCGGTAGCGCTCGATGTCAACGGCAAGAAGGTCAGACTTCTGGTCGCGCCATGGACGACGCTATTGGACGCGCTGCGCGACCATCTCGACCTGACCGGCACCAAGAAGGGNTGCGACCACGGACAATGCGGCGCGTGCACCGTGCTGATCGATGGGCGCCGGATCAATTCCTGCCTGACGCTCGCCGTGATGAAGGAAGGCGCCGCGATCACCACGATCGAAGGCCTGGCGCACGACGGCGAACTGCATCCGCTACAGCAGGCNTTCATTGATCACGATGCGTTTCAGTGCGGCTATTGCACGTCGGGACAGATCTGCTCGGCCGCCGGGCTGATCGCNGAAGGCAGGGCAAAAACCGCCGACGAAATCCGCGANCTGATGAGCGGCAATATCTGCCGCTGCGGCGCCTATCCGAACATCGTGGCGGCGATCCAGCAGGTGATGGAGCGATCATGATCCCGTTTCAATATAGCCGCGCGCGCGACGTCGCCGACGCCATCAAGCAGATCGCCACAGACCCTTCCGCGAAATTCATCGCGGGCGGCACCAACCTGCTCGACCTGATCAAATATGACGTCGCGGCCCCCGCCCGGCTGATCGACATCTCGCGCCTGCCGCTTGCGAATGTCGAGGAGACCGCGAGCGGCGGCGTTATGATCGGGGCGCTGGTCGCAAATACCGACCTCGCCTACCATCCGCTGATCGANAAGCGCTATCCGCTGCTGTCGCGATCGATCCTGGCCGGCGCCTCGCANCAGCTCCGCAACATGGCCTCGACCGGCGGCAANCTNGTGCAGCGGACGCGNTGCTTCTATTTCTACGACGCGACGACGCCCTGCAACAAGCGCGAGCCCGGCAGCGGCTGCTCGGCGATCGACGGCCTCAACCGCATCAACGCCATCCTCGGCACCAGCGAGGCCTGCATCGCCACGCATCCATCCGACATGTGCGTGGCGCTCGCTGCGCTCGAAGCTGTCGTGCACGTCGCGGGGCCGGCCGGGACGCGCACCATCGCGATCGCCGATTTCCACCGGCTGCCCGGCAGCACGCCGCAGCGCGACACCAATCTGGAGCGGGACGAGATCATCACNGCGATCGAGCTTCCGGCCAGGGGCTTCGGCACGAACTATTCCTATCTGAAGATCCGCGATCGCCTGTCCTACGCGTTCGCGCTGGTATCGGTGGCGGCGGCGCTTGAACTCGACGGCGANACGATCAAGGAGGCGCGCCTGGCGCTGGGCGGCGTGGCGCACAAACCATGGCGCAGTTCGGCGGCTGAAACGGTGCTGCGCGGCCGGCGCGCCGACGCCGGCGCCTTTACCTCGGCCGCGGATATCCTGCTGCGCGGCGCCAAGGGTTTTGGACACAACGACTTCAAGATCGGCCTGGCGCGCCGCGCCATCATGCGGACGCTCGGCCAGGCTGCGCGGGGAACGCCGCAATCGATCTCCGACAAGAAAATACGGTGAAGCCCATGGCATCCTATATCGGAACAGCGACATCGCGCGTCGACGGCCGGGCCAAGGTCACCGGCGAAGCCAGATATGCCGGCGAGTTCAACGTACCCGGCCTCGTCCACGGCTATATCGTCGAATCGATCATCCCGAAGGGGCGCATCACGCGCATCGACGCCAGAGCGGCACTCGGGCTCGCCGGCGTGATCGACGTGCTTACCTATCGCAACCGCCCGCCAATGGCTGACAAGGATGACGCCTACAAGGACGACATCGCGCCCGAGCAAGGCTCGCCGTATCGCCCGCTCTACGACGACAAAATCCTTTTCACCGGGCAGCCGGTCGCGCTGGTGCTGGCGGAAGATTGGGAAACCGCGCGCATCGCCGCCGCGATGGTGAAAATCGAATACCAGAAAGAGCCGCACGTCACCGACCTGCAGGCCGAGCGCGACCGCGCCTTTGCCATCGACGCGCCGGAGAAACCGCGCGGCGATGCCGAAAAGGCATTTGCATCCGCCGCCGTGCGCCACGCCGCCGAATATTCCATTCCGAGCGAGCACCACAATCCGATGGAATTGTTCGCTTCGACCGCGATCTGGGAAGATGGCCGCCTCACCGTCTATGACAAGACGCAGGGCGTGCAGAACGTGCAGAAATATCTCTGCAAGATATTCGGGATGCAGCCGGACGCGTTGCGCGTGATGTCGCCCTATATGGGCGGCGGCTTCGGCGCCGGCCTGCGCCCGCAATACCAGGTCGTGCTGGCGGTGCTGGGAGCGCAGGCGCTCAAGCGTCCCGTTCGCGTCATGCTGACGCGCGCGCAGATGTACGCGCTCGGCTACCGGCCCGCGAGCATCGAACGGCTCGCGCTCGGCGCCAATGGCGGCGGCACGCTCGAGTCATTGCAACATGAAGCGATCGCGGTGACCTCGCAATTCGAGGAATTCGCGCGCAACGATACCGGCTGGGGCAACCTGCTGTACAAGAGCCCCAACGCGAAATTCGAGCACAGGCTCGTCAAGCTCGATTTGCCGACGTCCTGCGACATGCGGGCGCCGGGCGCCGCGACCGGCGTCTATGCGCTGGAATGCGCGATGGATGAACTCGCCATCGCACTCAAGACCGATCCGGTGCAGCTCCGCCTGCAATGCTATTCCGACCGCCACCAGGGCGACGACATCCCCTATACCAGCAAGCAGCTCCGCGAATGCTACCGGCAGGGCGCGGACGCGTTCGGCTGGGACAAGCGCAGCGCCGAGCCACGCTCGATGCGGGACGGCAGCGAGCTGGTCGGCTGGGGCATGGCGTCGGGCGTGTGGGAAGCGCTGCAGATGCCGGCGGCGGTCCGCATCGTGCTGACCGCCAACGGGCACGCGGAAGTCGCCACCGCAGCCTCCGATATCGGCACCGGCACCTACACGATCATGGCGCAGGTCGCCGCCGACATGCTCGGCCTTCCGATCGGCAATATCAGCGTCAAGCTCGGCGACTCGACGCTGCCGCAGTGCCCGGTGGAAGGCGGCTCGTGGATTGCGTCATCGGTGTGCAACGCCATCGCGAATACCGCGCGCGCGGTTCGCGGCGACCTGCTGAAGCTTGCGAAGGGCATGAAGGATTCCCCGCTGGCGGACGCCGGCGTGGACGACGTCGCGCTGATCGACGGCAGCATCGTCAGCAAGCGCGATGCGAACCGCGCGGTCCCGATCGCCGGCGCGATGCAATCGGGCAAGGCCGAGCGCATCACGCGCGAGGAAACCAACCAGGTGGCCGAAGACAGGTCCCACGCGCGCAATGTCCACTCCGCGATCTTCGCGGAGGTCAAGGTCGATGAGGAGATCGGCATCATCCGCGTCACCCGCGTGGTCAAGGCCGTCGCCGCCGGCCGCATCCTCAACCTGAAGACCGCCCATAGCCAGATCATGGGCGGCGTGGTCTGGGGCATCGGCATGGCGCTGCACGAGGAAACGCTCTACGACCATCGCTTCGGGCGGGTGATGAACGCCAACATTGCCGAATATCATGTGCCCGTGAATGCCGACATCCACGACATCGAGGTCATCTTCGTCGACGAGCCGGACGAGTTGGTCAACCCGCTCGGCATCAAGGGCCTC